>Ga0265314_10002130_pt1 | contig 20748 bp, 14 predicted proteins | sample 4126metaG_FD_203106 | JGI IMG/M metagenome (GOLD analysis project Ga0265314, IMG submission 203106) | Rhizosphere microbial communities from Carex aquatilis grown in University of Washington, Seatle, WA, United States - 4-1-26 metaG | ecosystem: Host-associated > Plants > Roots > Rhizosphere >... | reverse complement strand
CATGTGTACCGTGTAGCCTGCCTGTTGCAGGCGTTTGGCCAGCGGCAACAGTTCGGCGGGACTGCTTTGCAGACCGTGGAACAGCAGTACCGCGTGTTCGCCGCCTGTCAGCGTGATTGGGTTCATGAGCATGGATATGCGTTGGATGGTTCTATTCTAGCAAATCCCTGCAAGCCCGGTTCGCGACAACCATGCCGGTATGCCACGCTTGCCGTCTCTGTACAGGCTGCTGCGCTATAATCGGTGCGTATCATGAGCAGTGCTGCCACCGGATTTTGCCGTCACCAGATGGGAAGCGCCGGGAAGAGTCGGCATAGAGATATGAATCGAGGAGAAGAATATGCCGGATAGTCTGAACAAACAGGAAGTCGCCATGTTGCGCGATGAGTTGGAGTTGTTGATGGGTGAGCGCAGCAGGCTGTTGCGGGTGGTCGGCGCGGCAGCCGTATTGGTGGCGAATGCGGATGCCGCATTGCTGCAACCCAATGCGGTGGAAGCTGCGGAGATGCTGTCCGAAACACTGAACGCGTTGCCCGAGGAGACGTTGAAAGATGCCCTGGAATCGGTTCAAGCGGAGCAGGATGAGGCATAACGGTTGAGGCGACGATGAGCCAGACTCCGCAAAAGATCGGCCTCGTTCTTACCGGTGGTGGTGCGCGTGCCGCCTATCAGGTCGGCGTGCTCAGGGCCATCGCCGAGTTCATGCCGCGCCGTGCGCAATCCCCCTTCCATGTTATCTGCGGCACTTCTGCCGGTGCTTTGAACGCGGTCACGCTGGCGGTGAATGCTCGACAGTTCCGCAAAGGCGTGAAGTATCTGTTTGGCATCTGGAATAATTCCCATGTGAGCGACATCTACCGTTCCGATGTGTTGGGAGTGTTCGTCAACAGCGTGCGCTGGTTCTCGGGTCTGGTGCTGAGCGTGTTCGGTATCAACCGCATGCGGCACATATCGTTGCTGGACAATGCGCCGCTTGCCGCTTTTCTGGAACAGACACTCCCCTGTGAAAAGATACAGGAGAGCATCGATGCCGGCGCGCTCCATGCGTTGAGCATCACCGCATCGGGTTACAGTTCCGGCCATTCGGTAACGTTCTATCAGGGTGTGCCCGGATTGATCCCGTGGAAACGCACGCGGCGGCTGGGCATGGAGACCAAGATCGGCATCGAGCACCTGCTGGCATCTTCCGCGATCCCGTTCCTGTTTCCTGCAGTTCATATCCACCGCGAATATTTTGGAGATGGTTCGATGCGGCAGATCGCCCCCATCAGTTCTGCGTTACATCTGGGTGCGGACAAGGTGATGCTGATGGGGGCATGGCATACAGATGATGATGAAGGGCGTCGGAGCAGGATGGATTCCTACCCGACACTGGCCCAGATCGCTGGACATGCGCTGGACAGCATCTTCCTCGACGGCCTTGAGGTCGATCTTGAACGGCTGCAGCGAATCAACACAACTGTCAGCCTGATTCCGGAGGAGTTACGCTCGGCGACCGACATGCGTTATATCGAGGTGCTGGTCATCACCCCCAGCCAGCCGCTGGAAAAGGTGGCAGAACGGCATATCGAACGTCTGCCATGGACCATCCGTCTGTTGTTGCGTGCGGCTGGTGTGATGCGGCGCAGCGGCGCGAATCTGGTGAGTTATCTGTTGTTCGACAAACACTATTGCCGGGCGCTGATCGATTTGGGATATCAGGATGCGCTGAAACGGCGCGAGGAGATCATCAAATTCCTTGACTGCGAACCGGCAGATGCACGCCGTGATGTTCCGCAATGAAATCGACTGATGCGCCCAGACCTTTGATGTTCGCGCTGCTGCGTTGTCTGGCAGACGGCGAATACCATTCCGGTGAGACGCTGGCGCGACAGTTCGACGTGACGCGCGCAACCGTGAACAATGCCCTGCGTGAAGTGGAGAGTTTCGGTTTGAGCCTGTACAGCGTGCGCGGCAGGGGATACCGGTTGGTGCGTCCGATACAGTGGCTGGATGTCAGTCGGATAATGGCGCATCTGGGCAAGGCGGGCGACGATCTGCATATCGAAGTACTTGACCATGCCGCTTCCAGCAACGCGTCGCTGTTGCAGCGTTGTGCGCAAGGTGCGGCCAGTGGCACTGTTCTGGCAGTGGAATGGCAGACTGCCGGACGTGGGCGATTGGGCAGGACATGGCATTCCGGCCTGGGCGATGCGCTCACGTTTTCCCTGTTATGGCGGTTCAAGAGCGGGCTTGCCGCGCTGTCCGGTTTGAGTCTGGCGGTTGGAGTCGCCATGAAGCGGGCCTTGCAAGAGCTGGGAGTGCCCGAGGCGGCTCTGAAATGGCCCAACGATGTGCTATTGAATGGCGGCAAGCTCGCAGGTGTACTTCTTGAAGCTCAGGGCGACATGTTGGGCCCGAGTGCAGTGGTGATCGGTATCGGTATCAATCTGGCCGTGCCGGATGAGTTGCGGGAACGTATCGAGCAGCCGGTGAGCGATCTTGCTTCGCTGGAAAGGCCGGTGCCGGAGCGCAACCTCTTGCTTGCGGTATCATTGAAACATCTGACTGAGGTGCTGCACGAGTTTGGTGAGTCCGGTTTTGCGCCACTGCGAACTGAGTGGGAAAGCATCCATCTGTTTCAACGACGTGTAGTAAAGCTGTTGCTTCCCGATGGCTCACAGGTCGTCGGCGAGGTGCAGGGAGTGACGGATGACGGATCATTGCGGTTGCTGACCGCACAGGGTGAGCGCATGTTCAATGCGGGCGAAGTGAGTTTGAGGAGCGCATAAGTGTTGTTACTGGATGTTGGGAACAGCCGTTGCAAATGGACGCTGGTGCGTGACGGTGCCTGGGTACATCAAGGAGTAGTGGGCAACACCGAGTGGATCGCTTTGCAGCATGCATTCGCCAGCCTGCCGCCACCTTCCCGCATCCTGATTTCCAATGTGGCGGGCGAGGCGATGGCTCAGCGCCTGCGTGCGGTCTGCGCAGCATGGGAATGTCCACTTGAATTCATCATTGCCGCAGACACCCAATGTGGTGTTCGCAATAGCTATCAGCAGCCAACGCGGCTGGGCAGTGACCGTTGGGCGGCATTGGTCGCCGCATGGGACAGGGTGCATGCGGCCAGCCTGGTGGTGAACTGCGGCACGGCGACGACGGTAGATGCACTTTCGGCACAGGGTGAGTTTCTGGGTGGTCTGATCCTGCCTGGTATCAGCCTGATGCAGCGCAGTCTGGCGACGAACACCGCACAACTGAGCGAGGAACAAGGCACGCTTCAGGACTTTCCGCGTAACACCGCCGATGCCATTCATAGCGGGATGCTGCGCTCTACCGCAGGCGCGATCCGGCATCAGTTCGATCTGCTGCAAGCGCGCGGCGAGAATGCACTGTGTCTGCTCGGCGGCGGTGCCGCCGGAGTCATACATCCTCACTTGGGGTTGCCGCTGGAGCGAGTGGATAATCTGGTATTGAAGGGATTGCAGATCATAGGAGAAGCAAAGGCATGACGAAGTGGATAGTGGGGATCTTGTTATTGGTCAATCTGGCCCTGTTTGGGTGGATGCGATGGGGCGGCATGCTGGTCGCGGATGGCGACACCACTGTGGTGCAGGCGGCTTTGAATTCGGACAAGATCAAACTGCTGGAGTTGTCCCCGGCTTCTGCTGCAGCGCCGGTATCCGGCATGACTCCGGGAGTGTCGCTGGTGTTGTCTCCGGTTTCGGCACCTGCTGCGTCAATAGCTCCGGCAGTGGCGGTACGTGTCACGCCTATGGTCAAAGAGCAGCCGAAAACAAGGGGATGTGCGGAATGGGGCGAATTCTCCGGCAGCGATCTGTCGCGTGCGCAGCAGTCGCTTGCCGCATTCAAGCTGGGCGAAAGACTGACGCAACGCGGCGTCGAGCATGATCACGGTTACTGGGTTTACATCCCGCCGCTGAAGAGAAGAGCGGACGTGGAAAAGAAAATCGGGCAATTGAAAGAGCGCGGCGTGAAGGATTATTTCGTGGTGCAGGAAGAAGGCAAGTGGCTGAATGCCATCTCGCTGGGGGTGTTCAAAACCGAGGAAGCTGCCAACAAGTACCTTGCGCTCCTGCGCACCCAGGATGTTCACTCGGCAAAGGTAAGTGAACGTGCAAGCAAGCTCAAGTACACCGTGTTTGCCTTGAAGGGGCTCGATGCGGACATGCTGGACAAGATTGGCGCGCTACAGAAAGAGTTTCCCGATAGCGAATTCAGGGTTTCGGCATGCGGCAATTGACAGGAGGGGGTGAAATCAGCAAAATGCCGCCCTCTTTGAAGGGGCATGGATCGAGAGATTCAGCGAAGGGCAAGCTTTCGGTGATATAGCTCAGTTGGTTAGAGCACAGCACTCATAATGCTGGGGTCGGTGGTTCAAGTCCACCTATCACCACCAAAAATGGCTTTCATGTGGTATCGAAAGCCTACAAAAACCCACAAGGTTCAATGCCTTGGCGGGTTTTTTTGTTTCATGGGGTATCAAATGGTTTCACTGAATCTCAGGCGTTTGCTGGTACTTTTGCTGGTATCTGTGAAATTCGGAAACCTACTTACCAGCAATTTCGGCAGGCAGGCAGTTATTGGCCTTCTAGTAGTAGGGATTTAGTAAACAAGCATTACAACCTGAAAAGCACTAATGGACCCCTTTCCGAAGCATGGAAAGAGTTTATTTTTGCTGCTGTAAACAAGTGGCGGACGTTTGTAGGCCTACCGGCTTGCAATGCCCTTGATCAAAACAATTCGTTTTTCAGAACACGCCGAAAAACGATACATCAAGCTGTAAATCCACAATTAGGTAATCGAGCCGTCTGCAAGCAACTGGCAGTGGCTCGTGCTTATATTTCAACTGAAAAAGGAGATCGACCATGGGCAAGCTAACTGATATGGCAATCAAGAAGGCAAAGGCAGAAGAAAAACCTTACAAGATGACGGACGGCGCGGGACTGTATTTGTTGGTGGTGCCCCAAGGCAGAAAATACTGGCGCATGTTCTACCGTTTTGCAGGGAAACAGAAAACGCTGGCGATTGGCGTTTATCCAGAAGTTAGCTTGGTCGACGCCCGTGCTCGCTGTCACGAAGCGCGCAAGCTTCTGGCTAACAATGTTGACCCCAGCGCGGCAAAACAGGCTCAAAAAGAAGCTACCTTCACTCAGACAGAAAATAACTTTGAAGTTATCGCACGCGACTGGTTTACCCGACATTCACCCAACTGGAAGGAAAACCATTCAAGCAAGATCATCGCCCGATTGGAAAAGGATGTATTCCCGTGGATCGGTGCAAAACCTATTGCGGAGATTGCAGCACCTGCATTATTGGCAGTGATACGCCGAATTGAAAGTCGTGGGGCGCTGGAAACTGCCCATCGAGCCCTCGCAACCTGCGGCCAGGTGTTTCGCTATGCGGTGGCAACCGGACGCGCTGAGCGTGATCCTACGGGCGATTTGCGCGGCGCCTTGCCGCCAGTGAGGAAGGATAAGCACTTTGCTGCGATTACAGACCCGAAAAAGGTGGGCGAGTTGATGCGCGATATTGACGGTTATCAGGGGTCGTACATTGTGAAGAGCGCATTCAAAATTTCACCGATGGTCTTTGTGCGTCCCGGCGAACTGCGCAAGATGGAGTGGGTGGAGCTTGACCTGGACAAAGCGGAATGGATCATTCCGGCTGAGAAAATGAAAATGGGCGTTACGCATATTGTCCCGCTGGCTAAACAGGTGGTGGCAGAACTGCGCGAAATACAGCCCCTGACCGGTCATAGCAAGTATGTTTTTCACGGTGAACGCGATCACGACAGGCCAATGAGCGACAACGCCATCAGGTCGGCGTTGCGCCGTATGGGTTGGGCCAACGACGAAATGACGCCGCACGGCTTCAGGGCGATGGCATCCACCATCCTGGACAATATGGGCTACAAGCAGGAATGGCTTGAGCGGCAATTGGCGCACGAAGAGCCGAACAAGATCAAAGCAGCATACAAGCGTGATACCTGGCGGATGTATCTACCCGAGCGAACGGCCATGATGCAGGCTTGGGCGGATTATCTGGACAAACTGAAGGAAGGCGCCAAAGTTATACCTTTAACCAGAGCCGCATAGCAGTTGAGGTTCAGTCAGCACGTTAGTGCAGCCAAGCTTATAACTCGCAGGTAAAATGGGATAATTTCCATGAATTAGTGACTACCTCTAGAAAAGCTATGACTGATCAAAATAAACTGCCCTTGGAAACAGATAGCCAGACCGATGCGTTAATTGCCGAGTTGCACAATCTTGCACCGCATATCTTTTCTGAAGGCAAAGTGGACTTTGCCAAGTTGCAAGCTGCTTTGAGTGAATACATCGACACTAACCCGGAGCGATATGGCCTTTCTTGGGCGGGCAAGCGCGATGCTTTTCGCAATGTTCAAGTGCCGAGTGTCGCCACGCTACGTCCGCAGCCGGAAGAAAGCGTTAACTGGGACAGCACAGAAAACCTCATCATCGAGGGCGACAATCTGGAAGTGCTGAAGCTGTTGCAGAAGCCCTATCACGGCAAGGTCAAGATGATTTACATCGACCCGCCCTACAACACCGGCAACGAATTCATCTATCCAGACAATTTCCATGAAGGACTGGATGACTACCTGCGCTACACCCAACAATTGAGCGAAGAAGGCACGGCCACCAGCACCAACAAAGATACCAGCGGACGTTATCACTCCAACTGGCTGAATATGATGTATCCGCGTCTGTTTCTGGCGCGCAATCTGCTGAAAGAGGATGGAGTAATTTTTGTCAGCATCGACGACCATGAGGTGCATAACCTGCGGATGCTGATGGATGAGGTTTTTGGAGATGAAAGCTTTATTGGTTGCTTTACCTACAGACGCAGGCAACGAGCAGACAATCGAAACCAATCAAATGTTTCTCCAGATCACGAGTATGTTTTTGCTTATGCGAGAAGGGAAACAAGGTTCAACGGTAGGCAGGTAGATATTACAAAGTATTCAAACCCAGATAATGATCCAAGAGGGGTATGGTCAAGTATTGATCTGAGTGGTCTTGCAACAAAAGAACAGAGACCAAATTTGCATTACGACATTATCGACCCTGAAACGGGATTGTCTTATCCGCCAAACCCTAACAGAGGATGGTCTAAGAGCAGGGCTGTAGTTGAAACCATGATTGCTGAAGGTAGGGTTTTGTTTCCCAAGCTGCCAACTGGAAGGCCACGGGAGAAAAAATTTCTCGCTGACTTAAAGAGCGATGTCACTGGATTTTCAACTTGGCTGGACTCACAAGATGTTGGATTCAGTACTGATGGCACTAGAGAGGTAACTGAGCTATTGGGTTACCGTGCCTTCGACTTCCCAAAATCACTGGGACTATTGAAAACACTTACTGAACAAGCAGTATCTCAAGACGATATCGTTCTCGACTTCTTTGCTGGCTCAGGAACTACAGCACATGCTGTTCTCGAACTCAACCAGGAGGATGGTGGCACCCGTAAATTTATTCTCGTCCAACTGCCAGAAAAGAATGAATCCCCACAATTCCCTACTATTGCACACGTTACCCGTGAGCGCGTGAGGCGTGTGATTGAGAAATTGAAGAGTGGCGACGATGCTCAGTTAGCCTTGGAAAGCAAACCTAAGCAAGATTTAGGTTTTCGCGCTTTCAATCTTGATACGAGTAATTTCAAAATCTGGCGCACTGACAATGCCCCAGAATCTGCCGAACAATTGGCAGAGCAGTTGAGTCTCTACACAGATAACGTGCAGGCTGACCGTAGTGATCAGGATCGTCTGTACGAACTGGTATTGAAAAGTGGTAGGCCGCTATCGGCACGGGTGAAGAAATTAGACGTTGGGCAGCACGCCGCGTTTGATGTGTGTGATGGCGAGTTATTGATTTGCCTAGAACCTCACTTGGAGCGCGATACGCTTCGTGCTTTGTTTGCTCGCAAGCCGCAAATGGTGTTGTGCCTCGATACTGCGTTTGATGGTAACGATGCCCTGAAAACTAACGCCGTGCTGGAAGCTCAGTCGCACGGCGTTACGTTCAAGACTGTGTGATATGCCGAGCCAACAAAGGCTAATTCAATTGCGGATTACTCGGCTTAAAAATCTTGCCGATGTCACGATTGAGTTTGATGAGGGAAAGAGGCTGACAGCCATTCTCGGGCCCAATGGATTTGGGAAGTCGACCGTTCTCCATGCATTGGCGGCTAGTTTTCAACCAACCAAGTTGCAACACGGCAATACGGTGTCGCTTGTTGGAGAGGACTGCCGGTACATCGACTACTTTCCGAATACGCCACATGGAACGTGGTCGAATACTCTCTTCAATGTGGTGCATTTCTTCCGCGAGGGTGAAGGCACACAAATCCAACATTTAAGTGTGAGCAAAGGCATACGTCAGTGGATACCACTTGCCAAGAAACGACCGGAGCGAGAAACGTATTTCATCGGCGTATCTTCCTCGATTCCCGCGATTGAACTTGATTGGCCTCGTAGCAAAGTAAATTACACGACACTCGAATTGGATGATGCTGATTCGCTAGAGATTAGACAAAAAGCTGGCTACATCCTCAATCGAGATTACACGCGTTATCACACAAATCGTGTTACGAGCCGCTCCAGCCTGATTGGCGTTGAGTTTCAAGGGGTCAATTACTCAGCACTTTCGATGGGGGCTGGGGAGCAACGATTGTTTCGTATATTGCGAAAGGTCAAGGCTGCCGGAAAGTACGCACTGATACTGATTGATGAACTTGATCTATTGCTGCATACCGATGCACTTCATCGCTTACTCGATGTACTCAATGGATATGCGGTGGCAAAAAACCTTCAAATCGTATTCACGACCCATCGCGAGAGCGTTGTCAATTTTGATTCATTCATCGCAATTCGGCATCTTTACCGTAGCCCTGTAGCACCACACAAAACTTTCTGTTTTAAGGAAACAAAGCCTGATGCTTTGGCGCGATTGACTGGGCAACCGCATCGTCCATTGTCTGTGTGCTGTGAAGATGACGTATCAACCGCTATTGTTGAAAAAGTAGCCCAGCAAGCTGGCGTACGAAAATTCGTTGAGATTTCACGCTTTGGCGCAGCGGATAATTGTTTTACGCTGGCAGCGGCACTTTTGCTGGGTCAGCAAGACCTTGCCAATTCGCTCTTGGTTCTTGATGGAGATAAACACGCAACTGCCCAAGAGCGTGAAGCCAGAATGAAAAAATCACTAACTGGGGATGGCCCTAACGATGTGCTGCGGAGACAGGAAGCATTGAGCAAGATTGTTCAGTACAGCTCGCAAGCAACTCTTTGCCCTGAGCAGGAATTGCACTCGATGGTTATCTCCGTCCAGCAAGGGAGTGATTTGGCAGAAAACGAAGTAATAGTGTCAGCGCAAAATGTCGGCGCTGTGGCCGATGTTCATCACTACGTGGATAACGTTATCGCCTCATTGGGGGAAGATCGCTCTGTTGGTTTGCGAAGAATTGTAGATGTTGCAGCAAAGTCGGCGGCATGGGGGCAGTACGTTGCGCCGCTTAAAACATGGCTTGATGCGAAGCATGCATCTCTTGTCGAAGTCTGATTCAACGGGTTTCTAAAAAAGGGGATTCAATGAGTAATCTACGATTTCAAGTCGATAGTCGTCTTGCTACTTTACTCAGCCAAGAATACTCGTCAACTGAACGCGCATTGAAAGAGCTCGTAGATAACGGATGGGATGCAGATGCCGGAAATGTGTCGATAGTGTTGCCCAAACCCATGTCTGATACTCCTATCGTGATAAAAGACGATGGTTATGGCATGACTGAAGAAGAAATTCGCCGACATTATCTTTATATTGCTAGTGACCGTAGGGCTCGTCGTGGTGAGCGCACAACAAACAAACAAAGACGAGTTAAAGGTCGAAAGGGTGTAGGCAAATTCGCAGGACTTATGGCCGCATCAGAGATGAAAGTAGAAACCTGGGCAAATGGCCGACATTGTGGATTCACACTTCGCATTGAAGACCTTGCCAAAGTAGAAGATATTGAGCAACTGCCGCTGCAACTCTACGCAGAAGATGCCGATCCAACAGAGCACGGCACGCGAATTACGCTGACGGGGTTGCATCAAGGCTTGGTCTATCCCAATTCGGAAAAGCTGCGTCAGGTGCTTTTGCAAGAATATGGGCGAGAAGAAGATTTCGTTATCTCGGTTGATGGGAAGACTCTTGGTGTTGATGATGCGCCGGGCGTATTTAATGAGGCAGCGACAGAATTGCAGGATGTGGGCAAAGTTAATCTTCGCTTTTCGATCAGTGATCAGAAAAATGGTTTACGTCAACCCGGCATTACAATACGGGTAGGTGGCAAAGCAATTGGCAAGCCGGGTTTCTTGGGGCTGGAAAATTCTGATGATTTTCCGCCAAGGCTGCTTCGCAAGCTCTATGGTGAAATAGAGGCAGATGGTCTTTTGCCTCATGTAACGGCGGGCTGGGATGCGTTGGTGGAGAATAGTGAGCTTTATCAAGAGCTCGAACGCTATGCACAACCGGTGCTACGCGAAGCATTCAAGGAACAATACGGAAAAGAAATGCAACTTGCGCAAGCAAGATTGCAGCGCCAGATTCATGAACGCTTGGCTTCTTTGCCGGAGTACAAGCGAGAGTATGCCGAGAGAGCAATCAAGAAGGTACTCGATAAGTATTATGGCGAACCGGAAAGTAAAGTTGAGCCTATGGTATTTGTATTGCTTGAGGCGCTGGAGAGGTCAGATTACCGCGTGCTTCTTGAGCACGTTGCGGATGCGCCGAGACGCGACATTGCTGCTCTTGCAGAGTCACTAAATGACTTCAGCCTGGCAGAAATGGCATTTTTGGGTGAGCAAGCGCAGGCGAGAGTTTCGTTTTTAGATAGCTTAGAAAGTTTGTGCTCAAATCCGGAAACTCTGGAAGAAACTATCCACAAGGCTTTACAAGGCGCGTTATGGATATTTGGCCCTGAATATTCATTATTTAGTTCAAATCAGACTCTGAAAAAACAGGTTGAGGACTATTTGTCGGCGGAATACAAAGGCGAAAAGGGCGACAAGCGCCCTGACTTGCTGCTTAACGAAGACTTGAATGGTGCATACCTACTCATTGAATTTAAGCGACCATCACATGCATTGAATTTCAAAGACTATCAGCAAGCTACGGGTTATAGGCATGACTTCGGGAAATACACAGAAAAAGCAATTCGCGTATTGCTTGTTTCGGGCAAACGCTCCGCAGATTTTCCGACGGAAGACAAGCGGGAGCCGGAGGTTCGATCTCTAATGTTTAGCGATGTAATATCTTCGGCTAGACGACAGTTAGACTGGTTGCTGAAACAGTTAGGAAATGGTTAATAAATGAAAATCAAGTTTGACAGTAACCAGCCGTACCAGCACGACGCCATTGGTGCGGTGCTTGGAATGTTTGACGGTCAGCCATTAAGATCTGGTGCGTATGAGTTTTCTTTGTCGGATATTGGCTCGCTAGCCGGTCTGACTGAGTTGGGTTTGGGTAATCAGCTAGCACTGGATGCGTCCGCATTGTTGCGGAATCTGCAAACGGTGCAACAGGCAAACAAATTACCTATCAGCACCGAGCTGGATGGCATGAATTTTTCGGTCGAGATGGAAACTGGTACGGGAAAGACCTACGTTTACTTACGATCTATTCTTGAACTGAATCAGAAATACGGTTTCAGCAAGTTTATTATCGTAGTGCCGAGCGTGGCAATCCGCGAGGGTGTTATTACCAGCTTGCGTTTAATGAAGGAGCATTTCCAAACGCTATTTGGCAATGTTGCTTTTGATAGCTGGGTGTACGACTCGAAGCAATATTCAAAACTGCGCCAGTTCGCGCAAAGCAGTACGCTGCAAATTCTGGTGATGAATATTGATGCCTTCAACAAGCAGGCAAACAATGTGATTCACCAGGACAAAGACCAGCTTTCCGGACGCAAGCCGATTGAGTTTGTGCAGGCGGCACAGCCGATTGTTGTGTTGGATGAACCGCAAAATATGGAGAGCGAACAGGCAAAGAAAGCCATCACCAGCTTGAATCCGTTATGCACCTTACGCTATTCGGCAACACATCGAAATAAATACAACCTTGTTTACAAGCTAGACCCAGTGCAGGCTTATGACTTGAAATTGGTGAAGCGCATTGAGGTTAGCTCGGTGCTGGACGATCCAGATTTCAATCAGCCCTACATTCAGGTGCAAAGCATTAGTGCGACTAAAACCAAGGTCACAGCCAAGCTGTCGATTGATATAAATGAAAAGGCCGGACCGCAGCGCAAGAGCATTTCAATTAGTGCGGGCGGCGTCGATTTGTTCGATAAGACAAATCAGCGAAGCAATTATTCCGGCCATATCGTTGACGAGATAAACGCGGCAGATGGCTTTGTGAGTTTCACCAATGGGCTAGTGTTGTATGTAGGCCAAACATACGGCGGGCGGGGCGATGATGTGATGCGTGTGCAGATTCGCGAAACGGTGCGTGAGCATTTCGACAAAGAACTACGCATCAAGAAGCTGTTGCCTGATATTGCGGGAGCTGATGCGCGTTTGAAAGTGTTGTCGTTGTTCTTTATTGACCGGGTCGCAAATTATGCTGCTGAAGATGGCAAGATTCGCCACTGGTTTATAGAGGCTTACAAGGAACTAGCCGCATTGCCGAAATATCGCGAGTTGTCGCCTCTGCCAGTAGAGAAAGTACACAATGGCTACTTTGCTGCTTACAAGGGCATACCTAAGGATACGCGCGGTGATACATCCGCAGACGATGATGCCTATGCACTCATCATGCAAGATAAGGAACGCCTGTTGTCGCCGGATGAGCCGCTACGCTTTATCTTCAGTCATTCCGCACTGCGCGAGGGCTGGGACAACCCGAACGTGTTTCAAATTTGCACCCTGAATGAAACCAAATCAGAAATCAAAAAGCGGCAGGAAATAGGCCGTGGTTTGCGCCTTCCTGTGCTGGAAAGCGGAGAACGCTGCTTCGATGCCAGCATCAATCGACTGACGGTGATAGCTAACGAGCATTACGATGAGTTCGCCGCGAAACTGCAAACTGAAATCGAAGATGAGTGTGGCGTGAAATTTGAGGGTCGTATCGTCAATAAAAAAGAAGTACGCACTGCAAAGCTGAAACAGGGCTGGCGGTTGAATGAAGACTTTAAGGAACTGTGGAGTCGCATCAAGCACAAGACTCGCTATGCAGTGGATTATCAGACAAATGTGTTAATTGAAAAAGCTGCAAAAAACTTAGCCGCCCGTGACAAAATTGCACAAAGCAAAATACGAGTTCAAAAAGGTGGTATCGGCATGTCTGGCGAGGGGGTCGGTACGCAATTGCTATCCGTGCGGGAAGCTGACGCGGATGACTATCAAACAATCAATGTTCCCGACCTGCTGGGCTATTTGCAGACGAAAACCGAACTTACACGTAAAACCATTGCGGAGATATTGATCCGCTCCGGTCGCCTGAATGAAGTGCATCACAATCCTCAGCAGTTTCTTGAGCAAGCACAGCAGGCTATTGAGGTTGAATTGCGCGGTCTGATGATCGACGGTATCAAGTACGAAAAGATCAATGGGCAGGAATACGAAATGCTGCTGTTTGAAGAGCGTGAGATTTTTGGCTCTGACTTGAACCAAGTGCTTGTGGAAAACAGCATCTACGATGAAGTGTTTGTCGATTCCGAAGTGGAGCGCCAATTCGCAGAAGCAATGAGCACGCGCACGGATATCAAGCTGTTTATCAAACTGCCGGGATGGTTCATGGTCGATACACCCATCGGTACTTACAATCCGGACTGGGCGATTGTTAAAGAAAATGATGCCAAGGTATATTTGGTGCGAGAAACTAAAGGAACTAAAGAGCAATTGAAGATGCGTGGCTCAGAATGGGCGAAGATTCAATGCGGCAAAGCCCATTTTGATACGTTGAAAGTGGATTTTGATTACGCAACAACTGCTGATGAAATATAAATTCATTTGGGCCATTGGGTAATGGATGACAACCCTGATTTTCTCCGTGATCCGACAACTGTTTTCAAACCGGATAGTAGATCACCAACTACTTCGTTTCTGACAAATCAGCCATTAACGATTGAATACCAGCATAGTGCCGTCGTAGACCTTGTTCTTCATGATGAAGTACCGGACGATATTCGAGTTCAATTTGAAACAACAAAGAATCTCTATCTGTATGCGTGGTTCGTCTATCGCTTTTATCCTGTTACAGAACATCACGCGTACACATGCCTAGAGTTTTCATTGCGTAAGCGGTTCGAGGCAGAAATGCTTGCCTCGGGAGAAAGGAAGCGCGAGTTTGGGCCGGGACTAAAGCGACTTTTGGCTTATGCAGTTAAGCGAGGCCATTTGAAAGATGAGAAATTTTCGGTTTGGCAGCAGCGAACCGAAATGCGCGCAAGACAGAGGTACGGGGAAGAGATCTGGGAGGATGCGCAACGGAAGGGATTAAGTGAAGTAACCTATGACGAATCTCAATACGACATTCAGGATGTAGACCGTGACCATAAATATCTGGCGACGATCATTGAAACCGTGCCTTGGTTGCGCAACAACTATGCACATGGGTCCAGTTCTTTAGATAGTCAAGTGTTAGGTACGTTGCGGTTGGTTGCTGAAATAGTCAATCAGATATACCAGGCATGAGGAAACTGACCACCACAGCCAGAGATTTTCACAATTTTCGCTGTGGGTTACACAATGCGAAAGAATGTGTTGGCAGGATACGCCGGATGCGGCGAGGTATATTAGTAGCCAACAAGGTAACCCATGGTTGAGGAAAGCGGCTTTCATCCCAAAGCGTTATGTGTTGACCTGGAAACCTCGGTCGAGGCAGTAGCTGCCATTTATAAAATTGCCGCTTGGCGAGCCGACACAAATCTAAACGAAGTATTTAAGGGCAAATTCCGCTCTGCGGAGGTTAAGCCAAAGCTGGATGCGCTCACCGCAGGCGCTTCTTTCTTGCTGGGGCATAACGTCGTTCAGCATGATTTGCCAGTTCTGAAACGCAGTTATCCTGATCTGGCGCTGTTGGCGTTGCCAGTTATTGATACGCTGCAATTATCCCCAATCGCATTTCCACAAAATCCGTATCACAGCCTAGTCAAAGACTATAAGTTGGTGCGAGATTCGATCAATGATCCCCTGAAGGATGCGCAGCTATCTTTGCGTTTATTCAAGGATCAGCGCGATGCATTTATTTCTCTCAATACTTCCTCCCCCGACGAACTGGCTTGTTATCACTATCTAATGACTGCTGTAGAGGGTAACGGACTGTCGAGCTTCTTCATGACGATTCGCCATGCGGCCAAGCCCGAGCTTGATCAGGTTAGGGTTCTGCTCAAGACGGCGGTACAAGATAAGGTGTGCAGTACTCGGCTGGAAAAACTGCTTCAGATAGACCTCATCAACCCCGACATGTATATGCCGATAGCCTACGCGCTTTCTTGGCTTCGAGTATCCGGCGGGAATTCAGTTCTGCCACCTTGGGTTGGTATGCAGTTTCCGAAAACGAAAACGCTGCTTAAAGAACTGCGCGACCAGTCATGTAATCAACCGGGCTGTTCATATTGCAAAGCCGTTCATGACCCTCGCTCTGAGTTGAAGCGGTACTTTGGATTCTCTGAATTCCGCTCGGAACCAGCAAATTTGCAGGGCGGCTCCCTGCAAGAGGATATTGTCACAACAGGGATGCGAGGCGAGCATTTGCTTGCCATTTTGCCGACGGGCGGAGGCAAGTCACTTTGTTACCAATTGCCTGCGCTAAACCGATATTGGCGTAACGGCAGCCTCACTGTGATCATCTCGCCGTTGCAATCGCTGATGAAGGATCAGGTCGACAACTTGGTGAGGCAAGGAATATTTTGCTCAGCGGCGCTCAATGGCTTGTTAAGCATGCCGGAACGGCGTGACGTACTTGAGAAGATCAGACTCGGAGATATTGGGATTTTGCTGGTATCGCCAGAGCAATTGCGCAATAAGAGCTTTATTGATGCGATTCGCTATCGCGAAATTGGCGCATGGGTCTTTGATGAGGCGCATTGTCTTTCAAAATGGGGGCAGGATTTCCGCCCGGACTACATCTATGCATCGCGCTTTATTAAGGAGCATGTGCGCGATGTGCTACCGCAAATCGCCTGCTTTACTGCAACGGCCAAGGTCGAAGTAATTGATGATCTGCTTGCGCATTTCAAAGAAATATTGGGCATTGAGTTAAATGTATTTGCTGGCGGGCACGAAAGAAACAACCTTCATTACGAAGTAATCAATACGACCAGTCAGGAGAAATACGGCCTGATTCACAAAATACTTGAAAGTGAGATCAAAGATACAGATGGTGGCGCAATTGTTTTCGCAGCGAAGCGCAAGAGTGCGGAGGATATTTCAGCATTCCTGAAAGAAATGGGATGGGGCTGTGCGTATTTTCACGCGGGGTTGCAGCCGGATGAAAAGAAAGATGTTCAGCAAGACTTTATCAATGGTGACTTGCGCGTGATTGTTGCCACTAATGCTTTTGGAATGGGTGTAGATAAGCAAGATGTGCGTGCAGTGATACATGCCGAAATACCCGGTTCACTAGAAAACTATCTTCAGGAAGCTGGGCGGGCGGGACGTGATCGAAATGAGTCACGTTGCATATTGCTCTATGACGAAAACGATGTAGAGGTTCAGTTTGGACTTGCGGCGCGCTCCCGACTCAGCCGTAAGGATATTGGCGAGATATTGCGCAGTTTGCGCAAGCAATCGAATAAGGCGAAAGATAATACGATTGTGATTACTGCCGGTGAGATATTGGCAGATGATGACTTGGATGCGGATATTGACGCTGAGAGCCGCGATGCCGAAACGCGGGTAAAAACGGCAGTCTCTTGGTTGGAACGTGCCAGATTATTGCAGCGCAATGAAAATGACACGCGGGTTTTTCCGGCAAGCCTGAAAGTAGGCAACATGCAAATGGCCGAGGAGAAGCTGAAGGCGGCTAATCTGACCGAAGAAAACAAGCAAAAATATTTGAGCCTCGTTGGGTTGTTGATCAATGCCGATGCTACAGAAGGCATCAGTACCGATGAGCTGATGCTGCAAACTGCGATGCCTAGTGAAGAGTGCGTTCGCGTTCTTCAGCAGATGGAGCAGTTGGGTATTTTGAGCAACGACATCGCGATTACGGCAAGGCTGCGTAAGGGTATTGCCAATTCTTCCCAGGATAAGTTTGCAAGCGTTACGACAACCGAACAGGCATTGCTTGAATTATTGCCTGAGCTTGCGCCGGATGCGGACTCAAACGAGTGGCAGGAATTGAATCTGCGGAATTTATGCCAGGGTGTCAAAGATCGAATAGGCAGAGACGCCATTATCGAGGACTTGCTTGCTTTACTGAGAGCGATGAGTCAGCCATTCGGCAATACTCAGGCAGAGCGGCCCAGTTTTGAACTCAAGAAAATCACGCGCGACCACTATCAAGTTAGGCTCCGCCGATCATGGCACCAGATTAAGGAGATAAGTGAGAAGCGTCGCGCTATCTCGCAAATATTGCTCAGCTATTTCATGGGGAAACTGCCGCCAGAAGCTCGGGGTGCAGACATGTTAGTAGAGAGCAAGGCCGGTGAGTTGTGTGAAGTCCTGCGAAATGACATCACTTTGGCAGGGCAGCTTCGAGATGAGGCTAAGGCGCTTGAGCAAGGATTGCTTTATCTGGATAAGATCAAAGCGATTCACTTGGATCGAGGGCGGACAGTGTTCAGGTCGGCGATGACGATTCAGGTATTTCCTGACGAGGCCAAACGCGGCTTTAAGCAGAGTGATTATGTCGGATTGCAGGAGTATTACGAAGAGCGCAACTTCCAGATTCATGTGGTGCAGGAGTACGCACGTCTGGGACTTGAAAAGCTCAATGACGCGATGGCATTTATTGCTGCCTATTTTCGCTGGTCAAAAAGCGACTTCATCAAGAGATACTTCGCATCACGCAAAGAGTTGCTTGAACTGGCCACGACGGGCGAGTCACTGCACCGAATCGTTGATGATTTGAAACATCCTTTGCAGCAGTCACTGGTTGCGGACAAGACCGATACGAATAGGTTGATTCTTGCCGGGCCGGGATCAGGTAAAACGCGAGTCATTGTGCATCGGGTCGCTTACTTACTGAGGGTTTTGCGCACACCGGCAGACGGCATTATTGTACTCACATTCAATCGTCTTGCTGCTTATGAAGTGCGTAAGCGGCTGTTCGATCTGGTAGGTCAAGATGCCTATGGGGTCACTGTGCTGACCTATCATTCAATGGCGATGCGACTAACCGGGACATCTTTACGAAGCATGGCTGAGAGGGATGTGACGCCAGATTTCGACGAGATAATTCAAAACGCGATCAACCTGTTGCAGGGGCATGGCCGACTTGGTGATGACGATACGGATGATATGAGAGATAGGCTGCTGCAAGGCTATCGCCATATTTTGGTCGATGAGTATCAAGATATTGATGCCGCGCAGTTTGAACTTATCAGTGCGCTCACTGGGCGGGTTTCCGGGGATCGTGATGCGAAGCTCACCATTATGGCGGTCGGGGACGACGACCAAAATATCTATGAGTTTCGTAAAACCAGCAACGAATTCATCAAACGGTTTCAGGATGACTATCAGGCGAAGACCGAATATCTCATTGAGAACTATCGATCAAGCGCACATATCATTACTGCGGCGAACAAGATTATTGCTGAAAACCCTGAACGGTTGAAGCTAGAGCATCCAATCCGAATCAATTATGCTCGCCAAGGCAATGCGCCTGGCGGTCAATGGGAAAAGCTGGATAACCTTGCCAAAGGCCGCGTGCATATTGTTCGTTGTCCCGCTGATGCCAATATTCAGGCACAGATGGTTATGGAAGAAGTGCGGCGGATATTTGCATTGTCCCCTTCGTCGGATTGGTCTGATTTCGCGATTCTGGCAAGAGCGCACAAATACCTGGCTCCGATTAGGGCGTATTGCGAGTTGAACGGTATTCCATGCGTACAAATTGAAAACGGTCGCGGTGCAGGAAAGCTAAAGCTCAATCAGGTGCGAGAAGGGCAGATGCTGATTCGCTTATTGCTGAAGCCAAAGCGCAACCTTGTTGTTAAAGCGGCTCTGCTGCGTTGGGTTGGCAGCCACATGGCCAAACAGCCGGAAAATCATTGGATGCAATTGTTGCAGCAGTGTATTGAGGAGTTTTGTCTTGCTTGGTCGCTGGAGGAAATACCAGCTAGCCAATTGTTGGACTGGGTGTTTGAGTTTAGCAATGAACAACGAAATTCCGTTGCGGGTAAATTGACCATTTCAACGGTTCACGCTGCGAAAGGGCGTGAATTCCGTCACGTTGTGGTTCTCGATGGAGATTGGCCGGCAGTGGCTACCCCGGACGAAAGACGTTTGTACTATGTTGGAATGACCAGAGCAAAAGAAACGCTCACGCTGTTTGAGTTTGCAAAAGCACCGAATCCATTTAGCTCCAGCATACGAAATCAGCCTTATGCACTGTTGAGCGACAATGAATCTAAACATTCCCGCAATCCGGCTCTCGACGTAAAGTTTGTTGAGCTTGGCAATGCAGATGTTTACATGGACTTCGCGGGGCAATCATCCGATCCTAAACTTCATCAGGCTATTTCGGAATTGAAAGTGGGCGACCAATTGAAATTGGTTGGGCGCGAACTCCAAAATATGAATGGTCTGGTGGTAGGGAGATTGTCAAAAAGCTGCACGATCATCGACAGCAATATCGACTCAGTGAAAATCAGTGCAATTGCAGCGCGTTTTGATAAACAGGTTCACGACACTGTTTGGCGCGAGCGTCTTAAGGTGAAAACTTGGGAAACTGTACTGTGTTCTGTACAGACTTCCTAGTCTTTCGCACAAACAATATCTCTCTTTGACCACAACCGAATCTAAGCACCTTTCCGCAATGAAGAGGAAAAGGTCGCAAGTCACTGTATTCGGCAACCACATCAAGCCAACTCCCTCCGCTTTGAAAAGCGCATATTTACAGCAACAAAAAAATAGTTTTTTAAGAATTATTTGCTGAAATAAGCACGTCATTTCGTACTCCAAATAAGAATTTCTGTGGGCTGTAAAGAATGAGGGTATCCGGGAAAAAGCCAGATACGCATTCGGACACAGTGAAACGCCGAGTGCTTTCGCAATTATCTTTTGGAGTAAATCTTATGAAGAAAATTCTGCGGCCCAAGCAAGCGGCTGCCTACCTGTCACTTTCCTTAGCCACTCTATGGCGACTGAATAAAGAAGCTGACTTCCCCCAGAAAATTAAGTTGTCGGTGAAAGCCGTTGGATGGTTTGAGGAGGATATTGCCGCGTGGCTTGAAAAACGCAAATCAATCTAACGGCAGCTCGAAAAACAATTCGGAAAAGAGATGGCAACTGAAAATGGTTTGAAGTAAGCCAATTTGGTGCAGTCAATAAAGATGATCGTTGCACCAAATTGGCGCGATGTATTGAGGGTGAAACTTGTTCGATGGACTCTCTGTAATACATCACTTCATATACCAATTTGTCAGTCGCATATTCAACATAGCGTATGGAGAAAATAGTGAGCAAGAAAACAAGTTGTTGAAGTGCATGTAAATCTGACCCAGGTTGTGCATTGAATTTTGACCCACCCTTGAATTATCTCTGAACCTCTTAGGTTGTGGATAGTTTTCTGTTTTTACCTC
>Ga0265314_10002127_pt1 | contig 20778 bp, 17 predicted proteins | sample 4126metaG_FD_203106 | JGI IMG/M metagenome (GOLD analysis project Ga0265314, IMG submission 203106) | Rhizosphere microbial communities from Carex aquatilis grown in University of Washington, Seatle, WA, United States - 4-1-26 metaG | ecosystem: Host-associated > Plants > Roots > Rhizosphere >... | reverse complement strand
GCGGGAAGGTATCAATATGAGTGGCGAGGCCGGGGATCACCCAGGCCTCGACCCCTTTATCGATCGGGCGCCGCAGGGGCGGCGTCCGTGGGGTCGGCGGTCGTCTGGGCGTCCCGATGCCGGTTTCGGCAGCGATCGGGGCGGCCCGACCTATGCCGCACTCGATCTCGGCACCAATAATTGCCGCCTGCTAGTGGCGCGGCCCGCCGGCGACGGGTTCCGCGTGGTCGACGCCTTTTCCCGTATTATCCGCTTGGGCGAGGGCGTTTCGGCCTCCGGCCGCCTGAGCGACGCGGCGATCGAGCGCGCCGTCGAGGCCCTCGCGATCTGCCGCAACAAGATGAGAAACCGAGGCGTCACGCGCACCCGGCTGATCGCCACCGAGGCCTGCCGGGCCGCCGGCAATGGCGACGAATTTCTCAGCCGGGTCGCCGATGAACTGGGCCTGAGCCTCGAAATCATCGATCGCCAAACTGAGGCGACGCTGGCGGCGACAGGCTGTACGCCTTTGATGGACCCGCAGGCCGAAGGCGTCGTGCTGTTCGATATCGGCGGAGGATCATCCGAACTGGTGCGGCTCGACCGCTCCCGCAAGACCTTTCGCGGTCCGCCGGTACCGCAGATGCGCGGATGGATTTCACTGGCAAACGGCGTCGTTACCCTGGCCGAACGCCACGGCGGCATCAAAGTCTCGCGCGAGATTTACCAGAACATGGTCACCGAGGTATCGGCGCAGATCGCGCCTTTCGCGCGCGAACATGGCAGCGACGGCTTGCGTGGCGTCCATATGCTCGGTACGTCCGGCACCGTGACCACCATCGCCGGCGTCCATCTCAATCTCAATCGCTACGACCGCAATCGGGTCGACGGCTGCTGGCTGAGCGAGACCGAAATCGACGCGGTCCTCGAAAGGCTGCTGGGCATGAGCTACGACGAGCGGGTGGCGTCGCCTTGCATCGGCCCGGAGCGGGCCGACCTGGTGTTGGCCGGCTGCGCCATCCTCGAAGCCATCCGCCGCGCCTTTCCCTGTCCGCGGTTGCGTGTCGCCGACCGGGGCCTGCGCGAAGGCATGCTGGTGCAGATGATGCGCGATGACGGCGCCTGGGGCGACGGCCACGCGGACGGCTCCGGCCAGACGGCCGCCTCATGAATATGCCCGGCAAAGGCAGCGGCGCGCGCGAACTGAAAGTCCGCGTCAAGTCCGGCAAGAAGCGCAAGCTGTCGTCCAAGCTGTGGCTCGATCGCCAACTCAACGATCCTTACGTCGCGCGCGCCAAGCGCGAGGGCATGCGCTCGCGCGCCGCCTACAAGCTCATGGAGATCGACGACAAAGCGCGCTTTCTCAAGAAAGGCGGCCGCGTCATCGATCTCGGCGCCGCCCCCGGGGGCTGGAGTCAGGTTGCGGCCAAGCGCGTCGGCGCGCCGCAACAGGGCAGGGTGGTGGCCATCGATTTGCTCGAGATCGAACCGCTGCCGGGCGTCGAATTCGCGCAACTCGATTTTCTCGACGAGGCGGCGCCGGCCAAGCTCAAAGCCATGCTCGGCGGGCGCGCCGACGTCGTCTTGTCCGACATGGCGGCGAACGCGACGGGCCACCGCAAGACCGATCACATCAAGATCGTGGCGCTGGTCGAGGTCGCCGTGGAGTTTGCGCGCGAGGTGCTGGCGCCCGGCGGGGCGTTTCTCGCCAAGGTGCTGCAAGGCGGCACCGAAGCCACGCTGCTGACGCTGCTCAAGCGCGATTTTACGACGATCAAACACGTTAAACCCGCGGCCAGCCGTTCCGACTCGGCCGAGCTTTATCTGCTGGCGACGGGATTTCGCGGTGGCGCGACGGGGTAATTAGCGCCGCGGGTTGTCGCTGAAAGCGTCGGTGAAACGCGGGCCGCGGCTCATTTCCGCCGACCCGGCACGGTAATAGCGGACATCCGGCTGCGCGTTCGAGGCGCGTCGCTCAATCCTGTGCTCGACCTTGCGCTCGACGATGCGCGTCGTCTGCTGGCTTTCGCGCAGGCGATCCTTGCGCTCGCGGGCTTCCTTCTCGCGCTTCTTGTCTTCGAGTTCTCGCTTCTTGTCCGGGATCGACACCTTTTTACGTTCCGGCTCGCTGCGCTTGGCCTGCTCGCGCGGCTTGGGTTCGTGGCGGTCGCTCCTATAGCGTGCCGGCGGTTCCGGCGCCGCGATCTTCGTTTCGACGCGTTCGCGCACGGGCGCCCCGGTCTGAGGCCGTTGCGGCGCCGTCGGGACCGAACGTTCGCTTTTCTGCACCGGCGCGATGCTGGCAGTGGCGGCGGGATCGGCCGGCTTGTCTTTTTCCGGCGGCGGTAGCTTGGCAATGGCGTAAGGCGCCTCGGGCGGGCTCTTTTCTGGTTCATGCGCCGCCCGCGCGTTCTTTTCGTTTTTTTGTTGCTCGGCGAGTTGCTGTTTGCGTTCGCGCTCGCGGGCCTCGTCGGCGCGCTTGCGTTCGCGCGCTTCGATCGCCTCCAGCCGCGCCAGCGCCTGGCGCGCGTCGTTCATGTTGCGGTCGCGCGCCAAAGCCTGTTTGTAATCGGCCATGGCGAGATCGCGCTTGCCGTCCTGCTCGCGGGCAAAGCCACGCTGGTAATACAGCTGCGCGTTTTGCGGATCGAGCTTGACGATGCGGTCGAATTCCTCGGCGGCCTTGGCGAAGTTTTTCGTTTCAATCAGCAGAGCGGCGCGCGCGCGCCGCGCCTCGGCATTGTCGGGCTGGCGCGCGAGCAGGGCCTCGTAATCGGCGATGGCGCCGGCGTTGTCGCCTTTGCCTTGCCTAATTTGCGCGCGCGCAAGCAGGGCGTTGATATTGTCCGACTGGCGGCCGAGGCCCTCGTTGAGGTCGGCCAGCGCGCCATTGTTGTCGCCCTTGGCCTTGCGCAACGCGGCGCGCTCGAAATAGGGCTCGGCGGGACGCGGGTCGCGCCGGATCGCTTGGCTGAAATCGGCCAGGGCCTTGTCCGTGTCGCCCTTGGCCTTGCCGATCATCGCGCGGGCACGGTACGGCGCGGCGCTGATGCTGCCGAGCTCGATGGCGCGGTTGAGATCGGCGAGCGCCCGGTTTTGGTCGTTTTTGCTGAAATAAATCTGGCCGCGCTCGGCATAAGCCAGCGCATCGTTGCTGTCGTCGCCGATCGCTTTGTCGAGGTCGCTCAGCGCGTTGCCGTATTCTTTCTTGCGTGCGTAGGCCGCGCCGCGCAGCGCCAGCGCCGCTTTGCTGTCCGGATCGATCTTGAGCATGGCGTCGGCGTCGTGCACCACGCCATCGAGATCGCCGTCGTCGAGACGCAGCGCGCCGCGGACTTTCAAAAGGTTCGGATCCCAGGTGAATTTGAGTGCGAGATTGATGTCGGCCATGGCGCGCTTGCGCTCGCCTTTGGCGGCAAGCGCCTCCGCCCGCGCCATGTATGTCCACGGCCGGTTCTGGTCGGCTTGCACGGCGCGGTCGTAGATCGCGATGGCGCGGTCGAGATCGCCCTTCTTGCGCCAGACGGCGGCCTGCGACGTCAGGGCAACGATGCTTGTCGGGTCGGCGCGCGCGGCGTCCTGATAATCGCTGAGCGCCCGGTCGAGATCGCCCGCGCCTTCACGGGCCTGGCCGCGCAGCAGGTGATTTTGCAGGCTCGGGTCGAGCCGCACGGCGCGGTCGAAATCGGACAAAGCGCGGGCGTAATCCTTCTGGCGCAGATAGATCTGGCCGCGGCCGCTATAGGGCGTGGCACGGTTGGCGCCCAGGCTGATCGCCTGCTGATAGTCCTCCAGCGCGCCCTCGATGAAGCCGAGATCGCGCCGCACGGTGGCGCGGTTGACGTAAGGCGAGGGCGAGGTCGGGTCGAGCTTGATGGTGGCTTCGTAGTCGGCGATGGCCTGGCCGTAATTGCCGCGCGCGAACCAGGCGTTGCCTCGGTTCTGATAGGCCGGGGCGAAGTCGGGCGCGAGGTCGACGGCGCGGTTGAGGTCGGCGATGGCGTGCGGAATGTCGCCGCGGTCGAGGAAGGCCAGGCCGCGCAGGCTATAGGCGACGCCCAGTGGCTTGCCGGACAAACGGCCGGAATCGATCAGGCGGGCGCAGGCGGCAAGGCGTTCGGTGGCCAAGGATTCGGTCTGGTCGGCGCAAGTGCGGGCTTCGTTGACGATTTGAGCATGCGAGGCGCACGGCAACACCATGCCGGCGGCGACAATCGCCAGCGCCGCCGCTTTGGTCAGCCAATTTGGCCGCACACCCCGCATTCTCAGTTACCTTACGCGTTAACCATGAGCAGCCGGAAAATAGGCGCTATACCAATGACTTGTCCATAGAAACGGGTCCTTTTGCGCGCCGTTAACTTTTGAATATGGTTAATAATTAGGATTTGAATCAATATTTACGGAAGGCGCGGCGGGGTGTCCGTGGCCGCCGGAAGGCGGTTCGCCATTTCGGCCCCGGCGTCATGGGGCAAACGCATGAAAATGAAGATGGAAAGGGCCGAAATGGCCGCCACGGCCAGGAACGCCGGGGGAAAATCCGCCGCCTGGAGCACGCCGTCGCCCCGGATGCGCAGGGCGGTCTCGACCGCGAGCGCGCCGACGGCAACCCCGGTCGAGACTGCCAGTTGCTGGGCGACGCTGACCAGGGCGGTCGCCCGGCTGACACGGGCATGGTCGACTTCGGCATAAGCAATGGTGTTGATGCTGGTGAACTGCAGCGAGCGGAAAAAGCCGCCGACGAACAGCAGGCCCATGACCACCGTGAGCGGCGTCGAGGCGGTGAACCAGGCGCAGACGGCGAGGAAAGCCGCGCTGATCACACTGTTGTAAACGAGGATCGTGCGGAAGCCGAAGCGCCGCAGGATACGAACGGTCGCCCATTTCATGCCCATGGCGCCGAGCGCCGTGGCGAAAGTGATGGTGCCCGACTGAAACGGCGAAAAACCGAAGCCGACCTGCAGCATCAAGGGCAGCAGAAACGGCAGCGCGCCGAGTCCCAGGCGGAAGACGAATCCGCCGGTGACGCTGGCGAAAAAGGTCGGCAGCCGGAACAGCGTCAGATCGAGCGCCGGGTTCGGCGTGTGGCGGGCATGTACCAGATAAGCCGCGATAAAGCAGATGCCGAACACCACCAGCGCCGCCACCACCGTCCAGGGCAGGAAATTAAGGCCGAGAACGGAGAAGCCGAAAGCGACGCCGGCGATGCCGAGGCCCGCCAGCACCATGCCGGTGAGATCGAAATGCTCGTGCGTCTCGGCGCGGATGTCGTCGATGTAGCGGGTGGCCAGCACGATGCCGACGAGCCCGATCGGCACGTTGATGATGAAAACCCAGTGCCAGGTCGCGTACGTCGTGATGAAACCGCCGACCGGCGGCCCCAGGACCGGCCCGATCAGCGCCGGCGTCGTCACCCAGGCCATGGCGTTGACCAGGTCGCGCTTGCTGATCGAGCGCACCAGCACCATGCGGCCGACCGGCGTCATCATGGCGCCGCCCATGCCCTGCACGATGCGGGCGAGGACGAAATCGGTCAGCGAACCAGACAGCGCGCAGCCGATGGAGCCGAGGATAAACACCGCGATGGCGGCGCGGAACACGGTGCGGGCGCCGAAGCGGTCGGCGGTCCAACCGCTGGCCGGGATGAAGATCGCCAGCGACAGCAGGTAGGACGTGACCGCGAGCTTGAGCGCCAACGGATTGGTGCCGATATCGGCCGCGATCGCCGGCAGCGACGTGGCGATGACGGTCGAGTCCATGTTCTCCATGAACAACGCGACCGCGATGATGAGCGGAATGATGCGGTCCCGGCGCATTTTTCTTCTTTTACGGCAAGCCCCGTGCGTCTTGAACAGCAATCCGGGGCCGGAAGGAAGACCCCAAGGCCGCGGGTCCAAGGCTGTGGGTGTTCATAACAGCCATCTTCAATAAGCCTAGGAATCACGGACTTCCCATGCTAACGACCACCGCCAACCCAAAAGCGGGCCATGACGACGCGGGGACACCCCCTCGCGACAGGCTTTTTTATAAGCTGCGTCCGGCCTTTTTGCCTTTTCGGGTGTGACGGAGTTGGCGATGGCCTCGATCAATAACGCAAATCCCCGCGAAGCGCTCACCTTCGACGACGTGCTGATCAGGCCCGGCCTGTCGGAAGTCCTGCCCGGCGAGGCCGATATACGCTCGAAAATCACCCGCTCGATTTCGGTCAATATCCCGATCATCGCCTCGGCGATGGATACGGTCACGGAATCGCAAATGGCCATCGCCATGGCGCAGGCCGGCGGCATCGGCGTCATTCACCGCAATCTCGAGCCTGAACAGCAGGCGGCGCAGGTCCGCCAGGTCAAGAAATTCGAATCCGGCATGGTGGTGAACCCGCTCACCATCGAGCCGTCGGCGCCGCTGCAAGAGGCGCTCGATTTGATGAAGGACAACCGGATCTCCGGCGTACCGGTGGTCGAGGGCGCCGGCAACGGCAAGGCCGGCAAGCTGGTCGGCATTCTCACCAACCGCGACGTGCGCTTTGCCACAGACCCACGTCAACGCGTCGCCGAACTGATGACCAAGGACAATCTCGTTACCGTGCGCGAAGGCGTCAGCCAGGACGAGGCCAAGCGGCTACTCCATCAGCACCGCATCGAAAAGCTTTTGGTGGTCGACGATCAATATCGCTGCGTCGGTCTGATCACGGTCAAGGATATCGAAAAGGCGGTCGCCAATCCGAACGCCTGCAAGGACGAGCAGGGCCGTCTGCGCGTCGCCGCCGCCACCACGGTCGGCGACAAGGGCTTCGCACGTACCGAAGCCTTGATCGCGGCCGGCGTCGATCTCGTCGTCGTCGATACCGCGCACGGCCATTCGCAATATGTGCTCGACGCCGTGCTGCGGATCAAACGCATGTCCAATCTGGTGCAGGTCGTCGCCGGCAATGTCGCGACGTCCGAAGGCGCCAAGGCGCTGATCGATTCAGGCGCCGACGCCATCAAGGTCGGCATCGGTCCGGGCTCGATCTGCACCACGCGCATCGTCGCCGGGGTCGGCGTGCCGCAGCTCACCGCGATCATGGATTCGGTCGAGGCGGCCAAGAAAGCCGGCATCCCGGTGATCGCCGACGGCGGTATCAAATATTCAGGCGACCTCGCCAAGGCTTTGGCCGCGGGCGCGGATGTCGCCATGGTCGGCTCGCTGCTCGCCGGCACCGATGAAACGCCGGGCGAGGTGTTTCTGTATCAGGGCCGCTCCTACAAGAGCTATCGCGGCATGGGTTCGGTCGGCGCGATGGCGCGGGGCTCGGCCGACCGCTATTTCCAGCAGGACATCAAGGACGCGCTCAAGCTGGTGCCGGAAGGCGTCGAGGGGCAGGTCGGCTATAAAGGCCCTGTCAGCAACGTGCTGCATCAGCTCGCCGGCGGCCTGCGCGCCGCCATGGGTTACGTCGGCGCGGCGACGCTCGAGGACTTCCACAACAAGGCCGAATTCGTGCGCATCTCGGGCGCCGGGCTTCGCGAAAGCCACGTCCACGACGTTGTCATCACGCGCGAGAGCCCGAATTACCCGAGCAGGGTGTAGTTTAGGGCTGGCTCAGGCTCGCCGCGATCGCAGCAATGCCGGCGTCGGCGCACTCCTCGTCGTGGATACTGCCGGGCGAGCCGGCTACGCCAATGGCGCCGATAAGCTCGCCTTTCATGTGGATTGGCACGCCGCCGCCGACGATCAGGATGTCGTTGAGGTAGACGAGATGCGGATCGGGCTCGCCCGAACGCTCGTCGACGGCTTTCGACGCCTTGCTTGTTCGCGCGTTCATGCTGGCCGCGGTGTAGGCCTTGCGCCGCGCGGCATCGATGAGATGGGGGCCGCCGTCGTCGCTACGCAGCAGCACGAGCACTTGTCCGGCACGGTTGGCGACCGCGACGCCGGTGCGCGAATAGCCGCGCGCTCGCGCGGCATCGAGTGCGGCTCTGGCGGCGACGAGAGCAAGCTCCACGCCGATATTGTGCTGGGTGAGGACGCCGCTCATCGACGCGGTCACTTCTTGTCGAGAAAGGTTTTGACCGCCTTCACCGTCTGGTCAGGCTGTTCTTCCATGATCCAATGTCCCGAGTTGGTAATGATGCCGCCTTCGACATTGCTGCCGACGATACGCATAATCACCGCTTGCTGATCGCCGAACGACTTCTCTGCGCCGAGCGCGAGGATCGGCATCGGCAGCTTCGTTTGCTCGAAGATTTTGTTGTCCTTGGCGTCCTGCGCAAAGGCTTCGAACTGCTTGAATGCGGCGTGCATTGCGCCGGGCCGCGCGTAAAGCTTCGCATAGTGGCGGCGGGTGGCTTCGTCGATGGCCTTCGGATTGGCCGACAACTCGTTCCAGAAACGGTCGAGATAAATGCGCTCGCGTCCCTTCACCAGCCGGTCGACGTCCGGCCCGCGAAAATTGAAATGCCACAACAGCGGGCTCTTGAGGATTTCGTCCCAAGGGCCGATGCCTGGGAGCGGCGCGTCGATGATCGCCCACTTCGTGATGCGGGCGGGATATTGCGCGGCGAGCGCGTAACCGACCATGTTGCCGATGTCGTGGGTGACCAGGTCGGCCTTGTCGATCTTGAGCGTGTCCATGACCGCCGCGATGTCTTTGGCCTGGCTCTTTTTGTCGTAGCCGGCGTCCGGATAAGACGACAGGCCCATGCCCCGCAGGTCGGGCACGATCACGGTGTGATCCTTGACCATCAGCTTGGCGAGCGGCGCCCACATGTCGCCGGTGTCGCCGAAGCCATGCAGCATGACGACCGCCGGCCCCTTGCCGCCGACCCGGACATAGATGACGGCGCCGTCTGTTTTGATCTTTGCGATATGGAAGTCAGCGGGATATGCTTCAACCCGTGCCGACGCTGGGTAAATCCAGGCGAGCGCACACAGCGCGACAAAGAAACCGGTCAAAATCCGCACGGCTAATGTCCTTGCATGAGGAAAGCCGGCGTAATTTAGCAGGCGGAAGCGCCGCGGCGAAGCCGGACTCCGGTTAACACAACGGCTAAGCTATTGGCCCGCCGGGTCGTCATAAAACCGTATCCGTCCTTGCAACCAAGGCCATCCTGCCGTACCGCATTGATCTCAGAGCCGGTGACGCCCAATAATAGGCGCTCCGGGCTCTTCCTTTGAGACATTGTGATGCCAATCCAGTTCGTCCTCTTGCCGCTATTCGTCCACGTCGCGCTGACCTTCGTTCTGTTGGTCTGGATGGCGCGCGCGCGCATCGGCGCGCTCAAGAGCGGCAAGACGACGCTCGGCGACACCGCGCTTGGCCAGCCGAACTGGCCGCCGCGCGTGCAGCAAATCGCCAACTGCTACCACAATCAATTCCAACTCCCGATGCTGCTCTACCTGCTGACGATCCTCGCGATCATCACGCGCCACGCCGATTTCCTTTTCGTGGTGATGGCGTGGCTGTTCGTGTTGACGAGGTTCGTGCACGCTTTCATTCACACCGGCAGCAATTATGTGCGGCATCGCTTCAACGCCTTTGCCGCCGGCGTGTTCATTCTGTTGGCGATGTGGATCATCTTCGCGGTGCGCATCCTGTTAGGATTGCCATGACACCCGCCGCGCGGCTCGCCGCCGCGATCGAAGTTTTCGCCAATCTGGAAGCCGACCGGCGTCCGGCCAATGACGCGCTCAAGGCCTGGGGCCTGGCGCATCGCTTTGCCGGCTCGGGCGACCGCGCCGCGATCGCAGGCCTGGTCTACGACGCGTTGCGCCGCCGCGCGTCGAGCGCCTTCCTGATGGGCGCGGATACGCCGCGCGCCATTCTGCTGGGCATGCTCAAGCGCGAGCGCGACCTCGACACCGAGGCCATCGCCAAGCTGGCCGATGGCGCCGGTTACGGTGCCGCGGCGCTCACCGACGATGAGCGGGCGCATCTCGATGCCGCCGATATGGCGGAGGCGCCGGCTTACGTGGCCGGCGATTATCCAGAGTGGCTCGATCCGCATTTCGCCGCCGTGTTCGGCGACGACCGGGTCGAGGAGGGTGCGGCATTGGCGTCGCGCGCGCCGCTCGATTTGCGCGTCAACACGTTGAAGGCCGACATCTTCAAGGCGGAGGCGTCGTTGTCCGATCTCGAACCCGAGCATGGGCATTGGTCGCCCTGGGCCTTGCGCGTTCACCTCGGCGCCGACGCCAAGAACCCGGCGATCCACGCCGAACCGGCCTTCCTCAAGGGCATGATCGAGGTGCAGGACGAGGGCTCGCAACTGGCGGCGCTGCTGTCCGGCGCCAAGCCCGGCGAGCAGGTGCTCGACCTCTGTGCCGGCGCCGGCGGCAAGACCCTGGCGCTGGCCGCGATGATGCAGAACAAGGGTCAGGTCTTTGCCACCGACGACGACAAGCGGCGGCTGGCGCCGATCCACGATCGGCTGGCGCGCTCCGGCGCCCGCAATGTCCAAGTGCGCACGCCCAAGTCCATCGGCGGCGAGATCGACGATCTCAAAGGCCGCTGCGACTTGGTGCTGATCGACGCGCCCTGCACCGGCACCGGCTCGTGGCGGCGCAATCCGGACGCCAAATGGCGCATCCGGCCGGGCGCGCTCGAGCAGCGCCAGAAGGAGCAGGCCGAGATCCTCGACCGCGCCGCGGACCTGGTGAAGGCCGGCGGCCGCATCGCCTACATCACATGTTCCGTCCTGGATGAAGAAAACGGCGCGCAGGTGCGCGGCTTTACCGCGCGCCATCCGGACTTCACCGTGCAGCCGCCGGCCGAGGTCGCCAAGGCGGTGGGCGAGCGTACCGCCGATTTCGGCAAGGCGGCGCGGCTCACGGCCGACGGCATCCTGATGACACCGCGCACGACAGGAACCGACGGCTTCTTCGTTAGCGTCATGAAACGCGGCTAAACACCCGCGTTAACGACGCGGTTACGCGATTACCCAGATTGCGCCGCAATCTAGGCCAAGTTTCTCCCCGAAGATTTCGTCACTGGCAGCCTCGGGATTCTTCAGGCGGGGTTGTTTTCGACATGCTGGTGGCTAGCCGCGATCCCTTTCATGGTGCCGATCATGGGTCCGATCTTGGGCCCGATGTGGGGGCGGACCGCGCGCCCATGCCGGGCAATGGCTCGCGCCTGACGCGCGCCATGGGCGCCTTGCAGATTATGGGCACGCTGCTCGCCATCCCGGTCGGGCTCGGCAGCGCCTATACGATGTATAAGTCGAATTTTTCGGCCGAAGCGTCGTGCCAGAGCCTGCGCTCCAACATTATCCTGATCCTGGACAAGAGCGTCGATGCCAGCGCGCGGCATATGCTGGTGCGGCGCGACGTCGAGGCTTTCGAGCATTCGTGTGGCAGCGTCGATCCGGACGCGGCGGCGGCCTTCAAGGCGCTGCTTGCGACCGATAAGGCGGCGGTAGCGACGCCGGTCCGGCGCGTCGAAGCGCCCGCCAAGCCGGTCGAACGTAGGGCCGAAGCCAAGCCTGAGCCAAAGGCTGCACCCAAGTCCGAAGCCAAGTCCGACGCAAAGGCGGAAGCCAAGGTCGAGCCGGCCAAGCCGGCGGAAGCGAAGCCCTCGGAAGCGGCGAAGCCCGCGGAAGCCGTCAAGCAAGTGGCGGTCGCCGCGCCTGCCGCGCGCGATCCTGAAACGTCGGACGCGGCCTGGCTTGAGGCCGTGCGCGGCGCTTTGGTCAACCACGCGCCCGAGCCCGTGCCCGCGGAAACCGTTGCCGCGCCCGCCGCCGAAGTAAGACCCGTCGAGGCTAAAACCGCCGAGCCCAAAGTGGCGCTGCGTCCGGCGGTGCGTGAACCTTTGCCGCCGCTGCCGCAGAGCACATGGACCGCGCCGGTAGCGACGCCGGTCAACGCGACGGCTGCGCCGGCATTGCCGCCGCCGGCCTCGGTCGCCAGCGTGCCTGCACCGCGCGAGCAGACCGCTCAGGTTGACGATGGCCACCCGGTGCCGCCGGGCGCAATCCCCGATCCGGGGCCGACCGATCTCACGCCGGAAACGCGCTCACGCATCGGCGCGTTGATCTCGCATATTCCGTTCGCGAACCGGTTGATCGAGCGCTAACGGACTGGTGGGACGCTCGCCGCGCCGCCAGCGCGAGATAACGCCGATGTCGTCCTCGACCTGCCAGCGCCCAGTCTTGCCCGGCAATCGCGCCGCCGCGTCGACACGGGACAGAAACTCCGCGCGCGGCATGTCGTGGAAGCCCATGGCCCGCCACAGCGGCCCCATCAGCTTGCCGTCGTTGAAGCGATAGCCCCATTTGGCGAGATGCCAGTTGAGCACGGTCATGCCGATGCGTGATGCGTTCGGCTCGTTGAAGAACTGCGACTCCGAGGTGAAGCCCAGGCCGTAGCCGATGCCGTAGCCGCCGCCGGCCAGTTCGCCGCGCTCGTTCCACACTTCGAAGGAGTGCACGTGGCCGGCATCGTATGCTTGCGCATAGAGATGCATCATCTGCGGTGTGATCCAGGTCAGATGCCAGCGGCCCATGCGCCGTCCGGCGCAAGCGGCGATGACGCGTTCGATATCGCGGTCGAAGGTCACGGAATAGCGATGTTGCCGCATCGTCTTGCCGAGGTTCTTGGAAATGTGCATGTCGGCAAAGAGCAGCGCCGAGCGTTGCGGCGGCGACCACCATTTCAGCGGCGCGACATGTGCCAGCGGATAGAGTCCGTGCCGGTAAGCGGCGAGTAGTGTGGCGAGATCGAGGTCGCCGTGCACCAGACCGGCGAGGCCGGGCGGATTGTTGAGGGCGCGCTCCGGATCGGGCAGCGCATCGTTCGGCGACAGCAATTCCTCGAAATAGATTTTGGCAAAGCCGGGCAGGGCGCCAAGGCGGGACGGTTTGAGCACGCGGGCCGCCGCCAGCGCCCAGCGCTCGGCAACGTCAATGGGGCGTTCGCGGAACAGCGCGGCGCGCCGGTTGGCCGGGTCGTTTGCCGCTAAAAGCGTCATATGGTCGGCGTGGTATGCCAAGAGGCGCCTTAAAGTGTGGAAATGGCGAAAATCTTGGCTCTTTTGTCTCACGCGGGGGCTAATGGAGGGTTATCTGAAAGGCTCGAAATCGGGTGTAGTTAACCGGAGCCTGCCTTGACCCCAGCCGCGCTCAACCCCACAAGGCCGGCAACGGCGCCCGATCAAGGGCCGGCCCCGGGCCATTTAGCGATGCATGACAAGATTCTGATCGTCGATTTCGGCTCCCAGGTCACCCAGTTGATCGCGCGCCGGGTCCGGGAGGAAAAGGTCTATTGCGAAATCGTGCCCTACCAGAAGGCCGAGGAAGCCTTCCTGAGGATGAAGCCCAAGGCGGTGATCCTGTCCGGCGGTCCGGCCTCGGTGCTGGACGAGAACGCGCCGCTGGCGCCCCAGGCGATCTATGAGGCCGGCGTGCCGGTGCTCGGCATCTGCTACGGCGAGCAGGCCATGGCACACCAGCTCGGCGGCAAGGTCGAGGGCGGCCACCACCGCGAGTTCGGCCGCGCCGAAGTCGAGGTCATCGCCGACAGCCCGATTTTTTCCGGCGTCTGGGTCAAGGGCCAGAAATATCCGGTCTGGATGAGCCACGGCGACCGCGTCACGCAATTGCCGCCGGGCTTCCGCGTGCTCGGCCAGGCGCCGAACTCGCCGATCTCGATCATCGGCGACGACGCGCGCAAATTCTACGCTACGCAATTCCATCTCGAAGTGATGCACACGCCGCAGGGCGCCGCACTGATCCGCAATTTCGTGCGCAACATTGCCGGGCTGACCGGCGATTGGACCATGCGCGCCTTCAAGGACGAAGCGATCGAGAAAATCCGTGCCCAGGTCGGCAAAGGCCGCGTCATCTGCGGCCTGTCTGGCGGCGTCGATAGTGCGGTGGCGGCGGTGCTGATCCACGAGGCCATCGGCGACCAGCTCACCTGTGTCTTCGTCGATCACGGCCTGCTGCGGCTCGCCGAAGGGGCGAAGGTCGCGGCGCTGTTCCGCGACAGCTACAACATTCCGCTGGTGCATGTGCAGGCCGAAGACACTTTCCTCAAGGCGCTCGAAGGCGTCGACGATCCGGAAAAGAAGCGCAAGATCATCGGCGGCCTGTTCATCGACGTGTTCGACGCCGAGGCCAAGAAACTCGGCGGCGCGGATTTCCTCGCGCAGGGCACGCTTTATCCGGACGTGATCGAGAGCGTGTCGTTCACCGGCGGGCCGTCGGTGACCATCAAGTCGCACCACAATGTCGGCGGGCTGCCCGAACGCATGCACATGAAGCTGGTCGAGCCCTTGCGCGAACTCTTCAAGGACGAGGTGAGGGCGCTCGGCCGCGAGCTCGGCCTGCCGGAAGCCTTCGTCGGCCGTCATCCTTTCCCGGGGCCGGGTCTGGCGATCCGCATTCCTGGCGCCATCACCAAGGAAAAATGCGACATCCTGCGGCTGGCGGACGAAATCTACATCGAGGAAATCCGCCGCACCGGCCAATACGACGACATATGGCAAGCCTTCGCCGTGCTGCTGCCGGTCAAAACCGTCGGCGTCATGGGCGACGGCCGCACCTATGAATACGTCATCGGCCTGCGCGCCGTGACCTCGGTCGACGGCATGACCGCCGACTTCTATCCTTTCGACATGCGCGTCCTCGGCACGGTCGCGACGCGCATCATCAACGAGGTCAAGGGCGTCAACCGCGTGGTTTATGACGTGACGAGCAAGCCGCCGGGCACGATTGAGTGGGAGTGAGCGAGCACCTATGCTCATGCAAATCTCCCGCCGGAGCCTGCCATGCCTCGCTTCCTCGCCGTTTACACCATGAAGCCGGAAGACATCGCTCGCTTCCGCGCGCTGCCCAAAGCCGAGCAGAAGGCGGTCGATGATGCCGGCCTGAAACAATGGGTGGACTGGGAAAAGGCGAACGCCGCGTCATTCCCCGACAAGGGCGGAATGGTTGGCAAGACCAAGCGAGTGACCAAAGACGGTATCAGCGATGCGCAGAATGCGTTCTGTGGCTATATCGTCGTCGAGGCCGACACCATCGACGCCGCTGCGCGCCTCTTCGAGAACCATCCCCACTTCACGATTTTTCCTGGCGACGGCGTCGACATTATGCCGTTTATGACCGGTCCTGCGGACTAGCCGGATATCGCGGCGCTTATTAAGTGGCGTCGCCACCTTGTCCTGCGTCTTCGGACCAGCCGATGCTTCGCCCAGCGCATCTCAAGTGCGGTTTTGGCGGTCACCATTCAGTGAAAGTTAAGCGGTAGGGCGTCACGTCAATGCCGCCGCTCATTTCTGGAGACTGCCGATGCCGATAATCCTTCGCGCGGTGACTTTTGCCGTTCTGGCGCTGGGTTTTGTGTACGTCACCAGGCCCGCCGTGGCGCAGGACAAGGCCGCCGTCCAGGTCACGTCGGACGTGCAATATGAATTTATCGGTCGCTGGGATGCCGACAAGCTCAACACAATTCTGACCGACGACACGCCCAAGTTCTTCGGCGTGGCAGTGAAATATACCGCCGCCAAGAATGCGGTGAAGCTTTACCGTGTCACGTATTCCTCGGTGGTGCCGGAGCGCGGCAACAAGCCGATCGTGGCCACGGGTCTTGTCGCGGTTCCGGATACCGCCGGCACGTCGTTCCCGATGGTGTCGTATCAGCACGGCACGGTTTACGGGAAACAAGAGGTACCGTCGTTTCCGGATCAATCGCCGGAGACCCAGCTAATGATCGCGCAGTTTGCCGGGCGAGGCTACATCGTCATCGGCGCCGATTATTTCGGCATGGGCGCGTCCAAGGAGCCTGAGGGCTACATGGTGAAAGCCAGCCACCAGCAGGCGACCTATGACATGCTGCTGGCAAGCCGCGCCGTGCTCGATCATCTGAAGCTTTCAAGCGGCAAGCTGTTCATCAGCGGCTGGTCGCAGGGCGGCTTTGTGACCATGGCTCTTCTCGAAAAGCTCGAGAGCGCCGGCGTGAAGGTCGATGGTGCTGCGACGGCGAGCGCGCCGGTTGATATCTTCGTTGCGCTTAACGGCTTTCTTGGTTTCCCGCGCAAAATCGACGCGACCTGGGTGAATTCGCTGTTCATCCTGTCGTCATTCGCGTTCGAAAATTATTACGGCGTGCCAGGGCTGGCACGTTCGCTCTTCAACGATGACTATTACGACCTCGCGCGCAAGGTCTATGAGCGCGAGCCGTTCAACGCGGCCGACGTGCCGTCCGATCTGCATAAGCTGATCCGCGCCGATTACTTCAACGCGCAATACTTCGCCGCGTCGGCCTATGGCAAGCTCGTGGCGCAAACCACGGCCTATCGCTGGATCGTCAAGTCGCCGGTGCGCAATTATTACGGCGAGGCCGACGAGGTGATCACGCCCGGCCTCGGCCAACTGGCGATGACCTATCAGCGTGCCATCGGCAGCGGCAACACGCAGGTCGAGGCAGTTTCGACCGGGCCGACCTCGCATCGCGGCACTTATGCGACCGCCGTGCCGCAGTGGAAACTGTGGTTCGACGGTTTGTAACGATGCGAGAGTTGCGTGGGCGCGGCGCGCCGTCTGCCTCACCCCGCCGTTGCCACCTTATCCTGCGTCTTGGTGTCGAAGTCGCTCGCGTCATGGCGTTCGTGCAACTGGCTCGAGGGCTCGCCGTTGACGCGATTGACCATGCGGCCGCGCTTGACGGCCGGCCGCGCCAGCAGCTGATCGGCCCAGCGCTGCACGTTCTTGTATTCCTGTAGGCTCAGGAAGGTGGCCGACTCGCCATAGAGCCAACCCTTGGCCAGGCCGCCGTACCACGGGAAGATCGCGATGTCGGCGATCGTATAGCTGTCGCCCGCGATGTACTCGCTTTCAGCCAGACGGCGGTCGAGCACGTCCATTTCGCGCTTGACCTCCATGGCGAAGCGGTCGATGGCGTATTCGATTTTGGTCGGCGCGTAGGCATAGAAGTGGCCGAAGCCGCCGCCGAGATAGGGCGCTGAGCCCATCTGCCAGAACAGCCAGGACAGGCATTCGGCGCGCTGCGCGGGTTCCGTCGGCAGGAAGGCGCCGAATTTCTCCGCGAGGTACATCAGGATCGCGCCGGACTCGAACACGCGGATCGGTTTTGCGCCGCTACGGTCCATCAAAGCCGGGATCTTGGAGTTGGGGTTGACGCCGACGAAGCCGGAGCCGAACTGGTCGCCGTCGCCGATCTTGATTAGCCAGGCATCGTATTCCGCGCCTTTGTGACCAAGCGCGAGCAGCTCCTCGAGCAGGATCGTAACCTTCTGGCCGTTCGGGGTCGCCAGCGAGTAAAGCTGCAAGGGATGGCGCCCGACCGGCAGTTCTTTGTCATGCGTCGGGCCGGCGATCGGCCGGTTGATGCTGGCAAACTTGCCGCCGTTGGGCTTGTTCCAGGTCCAGACCTTCGGCGGCGTGTAGTCGGGCGTGTCGGTCATTCAAATCCCCTGACGATCGAGTTGGTCGAGGGCCTTACATAAAGCTTTGTTCGTCGCGCACAACACGGCATTCCGCATTGCAGATACGGCAACCTTCGGTGGGATCCGGGTGTTCGGAAGGCGGATCGGGCCTTGGCCGGCCGCCATCGCCGGCATCGTCATCTGGCCCGCTTAAGAGCGAACGCTCAGGCGAATGACGTCATGCTCGGCGCCGAAGATTGGCTCAGGATGCTCTGCATCGCCTGGGTGCTGCGGTAGCTCTGGATCAATTGATTGGCGAACTGGTCGGTAACGCCCAGCGCCTGCTTTTCCTCGGTGCTCATGTTGGCATATTGCTGCAGCATGGCGAGGCTGCTGGAGCCGCTGCCATCCGAGCTGTTGATGGCGCTTAGAATGCTGGTGCGGTTGCGTTGGTCGAGTTCGGCTTTGGCGCCGCGGATTTCTTCGGCGGAAAATTGCGAACCCTGGTTGAGCGCGACGGCAGCCAGCGTCCGGTTGTCGAATTGCGACAGATCGGCTTGCTGGCCAGTAGTCCGCGAAGCGCCGAAGACGAGGTCTTTGCCGTTGTCCTTGGCAGCGTTGATCTGGTCGTCGAGCATGGCGCGGGCGTTAGCGGAGACGCTGTCGATGCTGGCGTCGGCCGGCAACGTGCTGGTGGCGGTCGGATTGGCGAGCAGGGCTGCCACGGGATCGTTGGCGTTACCGGTGTCGGGCGCGACGCCAGGCGTGAGTTTCGCGGCGGCCAGACCGTCTGTCAAAGCCTGGCGCTGGGCTTGCCACGCCGGCGTCGACTTCTCGTCGGCGCCGGCCTGGTCCATGTACGTTATCGCGGCGTTATAGAGCCCGGTGTAGTCGCTGTTGTGACGGGCGAGCACGACCTGCGGCGCCATCGCGGCGTCGAAGCGGGATTGTAACTCGTGGCTGGCTGCCGCGGTCTCGTCGGCGCTGAACAAATTTCCGGTATTCGATGCCACGGCCGACAGCGTGGCGCGGCTTTGTCCGGTGAGATCGACCGCGGTCTGGCCGTCGACCTGGGCGGAGGAAATGCCGAGCGTCTTGTATTGCTGGTCGAACCAGCCGCGCGCCTTGGTCGCCAGCGTATTGGCGCTTGCGCCCGCGTCCGACACGGCATTCGACAGGCTGGCGAGATAGGCTTTGGCTTCGTCCGACAAAGTGACGTTGGTCGACGACTGCGCCACCGTCGACGACACCTCGCCGAGAACCTGGGCGAGGCTCGGCGTGCTCGTGCCGGTCTGCGCCCCGTTGTCCGAGATGTACGACACGAGCGACGGCAGATTTATTCCAATGGTGGACACGAAGTACCTCAGCGCTGGGCCTAGTCCCATGAGGCTTGCAGAACCTGTGCCAATGCGAACGCGCGCAAATACGGGCTTTTCGGACCGCCGCGGCCTGGGAAATTTGCCCGTACCCGGCAGAAATTGCTGGGTGACGGGTTGTACACGTACAAAGAGAGTATATATAATAAACAATCAATAGTAGTACTCGGTCATTTGGGGGGAGCCATGTCCGTCAACGCCCGTATCTACGCGAGCGGTGCCATCGCCTTCGGCGGCCAGCCGGCGATCGACGACTTATTGTCGGCCGGGTACTCGGCGGTCATCGTCTGGTCCGTGCATGTCACGACCAACGGCACGCTGATCCTCAACAACACCCAGATCGTGTCGAACGGCGTCTATCAGGAGGCGCAGCCGATGAACCTGCCGAGCCGTCTCGCGCAACTGCGCAAGGCCGGCATACAGATCCTGTTTTCGGTGGGCGCCGGCGGCACGCAGGATTTCCAAAGCATCGGCAATCTGTTGAAGACCCAGGCCGGCACAGCCGCGTTGCGGGCCAACTTTACGGCACTCAAGAATGCGATGGTGGCCGCCGGCGGCGACATCGACGCCATCGACTTCGACAATGAAGACGACATGCAGACCTCGATCATGGTCAATTTCGGCGGCCTGCTGGCCGGCATCGGTTATGCGAGCGTGACCTTGTGCCCGTATTATCCGGATAGCGTCTGGACCGACACCTACAACCAGTTGCTGCAGCAGCATGGCAAGAGTTTCGTCAGCGCCATCCACCTGCAATGCTATTCCGGCGGTGCGGGCAATCCGCTCGCGCCGTGGGGTCAGCTAATCGCCCAAGCCGGCGGCAACACCTTGCTCATTCCAGGTTTGGCGACGGTTCAGGCCGGCCCGGGGCCGTGGTGGAACAATAATGCTCCCGGCAGCAGCGTCGTTAAAACGGCCAGCGTGGCTATGTACGGGCAGGGCAACTGGTCGGGCATGCTGCGCAAAGGCAATTATCCGAGCGCTAATGCCGCGATGCAGGCGACGCTCGGCGGCGAAACGTTTTTCTTTTATTGCAACGGCTATCTCGACCTCGGGCCGGGCAAGCAATTCCAGGCGGGCGACGCGGTCTACTTCGCCGGGCAGCCGTGGTGGGGCTCGGCGCCACAATGCGACGCCTATGCGCTGAGCGGCGGCTGCACCAACATCTACAACGATGGCGGCGCCTGCCCGCCGGACCTGCAAAAGCAATATGCGGCCTGGAAGACCCAGCAATATCCGCCGAACGGCGGCTTCATCTGGCTGTACGATTCGACCGTCAACTGCCTGCTGGCGGGATGTTGCGGCGGCACCGAGAAGGCGCCTGCGACGACCGCGACCGCTTACCGCCAAGCCATAACGAACGGCTTGAGTTAATTCGGGGGCTTGAAGTCACTGTCGAGCGATGGCTTGAATGGACCTTCGGAACGGGAGGTTCGATGGCCATCACGATCTACGGCATCAAGAATTGCGACACCATGAAGAAGGCGCGCGCCTTCCTCGACAAGCAGGGCGTCGATTACGCCTTTCATGACTACAAGACCGCCGGCATCGAGCGCGAGCGGCTGGAACGCTGGGCCAAGAAAGCCGGCTGGGAGACGCTGCTCAATCGCGCCGGCACTACGTTCAAGAAACTGCCCGACAAGGACAAGGAAGGTCTCACCGAAGCCAAGGCCATCAAGCTGATGCTGGCGCAGCCGTCGATGATCAAGCGTCCCGTGCTCGATCTCGGTGGCGGTAAGCTGCTGGTCGGCTTCAAGCCGGAACAGTACGCCGCCGCGTTCGGTTAGAGCGGCGTGAAGGCTTACACCAAATAGGACTTTCTGGTTTCCGACATTCGACGCTTCCTCGAGCCGGGGCCGGTGGTGTATCCCAAGATCATCCACTATCGCGGCGAGCGCCATTCATGGTCGCCGGCCGATCGCTCACTCTACGGCGCCTATTCCAGCCGGGATGCTGTAGCGGAGCCAGCGGCTTGATTTTGCGGGCATTTGCGGCCACATGCAGGGCATGGACGCCGCCGTTGCCACCGCTGATTCCCTGAAAAGCTCGCCGCTCACCGCC
>Ga0265314_10002126_pt1 | contig 20783 bp, 18 predicted proteins | sample 4126metaG_FD_203106 | JGI IMG/M metagenome (GOLD analysis project Ga0265314, IMG submission 203106) | Rhizosphere microbial communities from Carex aquatilis grown in University of Washington, Seatle, WA, United States - 4-1-26 metaG | ecosystem: Host-associated > Plants > Roots > Rhizosphere >... | reverse complement strand
GCCGCGCCAGGGGTTATGGGTCCCTGCGTGCGCAGGGACGACGCGCGTTATCGGAAACCGACCGCATGCCCTCTCTCGCCCCCACCGGCTTGCTTCGCATCGGGTCATCCGATCTCGAATACCGCATGGTTGGTCCCTCGCCGGATCAGGCGCCTGTTATCGTGATGCTGCATGAGGGCCTTGGATCGGCCGGACTGTGGGGCGACTTTCCCGAAAAACTGCAGGCCGCGACCAACGCTTGCGTGTTCGCCTATTCCCGCGCCGGCTACGGCGCGTCGTCGCCCATCAAACTGCCGCGGCGGCTCGACTACATGCACATCGAGGCGCTCGACGTGCTGCCAAAGCTGCTCGACACGATCGGTTTCAAGCGCGGCATGCTGCTCGGCCATTCCGACGGCGCCTCGATCGCGGCGATCTATGCAGGTTCCCATCAGGACCATCGCGTCCAGGGCCTTGCACTCATCGCGCCGCATTTTGTTGTCGAGGATATTTCGGTCACCGCGATTGCCGAAATCCGGCAGGCCTACGAGACCACCCCCCTGAAGACAAAGCTGGCGCGCTGGCACCGCGACGTCGACAACGCGTTTTACGGCTGGAACGGCGCCTGGCTTGACCCGGAATTCCGCGATTGGGACATCTCGGAATACCTCGCCTATATCCGCATACCCCTAATGGTCGTGCAGGGTGTGGATGACCAGTATGGGACAATGCGTCAGGTCGAGATCGCCAGGGAAGAGTGCTACTGTCCTGTTGACGTGGTGGTTATCCCGGGGGCGGGGCATTCGCCGCATCGTGAAGCGCCAAAGGTGACGCTCGATGCGATTTCAGATTTTGCAAACGCGGTTTTGCGCGACGATCAAACTCGCGCCGCGTAACCTGTTTGCCGGGGCGGTGCCGCGATGAACCTGCCGCCGCCGCTGCCCGCATCCCAACTCCCGCTGCCGCAATGGGCCTATGTGCCCGGCGAAATGGACGAGGCCGGCGCCGATCACGACACGCTGTGGCACGCCAAGGTGCTGGTGCCGTCGCGGTTTCGCGACTACGTGCCGGCGCGGCATCCGGCGCTGCGTTACGGCATCGCTCTCAATGACCGCGGCTATTTCTGGGAAGCGCAGGAGATTTTGGAGGCGGTGTGGGCCGCGGCTCCGCAAGGCGGCCGCGAGCGCATCCTGCTGCGCGCCTGCATCCAGATCGCCAACGCCAATCTGCGTTTGCGGATCGGCAAGCTGACCGCGGCGACGCGGCTGTTCGGCGAGGCGCTGCGCGAACTCGACGCGCTCGGAATCCGCAAGGCCAATGCGGCCGGCCACGGCTTTGCCGACGGGTTTGCCACCGCCGCGCTCGCGGCGCTGCTGCGGGCCAGACTGGCGCTGCCGGTGCTGTCCAAAGACGATTGGGTCCAGATCGGCGTGACCGGCCGGATATGAAACAAAATTCCATATTTTGCCAGCCTGGGACTGGACCTGCCCCAGAACATGCACTATTGTGCATATCACGTTAATCAATAAACCCAGGGATGGCCCCATGGCCGCTGAAGATCGCATCCTCGCGGGTGGCGCTGGCTATATCGACTTTCAGACCGCTCCGTCGCGCTACAAGCACTGGAAGCTTGCGGTCGACGGCGAGGTCGCGACCCTGACCATGGACGTCGACGAGAATGGCGGGCTGTTCGAGGGTTATCAGCTCAAGCTGAATTCCTACGACCTCGGCGTCGACATCGAGCTTGCGGATGCGGTGCAGCGGCTGCGTTTCGAACATCCCGGCGTAAAAGTGGTGCTGATGCGCTCGGGCAAAAATCGCGTGTTCTGCGCCGGCGCCAACATCCGCATGCTGGCCGGCGCGACCCATGCCCACAAGGTCAATTTCTGCAAGTTCACCAACGAGACCCGCAACGGACTGGAAGATTCCAGCGAGAATTCCGGGCAGCGTTTTATCACCGTGGTCAACGGCACGGCGGCCGGCGGCGGCTACGAGCTGGCGCTCGCCACCGATCACATCATCCTGGCCGACGATGGCGCAGCTTCTGTGGCGCTGCCGGAAGTGCCGCTGCTGGCGGTATTGCCGGGCACCGGCGGCCTCACACGCGTCGTCGACAAGCGCAAGGTGCGCCGCGATCACGCCGACTTTTTCTGCACCATCGAAGAAGGCATCAAGGGCAAGCGCGCGGTGGCGTGGCGGCTGGTCGACGAGATCGTGCCCAACAGCAAGTTAGAGGCCAAAGTCGCCGAACGCGCCAAGGAATTCGCGGCCGGCTCGAAGCGCAACGGCGACGGCAAGGGCATCACGCTGACGCCGCTGACGCGCAGCATCGACGCAAACGGCATCCGCTATGGCTTTGTCAATGTCGACATCGACCGCACCGCGCGGATTGCGACCATTTCGATCAAGGCGCCGGAAGCAGCGCCACCTTCCGATATCGACGGCATGCTGGCGCAAGGCGCCGCGTTCTGGCCGCTGCAGGTCGCGCGCGAACTCGATGACGCGATTCTGCATTTGCGCATCAACGAGCTCGAAACCGCGATGCTGCTGTTCAAGTCGCATGGCGAGCGCGCCAATGTGCTGGCCTGCGACGCTTTCCTCGAAGCCAACAAGGCGCACTGGCTGGTCAACGAGATCCGGCAGTACTGGAAGCGGGTCTTGAAACGCATCGACGTCACCTCGCGTACGCTGGTGACGCTGGTCGAGCCGGGCTCGTGTTTTGTCGGCACGCTCGCTGAACTGGTGTTCGCCGCCGACCGTTCCTACATGCTGATCGGCCAGAAGCAGGGCGACAACCGCGCGCCGCCGACGATTGAACTTTCCGAAATGAATTTCGGCCCCTATCCGATGAGCCATGGCCTCACGCGCCTGCAATCGCGCTTCCAGGCCGATGCTGCCGACATCGACCGCGCCCGCGAAAAGATCGGCACCGCGCTCGATGCCGAGCAGGCCGAGGCGCTCGGTCTCGTCACCTTCGCGCTCGACGACATCGACTGGGACGACGAGGTGCGCGTGTTCCTCGAGGAGCGCACCAGCTTCTCGCCAGACAGCCTGACCGGCATGGAAGCCAATCTGCGCTTCGTCGGGCCGGAGACCATGGAGTCAAAGATCTTCTCACGCCTGACGGCGTGGCAGAACTGGATTTTCCAGCGCCCCAACGCGGTCGGCGAAGACGGCGCGCTGCGCCGCTACGGCACCGGCCAGAAGGCGCAGTTCGATATGACGCGGGTGTAGAAATTTTGCCGCGTCATGGCCGGGCTTGTCCCGGCCATCCACGTCTTTTCGCGCAACGAAGGGAAGACGTGGATGCCCGGCACAAGGCCGGGCATGACGAAGAAGTAACTCCAAGGAGCACGCCATGAACATCATGAACGTCGATTACTCCACCAAGATTCCCAACAACGTGAATCTCAGCGAGGATCGGCAGGTGCTGAAAGCGCTGGAAGGCTGGCATCCCGGTTACATCGACTGGTGGAACGACATGGGCCCCGACGGCTTTCAGCAGTCGCTGGTTTACTTACGCACCGCCTATTCGGTCGATCCGCGCGGCTGGGCCAAGTTCGATTATGTGAAGATGCCGGACTATCGCTGGGGCATTTTGCTGGCGCCGCAGGAAGAGAACCGCACCATTCCGTTCGGCGAGAATTTTGGCCAGCCCGCCTGGCAGGAAGTCCCCGGCGAGCATCGCGCCACCTTGCGCCGCCTGATCGTGATCCAGGGCGATACCGAACCCGCGTCCGTCGAGCAGCAGCGCCATCTCGGCAAGACCGCGCCGTCGCTGTACGATTTGCGCAATTTGTTCCAGGTCAATGTCGAGGAAGGCCGCCATCTCTGGGCGATGGTCTATCTGCTGCAGAAATATTTCGGCCGCGACGGCCGCGAGGAGGCCGACGAGTTGTTGCGCCGCCGTTCCGGCGATGCGGACAGCCCGCGCATGCTCGGCGCCTTCAACGAGTCCACGCCGGACTGGCTGTCGTTCTTCATGTTCACCTATTTCACCGACCGCGACGGCAAGATGCAGCTGCACTCGCTGGCGCAGTCCGGCTTCGATCCGCTGTCGCGCACCTGCCGCTTCATGCTGACCGAAGAGGCGCACCACATGTTCGTCGGCGAGACCGGCATCAGCCGCGTCGTACAGCGCACCTGCGAGGCGATGAAGGCGGCCGGCATCAGCGATCCCGCCGACGTCGCCAAAGTGCGCGCGCTCGGCGTGATCGATCTGCCGACCATCCAGAAGAAGCTCAATCTGCATTATTCGCTGTCGCTCGATTTGTTCGGCTCCGAGGTCTCGACCAACGCGGCCAACGCCTTCAATGCCGGCATCAAGGGCCGCTACAAGGAAACCGCGATCGACGACGATCATCGGCTGCAGAACGCGACCTATCCGGTGCTCAAGCTGATCGACGGCAAGATCAAGCGGGTCGACGAGCCGGCGCTGACCGCGCTCAACATGCGGCTGCGCGACGACTACTCGCAGGATTGCGTCAAGGGCCTGCTGCGCTGGAACAAGATCATCGCGCTGGCCGGCTACGACACAAGGCTCGAATTGCCGAACGTCGCGTTCCACCGCCAGATCGGCGAATTCAAAGATGTGCACGCGACGCCCGACGGCGTGCTGATCGACGACGCCACCTGGAACAAGCGCAAGGGCGAGTGGCTGCCGTCAACCGACGACGGCGATTTTATCGCTTCGCTGATGACGCCGGTGACCGAGACCGGCGTCTACGCCCCCTGGATCTCGCCGCCCAAGGTCGGCATCGACAATAAGCCGGGCGATTTCGAGTATGTGAAAATCGAGACGTGAGGTCGCCGTCATTCCGGGGCGCGCTCTCGCGCGAGCCCGGAATCCATAGCCCCTGTGCTCGTGTCCAGCACGAAACTACGCCACTGCAAAACATAACAGCAGGGGTTATGGATTCCGGGCCTGCGCCAAGGGGCGCATCCCGGAATGACGAAAGGTAACTACCCCGCGATCTCCAGTCCCGCATTCGCGTAGACCACGCCGCCATCGACCGCGATGGTGTTGCCGACCACGTAGTCGCCGGCGCGCGAGGCGAGATAGATCGCCACTCCCGCCATGTCCTCGTCGGTGCCGATGCGCCGCGATGGAATGCGCTGGGCGACTTCGTCAGAGTGGTCGCGCGCGGCGCGGTTCATGTCCGATTTGAACGCGCCCGGCGCGATCGCGGTGACGTTGATGTGGTCCTTGACCAGTTTTGTGGCCATCCGCCGCGTCAGATGGATCACTGCGGCCTTGCTCGCGGCGTAGGAATAGGTCTCGCCCGGGTTGACGAAAATGCCGTCGACGGAGGCGATATTGATGACCTTGGCAGGCCGCTCGGCGGACGCCGCCGCGCGCAGCGGTTTGGCCAATGCCTTGGTCAGGAAGAACAGCGACTTGACGTTGAGGTCCATCACCTTGTCCCAGCCGCTTTCGGGGAATTCGTCGAACTCCGCGCCCCAGGCGGCGCCGGCATTGTTGACGAGGATGTCCAGTTTTGGTTCGCGCTTGATCATCTCGGCGGCGAGCTTGTCGCAGCCCTCGACCGTCGAAATGTCGATCGGCAGCGCGATGCATTCGCCGTCATATTCGGCGGTGAGCTCTTTGGCGGTGGCCTCGCAGGGTCCGGCCTTGCGCGCGGTGATATAGACCTTCGCCGCCCCCTGGCTGAGGAAGCCGCGCGCGATCATCTTGCCGATGCCGCGCGATCCGCCCGTCACCAATGCGATGCGGCCCTTGAGCGAGAATAGATCCTTCATGCGTTCCTCCCATCCGTTTGACGATGGTTTTGCGGCGGCGGGGTGACCGAGTCAAGGAAGGGAAAGTTTTGGTCGTCCCCGCGAACGTCAAGACCGGGACAGCCTCCGTCATTGCGAGGAGCGAAGCGACGAAGCAATCCAGCTCTTTCTTTGCGGCTCTGGATTGCTTCGCTTCGCTCGCAATGACGAAAAAAGGTCCCTGCACACGTTCCCAGGGACGACGGCCTACGCCGCGTCGACGCGGCGAAAACCGTTATACATCGCGGTCGCGGCGCCCGAGGTCAGCACCGGCAGGAAGCGGGCGTCCTGGTAATTGCCGTTGAGCGAGACCCGCGGCAGCGCGGTGAAATGCTGCGCGTTTTCGGCAAATATCATGCCCGGCCGTGTCGTCACCCCGGTCTTGAAGCCGCAGGCCGCGGCCAGCGCGAATTCGCGGGGGCCCGCGGCGGCCTTGTCGCCATAGGGAAAGGCAAAATGCACGACCGGACGCTGCAGCACGTCCTCGATCCGGGCGCGGCTGGTGGCCATCTCGTGATGCGCGTCCTTTTCGATCTCGCGGGCGAGGTTGCAATGGGTGATGGTGTGGGCGCCGATCGAGATCAGCGGATCGGCCGCGAACGGCTGCAGTTCCTGCCACGGCAGGCAAAGCTCGCGGCAGATCGACGTCTCGTCGACACCGCAGCGTTTGCAGAGTGCGCTGATCTCGCGCTGCAGGTCGGCCTCGCTGGGCAAACCGCGCAACCAGTCGTGCAGCCGGTCGAACGCCGCCTGCTTGGCGGCGGGCGTATCGGTAACGAAGTGGACGGCGGTGCCGCCGATCTCCGCTTCGATCCGCGATGCCTTCGCAACCGCCCGCTCCAGCGCGACCCACCACATCCGACCGTCACCTTCGGCGAAATCGCCGGTCACAAACACGGTGGCAGGTGCGTCGAATTCACGCAGCACCGGCAGCGCGTAATCCCGGTTGTCGCGGTAGCCGTCGTCGAGCGTCAGGCAGGCGAAACGTCGCGCAAAATCGCGCTGGACCAGCCGCCGATGCATCTCGTCCAAAGTGACGATATCGATGTTCTGGCCGCGCAGGTAGGACAGCGTGGCGCGCAGGAAGTCGGGCGTGATTTCGAGATGATGGTTGGGCTGGAACCCGTTGTCGCGCCGCGGGCGCACCTGATGCAGCATGAAAATGACGCCGACGCCGCCGAAAACCGGCCGCAGCAAATGGTGAGCGCGGGTCAAACAAAGCGCTTCCAGCCCGGCGCGGATGACGTTGTGGCGAAATTGCTTCATCGGGGCTGATTGAGCCTTGTCGTTCAGCCTTTTTCAGGCTGGCAAGCGGTTGCGAAGCTAGCGGGCTGGTCCTGAAGAATCGGTTAGCCGGACGTTGATCGGCGGTCGCCATTCCCTGTTATTTCCAGTTTGACAGCCCCGCAAGGGTTTGTTTTCTCTGGTTTCCGAGACCGCAGGACATCGAATGCACGGACTTTTCAGGTGGAGCAGCAAATGGTGGCCGGGGACGATTCCTCTAGCCATTCTTTGGGGGATTGCCGCCTGGTCGAACACCGTCCCCTTGGAAACCGATCTGGCCGCGCGGAGCACCGCAGCCCTCAAGGACACCCTGCTGGACAAGACCCAGATCTCGGTCGATGGCCGCGACGTCAGCTTTGCCGCCGACGCTTTCTCGGAAGATGGCCGTCGCAAAGCGGTCGCAGCGGTCGAAGCGGTTCCCGGCGTTCGGCTGGTCAACGACGAAACCCGCCTTGTCCCCGAGGCCAAGCCGTTCGTGTGGTCGGCGGAGCGCGACGTGGTCCGGGTCACGCTGGGCGGCAGCGCGCCGCTGCCGGCCAGCAAGAGCAAGCTGGTGGAGGCCGCTCATGCCGCGCTCGGCAAAGTCGAGGTCGCCGATCAGATGAAACTGTCGCGCGGCGCGCCGCCGCGTTTCGACGCCGCGGCGCTGCTGCTGATCGAGCAGATCGCAAAGCTGAAGGACGGCAAGATCACCATTTCCGACAACAAGGTCAGCCTCTCCGGCATGGCGCGCGATCTCGGCGGCCGGGAAGCCATTGCCGCGGGCCTGAAGAACCTGCCCGAGGGATTTTCGGTCGCGGCCGACGACATCAAGGCGCCGCCCTACGTGTTCCAGGCCTACAAGGATCCGGTCGCGGTGACGCTGACGCTGACCGGCTATGTGCCCGATGACAAGGTTCATGCCGCGCTGGTCGCGTCCGCGGGACGCAAGTTCTTCAGTGAGAAGGTGGTCGACAATCTCAAGACCAGCGTCGGCGCGGCAGGCGGATTCGCCGCTGCGGTCGGACCGGCGCTGGGCGCGCTGTCGCGGCTTTCGACCGGCACGCTGGTGGTGTCGGACCGCGAGTTGAAGCTCTCGGGCGACGCCTTCTATGACGCGGCGGCGGTGCAGATCCGCGCCGGCCTCGGCAAGGATTTCCCGCAAGGCTGGCGGTTCAAGGCCGACATATCGGTCAAGCCGGCGGCGGCGCCGGTCGATGCCACGGTGTGCCAGCAGCTGTTTTCCGATCTGCTGGGCAAGGGCAACATCCGCTTCCCGCCCGGCCAGTCCGCGATCGATCCGGATTCCGCCGGCCTGCTCGACCGGCTGATCGAGACCGCGCTGCGTTGCCCGAGCGCCAGTATCGAGATCGCCGGACACACCGACGCCGACGGTGAGGATGGTTTCAACCAGGCGCTATCGGAAAAGCGCGCCCAGGCGGTAATGGATTATCTGGTCAAGGCGGGACTCCCCGCCGATCGTTTCACGGCGGTGGGCTATGGCAGCACGCAGCCGATCGCTTCCAACGAGACCGACGAAGGCAAGGCGCACAACCGCCGCATCGAATTCGTGGTGAGGTGACGAGCATGAGCTATCTGGCGATGTTTCACTGGGGCTGGTTGCTGGGCGCGCTGCTGCTGGGCTTTGTGGCGGGCTGGATCGCCGTGGTTCAGCACGGCGCGGGCGTTTCCAGGGTGACGGCGCGCTGGCTCGCGGTGCTGGTGGCGGCGCTGCTTGCAGTCGCGCTGGCACGCGTGATTCCGGGTCGTCCCGGCTATTGGCTCGACCTCGGCCTGATGATGTTCGCGCTGTATCTGGTCGGCTGTACCATCGGTTCCTGGCTGCGCGACTGGGCGGTCTCGCGCCCCACGCCCGCCGCCTGAGATGGGCATATGGGCATATGGGCAAGATATCGCTGTCCCGCGGGTGGGATTACTACGGGACATTAGCCGGAACGGCGCCAATGCAACAAACTGTGCTTTCGGCGTCATTAATCGCCCGCAATATATCCCCCCTAATATATTGACGGATCGTGTTTTATTCCGGCCAAAGCGAATTCCACTGCGGCCCAAAACGCGCTACCACTTGGGCCGGGGCGCAGGTGTGGCGCCCGCCGCGAAGGTCGCCCGGCCGCGGCCGCCGCAAGATTGCAGAAGAGATCAAGCTTGAGATCGCAGTTCGAGGTCTAGATGCCGGAAGCAATACGCAGGGCGATGTCGTTTCTGCGCCAGAAGCAAATCCTGCATAAAGTGGGCGTCGCGGTCAGCGTCACCGTCATCGGGACCGCATGCTACGTGCTTTACCACATGCTGAGCCACATCGACACCGCGGAAGTGATCGAGGCGATCAAGGATACCGAGCCGCATCAGATCGTGCTGGCCGGCCTGTTCGTGGCCGCGGGCTATTTCACCCTGACCTTCTATGATTTGTTCGCGGTCCGCGCCATCGGGCGCCGCGATATCCCGTACCGCATCAATGCGGTCGCGGCCTTCGCCAGCTATTCGATCGGGCATAATGTCGGCGCCAGCGTCTTCACCGGCGGCGCGGTGCGCTATCGGATCTATTCGGCGTGGGGATTGAACGCGATCGACGTCGCCAAGATCTGCTTCCTGGCCGGCCTCACTTTCTGGCTCGGCAATGCCGCGGTGCTTGGCCTCGGCATCGCCTATCATCCGGAGGCGGCGACCGCGATCGATCAACTGCCGCCCTGGCTGAACCGGCTGGCCGCTTTTGCGATCATCATCGCGCTGGTCGCCTATGTGGCGTGGGTTTCGATCAAGCCGCGCGGGGTCGGGCGGGGGCCCTGGACGGTGATCCTGCCGGGCGGCTCGCTGACCTTGCTGCAGATCGCGATCGGCATCGTCGATCTCGGCTTTTGCGCGCTGGCGATGTACGTGCTGGTTCCCGACGAACCCAATCTCGGCTTTGTCGTGGTCGCGGTGATTTTCGTGTCGGCGACCCTGTTGGGCTTTGCCAGCCATTCCCCGGGCGGGCTCGGCGTATTCGATGCCGCCATGCTGATCGGCCTGTGGCAGATGGACCGCGAAGACCTCTTGGCGGGGATGCTGCTGTTCCGCCTGCTGTATTATATCGCGCCCTTCGTCATATCTGTAATCTTGCTGACGTTTCGGGAGGTTATCCTCGGGGCGCGAAACAAGCGCCTGCGTCAGGTGGCGCAAGGGCTCGAAGTTGAACCGCGCCGGGAAGCCGCTTATGTGCGAAAACGCGGCGATACGGGTACCTGACGATTCGCAACCGACCATGCGGACCTGAACCGAGAGCCGGCCTGATGGCACTGGAAGCTCCGATCACCCCTTCATTCTACTCGCCGTGGCCTGACCGGCTGCGGCACTCCGCCATTATCCTGCTTGTCGCCGCTTTCGCGCTGGCGGTTGTGGTCGTGCTCGGCGAATTGTCGCCGCTGCACGCCTCGGCGGTATTTGCCTGCATCGCCGCCGCGGCGCTGGTGCCGTGGCGACTGCACAACGCGGTCACGTCGCGCGAAGACGTCCGCGGCGTCAATCCGGTCGAGACCGCGGCGGTCAGCGCCGTGGTGGCCGGCATGCCCGATCCGGCGGTGCTGCTCGACCGTGCCGGGCGCGTGCTGCATCTCAATGCCGCCGCGGCCCAGTTGGCGCCGGCGCTGCGAAAGAACGAACTGGCGCAGTTCGCGCTGCGCTCGCCGGAAATCATCACCGCATTGCGCGAGGCGATCGCAAGCTCGGAGACAAGGCGCGCGACCTATCTCGATCACGTGCCGGTCGATCGCTGGATGGAACTGATCGTCACGCCTGTGCCGGTGCCGACCCTGTTTGGCGGCACCGACAAATGCATGCTGATGACGTTCCACGACCAGACCCCGCTGCGCCGGGTCGAGGAAATGCGCGCCGACTTCGTCGCCAACGCCAGCCATGAGCTGCGCACCCCGCTCGCCGCGCTGTCGGGCTTCATCGACACGCTGCAGGGGCCGGCCAAGGATGACGCCAAGGCGCGCGAACGCTTTCTCGGCATCATGCATACCCAGGCCACCCGGATGGCGCGGCTGATCGACGATTTGCTGTCGCTGTCGCGGGTCGAATTGTCGGCCCATGTCCGCCCCGACACGCTGGTGGATATCGTTCCCATTATCCGCCAGGTCGCCGACGGGCTGGAGCCGCTGGCCCGTGAGCGTCAGGTCACCATCGATATCGACCTGCCGGAGACGCCGGTGGCGATCGCGGGCGACCGCGAGGAACTGCTGCGGCTGTTCGAAAATCTGATCGAGAACGCGCTGAAATACGGCGCCTCCGGCGGCAAGGTCGAGGTTTCCCTGCATCAGGCGCTGTCGACCGATGGAACCCCCGAAGTGCGCGTCATCGTGCGCGATTACGGCCCCGGCATCGCGCCGGAACATCTGCCCCGGCTGACCGAGCGGTTCTATCGGGTCGACGTCGGCGACAGCCGCGCGCAGGGCGGCACGGGGCTTGGATTATCGTTGGTGAAACATATTGTTAACCGGCATCGCGGCCGGCTTTTGATCGAAAGCGTGCTGAAAAAGGGCGCCACCTTTACCGCCTGTTTTCCCCAGGCCCGGACCCCGCCTGGATCATAAATACTAGTGATTTCAGTTGGTTACGGCTGTCATCCAGCCGTCATCAAACCTTCGTAAAAGCGGCATTGACCGCTCCTAAACGGACCGGCGTGAGCGCTGTCGGGCGTATCAGGCGCTTCGCTCACAAATGGAGACCAGCAATGAAATTCATGAAAGCTATCGTCGCGGCCGGCCTCGTCGCCGTCTCGACGTCGGCATTCGCTGCCGACATCACGGGCGCGGGTTCGACCTTTATCTTCCCCGTGCTGTCGAAATGGGCCGACGCCTACAAGAAGGATAACGGCGCCGGCGTGAACTACCAGTCGATCGGTTCGGGCGCCGGGATCAAGCAGATCCAGGCCAAGACTGTGACCTTCGGCGCAACCGATATGCCGCTGACGGTCGCTCAGCTCGAAAAGGACGGCTTTGCGCAGTGGCCGATGATCATGGGCGCGATCGTTCCGGTCGTGAACATCGACGGCGTCAAGCCCGGCGACATGGTACTGGACGGCGACACGCTCGCCAAAATCTACCTCGGCACCATCACCAAATGGGATGATCCCGCGATCAAGAAGCTCAATCCGAAACTGACGCTGCCGTCGGCCGCGATTTCGGTCGTTCATCGCGCGGACGGCTCGGGCACCACCTTCAACTTCACCGACTACCTCTCGAAGGTTAGCGCCGACTGGAAGTCCAAGGTTGGCGAAGGCACCGCCGTCGAGTGGCCGGTTGGCGTCGGCGCCAAGGGCAACGAGGGCGTTTCCGGCAATATCGGCCAGGCCAAGAACACCATCGGCTATGTCGAATATGCCTACGCCAAGCAGAACAAGCTGACCTACACCCAGATGGTCAACAAGGGTGGCAAGACCGTCGAGCCGACCAACGAGGCATTCCAGGCGGCCGCGGCCAACGCCGACTGGGCCCATGCACCGGGTTACTACCTGATCCTGACCGACCAGCCCGGCGACAAGTCGTGGCCGATCGTCGCCTCGACCTTCATCCTGATGCACAAGGATGCGACCGACAAGGCGTCCTCGCAGGAAGCGCTCAAGTTCTTCAAGTTCGCTTTCGAGAAGGGCGCCAAGATGGCCGAGGACCTCGACTACATCCCGATGCCGGACGCGGTGATCAAACAGATCGAGAAGACCTGGTCGGCTGACATCAAGAGCTGAGTCGACTTCGCCGCTCGCCATCCGGCCCGGGTGTTATACGGGCTGGTTTTCCCTGATCGTCGAGGCCGGATTCGTTCGGCCTCGACTGGGGAAGGTTCGATCAAGACACTTCGATCAAGAATAATGGGCAGGTCGCGCGGACCCCGGACAATTCGGGGACGGGATTTTCCGGCCATTGGGTGATACAGTACAGGGGATTGGCGTGGCAGACATGGCCGTTCAGAGCGATGTAATGGAAGCCGCCGGACCTTACGATCGCGCCAAGGCGCTCAACGCGTTCAAGCTCGGCGACGTCACATTTTACTGGATCACGCGGGTCTGCGCGATCTCGGTGCTGCTGATCCTCGGCGGCATCATCCTTTCCCTGATCGCGGGCGCCTGGCCGGCGATGAAGGAATATGGTTTTGCGTTCCTGTGGACGCAGCGCTGGGCGCCGTCGGCCGATCCGCCGGTGCTGGGCGCGCTCGGTCCGATCTACGGCACGCTGGTGACCTCCTTCATCGCGATGCTGATCGCAATTCCGGTAGGGCTCGGCATCGCGATCTTCCTCACCGAGCTGTGCCCGCAATGGGCGCGGCGTCCGATCGGCATTGCCATCGAACTGCTCGCGGGCATCCCCTCGATCATCTACGGCATGTGGGGCTTCTTCGTGCTCGGCCCGTTTCTGGCCTACACGTTCCAGCCCTTCATGATCTCGATATTCGACGGCGTTCCGATCCTCGGCTCGATCTTCGGCGGGCCGCCGTCCTATCTCAGCCTGTTCAACGCGGCGTTGATCCTCGCCATCATGGTGCTGCCGTTCATCACCGCGATCTCGGTCGATGTGTTCAAGACGGTGCCGCCGGTGCTGAAGGAGGCCGCCTACGGCGTCGGCTGCACCACCTGGGAAGTGGTTCGCAATGTGGTGATCCCCTACACGAGGGTCGGCGTGATCGGCGGCATCATGCTGGCGCTCGGCCGGGCGCTCGGCGAGACCATGGCGGTCACCTTCATCATCGGCAATTCGTTCCGGATCTCGTCGTCGATCTTCGGGCCGGGCACCACGATCTCGGCGGCGATCGCCTCCGAATTCGCCGAGAGCGACGGCCTGCATCAATCCGGCCTGATCCTGCTCGGCCTGCTGCTGTTCGTGCTGACGTTCTTCGTGCTGGCCGCCGCGCGGCTGATGCTGCTGCGGCTGGAACAGAAGGCGGGGAAATAGCCATGAACCCGATCTATTCACGCCGCCGCCGCAAGGACATCGTGATCCGCGTGCTTTGCTGCGGCGCCGCTCTGTTCGGCGTGACCTGGCTGGCGCTGATCCTGTTCACGCTGCTGGTCAACGGGGTGCAGGGCTTGAGCGTGCAGCTGTTTACGCAGAACACCCCGCCGCCGGGCTCGACCGATGGCGGTCTGTTCAACGCGATCGTCGGCTCGGTGATAATGACCGTGATCGGGGTCGGCATCGGCGCGCCGCTCGGGCTGTTCGCCGGCACCTATCTGGCCGAATACGGCAAGCACGACAAGCTGACCTCGGTGATCCGCTTCATCAACGACATCCTGCTCAGCGCGCCCTCGATCATCATCGGCCTGTTCATCTACGGCGCGGTGGTGGTGCCGATGGGCGGCTTCTCGGCCATCGCCGGCTCGCTGGCGCTCGCCGTGATCGTGATTCCCGTGGTGCTGCGCACGACCGAAGACATGCTGGGCCTGGTGCCCAATCCGCTGCGCGAGGCGGCGTCGGCGCTCGGCCTGCCGCGCTCGCTGGTGATCAAGCGGATCGCCTACCGCGCCGCGCGAAGCGGCCTGATCACCGGCGTGCTGCTGGCGACCGCGCGGGTCGCCGGCGAAACCGCGCCGCTGCTGTTCACCGCTCTGTCCAACCAGTTCTTCAGCCTCGATCTGACGAAAACGATGGCGAACCTGCCGGTGACCATCAACAACTTCGTGCAGAGCCCCTACGCCTACTGGAAAGAACTCGCCTGGAGCGGGGCGCTGATCATCACACTTACAGTGCTCGCCCTGAATATTGGCGCGCGCATCATCGGCGCCGAGAGGACCGCAAAATGAACGACCTGTCCGTTTCCAAGGCTACCGTTTCAATGAGTAATGCCGGCGGCCCGGCGCCGACGGCGATCCTGCCGGAGGCTCCGCCCAAGGTCAGCGTGCGCAACCTGAATTTCTATTATGGCGAGCACCATGCGCTGAAGAACATCAACATCACGCTCGGCACCAACCGCGTCACCGCCTTCATCGGTCCGTCCGGCTGCGGCAAGTCGACCCTGCTGCGGGTCTTCAACCGGATGTACGACCTCTATCCCGGCCAGCGTGCCACCGGGCAATTGATGCTCGACCAGACCAACATCCTCGATCCCAAGCTCGACCTCAATTTGCTGCGCGCCCGGGTCGGCATGGTGTTTCAGAAGCCGACGCCGTTTCCGATGACGATCTACGAGAACATCGCCTTCGGCATCCGGCTCTACGAAAAAATCTCCAAATCCGAGATGGACGGCCGCGTCGAGAAGGCGCTGCGCGGCGGCGCGCTGTGGAACGAGGTCAAGGACAAGCTCAACGCCTCGGGCCTCAGCCTGTCCGGCGGCCAGCAGCAGCGGCTTTGCATCGCGCGTACGGTTGCGGTGCGGCCCGAGGTGATCCTGTTCGACGAGCCGTGCTCGGCGCTCGATCCGATCTCGACCGCCAAGGTCGAGGAACTGATCCAGGAACTGGCCGAGGACTACACCATCGCCATCGTTACCCACAACATGCAGCAGGCCGCGCGCGTCTCCGACAAGACCGCCTTCATGTATCTCGGCGAACTGATCGAGTTCGACGAGACCAACAAGATATTCACCTCGCCGAGCGATCGGCGTACCCAGGACTACATCACGGGCCGGTTCGGCTAGCGCAGCGCTCCAACCGCGGGCGGCCTTCGAACCAGCGATCGATACGGAGAGAATACATGGCAACTGAACATACCGCCAAGGCGTTCGACAGCGACCTGCAGGAACTGACCCGGCTGGTCGCCGAGATGGGCGGCCTTGCCGAGCGCATGATCGTCGAGTCCGTCGACGCGCTGATCCGCCGCGACGTCGCGCTGGGCAAGCGCGTGGTGGCGGCCGATGCCGAAATCGACAGCTTGCAGCACATGATCGAGGAACGCGCGGTGCTGACCATCGCCCGCCGCCAGCCGATGGCGGTCGATTTGCGCGAGATCGTCGGCGCGATGCGGGTGGCGACCGACCTCGAGCGGATCGGCGATCTCGCCAAGAACATGGGCAAGCGGGTCGCCGCGCTGGAGAGCGATTTCCAGCCGCTGAAACTGATCCGCGGCCTCGAGCACATGACCGACCTGGTGCAGTCGCAGGTCAAGTCGGTGCTCGATGCCTATGCCGCGCACGATCTGCCGGCGGCGATGGCGGTGTGGAAGGGCGACGAGGAGGTCGACGCCATCTGCACCTCGCTGTTCCGCGAGCTGTTGACCTACATGATGGAGGATCCGCGCAACATCAGCTTCTGTATCCATTTGATGTTCTGCGCCAAGAACATCGAGCGGATCGGCGATCACGCCACCAACATCGCGGAAACCGTGTTCTACATGATCGAAGGCCAGCAGATTCTCGACAAGCGCCCGAAGGGCGACATGACGACCTTTGCCACCACCGTACCCGGTAACTGAACCCGATCGATTCATGCTCGAACAGCAACAAGAGGATGGTGAGAGATGAGCGCGCGCATTCTGGTGGTTGAAGACGAAGAGGCGTTGACCACGCTCTTGCGTTACAACCTTGATGCCGAGGGCTATGACGTCGAAACCGTCGGACGCGGCGATGACGCCGATACAAGGCTGAAGGAGCGCGTTCCCGACCTGATCGTGCTCGACTGGATGCTGCCGGGCCTGTCAGGCATCGAGCTGTGCCGGCGCCTGCGGGCGCGGCCGGAGACGCGGCAATTGCCGATCATCATGCTGACCGCGCGCGGCGAGGAGAGCGAGCGGGTGCGGGGGCTGGCGACCGGCGCCGACGACTACATCGTCAAACCGTTCTCGGTGCCGGAGCTTTTGGCGCGCGTGAAGGGCCTGCTGCGCCGCGCCAGCCCGGAGCGGCTGGCCACCATCCTGACCTATGGCGACATCGAGCTCGACCGCGAAAAACGCCGCGTCGCGCGCTCCGGACGCCCGGTGGATCTTGGCCCGACCGAATACCGGCTGTTGGAATTTTTCCTCGAGCATCCCGGCCGGGTGTTTTCCCGCGAGCAATTGCTCGACAGCGTCTGGGGCCGCGACATCTATATCGACGAGCGCACCGTCGACGTGCATATCGGCCGCCTGCGCAAGCTGTTGAACCCGGGCCGCGAGCAAGACCCGATCCGCACCGTGCGCGGCGCCGGCTACGCGCTCGACGATCGCTTCATGAAGGTGGAGTGAATTTGTCGTCCTGGGTAGCCTGGATTGAGCGCAGCGAAATCCGGGGCTGACATTGCCGCGATGCGCGGCTTCCCCGGATTTCACTTCGTTCAATCCGGGCTACGAATTTATCGATATGATTTTAGTTTAGCGCGACGTCATCCTGAGGAGCGGCCACGCAGGCAAGGTTACGCTGCCTGCGTAAACTTGGCGGCGTGCCGCGTCTCGAAGGATGGCCGCCCCGTCCGGCCTGTCGCCATCCTTCGAGACGGCGCTTCGCGCCTCCTCAGGATGACGGCTCGCTTCTTACCTTGTCGGCTTCGGCGGCTGGCGGCGGCGGTCGCTCGCGGGCTGGTAGGCGATGCGCGAGTGATGGGCGCAATAGGGCAGGCTGTTCAGCGCCTTGCCGCCGCAGAAGTAGAATTCCGAACTGGCGGGATCGCCGATCGGCCAGTGGCAGGTGGCCTCGTTGAGCTCCAAGAGCGACAGTCGCTGGCTCATCGGCACCACGTTGTCGTACGCAATCGGATCCGGCTCCATCTCGAGGTCGAACGCGTGCGCCAGCGCCGTGTTGCCGCGCGACACCGGGCGCGACACCCGCATCATCTGCGCCGCGGGCCGCGCCTTGCGCTGCCGGGGTGCGGCCGAAGAGGGGGTCTTGGCGCGGCCGGACAGGCCGAGCCGGTGGACTTTGCCGATCACGGCATTACGCGTCACATTTCCGAGTTCCGCGGCGATCTGGCTGGCGGAAAGGCCGCCTTCCCAGAGTTTCTTCAGTAGCTCGACGCGATCGTCGGACCAGGTCAATACCGTCATCGCATTATTCCTTTCGCGTCGCGCCGGGCCAACCGGGGACAGGCGCTGCGACCTCAAGCTCAAAAACCCCGCGGCAAATCCTTAACGCCTGGAATCCCTTAGCCCTCGCCGGGCGCGAAAAGCGCGCCCGAACGTTTACGCAAAGACTTCGAGGATCAGAACCGCCGCACGAGATGTCGTACCCGACAGCCCAAAGGCTACAATATGGCGTGACTCCGGCGCAAGAGTCCGCAGGCCTACGTCCACATGTTCCGTCATTTATGTATTGCTTTTCTGATTTTCACTGCACCGGAGTCCTACGGGGATTCGCAGGAGTTCCCGTTTTGATTGTGACGCGCCTCCTTCACGCGACTGGCCTCGCTTCGCCCGAAAACGCCATTGAAGGACCCAAAACCGACGCTTCTGAGGCCCCGTGGCATGTTGACAGCGGTCATTGTCCGCATAGAATGCCTGTCACGTGCCGCCCCTAAAAGGCGGCACGTTTTGTTTTCGGGCTGGTTTTTGCTGCATCGCGCCAATCCGCAAACGTCCCCAAAGTCCAACCATTAGTGGCTCACATGACCAACAGCGCCGCGTCGCATTTGCTCCCCGTCTTCGCCAGGGTCGATCTCGGTTTCGAGCGCGGCGAGGGAGCGTGGCTGATATCAACCAATGGCGAGCGCTACCTCGATTTCACCTCCGGCGTCGCCGTCAACGCGCTCGGCCACGCCCATCCGCATCTGGTCGCAGCACTTCAGGAGCAGGCGACAAAACTCTGGCACATGTCGAACCTGTTCAAGAGCCCGGACGGCGAGCGGCTCGCGGCGCGGCTATGCGAGCAGAGCTTTGCGGATTTCGTCTTCTTCGCCAATTCCGGCGCGGAAGCGATGGAATGCGCGATCAAGATCGCGCGGCGCTATCACGCCTCGAAAGGCCATCCTGAGCGCTATCGCCTCGTCACCTTCGAAGGCGCGTTTCACGGCCGCACGCTGGGTACGCTGGCCGCCACCGGCTCGGCAAAATATCTCGAAGGCTTTGGGCCGCCGCTCGACGGCTTCGACCAGGTCGCCCATGGCGATCTCGAAGCCGTCAAGAAGGCGATCGGCCCACACACCGCCGGCATCCTGATCGAGCCGATCCAGGGCGAGGGCGGCGTGCGCTCGGCGCCGCACGCCTTCTTCCGCGCGTTGCGCCAGCTCTGCGACGACAACGGCCTGCTGCTGATCTTCGACGAGGTGCAGACCGGCATGGGCCGCACCGGCGATCTGTTTGCCTATAAGCGCCTCGGCGTGACCCCCGACATCATGCCGCTCGCAAAAGCGCTCGGCGGCGGTTTTCCGATCGGCGCGTGCCTGGCCACCGCGGAAGCCGCTTCCGGCATGACGCCGGGCTCGCACGGCTCGACCTTTGGCGGCAATCCGCTGGCGATCGCGGCGGCCAACGCCGTGCTCGACGTGATGCTGAAACCCGGCTTCTTCGAGCACGCGCAAAAGATGTCGCTGCTGCTCAAGCAGAAGCTGGCCTCCGTGGTCGACCGTCATCCCGACGTGCTCGCGGAAGTGCGCGGCGAGGGCCTGTTGATCGGGCTGAAGGCCGTGGTGCCGTCGGGCGATCTGGTCAACGCGCTGCGCGATCAGAAACTGCTCACGGTCGGCGCCGGCGATAACGTGGTCCGGTTCCTGCCGCCCCTGATCGTGACCGAAGCCGAGATCGAGGAATCGGTGCAGCGGCTCGAGCGCGCCTGCGTGGCGTTATCAGGCGAGAAGTTGAAGCGGGCGGCGGGGCAATGAGCAAGTCGCCGCGCCATTTCCTCGATATCAGCGAGCTGCCGACCGGCGAGCTGCGCAACATGCTGGCCGCCGGCGCCGCCATGAAGGCGAAAAAGAAGCAGGGCGGCCCGCTGACAAAACCGCTCGACGGCAAGACGCTGGCGATGATCTTCGAAAAGCCGTCGACCCGCACAAGAGTGTCGTTCGATGTCGGCATGCGCCAGCTCGGCGGCGAAGCCATCATGCTGACCGGCGCGGAAATGCAGCTCGGCCGCGGCGAGACCATCGCCGATACCGCGCGCGTGCTGTCGCGCTTTGTCGATGCCATCATGATCCGCATCCTCAGCCATGAGGCGCTGCTGGAACTGGCCGCCTACGCCACCGTGCCCGTGATCAACGGGCTGACCCGGCGCTCGCATCCCTGCCAGGTGATGGCCGACGTGATGACGTTCGAGGAACATCGCGGCCCGATCGAGGGCCGTACCATCGCCTGGAGCGGCGACGACAACAACGTGCTGGCGTCGTGGGCGCATGCGGCGGAACGATTCAAGTTCAATTTGAATGTCGCCACCCCGCCGCAGCTCGCGCCGAACAAGACCATGAAGGACTGGATCAAGGCGACCGGCGCGTCGGTCAAGCTCGGGAACGATCCGGAAGCCGCGGTGCGCGGCGCCGATTGCGTGGTGACCGACACCTGGGTCTCGATGGGCGACAAGGACGGCGAGCATCGCCACAATCTGCTGAAGCCGTATCAGGTCAACGCCAAGCTGATGTCGCTGGCAAAACCCGATGCGATCTTCATGCATTGCCTGCCCGCCCATCGCGGCGAGGAAGTCACCGACGAGGTGATCGACGGCCCGCAATCGGTGGTGTTCGACGAAGCCGAAAACCGCCTGCATGCACAAAAGGGCATTTTGGCATGGTGTTTGGAGACGGTGGCGTAGCTCTCGTCGTCCCCGCGAACAAAAACCTCTCGTCGTCCTCGCGCACGCGGGGACCCATAACCCCTGACCTTGATTGTTGCAGAAGGCATCGACCCCATCGCATAAACCGCGAGTCCGCGCCGTATGGGTCC
>Ga0265314_10002123_pt1 | contig 20793 bp, 11 predicted proteins | sample 4126metaG_FD_203106 | JGI IMG/M metagenome (GOLD analysis project Ga0265314, IMG submission 203106) | Rhizosphere microbial communities from Carex aquatilis grown in University of Washington, Seatle, WA, United States - 4-1-26 metaG | ecosystem: Host-associated > Plants > Roots > Rhizosphere >... | reverse complement strand
CAATTCCCGCGCGGAGGCCGAGCGCGCGCGCCTTGACGACGAACTTGGTGGCCTTGGGCGCCACCGCGTTGCCGGCCAGACCCGAGCGCAGGGCGGCATTCAGGGTTTGCTTGAACGTTCTTCGAGACCGATGCATTTCCTCATGCAACAGCCGTTCCACGTCTGCCTCTAAAGTCACCGTAGTCCTCATGCGAGCATCATGATGCTCGCTGAATCTGCTGTCAAGATGCACTTAGTCCTGCCGACGCTTCCAGAAGAAACGTACTTTCCCGATTGGCGCGGGTCCGACAATGAGACTCCTTTTGATCTATGCGTTTTTTCGCGGCCATTCCATTCCGCGATAAATGTCACCTCTTCAACCGATAGAATCTCGCCGGGCCGGAAATGGTGTCAGTGACTTGGTTCTGCGAACCCACAATGACAGGCGATTCCGGCAAGGTGGTCCACGAATTGGGATCGGTGAGATTAATGGTGGCTTGCAGGGCGAAGCCTTGGGCCCAGAGCGGCCACGAGAGCACAACGGCGTTGCCGCTGGCCTGGACCACCAAGCGCGGGGCATCCGGGACCAGCGCCAGGCTGTAAGTTGGTCCCGCAGCGATACCAACTACGCCCGTCAATCCGCCGGGCACTGTCCATTGGCGGTCGTTGTCAAACCCCCACGCCACGACGCTGCCGTCAGATTTGAGCGCCAGACTGTGATTGTCTCCTGCGACCAGGGCCACAACACCATTCAATCTGACTGGAACCTCCACCTGGCCGTCGCTGTCGTCTCCCCAAGCCACGACTGTGCCGTTGGCTTTCAGCGCCAGACTGTGGTTTCGTCCTGCGGCGATACCGACCACGCCGGTCAAACCGCCGGGCACGTCGCTTTGGGTGGAGCCATCCTCGCCCCAAGCCACGACGGTGCCGTCGGCTTTGAGGGCCAGACTATGTGCGCCTCCTGCGGCGATGGCGACTACGCCCGTCAAGCCGTCTGGTACCGTGCTCTGACCAAAATCGCCGTACCCCATCGTGCCTGGCTCGCCTGCGCCCCAAGCGACGACTGTGCCGTCGGCTTTGAGTGCTAGGCTGTGAACGACAGGTCGCTCATCACCGCCGGGGTTGAAACCACCTGCGGCAATTGCGACCACGCCAGCCAATCCAATTGGCACCGTGCTTTGGTCTGAACGGTTCCCGCCCCAGGCCGCGACCGTGCCATCAGCTTTGAGCATCAGACTGTGACCATACGCGGCGGCGACGGCGGCCACGCCGGTCAATTCGCCCGGCACTGTTGGGGAGACCCACGTGCCCGAACCGATATAGATTTGTCCCCAAGCCACGAGAGTGCCGTCGGCTTTGAGCGCCACACTCTGACCGCCTCCTGCGGTCAGTGCCACAACACCATTCAATCCGACTGGGACCCCTATCTGGCCGATGCTGTTGTCTCCCCAAGCCATGACGGTGCCGTCAGCCTTGAGCGCCAAACTGTGATAACTTCCTGCGGCGATGGCCACCACCCCCGTCAATCCGCTCGGGACCGTGCTCTCGCCGGAAAAGTTGTATCCCCACGCCACGACCGTGCCGTCCGACTTGAGCGCCAGAGTGCGAGACTCTCCTGCGGCGATGGCGACCACGCCGGTCAAGCCGCTTGGGACCATGCTCTCGCCGGAGCCGTTGTATCCCCAGGCCACGACCGTACCCTCGCCTCTTAGCGCCAGACTGTGGTAGGCTCCGGCGGCGATTCTTGCGAAGCGTGTTCCTGGGGCGACATACGGGATCACTTGGCTGCCCCAACTGACCACCGCTCCCGCTGCCGCGCCGCAGCAAGACGGCCGCTCAGTAGCACAGCCGCTGGTTCCCGCGTCGAAAGCCCACTGAAACATGCCCCTGCGTATCAAACCCAGGAAGGAGCGCCGGTCAAACGGTGTGTACTGGGTTGTGTCGCTGGGGCGGAACTACACGGGCAGCTGCCGCCAGCGACGCTACTTCGGCAGCCGCAAGGATGCGACAACCTTCATTGCCCAGTCGGAGGAGGCGCGCGTTAGGCTCGGCCGCGAGGCGTTTGTTCTGCCCATGAATCTGCGCGCGGAGGTAATGGCGTGTTCGCAGCGACTAAAGCCGTTGAACGCCAGCCTAACGCAGGCCGTCGAGTTCTTTGTTCGGAACGCGCCACAGCATGAATCTGCCAAATCCATCGAGGAACTTAAAGTCGAGTTCCTCAAGTCTCGGCGGGCCATGAACTGCCGACCGCGGACCCTCGTGCAGTACGAGAGTTACCTTAGGGTACTCTGTGCGGACTTCGGCAAGGTGGATGTCACCAGCATCCTCCGGCAGGACATCGAGGACTGGTTGGAGGAGTCCGACTGGTCGCCCCGGACTCGCAAGAATTACCTCGTGACTCTGACCACGATACTGAACTTTGCGGTGAATAAGGGGTATCGTGCGAACAACCCCGCAGCCAGCATCGATCGCCCATCCTCGATGATCGCCCGGTCGGCATACTCAGCGTGGAGCAGGCGCGAGGGTTGCTGCGCCAGGCGAAGGAGTCCGATCCCGCCATGGTCCCTGCTCTCGCCATCGGACTGTTTGCGGGACTTCGCCGATCCGAACTCTTCACACTCGACTGGTTGGAACTCGATCGCGAACACCGCACAATCGAGGTGAAGGGGATCAAGGCGAAGACGCGTCAGCGCCGTCTCGTTAGCGTCGCCGACAACCTGCTCGCGTGGCTAACCCCCCATCAGAAGTCGAGCGGTGCGATCACCCCCGAGCGCAACATTGATGTATTCTGGGAGCGTTTGCACGAACTGGTAGTGAAGGCGGGCATCTCTCCCTGGCCGCACAATGCGATGCGCCACAGCTTTGGCAGCTACTTCCTCGGCAAGACCAAGAACGAAAACCTGACCGCCTCGGAGATGGGCAATTCGCCCGAAGTGATCATCAAGCACTACCGGGCCCTCGTGCGGGAGGCGGACGTAACGCGGTACTGGAGCCTTGCGCCGGGGGATGTCCAAGCGGAGGACCCCGGAAAGCCGACGCCTGATCTGTAGGCCGGACCACTGCTAACCGGCAGCAACCATCCAGCCCCACGGCAGGGCCAGGATTCCGTCGTCCAGTGGACAAGCCTGACCCGCATGCAATACCACGCTCCGCACCAGGATTTGGTTCTTCTTCAGCGAATCGCGAAAGGCCCGGATGCCAGTTGCGTCGGAACTGGTCACCATACTACCGGTCTTGATTTCCAGGGCGACGAGTTCCCGGTCCCGTTCGAGGATGAAATCCACTTCGTGACCGGGGCGGTCGCGCCAGAAATGGAGCTTGCGCCGGAGCGGGTCCAGCGCGCGCCAAGTTTGCAGGGTCTGGAACAGGGTTTGTTCCAGCCAGAAACCGGCATCGGGACGGACGGTGGCCTCCGCCGGTGTCTTGATGGCGGCCAGGGACGCCGCGAGGCCGCAATCCGTCCACAGCAGTTTAGGCGTTTTGACGAGGGCAACATTGGGGTTTGTGGCAAATGGTCGGATGCGCGTGATGAGGCACCCGGTTTCCAGCAGGTTCACATAGCGATGGGCCGTGGGATGCGTGAGCGCGGCGTCGCGGGCGAGGTCCGCCTGGTTCAGCAGCCGGCCTGTACGATGAGCGGCCAGCGCCATCACGCGCTGGAAGTCCGGGAGGCTGGACACCGCACTCAATTGGCGCAGGTCGCGCTCTAAGTAGGTCTGGACGTAGGCGGCAAACCACAATGCGCGGTCGGAGTCGCTCGCGATCGCGAGCGCCGGAGGATAGCCGCCGCGCAGCAGCCAGGCCGGCCAGTCACCGGTTCCTAAGGGCCATTCCCGAAAGTCAAAGTCGGTGGCGAAGAGCCGGTCCAGCGGTAGGAGTGCCTCCTTTCGCTGTTGCCATTCCGTCGGACAGAAGGGAGGCAGCTCGAGGTAAATTGCCCGCCCCGCCAGCGTGTCGGCCACGCGCCCCATGAGCAGCAGGTTGGCCGAGCCAGTGAGCAGGAAATCGCCCGCCCCTCGGCGCTCGTCCACCGCGCGTTTGACGGCCAGCAGCAGCGTCGGCGTGCGCTGCACTTCATCCAACGTTACCGGGCGGCTGCTAAGCAGCGCCTCGGGATGGCGCTCGGCCTGGTCGAGCACGCCAACATCATCCAGCGTGAAGTAGGCGCGGGAAGGGCCAAGGGATTTGACCAAGGTGGTTTTGCCCGTCTGACGCGCGCCGGTGACGACCGCTACAGGCAGCACCTTCAGAGCGGATTCGAGGTTGCGGACAAACCAGCGCGGACGAATACTGTTCATGTCATGAAATAAATCATTTCTCAAGGTGGGATACAATAGACATTCACGATTGGCGGCGCGGGTGAATCCACGAGGCGTGCCTTACCGCCAACAGCCTCAGCACCCCCGGATGTCACCGATTCTCAAAGGCGTGTCCTCGTAGCGGTAGACCTCCATGAGGTGGTCTCCCGAAGCGACACAGTTCGCGGATCTGAGTGTGACATTCGCCGTGAATACCAACTGATCGGTATTCGCCCCAGAGGCCACCCAAAACTGGCGACAAAGTGGCGACACACCGGTTGGTCGGCCCGATTCAGGAGTTGCCGAATGCGAAACAGGCCAGTAGTAACAGGGCGAATCGCGGGGTGGAGCAGCGCGGTAGCTCGTCAGGCTCATAACCTGAAGGTCGCAGGTTCAAGTCCTGCCCCCGCAACCAATTTTGGTTGGTGATCAACCACTTAAGCCGCTGCCCTTCAGCGGCTTATTCCATATCTTGGCACGATTCTTGAATCGGCGCTTCTCCGTGAAATACTCCGCAATACTCTGCAACGCCGTGAACGATTACCAAACTTTTGCCAAATAATTGGGCCTGAAAACAGCCTGAAGGGCCAAGGTTCAAGTTCCTGAGAGGTTCGAGGTCGATTCGCTGGCGAGAGATCAGCCTGAGCCTGGCGCAACCCCCCGGTTAGGATAGAACGCCCGCGCCAAGCGATCCTGGCAGTCCTTATGCGTGGCCTCGACGCGGACAGGTTCGAGGCGACACTGACCTTCGGCCTCGACCTGCAATGGGTGGGACGGTTTGCTTCAGGGGCCTATGATCCAATGATGCCAATCCCCTATCCTGCCACGGGCGGTATTTGACAAGTCCGCCGTTCTGAGGGTCACTGTGCCGACTGAAAGGGGCGAAGAAAGATGGTGAAATGCCCAAGGCCAGAAACCCTTTGACCTTCGAGTGGAGGACTGCAACCGTGCGACTTCTGACGGGCATTGATCCGCCTTTCGACACGATGAGACCTGTGGGTTACATTTCTTCTGCTCGGTTGGCCAACGAAAACCGGCGCCACCGATTTGATTCTCCAGGTCTCGTCGAATCGTTGGTCGTCCACAATCGAGCCGATTTGCGCCGTGGCAGGGCGGCTTGCCGCGGGGTTTTCCTTTCCTCGCCGGTGGCGCATTTGTTAGATCGCGTAGCATCCCCGACCTTTGGGACAGGTCGATGCGAAACACCTCAGCCAGCGCACACCTCGACTGGCTTAATGATCTTCCCAGTAAGCTCTGTTCGCCCAAGAGAAGCTCCGTAGTCTGCTGGCCAGCGTATTAGGCCAGGGGTTAAGTTAGGTGAGCACCCACCGCGAGCGGACCATCGGCCTTACAACCCGATCGGAGTTGTCCCTGAAGTCCGGATGTGAGCACACCACCTCACGGCGACGCCTGTTGCGTCTAGCAACCCCGCCAAGCGCAGACCGCACGGCGGCTCCCTAAAGGTTCCCGAGGTCGCCGGTTAGTACGTTCAGGACACAACCCTAATCGGCGGATGGAAGGAGTGGTCGTCCTAAGTCTTGGCCGCGAAAGCATCGAGGAACCAAGCAGACCTTTCTCACTCGTCGGAGCGCCACGGCCCCTCCCGTTCCTCGATCTGTCGAATCTCCTCCCAGGACGGCACACTGAATTGGAATTCGATGCCGCTATCCCCCGGGATGAACAAAGTGGCACCATGGGGCTCGAACTTCGCGTGATTTAAATGCAAGCGGCCCCCGTCCCCCTGCCCCCGGTCGGGGATCGCCAGCGAGAGTAGTTCCGCACCGGACCGCCAATCCCAGATTTTGGCAGGTTCCTGACCCTCGGAGTCACCTGACGTGACGAGGCGTGCACCGTCCGGAGAGAACTCCAGGTTGCTGAGATCGAAGCCGGCGCGGAATGAGCTGACCATCCGACGCGACAAGAGATCCCAGGCTTTGAGCGATCCTTCGCCATCCATGGTCGCCACGACGCGACCATCGGGAGAAAACTCGGCGCTCATGGGTGCCCAGTTCGTCGCGAGTTCCACGGTCGACCCAGTGCCAGCTTCGGTCAGTCGAAATGCGCGGCCTTCGGTAACCCAGACGAACCGTTTGCGATCCGGAGCGATCGTCGTCGGTGGTTGGAAGGACCACTTGCCGGAGGATACCCAGTCCAAAACTCGATCGGGGCTGGTCCATACTTCCTGCTCTGTGACGAGATCGAACACGCGTAGGAAGCCCGGTCTGGATCTCCCTTCACTCGAAACAACATGATCGTCCAGCAGCAGCTTAGTCTGATCTAGAAAGCCGACGGGCCACGGCTCCGCGAGGAGCCGATTCGTGACTTCCCTTCTGGTCGAACGTGACGCGTCAAAGATCTGAATCGCGTTCGTCCCGCGCAGAGTCCACGCAAACAATCCGTCGGTCGAGATCGCTACCCACAAGGGCTGAGAGATCGACAGTTCGGCAAATACCGGTTGGAAACTAGATAGCCGCCGCTTCCAAAGGCGCAACTGGTTCAAGCTATTCCACGTGAATAGCCAGTTGGCATTTGGATCGAACTTGAACCTGGCAACTACCGAATCAATCTCCACGGGTGGATCGAGCGAGTCGAGCCGGCCGATGCGCATTGGTGAGTCGTGCTTAAAATCGGTGGAACTTTCCGCGTAGAGGGAGTTTGGCAGGATCACAAACCGCGCCGAGGAGTTGGTGCGCTGCAGACTTTGCGTGGGGTGGTAACCAGCTTGGAACAGCAGGACGTCGCCCGTGCGACTTGAGGTGACCACTCGCCGGCCGTCCCTGATTGCGGCCACCCCACCCGAAAGATTCAAACCAGCCCGCACTTTCCATCCAGCGAGTTCCTGCCCTGTAGCCGCGTCATACAGGTGAATCGTGTGTGGTCCGTGAAGACGGCTGGTCGCTTCTCTCAGGACAATGATCTTCGAACCACCCGCCAGGAAGTGAACCGAGCCAATCCAATGTTCTCCAAGCAAGACATTTGTGACGAGCAGGCCGGTGGTCAGTTCGCGGACATCGAGCACTGAACCGTCTGGACCCGACCGATGCGCCACCCATTTGCCGTCCGCGGAAAGGTCGCCCACTGTCGTGTACCTGTTCGCGTCGGGAGCCTGCCATTGGAGTTGGCCGGTCTCGATGGAATAGATACCGGAATGAGCTTCCCCATCCAAGCTGGAGGTTCCGCGAGTCGCTGACCATCCGAGCCAGAAGAGCCCGGAATCCAACTCAAGACGCAGGCGGTCAATCTCACAGGTTTCTTGCGTGGGCAGATGCACAAAACGGGAGAGGATTTGGCCTGACGGGATGGCTACGGTTAGAATACTAATGACCGGCTTCGCACTAGAAGTCTTCCCGTCATCGACTGTTTCAGGCCGGGCAAGCGCGATACCGATGGTTTGACCATCGCGGGAGAACACCAGATCGTGGACTCTGCCGACCGCGTCGAGCGGGAACGAAACCCTGTCCTCACCGCCTGAAGAGACCAAGCTGAGGGTGCAGGTCGAATCTCCCTCTGAGTCACAAGCGCAGCCGAAAAGCTGGGCGCTGGGTGAAGTGGCGATCGTGACGGGTCCGCGGCCCGCCTGGAACATCCGTTCGAGTCGGCGCTTCTCGACATCCCACAATTGCACCGTCCCGTCGCGGGAGCCAATGGCCAGCCGCGTCTCGTCCGCGGAGAAACACATCGAGTTGACGCCGCTTGGTACGTTGGTGAGCACGCCCACAGTATCGCCTCGCGCCTGCTGCCAAAGGTATCGCCACTCCCAGCCGCGAAGGTCTTCCTGGCCAACCGCTGGCCGCTGCCGGGCGAGACAGGCGCGAGCCGTCCCAACGGCACCCTGTTCGAGGGCCTGTGCCGCGAGTTTCATGTCGAAGGCATAGGCCAGACGGCGAAGGTGCGCGTCGCGCTCCTCAGCCAGCCGCAAGTTAGACTCGGCCACCTCGCGTTGCCTAGCCTCGCTCGTTCTCGCCGACTCGGCCTCCCGACGCCCCGACTCGGCCATCTGACGCGCCTTGCGCTCGGCCCTCAACCCGCTGAGGGTCATCGAGAAGCCGATCATGATCGCGAGGACCACAACCAGGGACGCAACCGCCCCGATCCGGTTCCTCCGGACGAACTTGCTGCATTTGTAAATCGAGCTGGGGGGGCGCGCGATCACGGGCTCCGATTCGAGGTGGCGTCGCACGTCGGCCGCCAGACCATTCGCCGTATCGTATCGGCGCGTGCGGTCCTTCTCCAAGCACTTCATCACGATCCAATCGAGGTCTCCCCGAATGAGTTGAATCAACTTGGGGGACTCCGTGCTGCGGCGCTTTGCAGTGGTCGTCAACTCGTCGCGCGCCAGGGTGGCCAGTCGCGTGCTCGGTCGCGCGGGCTCCTTCTCCCGGATGGTCTGCCGCATCGCGTCGAGGCCCGCGGCGGTCAATTCGCGGGAGTCAAAGGGAGGCTTGCCCGTCAGCAATTCGTAGAGCAGCACCCCCAAGCTGTAAACGTCGCTACGCGTGTCGATGTCCAGGCCGCTCATCTCCGCCTGCTCCGGACTCATGTAAGCGGGCGTGCCCATGAAATGGTGCAACTCGGTGTAAACTGTGAGATCGCTGAGCTTGCCTTCAATCGCCTTCGCGATGCCGAAGTCAATCACCTTGGGCACCGGTATCCCATCGTGAAGGGTCACCAGAATGTTCGAAGGCTTGAGGTCCCGGTGGATGATCCCCTTTTGGTGCGCATGTTGAACGGCCTGGCAAACGGACATGAAAAGCCTGAGCCGTGCTTGGGTGTCCAGCTGGTGCTTGTCGCAATAGTCCGTGATGCGGATGCCCCGGACCAATTCCATGACGAAAAAGGGCCGCCCGGCCTCGGTGGTCCCTGCGTCCAGCACGCGGGCGATGTTGGGATGGTCCATCATGGCCAGGGCCTGGCGCTCCGCCTCGAAGCGGGCGACCACCTGCCGGGTATCCATCCCCCACTTGATGACTTTCAAGGCCACGCGTCGGCGCATGGGGATCTCCTGGTCGGCCACGTAAACCACGCCGCAGCCGCCCTCGCCCAGCCTCTCGCGCAGCTTGTACGGGCCGATCACCGAACCGGTCAGTTCCCGTGGTTCGGGGGCGGCGAGAGTCTCCACTGGATCGCTGGGCATGTCGTCCCAGAAGCCCGCCCCGAGCGGCTCTTGGTCTCTGGAGGCCAGCGGCAGCGAGAGCAGACAGCGTGGGCAGGGAGCATCGACCGCGGAAAGCGGAGTCCTGCAGGTTGGGCAGTGATGCGAATCACTCATCCGGTGGGCGCAGAAGTTCTGGGTTGGTGGCCTTATCGGCTGCCATAGTTTGGACGCTAGCCCGCCAGCGAGATGAGATACTTGAGTTCGGCCCGCCAATCATCTTGGGCGCCGACCGTTTGGCGTACTTCTTCGGCGATCAGCTCGCCGAGCCGACCGCGCAAACGGTTCATGGCAGTATTGACCGCGCCTTCGCTCATACCCAGCCTCGCCCCGATCTGAGCGGCCGTGCCCGGATCGGGCGCGCGACCCAAATGACCCTTGAGTGCCTGATACAAGTTGCCCCGACGGGACGAGATGCACTCCCTTTCCAACTCTTCCAGGGAGCGAACCACGACATTCTGTGCCCATTCCCGATCCATGGCCTGATCCGGCGGGTTTCCCGGAGAGGAAGGGTCCAAGACGCGGTCTCCCTCTTCATTGGTCTCATCCAGCGAGGCCACCACGGCGCCACCACCACGTTTGGCCGCGCTGTCCCGCACATGCTGGTCGCGAAGAAAATTCTTGACGCAGGCCTTGATGAATGTCCGGAAGCGACCGTTCTCCGGCCCCACCTGCCTCAGGAAATCCAAACGCAAGGCGTGGTAGATGAATTCTTGCGTGAGATCCTCGGCGCGTTCCGGTGAACATCGTTGAGACGCGAGGATGTGACGGTAAATGGGCGTCCGATACCGGAGCAACAGACGCTCCAAGGCACCGGTGCGGACGGCCTCATCGCCGTGTTTCGCCTTTTGAATGGTGCTCCAGATTGTGGCTTCAAAAAAACCAGGATCCTTCTCGATGCCAGACATAGGCGTGATTCTAACTTTCCATCGCCAGGCGGAGAAGGCATTTCCGCGTGCACGCGGCACCGTGTTGAGTCGGAGCTCGTGGTGTAGATGGAGAACCCGGAGCATGAGGTGGTGGCAGGGTGAGCTGGCTCGACAAGCAGTCCGGCACGGACTCACGCCCGTGCCGGTTTAGCTGAATGAGGCTGAGGAGCAAGCGCTCAGCGGGAACCGATCGGGATGCGCTTGGAGAACGGCCCGGAGAACGTAAAGACATTCACGAACACGTTGGAAAAGGCCGGGCTCTTGGAGACTTCGAACGAAGGCGTCGTGTAAGGCAGAGGGACTAACTTGTCGTAGGTCCAGGTGTTGCCCGGCGCGATGCCTTCCAGCGCGATGCGGTAGCACTTCTCGGTCCGCGTGCCCGGAGTGATGGTGACACGCATCGTCTCGCCCCGAGCGACACGGTCGGTGACGTAGGTACCCAGAGCTTGGTCCCAGGCGACCTTGCCGCCCAAGATCGGCCGTCGTTCCGGCAATACGAGCACCCAGCCGTTGCCCCTTTGGGTGTAACCGGCGACTTTAGCTTCGAACTTGATATCGGCGGCCCGGCTCTGGCTCAGACCCAGAGTGCATGCCACGGCGGCAAGAGCGGCGATTTTGGTGAAGCGACCGAGGAGGTTAGTTAGGAGGTTCATGACTGTTCTTTCCGTTGGATTGTTTTTGGTTTTGTTTTCTTTTCGGCCGGGCCGTTCCTCACTCGAAGGACCGTTTAACCGGCTACAATGGCCCTAAAAGGAAACCGAACAGCGACCTTACAGCATAGAGGCGCAAGGTGCTGATGAGGGGAAAACCAGCTGGGCCGACTGGCAAACTCCACGAGCCGAAAGTGGCGAGTTCGTGCACCTCCGAAAGAAGCTGCCTTCGCCCATGGGGTGACGCGCCGCCACGAATCTTCGGGACGGACAAGGTTCGCTTAAAGTGTTGGTTAGGAATGCCCCCCGAGTCGGACAGTCTGGCGGCTGTGCCCTTCTCCGGCCTAGCCAACCGCGCACCGGCTGCGGCGCGCCCACGGACCTGGGGTCGGGGGCAAGCCGTGGTTCAACGGCCTCGGCACGCTACATCACTGTCTGCCGATTGCACGTAAGACTCTGGCACGCAAGGCCAGAACCTCGGCATCGCCCGGCGCGAACTGAAGCGCTCGACGGCTCAAGAAATCCGCGTCCCGGGAAGCCAGTGAATTCGTCCTTGGCTCCATCTCCGCATAATTAACCGCAAGTCGAGCAAGCGCCAGTGCGTTGGTCGGGCACAGCCCCAAACCCTCGCGCAGGGCTTTGGCGTCTTCGGCGGGAATGCGGGTCACATACTCCGGAACTTTCAGGGCGGAAAACGGCGAAGTGGTGCGGCGGCCGATGTCGGCCAAAAGCCATCGGGCGCAAAGAACAGCTACCTCAGACGACGGTGGCAGCAGGTTAGTCCGCACGCCTGCCGCCCTGGTTTGAGCTTCGGCGAAGGTGAGCGGCTCCGCCCAGCCCATGTTGCCGATACGGACTCCTCCGGCCGCCTCCGCCAAGTCCGCAAGCCAGGCAGGCGCTTTGGACCCCAGATCCGGAGAGTCCCACACTCTCGCAGTATGGTCTTCAGACGCGGTCACCACCCGAAGACCATCCGCGCTGAACTCTGCGGAATACACGCTGTTCTCGTGCCGCAGCGGTCCCGTCATCGGTTGCCCGGTCCGCGCGTCCCACACCCTCGCGCTGCCGTCCATCGAGGCCGTCACCACCCGGAACCCGTCAGAGCTGAACTGCGCGGAACATACCCCTTCTTCGTGGAGCAAAGGCTCGGTTAGGGGCTGTCCTGTTAATGCATCCCAGACCCGAGCTGTCCTGTCGCCGGACGCCGTCACCAGTAGCCGGCCATCGGAACTAAACTGCGCGGAATACACTGGCCCACCGTGCGGTAGCGTCTCCGCTAGCAGCCGGCCGGTCCGCGCGTCCCACACCCGTGCTCGCTTGTCATGCGAGGCGGTTACCACCCGCAGACCATCGAAACTAAACTCGGCTGAGTACACCGGTCCGCCGTGGGGCAATGTTTCGACAAGACGCGACTCGCCCCGAACGTCCCACACACGCGCCTTCGTGTCGTCTGAGGCAGTTACCACCCAGAGACCATCCAGGCTGAACCGCGCCGAATACACGGTGCCATCATGCTTCATCTGTGCGGTTAGTGGCTTGCCGGTCCGCGCGTCCCATACCTGGGCCGTCTGGTCGTCTGAGGCCGTCACGACCCGCAGACCATCCGGGCTGAACTCCCCAGAAGATACCGGCCCTTGGTGCCGTAGCGGCTCACCAATCGGTTGACCGGTCCGCGCGTCCCATACCTGAGCCGTCTGGTCGTCTGAGGCCGTCACGACCCGCAGACCATCTGGGCTGAACTCCCCAGAAGACACCGGCCCCTGGTGGCGTAGCGGCTCACCAATCGGTTGACCGGTCCGCGCGTCCCACACCTGCGCCGTGTTGTCCCAAGACGCAGTCACCACCCGGAGGCTATCTGGGCTAAACTGCGCCGATGCCACCGTACCTCGGTGCGGAAGAGATTCGGCCAGCGGGTGCCAGACCCTCGCCTCCCACACCCGTCCTGCGTGATCCTCGCACGCGGTCACCACCCGCAGACCATCGGAACTGAACTGCACCGAATGCACAGGCCCTTGGTGAGATAGCGGCTCGGTAAGCCGCAACCCGGTTCGTGCATCCCACAATCGTGCTGTCTTGTCCTCCGACCCCGTCACTACCCACAAACCGTCCGGGCTGAACTCGGCCGAAGATACAGTCCCTTGGTGCAGCAGCGGCCTTGTAAGCTGCAGCCCGGTCCGCGCATCCCAAACGCGCGCTGTCCAGTCCTTGGACGCCGTCACCACCCGCAGACCGTCCGGGCTGAACTGCGCGGATGACACACGTGCGGCATGCGGCATCGGGTTCGTCACTCGCGCTCCCGTCAGCGCGTCCCAGACCTGCGCCGTCGCGTCCTCCGAGGCGGTCGCCACCAGCAGCCCGTCGGGGCTAAACCGCGCAGACCAGACGATCCCTCGGTGGCGCAATGGCTCACCAATAGGTCGTCCGGTCCGGGTGTCCCAAACCTGCGCCGTATCGTCATACGAAGCCGTCACCACCCGCAGTCCATCCGGGCTGAAAGTCGCGGAATTTACAATATCCAGATGGCCCAGTGGTCCGGTCAAGGGTTGACCCGTCCGCGCGTCCCATATCTGCGCCGTCTTGTCGTGCGAAGCTGTCGCCACCCACCGGCCGTCGGAGCTGAACTGCGCTGAGCCTACACGGCCTTGGTGTCGGAGCGGCTCGCCAATCGGTTGCCCAGTCTCCAAATCCCACACCTGCGCCGTGTGGTCGTCCGACGCCGTCACCACTCGTAGTCCGTCTGGGCTAAATTGCGCTGACCAAATAACACCTTGGTGGCGGAGCGACTTGCCGATCGGCTGTCCAGTCTGTACGTCCCACACCCGAGCTGTATTGTCCTCCGACGCTGTGACCACTCGTAGACCATCCGCGCTGAACTGGGCGGAATAAACGGTATTCGAGTGATGCAAAGAGCAGAGCGGGGTGGAACCCGAGCCCACCGAACCAACCTGGAGTACTGCCGAAAGGAGCCGCTGGGCGAACAGTCGGTTGGCGGGGTCCCGGCGCAAGCCGCGAGCCAGCCACGCCAGGCCGAGGGAGCGCTGACCGCCAGCAAGGTAACCCTCGGCTTTCTGGACCGTCATAAGCCCCAATGCCACTTGGACCTTGGTGCGCTCGGTCTCTGCCCTCCGCCACTGCCAGACTGTGAGCCCGAGTCCAACAATGACAGCCACGGCGAGTGATCCGCCCAGGCTTGCCTCGATGGGATGCCGCCGCACCCACTTGCCAAAACGGTCCGCCTGGGAAATGGGGCGAGCAAGGATAGGTTCCCCGCGAAGAAACCGGTTGAGTTCATCGACCAACTCCTCCGCGGTGCGGTAGCGACGGCTGGCCGCCTTCTCGAGGCACTTCAGGCAGATGGTCTCCAGATCCTTCGGCACCGATGGGTTCAGTACGCGCGGCGAGGCCGGCTCCGCGTTGATGACCTGGTCGAGGGTGGCTTCGAGCGTGGCTGCCAGCAGGGGGGGACGACCCGTCAGCAAGTGATAAAGCACAGCCCCAAGCGAGTAGACATCACTGTGCGGTCCAACTAGGCCCCACTTCGACGACGCTTGTTCCGGCGGCAGGTATCCCGGCGAGCCCAGGACGTCGCCGCTCCCGGTCAGCCCCGCCCCAGCGTCCACGTGCCGTGCCAGCCCGAAGTCCGTCACCCGCGGCCCGCCATCCTCTGCCAGTAGGATGTTCCCAGGCTTCAGGTCCCGATGCAGCACTCCCCGCTGGTGCGCGTATTGCACCGCCTGGGCCACCACATGGACCAACTCCGCCGCCCGACGTGGCGGAAGCGGCTGCTCCCGCGTCAGGCTCGCCAGGTCCTCCCCCGGCACATACTCCATGGAGAAGTACGGCAAACCCTCGTGCTCGCCCACTTCGTAGATGGGGACGATGTTGGGGTGCTGCAACTGGGCAATGGCCTCGGCCTCCTGCTGGAATCGACGCTTCTCCTCGGTGCCGGCATGGATGCCACTCAGGATCATCTTAAGGGCCACCACTCGCTTGAGGCTGTTCTGCCGCGCCTTGTACACCACCCCCATGCCACCCCGGGCGATGACCTCTAGGATCTCGTAATCGCCAACATGCCGGGCACTCGTAGCTGGCAGAGGCAGGTCATCCAGAAAACCCGGCCCGAGCGGGGGCTGGCCGTTGCCCTCCAACCCCGCCGCCAGCAGGCACCGAGGACATGCGGCATCCGACGTGAGTAGGAACGCACCGCAATCCGGACAAGCGACGGGATCGCTCATTTGCGCCCCAAACCAGAGGTTTCGACGGAAACGGGGCAAGACAAGGTCGCGTTGGAGCGCATACCAATCGGCCGTGGTTAGACGAAACGCATATGCGAACTCAATCTATGATCTTGGCCCCGCAGCCGCCGCAAAATTTACCCACCGCTGTCAACGTGCCCCCACACTCGGAACAGAACTTCGCCCGATGGACCGTCTTTACCCTCCCAAGGGGGGGCTCGGCCGGGAATGGGGAGAAAGCCGTAGCGTGTGGAACCGATGACACATTGCTGGGTTGGGTCTCTGATAGCGTGGCACCTCCCGCGAGATCCACCGGGGTCATCGCAGCCAACTTGATGTCGAGGGCGGGAAGCATTTTCTTTATCGCCTGGTACAACGCCACTTGGATGACCTTGGTTTGGAACTCGACCATGCTCTGGGTACGCAGCCCCTCCTTGGTCCAATTGACGCCTCCCAATTCCAACATGATATCTTTGGTGCTGGCGTCCTTGGACACCTCCCCCGACTCCCCAGCCACTAACGTGCCGGACTGTTCATCAACCACTTGCACCGTGATGCCACACCTTATGCTCAGCTTCGCTTCGCCTTTGGTCCAGTCGATCGTGAAGAGGCTCTCCTGCCCGGGCGACGCCTTGATGGGCTTCCCGAGATGTTTGAACAAGCTCCCCAGATCCCCCACCTTTCGATCGTATTGCGCAATATTCCAGTCAGCTAGCGTCCCGTGAACCGAGTACCGGACCTGAGATCCCGGCATTACCTGGAAACGGGTGGACTTTCGCAGCAGACTCTCGAAGGGGGTACGAACCAGGGAACCGTACTCAACGCCTCCCAAGCGCGGCGCCAGACGCGGCTCCACGGAAAACTGCGGTGAACCTACCGGCAGAGTGCCCCCCGCATCAACCCGGCGCGGAAAGGGCCAGATGCTCTCCGCTTCGGGGTGCATTGCCTCCTGAGAGGTAGGAAGTGCTCCATTACTCGTCTTGGCCTCTTGGGCGGTTAATCGAGAGAATCCGCCAACGAAGGGGGACACTACGAGGAGCACCGCCAGGGCGGTCCATAATGAGCCAGACGCGGGTATGGTCATAGGACTGCGGGGTAGATTCTGGGTTGCCACGCTACAGACTGACAGCTCCCACTGGAAGGTGGAAATCCACTGACGGCACTTTGCATAACGTGAAAAGTAACCTAGCATCCCGATCCCTCCAATTCAAAAACGTCGCACCGAAGCGAGCCCCCCCGGAATGAGCGCCCCTCACCAGCCCGGTCCCCCGGCGCTTGACTGCGCCGCAAGTTCGATCACGATATCCCACCATCTCCGTGAAGGGCTCGATCTCTGATTTCTACCTGCGGTCGCGGACTTGCGGCTTGACCGTCTGGCCGTAAAGCCCTCCGTGACTTTCAAATTCCCGCTGCCTATGGAGTGATGGCGCCATCCGCATCCGAAACCATCGCGAGGGTCATCTCGCCGCTCTGTATCCGCTCATACTGGGTGAAGCGCTCCTGACCAAGGATGTTCTGAAAGGAGGTCTTGAAGGCGGATTGGGCGGCCTGGATCGCCCCGCCTTCGGCGTCGGCCATCGTTTCCATTTGGGTGACGAATTGCTGGCGCAGCCGAAACAAGCTGCGGAACTCGTCCTCGCTCACCGACATCCCGGCGAATGCAGACCGCAACTCATCCGCCGTGGCCGAGTTGCCCAGTTCGAATTCCTCTCGTTCCGCCGGGGTGAGCAAAGCGTCCAGACTCTCCGATTGCCGGCCCTTCAAAGCAGCCCACTGCCCAAGTTCCTCCTCGTTCAAGTCACGGCCGTCCGCTCCGGCGCGGATCCGGTCGAACTGAGACTGGAAGTCATCCGACCACTGGATAAGGGCCTCTCGCTTGGGTGCCAGCGCGGGGCTCAACTGTAGGGTCGAGACACTCCCCGAGGTCAGGACGGCGCCAGAGATGGACACGACCGGGCCAAGGAGCTCGACCAACGCCGCGCTTTCTTGTGCGGCGAGGTCCTCCAATTGAACAGACCAGGACGCCGCTTCTCGTCCAAATTGCCAGCCGTTTCCCGTACTGCCCCGTATGATCTCAGCGCGTTGGCTCTCGAAAGTCGCGTGCACATCAGCGAGGATGATGTCCCGAACGGTGGCCTCGGGACATCCAACGGTCCTGAGGTTGCGCACGTACTCACGGTAGTCAGTGGATTCCAGCTGGCTCCATGTGAACGCGCCTGCCGGAGAAGTCAGTTTCGACTCGGGCCTGGGGTGCCGGACTGCGACCGGATTGGAGATATCGGGAGATTGCCGAACCTCGACGTTTACCTGACCAGGCCGGTGGATCAAATAGAGGCCCCAAGCGAGGTTGGTGGCGATGGTGATGGTTACCAGGGTCTTCTTCATAGGTGTCGGCGGTTGTCGATCTTACCCGTACCAAAAGGAGTCTTCGAACCGACCTTACAGCCTTCCGTCCCCGGATGGTCAGCGACCTTCAGGCAGCAGACTGTCTCAAGCAAACAGCCCGGCACGGAACCTAGTCCGTGCCGGGCTAATTGAGCTGGACCGAAGCAAGAACCAAGCGTCCCGCCAGGATCAAGCCGACTACCTCCCGTAATACCCCCCGTGCAGGTAGAGCAGGGTCTCCGAGTGCTTTGACGTCGCTGACTCGAGCAACTCAAGTTTGATTGGCATCTCGACGGCATAGCGGTCGGTCCACCTCACCGCCCAAGTGCTAGGAACGCGATAGGCGAAGGAAGCCACTCCGTTTTCATCCGCAACCACCGAGAAGCTATCGACCACTTGGTTGTGGTTGAGGAATCCGTACACCGTGACCAGCACGGTAGCACCTGGGAGCTTGGATTTAATATGGTAATCCGGCCACTGAGAAAGTTGAACGCGTCCGAAGATGCCTACGCCCGGGCCGGTCACGAAGGTGAGGTGAGTGGGGCAATCGCCCCACGGGACTGGGAAAGCACGGGTCTGCGAGCCAACGGTGACGCTCGTCCAACCGATCCTCGTGTTAGTCTTGGCTCCGGCCAGAGCACGCTCGGAGAGGAAAAGCGAAAAAACACAGAGTATGGCCATGGCTGCGGCGCGGGTCGTCCCGCCGGTCTGACGCCGCGAGTGTTCCCTGCGTGAACCTGGGCGAAGCCCCGCCTGGCGATCGGTGGTTGAGGTTCTGGGGCTGCCCAGATTCGCGACGGAGCTCAGAAGTGATTGGATAGGCTTCATGGATAGTTATTGTTCGTTGTTTGTTTTCGACCGTGCCGTGGCTCCCGCGGAGGACACCTAACCGGCTACAATGACCCTAAGAGGAGAGCGCTGCTGAACCTTACAGGGGCGAGAAACCAGAGCCGGCCTTGAGAGGCGCAGGATGATCCTCCGGCTGGCCGACGCGCTCACGGTGGGACGTTCTTTTGCCTGAGGCTGTTACTCCTGGCAGGAGGAATCGACCGCCACCACAGATGCTGCCTGGGTGCTCTGGTTCAAAAAGCAGACCGGCACGGACTTGAGCCCGTGCCGGCCTAACCGAAGTGACCTGCCAAGCAGCGCTTAGCGCGAACCGATGGGAATGCGCTTGGAGAAGGGCCCGGAAAGCGTAAAGACATTCACGAACACGTTGGAAAAGGCCGGGCTCTTAGAGACCTCGAACGAGGGAGTCGTGTACGGCAGAGGGATGAACTTGTCGTAGCTCCAGGTGTTGCCCGGCGCGATGCCTTCCAGCGCAATGCGGTAGCACTTCTCGGTCCGGGTGCTCGGACTGATGGTGACACGCATCGTCTCGCCCCGAGCGACACGGTCGGTGACGTAGGTACCCAGCACGGCATCCCAGGCGACCTTCCCGCCCAGGATGGGCCGACGTTCCGGCAGCACGAGCACCCAGCCGTTGCCGCGCTGAGTGTAACCGGCGACTTTGGCTTCGAATTTGATTTCGGCGGCCCGGCTCTGGCTCAAACCCAGAGTGCACGCCACGGCGGCGAGAGCGGCGATTTTGGTGAGACGACCCAGGAGGTTGGTGAGGATTTTCATGACTGTTCTTTTTGTTTGATTGTTTTGGTTTTCTTTTCGGCCGGGCCGTTCCTCACTCGGAGGACCGCTTATCCGGCTACAATGACCTTAAGAGGAAACCGTGCAGCGACCTTACAGAGGGCGATGTTGAACCGGTCGGAACCCAACCGTGCACGGGCAAAACGCGTTGGAGGATCCTGGCGCCCTCACTTCGCAGCCGTGAGTTGCTCGTTTATCAGCAGCTGCAAACACAGAAAGTACACCGTCTGACAGAGCCATGAGTGTTTGCGTAGGAAAGTAGAAGTCCGGCACGGACTCGCGCCCGTAAAGGGCTAGACGTTGGATTAGGCGAAGCTCTTGGACACGGGGAAGGCGGGAGTCATGTAAAGCAGCGGAATCAAGTCGAGGTAGCACCAATCGGAAGGCTGGCCACCCCCCGGCCGCTTCGCTGGCGCGAGAACGGCCTGAGGCGGTCTGATTCCCGACCGCAAGGCTCCGCCAGCTGCAGGAGGTCCTCGATCGTTCCTAGGCCGCTTCTCTGGGTCAGGAAGGTGGTGCCTGACTCCTCTGGCCGCCAGACCTTCCTCCGCGGTGCCGTGAGAAACGGCCCCTCAAGGCGGAGGCCCGGGGAAGGCTGGTCAAGCGGTTTCCTGTGAGGCCGGTCTTCCGGGTCGCGCGCCTGCCAGTCCTCCCCGGCGGCCCAGGAAAGGCGGTCAGCCACAGGGCCACCAAGACCTGAGAGGTCAGCCCTACTTTCCAGCCCGACCGACGGGCGGCCGGGGCCGTTAGGCCACGTCAGATCGGCAAGGGCCGCAAGGCGCACGGCCAAGACGACCTGAGGCTAGGCGACGGTCCCCGCCCTGCCTCCGCTAGGGCGACCTGATGGGCGGCAAATGCGCAGGGCACAGCAAGGCTGATCTGGCCGAATAGCCCGATCAAGCGGGGTTCTTTCATCTGAGCTGTGCACACCTCTGCGGAGGCGACCGGTCGCTTTGAGCTAGAGCTCGCAGGCAGGGTCGGCGCGCCGGGAAGGCTGCTTACCCGGCGCCGGGTGCCCTGCCCGTGAGCCACCGAGCCATCGGGCAGGGTTGTTCCCGAGTGGCAGGCTGCGGCAGGGCAGCGGCTGCTAAATTATCCACTGTTCATAAGGTTCGGATGATGAGTTGGAGTTTTTGGGTGTTGGACAGCTTCCGCCGCCATCCTGGAAAGGTACGCGCCTTGGTTTTGCCCCGGTGCCTTTGTAGTTCCATCAGGCCCAAGAGCAGATTTCGCAGCACAGTCATCACATAAGCACCAGTCCGACCGCTGATACGCGAAGCATCTTCGCCCAAGCTGACATCTCGACGATAGTGGGAACCGTTTTCGCTGCCCGACCAGTGGTCACGGATAGATTGGAGCAGTTGTTGGGCGCTGTATTGCTTGGGAGCGGTACTCGCGCTCCAAGATGCCGGTTTGGTTGCCTTTGAGGCCCAAGAGATAATCAGCGCCCAATTCCTGAGTGATGAAGGCGGTCGTTTCCTGCTGACAATGGAGAGCGTCGGCGGTGATCAGGCTGTCCTC
>Ga0265314_10002120_pt1 | contig 20822 bp, 19 predicted proteins | sample 4126metaG_FD_203106 | JGI IMG/M metagenome (GOLD analysis project Ga0265314, IMG submission 203106) | Rhizosphere microbial communities from Carex aquatilis grown in University of Washington, Seatle, WA, United States - 4-1-26 metaG | ecosystem: Host-associated > Plants > Roots > Rhizosphere >... | reverse complement strand
TTCGTGATGCGCATGGTGTTCCCGGGTGCAACGCCGGACCACGTGCGGGCGCAGAAAACCATTTACGACACGGACGACCTGCTGCTGTATCTCGCCGGCTTGCACGGCCTGCGCGACCGCGAGGCGCGCCTGAAGCGGATCGACGAGCTCGCGCTGTCCGCAGATGTGCGCGAAGACGTCGTGCGCCTGGTGAATACCCTCGATATTCCGGAGCTCAGCAACACCGCTGCACGCACCGAAAAAGCGCCCGCTCGCGGGAAGCGGCTGGCCAAACCAACGCAACGCACTCAGCAGCTTCCAAAGTCCTGACCGGCGGCGGGCACAGCCCTTATACTGGAGACTGCTTCAATCAAACCGGGAGTAAGTAATTGAAGACCATCGCCGGGATCGCTGTCGCCGCACTCACGTGGCTCATTCCGGCTGCGTTCGCAGCGGACGCGAACTACCCGAACAAATCGATCCGCATCGTCGTGCCGTTTCCGCCCGGCGGCATCGCCGACGTGATGTCGCGCGTGTTCGGCCAGAAATTCACCGATGCATGGGGCCAGCCGGTGGTCGTCGAGAACCGCACCGGCGCCGGCGGCAATATCGGCGCCGATGTCGTCGCCAAGTCGCCGCCCGACGGTTACACGCTCGTGATGGGCACGATAGGCACGCACGCCGTCAACGTGAGCCTCTTTTCGAAGCTGCCGTACGATCCGGTCAAGGATTTCGCGCCGGTCGCGCTCGTCGTCGAAGCCGACGGCCTGCTCGTGCTGCATCCCTCGGTGCCGGCGAAAACGGTCAAGGAATTGATCGCGCTCGCGCGCGCGCGGCCCGGCCAGCTCGTCTACGCGTCGGCCGGCAACGGCACCGCCGGTCATCTCTCGGGCGAGCTTTTCAAGTCGATGGCGAAAATCGATCTCGTGCATATCCCGTACAAAGGCAACGTGCCCGCACTCACCGATCTGGTCGGCGGCCAGACGTCGATGCTGTTCGCGACGATGCCGACCGTCATGCCGCTCGCGCGCGCCGGCAAGCTCTACGCGATGGCGGTCACCGGCGCGCATCGCAATCCCGCCGCGCCCGAAGTGCCGGCGATGGCCGAAACCCTGCCCGGCTTCGAAGTCACCAACTGGATCGGCATCTTCGCGCCCGCGGGCACGCCGCCGGATATCGTCGCGAAACTCAACGCGGAAATCATGCGCATCATGAAACTGCCCGAAGTGCAGGCGCGGCTCGTCACCGAAGGCGCGAAATCGCGCGTAAATACGCCGGCCGAATTCGGCGCGTTCCAGAGAAACGAAATGGCGAAATGGGGCAAATTGATCAGGGAAGCGCACATCGCGGTCGACTGACGCCGGCAGCCGCCCTAACTGCGAGGAAACTGCTCACTGCATGCTCTGGAATTTTCTCAAGCGCCTCAATCCCGCCGCGCCGCGCCGGCAGGAACGTGGGACACAAGAAGAGGCATCCCGCCTTTACGCGCAACGTCAATATGCGGCGGCGCGCGACCTGTGCCGGGACCTTGTCGCAGATGATTCCGCCGCCGCGGAAGTCTGGAATCTCTACGCGCTGTGCTGCCTGGCGTTGAACGACAACACCGCCGCCTACGACGTGCTGCAATCTGCGTTGGAACGGTTGCGGGACAACGCCGATCTGCATCTCAGCATGGCCGTGGTGTGCCGCCGCCTGAAGCGTGATGCTCAGGCCATCGAACATTGTCGCAAAGCGCTCGCGGCGCGCGCGAATCTCCCGGCAGCGCAGACGATGCTCGCCCAGTTGCTCGAACGCACTGGCGACACCGATGGCGCCGTTGTCGCATACGAACAGGCCGTCGCGCTGCAGCAGGATCTGCGCGAGTTGCGCGAGCGGTTGTTCATGCTCTATCACAACCAGGGCCGCAATACGGAGGCGGCGCAACAACTCGACACCATGCTCGGCCGCTGGTCGGATGACGGCTTGCGCATACGCGCGGCCGTGCGCGTGCCCGGATTTCCCGACTCCGTTGCCGAAATCCAGGAACTGCGCGCGCAAGTACTGCACCGCATCGAAACGTTGCTGGCGCAGGGGCCGCTGAAAGTGACCGACCCGGTAAAGGAGATCGGGCTCACGCCGTTTTATCTCGCGTATCACGGCATGAACGACCGCGAGTTGACGACGGCGATCGCGCGCCTTGTACGCAGCGCCTACCCCGGCCGCCAACAACCACGCCGGCAACGCCGCGCGGGCCGCATCCGCGTGGGCTTCGTGTCGCGGTATTTTTACTCCCACTCGATCGGCCGGCTCAACCACGGCGCGATCGCGCATCTGCTGCGCGATAAATTCGAAGTGACCGTCTACGCGCTCGACAATCGCGCCGATCCGGTGGCCGACGCGATTCGCAGCGCCGCCGATCATTATGCCGATTGCAGCGCAATGACCTTGCGCGAAACCGAGGAGTTCATCGCGCAGCAGGAGCAGGACGTTCTCTACTTCACCGATATCGGCATGGAACCGCGCAGCTATTTCCTTGCATTCTCGCGCCTGGCGCCGGTGCAATGCATGACGTGGGGTCATCCTGACACTACCGGGATCGACACGATAGACCATTTCATTTCGGCGGACGCGACTGAAACCGCGGACGCCGCACAGCATTATTCCGAGAACCTGGTCAGGCTCAAGTCTTTTTTCCTCAACGACTACGAAAAACCCGTATTGAGCGGCGCGCCGAAGTCCGCGGAGCATTTCGGCTTCAAGCCGGGCCGCAACGTCTACCTGTGCCCACAGACGCTCTTCAAGCTGCATCCCGACTTCGATGACGCAATGGCGGCAATTCTGCGCAACGACGGCGCGGGCGAGATCGTGCTGCTCGAAGGCGCGCAGCGCGCATGGGGAGAACGGCTGCGCAGCCGCTTTGCGCGCACGCTGCCGGACGTCGCTACGCGCGTGCGCTTTTTGCCGCGCATGCCGTGGAACGACCTGCTGTGCGCGATGAAGTGCGCGGACGTGGTGCTCGACACTTTTCATTTCGGCGGCGGCAATACCACATGCGAAGCGCTGGCGATGGGAACGCCGGTCGTCGCACTCCCCGCGCCGTATTTGCGCGGACGCCTGACGCTAGGCTGCTATCGCCAGATGCAAATGACGGAGTGTCTCGCCGACACGCCCCAGGCGTTCGTCGCCTGCGCCAACCGTCTCGCGCAGGACAAAGCGTGGCAGGCGGAAGTGCGCGGGAAGATCGCGGCGTCGGTCGATACGTTGTTCAACCGGCGTGAAGGAATTGCCGAGCTCGGCGACTTTTTCGAACACGCGGTCGCCGCCGCATCTGACCGGCACTAAAGAGTGGAGACACGTTTATGCGCGTTTCAACTTTCACGAGCCTGATCGCCGCCGCGGTCACAACCGTCGCCTTCCCGCCTGCAGCAATTACGGCCGACGCGTGCGGCGAAGCTGTCACGCTCACGACCCGCGGCAGCACGACGATGCGTTATTCGTTTGGGGAAGGAAAGCCCGTGCCGGGCGGACCGCTCACGCTTGTGCTCATGATCGGCGGCGGCGGTTATCTCGATCTCGACGACCAGGGCTGCTCGCGACAATTGAGCCGTAACGTGCTCGTGCGCATGCGGCCGCTCTTGAATGAAGCGGGCATCGGCACCGCCATCGTCGACACGCCGTCCGATCTGCGCACCGTCGAAGGCTTCGGCGTCTATCGCATCGCCGCCGATCACGCGCAGGACCTGGGCATGGTCATCGCGCAAGTTCGCGCGCGCACCCAAGGCCCGGTGTGGATCGCGGGACACAGCCGCGGCTCGATCTCCGCGGCCAATGCCGCTTCGCGATTGACCGGCGATGCCGCGCCCGACGGCGTCATCCTGCTGTCGGCCATGTACACTGTCGCCCCCAACGCGCGCAGGCAATGGGCGGCGCACACCGTGTTCTTCGTGGATCTCAATGCGATCAAAATTCCGGTGCTCGTCATCGGCCACGCGGCCGACAACTGCGTGCGCTCGCCGGCGGATCAAATGAAGAACGTCATCGCAAAAACCCGCGGCGCGCGCCAGCAGGCCGTCACGGTCACGGGCGGGCCTGTTGCACCCGGCCGTTCACCGAATATGGCTGCGTGCGAAGTTCTCCAGCCGCACGACTTTGTCGAGCAGGAAGCCGAAGTCGCCGCCGGCATCGCGCGGTTCATGCGTGGCGGGAATTACTAATACCTAAACTTGTCACGTCCATGCCAAGGTCATTGTTCTCGACTCGCGGTAGCCTAACGCAAAATTGCGTGGTGGCGTGCTCTGGCGTAACGTATTGAACAAACGCACGGAAGATTGCGTAATTTAGAGCTGCAGCACCGTTGTTAGTCAACTTTGTGTCAACTAACGTTGTCAACTAATATGTCAACTAACGCGGGAACGAGAAAGCTGCAGAAGGAAAAAGTGTCAACTAATAAGTCAACTAATTTTCCGTCAACCAATTCATGTTAGAGGGCGAACTACGTAATGCCGATTGAATTTCGAACGTCGTTATACGGTCGAATCGGCCACCTCGCAATGGCGGTTCTTCCGCTAGCGCTTGCTACGTTTTTGGGAGCCGCACTGATCGATATCCCATTTACTCATGTCAGCTCTTGGGGCGGCATTCTGTTAATTTTTCTCGTATGCACGTGGGTTTCAATTTATTGCATATGTTTTGCTTTCGAGTGGCGCGATCGGATTATCTGCACACGAGAGCAAATGGTCTATCGAGGCCCGTTTGGAACTACGACACTACGTTGGTCTGACGTTAGCGAATTATGGATCGATTTTGGGGGTCGAACTCCTTTCGTTTTTCTTCTCGTTCGAGCAAAACGCAAATGGCCCTATCGGATAAATATGTCGGGGCTACAGCCGACGTATGTAGCAGTCTTCGCTTTAGCTCGAAAAATGGCTCCCGCAGCAAAAGTTTGGACACCAAAAGGTTACCAGCTCCTTGAGGAGGCGAATGGCACATGGCTTCAGCCATTCGCAGAAGATTCCATGGACGATCCTCTAACTTTAGTTCGAACGGACGCGCCTGATGACGCGCGCCGCACAACAAAGCGTTAGCGATATACAAGAGGACCCGCATGCCCTTACTGCTCACCGTTTTCATCGCCGTCGTACTTGCTGGCTGCTCATCTGCCCCGCCTTTGAGTTCAGCGGAGAGCGTAAGTGTGCTTTCGGAGATTCAGTTCATCCAAAACGGGCGCGTCGTTGAGCCGGTAAACGGCATTGTTTCGCTGGCGCGTAGCCCGTTCCAGATCAGATACAAAGGCAAGAACCGCCCCTCGGTGTTCGCGAGTACGAATCCGCGGGTGAAAGACCAGTACGGACAAATTCGCGAACCTCTCGTTACCTGGAGTGGGACGGGGTCCGCAGCTTACCCTTCTGACCTGTACGTCAGCAACGATCTGCTGAGCATTTACGAGGGGTGGTCGCCGTCCTTTGAAAAGGAATGGGGAAAGATATTTGAAAAGAAAGACCGCGATAGTTTTTCCAATTTCCGCAAGCAGCTATCTGCCGAACCTTTGTTAATTGCGAGCGGGCGGAACTACACGAATTTCGTCCCTCAAGCAGACGGCTCTCGCCTTTTTTCCGTGTTGGGTATTAACGGCAAAACGATTTCGGAAACTCGCTACTATTTTCTCTATCTGGTCTTGTTCACCGATAACTCTCAACCGAGTCGCGAGATGCCAGTGTACTCCCTTAACTGGGCTCCATTGGTGGTGGCGCTCGTCGATGGCTAACCTCTCCGTGCAAGGAGTCTGCCGCGGTAAATCGCGCCAGGGCCCTGAATTCAACCGTTAGTTTTCAAAATGACAACAATGCGAATGCTGGCAATTCTATTTTGCTTTGCGACGATGGTTTCCGATGGCGCGATCGGACAGACATTTCGTCCCAATTCAATCGAGTCACGAATGGTTACGGCACTGGCGTCCCGCGGCATCTTGACCGGGGAAACAACGAAGGATTCGTGGCCAAAGGAGTTTCCCTTGAAACTCGTGCGAAACATACGCAATGTTGAGGTTTATCGCTCTAGTTGCGAGTACGGATCTGGCGCAGACAAAACGGTTTTATATGCAAAGTGCACGTACCCCGCATTCGACAAAAACTCTGGCAAGCTTGAGTACGTCGAACTCGCCGCAGGTACTAACATCAAGGTCCAGTGGCAGTCCGACGGCAGTTTCGTTCCCGCAGGGCCACAGTTCAGTTCTCCGCAAGCAATTTACAACGTAAATTGTGACATTTGCCATAGAGTCGGCATTGCAAATGCCCCCCGACTGAACGACAAGGGAGCCTGGGTTAGCCGATTGGCGAAAGGCCGCGAGGCGCTCATACAATCAGTAGGAGGGGGAATTGGTGCTATGCCCCCGATTCCCCTGTCGGTCTCAAACGAGGAAATCGGCGCCGTCGTGGATTACATGATGTCAATAGTTCAGTAAGCCGTTACCGTGACTCTCGACTTTATCCAAACGCCAAACCCTAGGTCGAGCCGGCGCGCAAAGACTGCGCGCGTCTCACCATTACGTTAGTCGACTCGCTGTCAAAAAATGAAAAAACTCAATATCGCCATCCTCGGCACCGGCGGCATCGCCTCCGGAGGCCACGCTCCGGCACTGCTGCAGTCAAAGCACGCGCAGTTGTGGAGCGTTCTAAGCCGCGATTTGGATAGAGCAAAACAATTCGCCAGGGAGTTCAAGGCGCAAGCGAGTTCCCCCGCACATACCTCGCTGGAGTCACTGCTGGGGGATCCGGCGCTCGATGCGGTCATCATAGCCACGCCGGACAAGCTGCACGCCGAACAGGCGGTCGCCGCCGCGAACGCGGGCAAGCACGTGCTGCTCGAAAAACCGCTGGCGACGGACGCCGGCGGCATTGCGCGGATTGTGGAAACGTGCGCGCGGACGCAGATCACGCTTGCGCTGTGTTACCGGCTGCGCTGGCATGCGGGACATCGTCTGGTCGTGGATGCGGTGCGCGCCGGCAGGTTCGGCGACATCCATCACGTGCGCAGCCTGTGGACTTCGCGGCAATCCGACGCCAGCAACTGGCGCGCGTCGCCTGAAGTGGGTCGCTGGTGGGCCCTGGGCGCCAACGGCACTCATCTGGTCGATCTCAGCCGCTGGATATTGAAACCGGCGCAGGGCGAAATGACGCGCATAAAAAGCGTGATCGCCCGCGAGCACTGGGGCGGCGAACACGACGAAACCGCCGTGGCGGCATTCAAGTTCGAAGGCGGCGCAACGGCCGAAATCTGCACGTCGGTTCTTTTCGACGCTCCCAGCCGCCTCGAAATCTACGGCTCGAAAGGCTGGGCGATTTGCGAAGGCACCTTCAGCCGGGAGGGCGCCGGGCGCATCTGGACCAATGAAGGCGAGATGAAATTTCCAATCGTCAATCCCTTCGCCGGCTTGATCGACGACTTTGTCCAGGCCATTCTGGAACGCAGAAGGCCGGAAGTCGACGCGGCCGAAGGCGCACGCAACGCGCAGATCCTGCTGGAACTCGTTGAAGCAGGCTGATTCAAGCAGCCCGATACAATAGCGCACGAGTAAAAGACGTTGCCCCTCACCCCAACCCTCTCCCCACTGCCGCGGGGCGAGGGAGTATTTTTGACACCCTTGCTAAATCACGCCCCGCATGTCCGCGACCTTCTCGATCGCGCCGAAATCCGCGAAGACCTTCTCCGCGCGCGCGCCGAGCACGCCCTTGGTGATGGTCGTGAACTTCTCGCGCAGCTGGTCGTTGTTCAAAGGCTGCTGCGGCATGCCGGGGAAGTGCGGCAGGTCCAGCGTGAATTCGCGGCCGTCTTTCAACTTGACGGTGACGCGGCTTGCGAGCGGGTTGTTCTTGACCGGGTCCTTGCGCACCTCGACTTTGACGTTGCGGCACAGCGCGCGGATTTTCGGATCGTTGCGAGACGTTTCCGAAAACGAATCCGGGTCGCGCGGATTGCGGTAGAACGACAGCGCCACGTTGAACGGCGTGCTGTATTGCGCCATCGTCATGTCGTTCGGCTCGAGGATATTGTGGTGGCTGAACATCTTCTCGCTGCCTTCGATTTTGATCGAGGCAATGTCGTCGCCGTTGATCTTGTGCTTCTCTTTCAATTCGAGCGCCGCGGTCACCGGCACATGCGAAGTGACATGGCAGGAATAGCGTTTCAGCGTCAGCGTGAGCAGCTTCCAGGCTTCGCCCAATCCCGCCGTCAGCCGCGCCGGATCGCCCTCGTGGCAGAACACGTGCATATAGCCGAACTTGCCTTCGAGCACCGTCGCGGGTCCCGTAAAGCCGTTCTTCGCGAGCGTCGCCGCCAGCACGCCGGATTCCGCGGCGCGCCCGAGATGCAGGCGCTTCACGTCGCCGCCGCCCGACTTCGAAAATTCGAGCAGGCCGCAGCCGAGCGAGCCCGCGATGCCCAGCGCCATCGTCATCTGTTCCGTGGTGAGCTTCAGCAGGCGTCCCGCGGTGACCGCGCCGCCGAACGCGCCCGTCACGCCCGGCGCATGAAAGCCGATATGCTCGGTCGATTGCTTCGACGCGTCGCCGATGCGGTGCATCACTTCTCCCCCCGCGACGACGGCGGTCAGGAATTCTTTGCCGCTCGAACCCTCCTGCTGCGCGATCGCGAGCCCAGGCGCGGTCAGCGATGCGCCGGGATGCACGCCCGCGCTCGGCTGCACGAGGCAATCCATCTCGAACGCGTGCGCCAGCGCGCCGTTGGCCAGCGCCGCCAGCGGCGCATGCACTTTTTTCCCGGCGCCCAGGATCGTGCTGCGCCCGCCGTTGCCGTACTGTTCGGCATAGCCGATGACGATTTTGCTCCACGGCAATGTGGATCCGTAAGTGCAAGCCCCGATCGTATCGATCACGCACGCTTTCGCGCGCTCGATGACGTCGCCCGGAATGCGGTCGTATTGAAGTCGGGTTGCGAATTCGGCCAGGGTTTGCGCTGCGGTAGTCATTTTGAAAATGCACCTTTAGAAATTAAAAATCAAACTGGAAGCGGTCTCAAAAACAAGCTGGAGCCGCAGATAAACGCAGATGAACGCGGATAAGCAAAGGACTTAACGTCGACCGGAGGATCGGTCGCGGATATTTACCCGCATTTATCCGGGATTGGCTGTTTGTTCGCGCCTTTTAGTTGTTTTATCTGCGTTCATCTGCGCGTATCTGCGGCTGATTATCGTTCTTGCATTATTGAAATGGATTTTAGCATCGGAAATCCAGGGCGGCCTATTTGCCGCACAGCTCCGCGGCGCGTTGCTTCGCGTACATCAGGGCGTTGAAGCCCAGGTTGCCCAGCGTCTTGTCCTCGCTGCGGAATATGCACGGCAGCTCGCCGTAGGCCTGAAATTTCTCGAACAGGTCCGCGCCCGCCATGCCGTCGGTGTGCTCGCGCAACAACGCGCTGTCGATCGTGCGCTTCGATGCCGCGATCGCCGCTTCGAGCGTATCGAAATCGCCGACGTGCCGCAACGCCTTTTCGGCGCTGTCCGCCTTGCTGTAAGCCTCGACGTAATAGCTCATGTCCGCCTCCTCTCCAAAATTCCGAGGTTAGTGCGCCCACGCCGCGAAATCGAGGACAAAAGTCGCTACGCGGGCACTTCGAGTTCGACCAGCGGCCCGTACTGCTGGCCGCCGTAGACGTCGGAATCGTCGGTGTCGCCCGAGATCGTCGGCCGCGGGATCGTGATCTTGATCGCGCTGGCCGCGTCGTAGTTGATGATCGCCACCGCGTCGGGCGTCAACTGGTAGGTTTTGGCGAACCACGCCGCGTTGATGGTTTTCGCGTCGCGCACTTTTTCGTAGGTCGCGTGGTCCTTGAATATCACGTCGAACGTGAGCTCGAACGCGCCCGCGTTTTTGCTGCGTATCAGTTTCGTGACCTGCCATAACTTGAGCATACTCATACCTTCTCGTAATAAATCTTGAACATCTCGAGCGGCGTTGCGGGCTCGACCACGTGGTTCAGGTTGAAGCGGTAGCTCGCGCCGCGCGTGATTTCCGCCGGCGAATAGGGAAATGCGATCGACGTGATGAGCCCGGTCCATTCCGGCACCGGGTAATGCACCGCCATGTGCCCGACGGACTTCATGATCGAGGTCGCGAGTTCCTGCGTCTCGGCCGTGGTCTGGAACAAGAGCCCCACTTCGTGCCCGATTTTGGTTTCGCTTTCGAGCCGCCCCATCGTCGCATTCTTGCCGAACACGCGCACCTGGAATTCGTATTTCGCTTCAATGCCGGCGCCGAACACCGCGATCAGGCGGTCCTTGATGGCCTTGGTCATCCCCGCGAGCCAGGTATCGAGCTGGCGCAGGATGATGGGATCCCGCACGCTGCCGATGATGATGCTCTGGTAGCCGGCGAGTTCCGCGCCCTCGAGCTTGATCGTGTAGCGCTCCGACGTCTTGAACGTGCTGCCGGACACTCTGACCGCGCGGTCGGAAACGGCCTCGTATTTGGCGGCAAACGTATTCAGCACGCCCGACGGCTCGACCAGTTCGTACGGCGTGGAGTTTTCGTAGAGATTGTGCGAGGCCACACTCACCGGGTCGCAGCGGTAATCCGGGTTCGGCGGCTCGATGATGAAATGATCGTCGGTCAGGGTGACGAACATGCAGTCGGGGTACTTGCGCTGCACGACGCACGCCGCGCCGCACTCGAGGATTTTCGCCGCATGCCACACGGTGGCCGGATTGAAACCCTTCATTACGGGCATCGCGGAATAAATGGAGGTATCGCTCGAACGCCCGGCGATGATGACTTCCGCGCCGTTCTGCAGCGCCTCGATGTAAGGCTCGATACCGCACATGCCGACGATGTGCTCGCTGCGGTCGATCACGGCTTCGCTGATTTCCGGCGCGTTCGCGAGCGGCGCGATCTTGCCTTCGTGCAACTTTTTCTTGAGATAAGCCTTGTCCTGCTCGGAGTGGATCTCCGCCAGCTTGAAACTCAATTTGTCCTCGCGCGCGATGTCGCGCACGATGCCGACGAGCCGCGCGAGCTGGTCGTCGTTGCCGGCGGTGCACGCGGTGCCGACGATCACCGGGATTTTCGCCGCGCGGCCGGCCAGCAGCATCAGCCGCAGATCGCGCTTGTTGGCCGAATCGGAGAAGTTGGTATCGCTCGAGCCGAGATAATACGGCCCCGGATCGGTCGAGCCCGAATCGGCGCCGATAAAGTCGGGCTTCAGCGTCATCGCGCGCTTCAGCGTTTCCTCGCGGAACCCCGAACCGAGCATGCCGGTGGCCGACAAAATACGAATCTCTTTCATTTCAATTCCTCAACGATGATTTCCTGCGGCGCGCGCCGCGATGAACGGCGCGCAGCGTCCGTTCCATCGCAGCGGCGCGGGCCGGCGCTACGCGTCCGTTCCCGCCCCTATTTTTCTTCCATCACCCAGACCCCGTCCCACTCGCCCTGCGGCGGGTTGAGCTTCAACTTTTCGCAGCGTTCGATGTAGATCTCCGACAGCTTGTCGTGCGGGTTCAGCGAGAGCGCCGCGCGAAACGCAGCTATCGCCGCGTCCCACTTGCCGCCGCGGTATTTGGCCACGCCGTCCTTGAACTGGTTCACGACGTCCATCAGGTTCGGGAACGATTCGTCGTCGTGATAATCGAGCACCTCATAGGCTGCGACCGGCTTGGTCTTGCCTTTCACCACGACGAGGTCGATCTCCCGCGTGCGGTAGGTGCCGCGCAGTTTCTTGTATGTGAACTCGCTGATCAGGATGCGCGCCGCATACTGCTTGCACGCGGACTCCAGCCGCGCCGCGAGGTTCACGCCGTCGCCGATGATCGTGTAATTCGTACGCTTGACCGCGCCGATTTCGCCGGCCACAACGACGTCGGTATTCAATCCGATGCCGATGTTGACCGGCTTCTTGCCCTCGGCTGCGCGCCTCACGTTCCACTGCGCGAGGCTGCGTATCATGGCGATGGCGGTGCGCACCGCACGGTCCTCGTCGTCATCGTGCCGCACCGGGGTGCCGAACGCCGCCATGATCGCATCGCCGATGAACTTGTCGAGCATCCCGCCTTCCTTCTGGATGCAGTCGACCATGAGCTCGAAATACTCGTTCAACATGCTGACGGTCGCGTGCGGACCAAGCTCCTCGGTCAGCGTGGTGAAGCCGCGGATATCCGAGAACAACACCGTCGCTGTCATGCTCTTGCCGCCGAGCACGTCGTCGCCAGCGGCGATCAGCTGATCGGCGATCAACGGGTCCATGTTGCGCGCCAGCGTCGCCTTCATGCGCTTTTCGCTCGAGATGTCCTCGAACATGATCATCGAGCCCAGCCGTTTCTGCTCGACGCTGATCAGCGGCATCACGGTCACGTTGACCGAGCGCCGTCCGCCCGCGAGCTCCATCTCCGCGTCCATCGTCAGCTCGAGCTGCTGGGTTTCTCCGACCTTTTTCAGCTTGTCGAGCACCCATGCATTGGCGTCGCCGAAAAATTCCTTCGCCGGCTGGTTGATGATGGCGGGTGCGGCGACATGCAGAATGCGCAGGCCCGCCGCATTGCAGGTCACGATTTTTTCCGCCTCATCCAGCGTCAACACGCCGCTCGACATCGATTCGAGCATGCTCTCGTTGTAGTTCTTCATGTTCTGGACATCGGCGAACAGTTTCGCGTTCTCGAGCGCGATCGAAATCTGCGCGGTAAACGCCTTCAAGCGCGACTCGTCCTCGTTGGTGAACGGGCCGCCGCGCTTGTTCAGCACCTGGGTGACGCCGATGATGCGGCCGCGCTGGTTGACGATGGGCACGCACAGGATGGAGCGCGTGAAATAGCCGGTCTTCTTGTCGAACGCCGGGTTGAAGCGCAGATCGGCGTACGCGTAAGGGATGTTGATGGTCTTGCCGCTCGTGAACACGGCGCCTGCGATGCCCACGTGGTTGGGCAGCCGGATCTGCATCGCCTCCAGCCCCTGCCCTACTTCCGACCACAATTGATTGGTCTTCTCGTCGTTCAGGAACAGGGTCGAACGCTCGGCGTTGAGCATCCGCGTCGCCTCGCCCATGACCTTCTGCAGCAGCGAGCCGATCTTGATGTCGGACGTCACCTCCGACACGATGTCGAGGAATTCGAGCTCCTGCTTGCGGATCGCCTTCATGCGCTCGATGAACTGCGCGCTTTGCAGCGCCAGCGTGCCCTGCGTCGTCATCGCGACGAGCAGCTTCAGATCGCTTTTGCTGAACGGTCCCTTCTGCTTGTTCAACACCTGCGCGACGCCGATGACGTCGCCTTTCGCGGTTTTGATCGGCACGCACAGGATGCTGCGCGTGATGAAACCGGTCTGCTCGTCGATCGTGCGGTTGAAGCGCGCGTCGGCGTAGGCGTCGTCGATGATCACCCCTTCGCCCGAGGTGAACACGTGCCCGGCGATGCCGCTGTTGTTGAGGAGCCGGATTTCGCGGTGAAAATTGCCCTGCGCGACGCGCGAGTAGAGCTCGTTCGTCTCCGCATCGTTCAGAAACAGCGTGCCGCGCTCGGCGTTCAATTCCTTGGTCGTGACTTCGACGAGACCGGTCAACACCTCGTCGAGCGAATCCATACCCGACATTTTTTGCGAAATGCTGAGCAGGAGCTCGGCAAAACGCAGGCGGCGGTCGCGGCTCGCGTTCGAACCGGCGCTCGCCGGCGTCGCTTTTTTTTCCGCGGCGAGCAGTTTTTTCCGCGCGTCGGCGGCTATCGCCGGCATGGCCGCCTTCTGGCCGCCGCCGTTGGAAGGATGTTTCGATGCCGCCGGCTTGGCCATGTCAGCTTCCCGCGCGTCCGGCTTCGAGCTTGTCGCGCAAGGTCGACACTGTCGCCTTCAACTGCTGGATCTCGTCGTGCGCGGCGCGCACCGCGGCCTGCACGCTGCGCTCCTTGTCCTGGCGCTCGCTCTCCAGCGCGTCGCGCAACGCGGTGGCCGCGGAGCGCAGCTGGACGATCTCGTGGTTCGCCGTCACCACCGCATCCTGCACGGCCTTGTCGCGGTCGATGCGCGCCTGCTCGAGCGCTTCGCGCAAGGCCGCCGCCGTGGACTTCAACTGCGCGATCTCGGTGCTGCCCGCCGCGACCGCTTCCTGCACGGACCTTTTCTTGTCGACCAATTCCTGTTCGAGCGCGTTGCGCAGTGCGGTCACCGTGTTCTTCAAGTCGCGGATCTCCGTCAGCCAGGCGTGGATTTCGTCCTGGGTTACGGTGGCGGGTTGCGGAGTATCCATGGTTTATTTTAGCGGGGCGGCCCTGGACGTCGATACTAGCAGAAAATATAGGCGCCGCAGGTTGCGGCCGCCGACCCGCCTAATCGACTTTGGCGCCGGAATCCTTGACGACCCGGGTCCACTTCGCAAGTTCGGCCTTGATGAAGTCGGCGAACTGCTCGGGCGAGTTTTCCGCGGCGGCTTCGTAGCCTGCGCTTTTCAGACGCTGCACGATGTCGGGTTGCTTCAGGGCGCGCATTGCTTCTGCGTTGATCTTCGCCACGATCGCGCGCGGCGTGCCGGCCGGCGCGACAAATCCGTTCCAGCCTCTGACGTCGAATCCGGCCAGGCCCAATTCGTTCAACGTGGGCAGGTCTGGCGCCAACGGCGAAGTCTGCAGGCTCGTGATGCCCAGCGCGCGGACCTTGCCGGCCTGAACCTGCGGCAAGGCCGCAGACACGATCGCGAACGCCATCTGCACCTGCCCGCCGACGAGATCGATCATCGCCTGCCCCGCGCCCTTGTACGGCACGTGCACGATGTTGATGCCCGCCGCCGCCCTGAACATTTCGCCGGCGAGATGCGGCGGCGTGCCGTTGCCCGACGACGCGAAGTTGATCTGGCCGGGACGCTTTTTCGCGAGCGCGATCAGTTCCGCCATAGATTTGACCGGCAGCGACGGATGAACCATCAGGATGAAAGGCGCCGACGCGGCCAGCGCGACCGCCGAAAAATCCTTGATGACGTCGGTGGTGCCGATCTGCAGCGCGGCGTTGATCGGATACGAAGCGCTCGACAGCAGCAGCGTGTAACCGTCGGGCGCGGCTTTCGCCACCGCTTCGGCCGCAATTGCGCCGCCGGCCGCGGGCCGCGGATCGATGACGACCTGCTGGCCCCACGCTTCGGTGAACTTCTGCCCCATGATGCGCGCGACGATGTCCGGTCCCGGCCCGACGATCACGCGGATCGGCTTCGTCGGAAATTCCTGCGCGAAGACATTGGCGCCCACGCACATCGATACCACCACGATCCAGCGCAAATCGAATCTCATGGCGCCCCCCCTGAAAACCGATTTCAGCCGCAGATAAACGCAGATAAACGCGGATACTTCGTAAAACGAATCAACCAAAAAGCTCAACCGTTTTTGACTTTGGCTTTTTTGCTCTATCAGCGTTTATCTGCGTTTATCTGCGGCCGGCAAAAGGTTGCCTGAATTACCAGCGTTTGAATCCCCGCCGCCCGGTATTCTGCGCGCGATAGACGCAACCGTCGCTGCTCGTCACGTACATGCTGTCGAGTCCCGAGTCGCCGAACGCGCAGCGCATCGGCGCTCCGCCGGGCAGGCGGTGCGCTTCGAGCACCGCGCCGTCGGGCGCAAACACGTACAGCAGCGGGCCCGGCCCGGCGTCGCGCGCGCCGCCGCACGCAACGATGTTGCCGTCGCTGTCGATGCACAGGCCTTCGATGCCGCGATGTTCGCCTCTATGGTCCGCGCCGAACGCATGCAACACGGTGTACGGTCCGACCGAACCGTCGTCACGCACCGGGTACGCGCGCAATTCGCGCGGGCCCTTGCGCCCGGGTTCGCCCTCCGCGACGTACAGCGTTTTTTCGTCGGGCGACAAAGCCACCGCGCGCGGCGCCGCGGTATCGTAAGTCACGCGCCTGATCTTCCACGCGTGGCGTTCGTCGAGTTCGAGCCGCAGCACCGACGCATGATCGAGCGGCGGGAAAATCTGCGGCCCGAAGGCGATCACGCGGCTGAACGGATCGGAAAACCACACGCGTCCGGCGCGGTCGATCGCGAGATCCGACGGATGATTGTGGATCGCGCCGTCGAGCCGCGTCGCCGTCACTGCCGCGGTGCCGTCAGGCAAAAACTGGATTACGCGGCGGCCGCCGTCCTGGCATCCGAACAAGCGCCCATCGGGTCCAAATTCGATGCCGTTGATGCGGTTTGCGAACTTGCGGTATTCGCCGGTCGCGTTGGTCGCCGGATCGAAAGTGCGGATAAAGCCTTCATCGACGGTCGAGAACAACATGCGCGCGCCATCCCACGCGAGCCCGCCCACGGCGCCGGTATAAGGTCCTGCAATACGTTCGAAATTCCAGTTCATTGCCGTTCCCTTACCACACCGCGACGCCGGGAATTTTCACCCGCGTGCGATAGACCGATTTGAACGTAGTGACATACAGCGACTTCCAGTCGTCGTCGCCGAACGCCATGTTCGTGCAATGTCCGGCAATTTTCAGCCGGCCTAACAGCCTGCCGTCCGGTGCGATCACGTGCACCCCGCCCGGCCCCGTGCAATAGACGTTGCCTTCGACGTCGACTTTCATGCCGTCGGCGACGCCATCCTCGGTGCCGGTCATCTTGTGAAATATGCGGCCGGGCCCCACGCTGCCGTCGGCATTCACGTCGAATGCGCGGATCAGCGCGAGCCGCGTATCGTTCACGTAAAGAATTTTTTCGTCGGGCGAGAACGCGAGTCCGTTCGGATAAGTGCAGTCGGCGATCACCAGCTGTACTTCCTTGCCGTCGGGCGTCAATCTGAATACGCCCATCATATCGAGATAACGCTGCACGTCCTGCGCAACCATGCCCGGAATCACGAGCCCGCCCGCCGAGTCGGTCCAGTAAGTCGAGCCGTCGGAACGCACGACGATGTCGTTGGGGCTGTTGAATTTCTTGCCGTCGTATTTCGACGCGATCGTCGTGATGCTGCCGTCGTGCTCGAAGCGGAAAATCGTGCGCGTGCACCAGCCCGCGACAGTGAGCCTGCCTTCCTTGTCGAACGTCATGCCGTTGGCGTGACCCGACGGACGCAGCACGACTTCGCGGCCGACACCCGGCTTCCACTTCCAGATCGTGTTGCCGATGATGTCGACCCAGTACAGCTGGCCCGTGCGCCTGTCCCACACCGGACCTTCGCCGAACGTCAGTCCCTGCGCGACGCAGTCGAGCGGCGGGTCGCGGTCGACAATGCGCTCAAAGCCCGGCGCGATCAGGTCAGTGTCCACCCGCACCTCCCGGCGCCCAGGCTTTTTCCGCCAGCGCATTTTCGTCGGTGACGACGTCGATGACGACCGGACGGTTCATCGCGAACGCGCGCGGCAGCAATTCTTTTAGTTGCCCCGGCTGGTCGACGCGGAAACCCGCACAGCCGAGCGCTTCACCGAGCTTCGCGAAATCAACCGACTTCTGGAAGCGCCAGATTTCGCCCGAGCGCTCGGCCGGTTTTCCCTTATACGCGGCGTTTACCAGCGGAATCTCCTGGTTGAGCGAGCTGTTGTTGTTGACCACGACGACGAGGTTGATGCCGTAACGCGCCGCCGTTTCCAGTTCGGCGAGATGGTAGTAAGCGCCGCCGTCGCCGGTGAAGCACACCACCGCGCGATCGGGCAGCGCGCACTTGACGCCGATCGCGCCGGGCAACCCCCAGCCGAGAGAACCCGCGCAGCGCACGAAGCCCTGGCGCGAGTTCGTGAATTCGATCATCTGCCCGGTCCACATGCCGGAGTGTCCGGTGTCGGATACCACGACGCCGTCCGCCGGCAGCGCCTCGGAAATCTCGCGGCACACACGCTCGGGCCGCATCGGCACCGCGTTCGAATTCATCAGCGGCTCAGCGACCGCGCGCCATTCGGCAACGAGTTGCTGCACACGCCCCACCCACGCTTTCGCGCCGGCGGACGGTTTGCCCGCGGCGTTGATCATGTGTCGCAACGTGACTTTCGCATCGCCGATCAGGGAAACGGCGTTCGGATAATTGCGGCCGAGCTCTTCCGCATCGATGTCGAGCTGGATCACCGGCGTGCCCGGCGCCGGCACTTTCCAGCTCACCGTGACCTGGCCGCCGGTATGGCTGCCGATGAAAAACACGAGATCGGCTTCCGCGACGGCCTTGTTCGCACACTCGCGCGAATACACGCCGACCACGCCGACGTTCAGTGGATTCTTGTCGAGCATCGCGGCTTTCGCATTCAGCGAAGTCGCCACCGGAATCTGCAGCTTCTCCGCCAGCTCGACGAGTTCCGCTTGCGCGCCCGAAGACACGACGCCGCCGCCCGCCACTATGATCGGACGCTGCGCTTTCGCGAGCAACGCCAGCGCTTCACCCACGCGCGCGGGTTCGGGTTCGGGCCGGAACGCGGGCACTTGCTTGAATTGCGCTTCGACGAGCGGCGTCAAATCCGCTTCCATGTCGCCGATGGAGCCGCCATGCAAGCCGCTCAAGCGCAGATGCGCAGGACCCGGCGCGCCGGAAGTCGCCGCGCGAAACGCCTGGCGCATGAGATCCGGCAGGCGCTTGACGTCGTCTACCTGCGCGCTGAACTTGGTCACCGCGTCGAACTGGTTGAAGTCTTCGACTTCCTGGTACGCGTGACGGTAACGCGAGCCCGGCACCGAGCCGCCGGTGATCGCCACCATCGGCGAGCACGCCATGAAACCGTCACGCAAACCGGCCGCGAGGTTGGAAGCGCCGATCTGTTGCGCCATGCAGACACCCGGCTTGCCGCTCGCGCGCGCATAGCCGTCGGCCATGTACGCGGCGGCTTTTTCGCCGTGCGTCATGATCTTGTGGATCTTGAACTCGTCCATCTCGGCGAGCGCACGCATCAAAATCGTCGGCACGTAGAACACATGCGTGACGCCGTAGCCGTGCACGATCTCCGCGAACAATCGCGAGCCGGTGGTTTTTGCCATGCCGATTCCCCTCCCTCAAACGGATTGCAATACTACCAAATATTCGGCGACGAAATTTTTGGTTTTCCCGGATTCCGCAAGATTATAATCAGTGGAACCGTGAGGGCGTGAAAGCGTGAGAGGGTGAAGGACGCGCTGCTTCATCCTTCATCCTTAAGCTAAGACATGACCACTCCATTGAAACCCATCCGGCGCGTCGTTACGGGCAACGACGAGCACGGCAGATCGCGCGTGCTGTTCGACAGCGCGGCGCCGAACGCCAATCCGGGCCCGATCCGTCCGGGCACCGGCATGACGGACATCTGGGTATACAAGGAATGTCCCGCGCCGCTGTCCGGCACTCGCGACGACGGCAACCTGCCGTTCAATTTCGAGCCGCCCGACGACGGCGGACATTTGCGTATCGTGCAGTCGCCGCCGAAGCCGCCGGGTTACGATCCGGCGCAGGATCCGAAAGCCGTGCCGCTGCACGAGCCGCGCCAGCGCCCCGGCGGCACCTGGGACAAAGGCGGGGCGAACGGGTTCTCGTCCCCCGTGCATAAATCCGAGACCGTCGATTACGGGATCCTGCTCGAAGGCGAGCGCGTGCTGGCGCTCGACGACGGCGAGCACGTGATGAATCCGGGCGACGTCGTCGTGCAGCTCGGCAACTGGCATGGCTGGCGCAATCCGCGACTCGGCAGCCTGATGGCGTTCATCATGATGGGCGCAAGGTACAAGGATTGAATGCATGAACGCCAAATCCATCCGCCGCATCATTTCCGTCGACGGCGCCGACGGCAAGTCGAAAGCGATCGCCGATGCCACTCTGACCGACGTGCGCACGGACCCGGCGCGTCCCGGCTATGCGTCGACCCGCATCTGGGTCACCGACCGCACGCCGGCGCGCATCGACGGCATCACCGACACGCTGCACCTGCCGCACACCCTCGAACCACCGCCCGGCGGTTCGGTGTGCCGCATCGTGACGTTTCCGCCCGACGCCACGTTCAAAACAAATGTCGGCGCGCGAGAAGTGCAGGCATTTTTCGCCGCGATGGGGTCACCATCCGCATCGACGTATTCCGCCGATGCGCCGCATCCATACATGCAGAAGACGCGCACGCTCGACCTGTGCCTCGTGCTCGAAGGCGAGATCACGCTCGTGCTCGACACGCAGGAAGTGGACTTGAAGGCCGGCGACAGCGTCGTGCAGCGCGGCACCAACCACGCGTGGAGCAACCGCTCGCAGAAGCCGTGCACGATCGCGTTTTCGGTGCACGACGGAAAATACTAGAACCAAACTTTTTCAGCCGCAGATGAACGCAGATGAGTTCAAAAAATTATCATGCAATTAATCGAACCTGGTTCCTATGGGTATGATCGAGACGATAGATTAAGTCCTATATATACGTAGATATACCCACGCAGATGTATATATCTGTCCGCATATCGTTGCATATACAAATATATGCGTTTAGCATCTTCAAAATGTCAACTAATTCAAGTTAGGTATCAGAAACAATATGTGGGAAATTCACGATCTCACCGATACTCGACGCAGTAAGTTTCTGCTAGGTCTGTCTATTTGTTGCGCCGTGCTCTCGGCGATTCTCTTCCAATTTCTCTACGAGCTTTGCCATGCGTGGATTCCTTTAACGTATATCGTCATTCTTATCCCCGTTGTAGGCTCAATTGCAGGCTTCATTTGCCTATTTGATCCTCAAGCACGCATCGTTGCAGTGATAGGGAAATTGGTCGTAATCGCGGCCAACATTTATCATGTCGGAGCGGCGGGAATCGCCATGACCGGCCTTGGGCTTTTCCGATGCAATGACCGGCCGGGGAGATAGGTAACAGAAGTGTCGGGGGACATGGGTTACACATTTCGACGCTTCAGTTGTCCATATTGATCTTCAATGCGCATGTGACGTTCGTCAAGTCGGCCTAGTTTGAGTGG
>Ga0265314_10002119_pt1 | contig 20822 bp, 12 predicted proteins | sample 4126metaG_FD_203106 | JGI IMG/M metagenome (GOLD analysis project Ga0265314, IMG submission 203106) | Rhizosphere microbial communities from Carex aquatilis grown in University of Washington, Seatle, WA, United States - 4-1-26 metaG | ecosystem: Host-associated > Plants > Roots > Rhizosphere >... | reverse complement strand
TCCACACTGGCCGCTGATTTTGATGACGGTGCTTACGCAGCTTTCCGTCGGTGCATTCACGGCCATCTGGATTTTGCAGGCCTTCAGTGCGCAATCGCATCGCGATGCGGTTCTGGTTGCGCTCACCTTTGCGCTACTCGCTCTAACCGCATCGACACTGCATCTTGGGCGGCCCATTCACGCCATTCGCGCACTGAAGATGTGGCGTCGATCGTGGCTCAGCCGCGAAGTTCTCCTCTTCACTTTGTTCGCCCTTGCTGCGTCAATGTATTCCGCGGCGATCTGGCTTGATGTTCGCGGAACAAATTGGATTGGCGCGTTAACCGTCGTCCTTGGCATTTGCGGAGTTGGCGCGAGCGCGAAACTTTATCTGGTGCCGGGACGCCCCGCATGGAATTCGCCGCTCACCATCGCGGAGTTCTGGAGCACAGCAGCTCTGCTTGGAGCATGCGGCGCAAATATTCTTACTCACTCCGCATCCGGTGCCTGGCATGCGGTGCTCTACGCATTCGCAGTCACGGCGATTACGGCAAGCTGCAAGCTAGTGCGCCTTGCGCGCTCGCAAGTACATGAATTGCGCGGCTCGTGGCAGTTGTTCACTACCATATTCTCCGATCACCTTATCATTCGCATTGCATTGTCGATTGCCGGCCTGGCGCTCTTGCCGTTTGCCGGCACCGCGTGGGTTCGAATTGCAATTGCCGCATTCATGATCGCCGGCGAATTCGTTAGCCGCTACCTCTTTTTTGTCAGCGTAGTGCCCACCAACATGGCCACCGAATATCTGGCGCAGGAGGCGGCATGAAGCTGACGCAGTGGCTCGCGCGTAAGAGCGGCCTCGATATCCGCTCATCGGAGTACAGCTATAGCGAGGATCCGGTACTGGGGTTCTCCTCCTCGCGCAAGCATGCGGATCAGTGGGTCAACAGTACGTGCGGTTACTGCTCAGTTGGTTGCGGAATGCAGTTGGGCGTGAAGGATGGGCACGTTGTGAGCGTGCGCGGAAATCCCGATCACCCGGTAAATGCAGGCAAGCTCTGTCCCAAAGGTTTGGCGGAGCACTACGCGATCGAGGCCGAAGGCCGCGCCAGATATCCGCTGTTGCGCAAGAATGGGCAGCCCACTTCTGTCAGTTGGGATGAAGCATTGAGCACCATGATCGAGCGAATCGGCGCCGTGCAGCATAAATACGGGCCGGAGGCGCTTGGTGTGATCAGCACAGGTCAACTTGTAACCGAAGAGTTCTATGCACTCGGCAAGCTGGTGCAACTTGGCTTTGGCACACGAAACTACGACGGCAATACGACGTTGTGCATGTCAACGGCTGTAGCGGGATATAAGCGTTCATTCGGCAGCGATGGGCCGCCCGGGTCGTACGAAGATCTTGAGCATGCGGACGTAATACTGCTCATCGGCGCGAACATTGCGGAGAATCATCCGATCCTCTGCATGCGCCTTGATGCAAACAAGGACAAAACGCTAATTGTCGTTGATCCGCGCGTCACGAAGACCGCGATGATGTCGGACATCTTTCTGCCGGCAAAGCCGCGGTCCGATCTGGCGCTGATTAATGCCATGCTGCGCATCGTGATTGACGAAGAGTTATACGACAAGGAATTTGTTGCCTCGCACACAACCGGCTTCGATGAACTGCGTGCATCCCTCGAACCTTACACGCTGGAATTCTCTGCGCAGATTACCGGGCTGGAGCCGGAGTTGATCCGCAAGACCGCCCTGCTCTATGGGCGCGCAAAGGCTGCATTCATCGGTTGGACCATGGGTGTGAACCACAGCACGAAGGGCACTGAGACTGTCAACGCGATCAATAATCTTGCACTGCTTACGCGCAACATCGGCCGCGTGGGTGCATCTCCGTTTTCGATCACGGGCCAATGCAATGCCATGGGAACACGCGAGGCGGGATTCGCATCTGGTATTCCCGGCTATCGAAAATTTGAGAACAGCGAAGATCGCGAAGATATTGCCCGTTTGTGGAATGTGCCCGTTGAACGCATCCCCACGCAACGCGGGCTCGCTTATCCCGACATCATTGAAGGTGCGGTGGCCGGCAAGATTCGAGCGCTGTGGATTCTCGGCACCAATCCGCTGGTCTCGTTCCCCAACATCGATGTGCTCAAGCACGCCCTCGGCAATCTCGATTTCCTCGTTGTGCAGGACGGATTTCACCCGACACCAACTTCTGAACTTGCGGACTTGGTGCTTCCTGCGGCGATATGGGGTGAGAAGGAAGGCACATATACCAACTCCGAGCGACGCGTGAGCAAAGTGAACAGCGCCGTTCAGCCACCAGGTGAGGCGCGCTCTGACTTCGATATTTTTCTCGCACTCGCCGAACGGCTCGGATGCAAGAAAGAACTTTTCCCCGGCTGGCATGGACCGAGCGATGCCTTCGATGAATGGCGCCGCGTGTCGGCCGGGCGCTTCTGCGACTACGCCGGAATGACCTATGAGCAACTGGAAGAATGCGGCGGCATTCAGTGGCCGTGCCCGAAAGATCCGTCGCCGACTGATGATCCCTTAGCGGCGCGGCGACTCTACAGCGACGGAATATTCCAGACCGATGATGGTCGCGCACGCCTGCTGCCTACGCAATGGACACCGTTTCCAGAGCAGCCTAATTTTGAGTTTCCGCTCATTCTCAACACCGGCCGCACGGTGGAGCACTGGCACACGCGCACGAAGACTGGCGGCATATCGATCCTGCAGCGCATGTCTCCGCGAGCGTGGCTGGAGATGAATCCTCGCGATGCTGGTCATCTGAATCTGCATGCGCACGATCGTGTTGAAGTGATCTCTGCACGCGGACGAGTGAGCAAAGTCGAATTGCGCATCACGGAAATTGTTGCCCCCGGCCAGGTCTTTCTTCCGTTCCACTTCGCTGAGAGCAACGCGAATCAAATCACGCAAAGCGCATTCGATCCCATTTCGCGCGAACCGAATTTCAAGCAGTGTGCCGTACGCGTTGAAAAATCATCGAGCAATCCTGCTTAACAAACGTCTCGTCCCCGGCAAGTCAATTCGAATTCGAGAAGGAGTCTTATTGATGGATAGGAAATCGTTTCTCAAAAGCGGCCATTTTCCAACCCTTGCATCGGCATTTCTGTATTTTGACGTCAGCTTTATGGTATGGGTGCTGTTTGGCCCGTTGACGCCATTCGTTGCAGAGCAGATCCATCTGTCTGCAACGCAGAAGGGCCTGCTGACCGCAATTCCACTGCTCGGCGGATCTTTCTTTCGCCCGATACTTGGTCTGCTGGCGGATCGTGTCGGAGGTCGTCGCGCGGGCCTCACGGGTTTGACATTGACACTGATTCCACTTGTCGCCGGATGGTATTTCGCAACTCAGTTGTTGCAGTTCTATTTCATCGGTTTCTTTCTGGGTGTAGCCGGAGCAAGTTTTGCGATTGCGTTGCCGTTGGCGGGGCGTTGGTACTCTGCGGAACACCAGGGGCTGGCAATGGGCATCGCGGGCGCAGGCAATGCAGGCTCATTGATTGCCACCTTCTTCGGTCCACGACTTGCTCAACAATATGGCTGGCACGCGGTCTTCGCGCTCGCGCTGATTCCCGTTGTCGGAGTGCTCGCCTTCTTTTTTCTCTTTGCGAAAGACAGCCCGGCACGATCGGCCCCGAAGACCTGGCCTCAATACGCTCAGCTCTTGACGCAGGCGGATACGTGGAGGCTCTGTTTCCTTTACAGCCTCACGTTTGGCGGCTTTGTAGGACTGTCCAGTTTTCTGCCGGGCTTCTTTCACGATCAGTATCATTTGAGCAAAGTGCAGTCGGGTGATTTCGCGACGCTCGTTATCATCGCCGGCAGCTTTCTCCGTCCGGTCGGCGGATTTATCGCAGACAAAATTGGTGGGTATCGCCTGCTGCTGTTGCTGCTCGCGGGCGTCTCCGCTTCGCTCGTAATCATCGGCAGTCTTCCGCCGGTTTCTCTCGTTGTCCTGATGCTGTTCATTGCCATGGGCATGCTTGGCATGGGTAATGGCGCGGTCTTCCAGATCGCTCCGCAACGATTTCCTGCCGACATCGAGCTGATGACGGGAATTGTTGGCGCGGCGGGAGGATTGGGTGGATTCTTTCTGCCCTCCGTAATCGGAGCTTTGAAGGACATGACCGGAAGTTTCGGCGTTGGCCTGCTCTGCTTTGCAGGCCTGGTTCTTTTCGGCGCACTGCTGTTGCTCGAGTTCGGCGTGCAATGGAGTTTCCGCTGGAGTCCCGATGCGCTTCGCCAGACCATGGTATTCAGTTACAGAAATTCGCGGCGCGCGCGTCTGCAGGATGCCCCTCTCTCAGGTGAAATGAACCCCGCTGAAGAATAAGGTGTTGTTCGCTCCCCGGCTGCCTTATCGACGTAAAAGTAAGGCAGCGAAAGCATGATTCCAAATTTAGAGAACGAAATGAAAACCTGCATCAAAGGAGCGCCAATGCGACAAATGAATCTGATACGGCCATTCATGTTCTTCGTCGTTGTGATCAGCGCAGCCGCATGTTCTGCGCAGTCAGCCCTGAGTGGGCCGCCGCTGACAGTCTCAGTCTATGACCGCACGAGGGCGGATGCGTGGAAGTGGTTTGGCGCGCCGCCTGAAGAAAATAGCTATGGTTATGTTGAGTCGCTGGTCCGGTTGGGAATTGCGCAGCGCGTGCACCGTTGGGATTGGCAAATCGAGGTCTCACAACCAACGGTGCTCGATGCGCCCAATCAGGCAGTATCTCCGATCGCGGCGCAGGGACAACTCGGTCTGGGCGGCACTTACTACGCCGCGAACAACAATACAGAACCGGTAGCGGCATTTCTCAAGCAAGGATTCCTGCGCATCGATGGTGAAGGCAGTCACCTGCGTCTTGGCCGGTTTGAATTCTTCGACGGCCAGGAGACGCAGCCGTCGAACTCCACCATTGGATGGCTGCAGACGAATCGCATTGCCCAGCGACTTATTGCCAATTTTGGTTTCTCTGTTGCGCAGCGCAGCTTTGATGGACTCGACGCTCATTTGAACGTGAAGGGATGGACCTTCACCGGTCTGGCCGCTCGAGCGGACCAGGGTGTCTTTAATATGAACGGCAACCCTGAACTGAATGTCGATGTCCAATACCTGGCTGCAACACGGCAAGCAATTCGACAGCATCTCCTCTTGCGCGCGTTCGCTACCGGCTATCATGACGGTCGCACCGGCCTGACCAAGACCGACAGCCGCGCGCTTGGCGTGCGCTCTGCGGATCACCAGAACATTAGGATTGGCACTTATGGAGGCAACTTGCTGGCAGTAATTCCTGCCGGGCCAGGGCAATTCGATTTTCTTTTCTGGGGAGCGTTGCAGAACGGAAGCTGGGGATCTCTTGGTCATAGCGCTAATGCAGCGGCAGTCGAAGCCGGCTATCAGTTAAGTCATGTTGCGACGACCCCATGGCTGCGCGGCGGCTGGTTCCGTTCAAGCGGCGATAACAACAATGCTGACGGTACGCACAACACTTTTTTCCAATTGCTGCCCACGCCGCGCATCTATGCGCGACTGCCTTTCTACAACCTGATGAATAACACCGACGAGTTTGTAGAAGTAAATGACAAGCCGATGAAGTCTCTGGCTGTGCGCGTGGACCTGCACTGGTTGCAACTCACTTCTGCTCACGACCTTTGGTATCAGGGCGGCGGAGCGTTCGACAACAAGGTCTTCGGCTATACAGGTCGGCCCGCCAACAACACAACATCGCTGGCGTCGCTCGCCGATGTCAGCGCAGACTGGCAGGTGACGAAAGCGATGGCGTTCAACTTTTACTATGCGTATGCGCAAGGGAAGAGCGTAGTTGCGGCGATCTACCCCACCGATCGCAACATGCAATACGGCTACGTTGAGTTTGTCTATCGATGGAACGTACTTCAGCCTGGAAATCACTCCAAGTAAGTTGGAAGATCCCACGGGCGTTTGCAGCGTCCGTGGGCCACCAAATCCCACAGATATAATCACAAATCTGGCGATAGCGTCCTTAACCTTATACCTTAAGTACGTCGCCTTCGCGTGCAACCATCTGGTAGAGCACAGGATTGACAAAAAAGCCCAGAAAGAGCCTCGAAATCAGCCCTGCCACGATCACAATTGCAAATGGCTTCTGAGTGTCTGAACCGATTCCGGTTGAAAGAGCAGCCGGCAGCAAACCGAGGCAGGCTACCAAAGCTGTCATCATGATCGGCCGCAGCCGCAACAGCGAGGCCTCGCGCGTGGCCGTGCGAATGTCCATGTTTTGCTCCAGTCGCAGCTTGTTGATATATGACACCAGAATTACAGCCGTCTCCACCGATACACCAATCAGCGCCAGCAAGCCCAGCGCCGACGAAGCGCTAAACGCTGTCCCCGTCAACTTCAGGGCGAGTAAGGCACCGACAGGCACTGTAAACACCACGCCAATCAGGATCACGATCGGAAACTTGAAGTTGTCATAAAGCGCAAACAGGATCATGAAAATAATCAACAAGGCCAGCGGGGCGATCACGTTCAGCTGCCGCCGCGCTGCCAGCAACTCGTCATACTCTCCACCCCAGGTCATTCGGTAACCCGGTGGAAGAGACTTTTCAACTTCCTTGAGAGCTGATTGACCCGCCAGCACAGCACTCTGCAGATCGCGTCCTTCCACGCTGTATTGAACGCCAATGTAGCGCGAATTGTTCTCGCGATAAATGAACGACGCTCCACCAGACACGTTAATGTCAGCCAGCGCGCTCAGAGGAATCTGTTGACCGGAAGGAGTGCCTACCAGCAGATTTCCAATTTGCTGCGCATTCTCGCGAAATTCCGGCTGCATGCGCACTACCAGGTCGAAGAGCTTTTCGCCTTGCACTACCTGCGTAGCGGCCTGCCCGCCCACCGCCGCTTGAACCACTGCTTCCACATCGGCCACGTTGATGCCATACCGGGCAACCTTTCCACGATCGACATGAATGATCAGGCTAGGCTGTCCGAGTTCACGTACCAATGTCAGTTCTGTGAACCCCGGCACCTGGCCTAGCCGCCGCTTGATCTCCAAACCCGTGCTCTGGAGTACATTCAGGTCCGGCCCATACACCTTTACGGCGAGTGCGCTCTTCAATCCTGTCAGAGCTTCATCCACTGCGTCTTCTGCCGGCTGCGTGTAGTTGAAGATTACGCCTGGAAAAGCCCGCAATTGGCGTTCCACATCCGCTTGCAACTCCACCTTGTTGTGAATCGAACCTGACTTCCACGACGCGTCGTTATACGGCTTGAGCCCTACATAGAATTCATCGTTGAAGAATCCGGTCGGATCAGTTCCATCATCCGGCCTTCCCAACTCAGAGCCAACATCCGTCACCATCGGATACTTCAGCAGCATGTTCCGCACCTGCGGAGAAAACTGGCTGGCTGTCTCGAATGACACTGTGTACGGCATCGTAGCGCGGATCCACAATGCGCCTTCATCAAGGTGCGGCATGAACTCGCCACCGATAAACGGAATAAGCAGCAAAGTCGCCGCCAGAATTATGCAGGATAGTACGATGACGGTCTTGGGGCGATCGAGACTCCAGTCCAGCCAGACTGCATACTTTTTCAGAATCCACGCGAACGGTTTGTTTTCGCTCTCGTGTACTCCTTTCTTGAACCAAAGCCCACACAACGCTGGCACAAGTGTTAGCGTCAGGATCAGCGCGCCCACCAGAGCAATCGCCACCGTATCCGCCATTGGCTTGAACAGTTTGCCTGAAGGCCCCGTTAGGGCGTAGATCGGTAGGTATCCGGCAATGATCACCGCAACTGAGTAGAAGATCGGCCGATCGACATCTTTTGCAGCCTTCAGAATCACTTCTTCCAAATCGTATTGCTGGCCTTCGCGCGCACCCAGTTCACGGAAGATGTTTTCGACCATCACTAACGTGCCGTCGATCAGAATTCCGAAATCGATTGCACCGATTGAGAGCAGATTCGCCGGTATTCCTTCTGCGTGCAGAAAAATAAACGAAAACAACAGTGACAGCGGAATGGTGAGCGCCACGATCACCGCCGCGCGTACATTTACCAGGAATGCCATCAGAACCACGAACACAAGCACCATGCCGATAATCAGGTTGTGCTCCACTGTGTCGACGGTCAGTTGCACCAGGTCGCTGCGGTCATAGAAGGGACGCACCTTTACGTCTGGCGGCAAAACGGAGTTGTTCAGCTCTTTGGTTTTTGCCTCCACGCCTTTCAACACATTCTGTGTCTGTTCGCCGCGGCGCATCATGATGACGCCTTCCACCGCGTCATCTGTCTTGTTAAAGCCGAATTGGCCCAGGCGAGGCGCGTGCCCGATCTCCACCTGACCGATATCACCGATGCGCGTCGGCACACCGTTCTGCGAGCCCACCACGATATTCGCAATGTCTGCCGTATCGCGTGCCAGCCCCACGCCAGTGACGTAATAAAATTGCTGTCCCTGCTCGTAAAAGCCGCCGCCGGCATTTGAGTTATTAGCAGAGAGCTGTTGTAAAACTGTCGGCACAGTCACGTGATACGCATACAACTTGGCAGGATCGAGCAGTACCTGGTACTGCATTACCGTTCCACCAAAACCGGAGTCGTCTGCTACGCCGGGCACAGATTTGTAAGCTCTTTCAAGCACCCATGATTCAATCGTCTTCAAATCCTGAGGCGAGCGGTCGGGGCTCTCGACCACGTAGCGATAGACGAGCCCTGACGGGCTGGTCAACGGAGACAGACTTGGCGTCACCCCAGTCGGGTACGTAACTTCGCTCAGCCGCTGAAACACCTGCTCCCGAGCAAAGTAGTCATCGGTTCCTTCGTTGAAGGTCATGATCACGTCCGAAAGCCCATAAAGCGAAATCGAACGCATCACCAACAGGTTGGGAACTCCATTCATCTCAACTTCAGTCGGAACGGTCACCAACCGCTCTACCTCTTCTGAAGCGTGCCCTGGCCATTGAGTGATGACTTCCACCATCGGCGGCGAAAGATCGGGGTATGCATCCACCGGCATGTTATGGAATGACACCGCCCCACCAACGGCAAGAAATGCCACCAGGAACAGGACGATCGGCTTTTGCCGCAACGCGAATTGAACTAAGCGATGAATCATTCTGGCCTGGCTCCTCAGTGTTGCAGCGAGTTCGCAAATTGCAGGAACAAGCTGCCGTTGCCAACAATCTTGTCGCCCGCTGAAATGCCCTTTACGATTTGCGTTTGATTGCCCTGAATCTCACCCGGCACTACGTCGCGCCGCGCAAACTGGTTGTCTCCGACCAATGCATACACGTAGGGCTGGTTGTTGTCGTCGCGCATCACTGCCGCATTCGGTACCGCGGTCGCGTTCTTCATCACGCCCGCTGTCACGGTCACAGTGCAGTACATATCCCGCTTCAGCTTTTCGCCAGGATTGTCCACCACGATGCGTGCCTGTAAAGTTCGCGTGTTCGGGTCCAGAGCTGGCGACACATACGAGATTTTGCCGTGAAAGCTCTCGGGGTAAGCGTCCGTCTGCACCACCACGTTGTCGCCGCTCTTTACGTATTGCAGATCCGCCTGGTAGACATTCGCCAACACCCACACTGTACTCAAGTCCGAAATGGTGAATGCCTGCGTCTGGCCTGCCTGCATCAACTGCCCCGGCGAAACCATCCGCTCCACTACTTCGCCTGCAATCGGCGCCAGTACCGGAATCTGCGCGGTCGATGGCGTCTTGGCCAAGTCTTCGGGATTCTTGATGCCTAAAATCCGCATCCCCTGCTCCGCCGCATTCAGATCAGCTTTCGCCTGTGCGCGATTGCTCTCTGCCTGCTCCAAATCAGATTGCGAATTGGCATGATGCGCGTACAGGTCCTGCGCACGTTGATAGAACCTATCCGCCAACCGATATGCGTCAGACGCCTTAAGATACCCGTCAAGCAACTGAGCGTAATCTGGACTGCTCACCTCAAGCATTGGCTGGTTCATCTTCACGCGATCGCCCGGAGCTACCAGGATCCGGCTCACCGGTCCACCCACCTGTGAAATGACCGGCGTAGTTTTAAATGCGTTGTAAGCCACTGTGCCCGTCAAACGCAGTGTTCGTGTCAGCGTGCTCGGCTGCACCGTCAGCACCTGCACATGACTCATCTGGTCAGCAGGGATTGTGAACAACTGGGGTGTCGCCGACGAACTTGCTGAAAATGAAGTCATACGGCTCGCGTTGTCATTTGAGTGGCAGCCGGCCAGCAACAGCAAGGCAACCAGGCCCGGGGCGATTTGCAAACTTCGGACCCGAGAGGTATTCCGTGTGTGTTTCATGGTAAGCTCCTGGTTCCTACTGCCTCGCGAAGCTGCTCCAGCGATAGAAGGTACGATTGCAGCGCTTGTCGATACCCGAGTTGCGTTGCACGATAAGTACGCTCCGCATCCAGAAAATCCAGCAAACTCGCTGCGCCGTGTTTGTATGCGTAATCTGCTATCTCTCTCGATTGCTGTGCTTCATCCAGATAGCCCGTGCGATACAGCCCAATGATGTCGTTGTTGGCCTGCCAGCTTTCGTACGCGTCGCGTATGTCGGTCAGCACCTGGCCGTTGACGTAGAGTTGTTGCTGTTGTGCCTGGGTGATCGCGAATCCTGCACGTTTAATCTCTCCCTGGTTGCGGTCGAATATAGGCAGCTGAACCGATCCGAACAGCGAGACGTCGTTCAAATAAGCAATATGCGTGTAGTTGATCTGCCCTGTCACGTCTCGCTTTCCGATCGCCTTTTGTAGCTGGAAAACGCTGTTGGCCGCGGCCACTCCGCTGACCACCGCCTGCAGGTCAGGCCGGGTCTTGAGTGCCGCCGATTGCAGATCTTCCAGTCCGCTTTTCATCGGTTGGTAATCGAATGAACTGGCCACATCGTAGTCCGCGCTTATTGACTCGTACCCAAGCAACTGCCTCAGATCCGAGAGACCCTGCGCCCGCGCCACCTTTGCCTGCGCTACATCGGTCTGGAACTGAAGAAGCTGCAGCTTCATCTTCAGCAGATCACTTAGTCCGATATCGCCCGCCTTGTATCGCGCATCGGTGATGTCGACTGTGTCCTGAAAGCTCTTCAAATCCTCATTTGCCAGTTCGAGGGTCGACTCTGCCAATTCCACATTGATAAACAGCGTCGCCACATTGAAGGTCAGCGTTCGTTCGTTGTCAGACACTTGCGCCCGCGTCACTGCGGTGGCATCGCGAGCCGCTTGCAAACGACGCTGCCGCTTCTTTCCGCGCTCAAACAGATAGCTCACACCCAGGTCGAACTGCGCCGAGTTGTCCATGTAATCCGCAGAGAAATTGCTCGGCTGAAACACCGGAAGAAACTGCGAGTCACCGAGTAACACCGGGTTCGGTCGCAGATTGGCGGTAATCTCCGCAGCCTCGTTCTGCTGGATGGTCGTGCGTGCCGCTTGCAGATTGTGGTTGTGCGTCAGCGCCATCTGAATCGCATCATCGAGCGAAATGAGTTGGGAGCCCGGCTTCTGCGCCAGCTGATTAGCCGGTGGCGCCGGGGGCGTTTGGGTAACGGATGGTGGCGACTGCCCAGGTGCGGAAGGCGGCTGCGCAACTACAGCCTCAATTAGGTAAAGAGGTACAAGCAGCACAAATACACGAGGAAAATACAAATGCATAAACGCTCCAACTCCCGAGCAGGAGATGTACAGAAAGAACATGCCGTGGCGGCACTCAATGAAGGGAAGGGCTATACGGGAGGGGCGCGAGGCGGTTTTTGATTGGCCGCGCAGCGGGAAATGAAACAAGCATCTTGATTCAGGAAGCGCATAGCGCTGGGCGTCAGACCACAAACGCTAGCCGCTGTAGCTGCCGGCGCAATGACCAGATGGCACAGCATGCACCCATCCGCCGAGCTGCCGGCGTGATGATGCATCACCACACCCAGCGTGGCAGCCAACACCAACACGATCAGAAAGATCGGAATGAGTAGTCGCCGGATTCGGGTCGGGTAAGGCATCTTTGAATTACAGGTCGGGCTTTGCGGCTCTGACGATAACGTGTTGACATCAAATATGTATTTGTCAGCTGACCTTTGGCAAGCTCGAAAAACACCGAGTTTTGACGTTGATTGCCTTTAAGAAAAGAAACTCGCCCCGTATTGCGTCGAAACCAAAGCGGCAAAGGCCCGCATATCCCTAAAAACAAGAGCCTTAGACGAACGCACTGGATATTCTATTTCCATCGTAATACCAGCTTCTGTGCAACACTTTGTCGACCCGGCTCTCGCGACCGTATTTCTGCCAGCTGCGCTCCATCAATAAAGGGGAAATGGGCTGAGTTAGTAAATGGGCTGAGATGTGCCCTTTCCACGAGGATCTGCAAACCGGAGCACATTAGCCACGACTGGATTCGAACCAGCGACCTCTTCCGTGTCAAAAGTTTCCCGAAAGTTAACTCATTGAAACTAAAGCGCACTGATGGCTCAGAAAGCGCACAAAACCACCCATTTTGAGGCTTCCGAACCCTAATCGAACCCAGATTTATGTATGAAAGAAGAGGTCGCACTACACAAAATAAAAGGCTTAGTATGGCTTCTGATCGGAAACTGGCGCTTTTCCCCCTTGACCTTTTCTTTTTTCCGATTTCGAGGGTTCGAACCCGGTATTTCAGGCCATTCATCATGCCGGGATTTTCCAAGCAGGAAAAATGGGCTTCAGCGGAGGGTCGATGTACCTAGCGGGTGAGGTCGAAATGTCAGGATCTTGCGGAGAAAGCGGTCGGTGATCTCCGCATTTAACGCGGAGAAAAAGATGAAGGATCAATTCGATTTAGCAATTGAAATTCTCATCTACGATGTTCCGGCTTGTCGGCCACAAGCTTGAGCCAGAAGCTGCCGGTGCTTCTATCGAAGTAGAGTTTGGTATTCACCACATGGAGTTGCGTTAGATCCGGAGCATCTGTGTTCAGAGGAACCACACAAACCGTCGGTTCAATTGATCGCTGAAATTCTACCCGCCGATTCTGAGCGGTTAGCGGAATTGCATGGGCTGCCTCCTCGAAATCATCGGAGATTTCAGTCGCCCAATTCGGTCGAAGTCGAATGCGCTCGCTAATCCAGCCGTCAACTTCTCGCTTCAGCCAACCAACCGCGCGAGCACCAAGCGATACCTGGTGTGGGAATTCATTCTTCGAAATTTTGTTGTAGAGCGTTGATCGGCTGAACCCCGTCCTTCTGAGTACCTCGCTCAAGCGGAGAATTGATTCTGTAGGTGTACCACTCTTTTGGAAATCCATTGTGCTCCTGTCCGGTGTACTTGGAATTCATAATCCCGTTCGGGGTCGCCCAGAAGTATAAAGGGGGAAGCGATATTCGGCAGTCGGCACACCACGGAGTCCACCCCATAAAGGGTAACGAAGGATGAGTAAGGGCCCAGATTTTGACGTCGGCATTTCTTACTGCGCAGCGGGATCCTAGATGCAGAACTCAATAATTAAGGCTAGAATGACGGACAAGATTGGACAGTTTCAGGGCTAGGGTTTCGCAACCAGATATAGGCGGGGTGTCGATTTGTTCGAGATCCAACCCTCTTTGTCATCGCTGTTAGAAGCAGCAGACCAAGGGAGCAAGGCAGCTGCCGACCAGCTGTTTAGCGCTCTTTATGGGGAATTGCGCCGCCTCGCCAGGCATGAGTTAGCGCGGCACGGCGCGCCGATGAGCCTGAGTGCAACCACCCTCATACACAAGGCCTACATAGAAATCGCTCGCAAAGAGGGCACAGACTTTGTTGATCGCAGCCGATTTATGGGCTACGCCGCTCGCGTAATGAGGGGCCTGATTATTGATCATGCAAGGAGCAGCCGGGCTCAGAAGCGCGGCGGTCAGTTCGAGATTACGTCGCTTGAAACGGAGATCGAATGTGCTGTCGACGATCAGAAGCTTGTGCAGATAAGCGACGCGTTGGACGAGCTTGCCAAGGCCGAACCGGCACTCGCAGAGATTGTTGACTTGAAATTCTTCTGCGGCTTTTCGTTCGAGGAAATCGCAGCAATGAGAGGCGTCTCCGAGCGGACAGTCCAGCGCCAATGGGAGAAAGCTCGCATTTATCTTCACCGCAGCATTCGCGCATTCCTGGAGAACTGAATTACTGTGCCTGCATTGACTCCCGATCGATGGCGAGAGATAAGTCCTTACCTGGACCATGCGCTCTCTCTGCCTGAGGACGAGCGGGCTGCCTGGTTAGCGGAGTTCCGGACACAGGAACCAGATTTATTCGTTCTCCTTGAAAAGTTACTGGAAGAGCATCAAGCCTTAGCTCAAGAGCGCTTTTTGGAGTCAGAACCGTCACGGCCTACCGACGAATCGGCAACGAGAGGGCGCAGCGTCGGTGCCTATCGACTCATCTCGTTAATCGGCGAAGGTGGAATGGGCAGCGTGTGGTTGGCTGAGCGCAGCGACGGTCGCTTCGAACGCCAGGTCGCTATCAAATTTCTTCACTTTGCATTGGCGTCGCCTGGGTTGGCTGAACGTTTCAAGCGAGAGGGAAAAATTCTTGCCCAGCTTGCCCATCCTCATATTGCAGAACTGATTGACGCCGGAGTAACCCTCAACGGAGAGCCCTATCTCGTTCTGGAGTATGTACAAGGCAAGCAGATTGATGAATATTGCGATGATCACAAGCTCGGTTTGGACGCGCGAATCAGGCTTTTCCTTGAGGTACTCGCAGCGGTTGCGCATGCACACGCCAACCTGGTTGTTCATCGCGACATCAAGCCGCCCAATGTCTTGATCAACAGCGATGGAAAGGTAAAGCTGCTGGATTTTGGCGTCTCAAAGCTCCTCGGCGATACAGAAAGTGATAGTGCTGCGACGTTGCTTACGCTTGAGAGCGGAGCCGGATTGACACCTCTGTTTGCCGCTCCCGAGCAGATTAACGGTGGGGCGATTACAACGGCGACGGATGTATACGCAATGGGAGTGCTGCTCTTCCTACTGCTGACGGGACAGCACCCGACCGGGCCGGGCCGTCGCTCTCCGGCCGATTTGGTCAAAGCCATCACAGAAACGGATCCGCCAAAGCCATCGGATGCGGTTGCACCTCCCCACATTGAATCGGGCTTGAACGAAGCCGTCAAACGCGCCTCGACTCCAGACAAACTTCGCCGCCAACTTCGTGGCGATCTCGACACGATTATCGCCAAGGCTCTTAAGAAGAATCCGAACGAACGCTACGCTTCCGTCGTTGCCCTCGGTGCTGACCTTCGCCTTTATCTCGATCATGAGCCCATCAGCGCGCGGCCGGACGCAATTGCCTATCGTGTCGGCAAGTACATTCGCCGCCACCGCGTGGGTGTCACCGTAGCAGGAGCTATAGTGATGTTGCTCGCAGGGTTTGCCGTGATGCAGGCGGTCCAGCTACGCCGCATCACTCGCGAGCGCGACCGTGCGGACCGGATCGCGCAGTTCATGACCAATATGTTCAAAGTGGCCGACCCCAGCCAGAAATTGGGAAACACCGTTACAGCTCGCGACGTTCTCGACAAAGCCGCTCACGACATCGATACCGGTCTTGCGCGAGATCCGGAACTTCAGGCTCGCCTGATGTACGTCATGGGAATGTCCTTCAACAATCTTGGTCTCTATTCCAGGGCACAGACACTCTTTGAACGCTCCGCGCAGGTTGCAGGTTCCTCGCTGGGTCCAGTCAATGTTCAAACTCTCAGGAGCCGGCAGAGGTTGGCTTGGACGCTGTTCCAGCAGGGGCAATTTACCGCTGCGGAAGCCCAACAGCGCAGCCTGGTAGAGGACGAGAAGCGCGCATTCGGTCCGAAAAACGAAGAAGTGATCGGAGCCATGGGCGACCTGGCGACTACGCTGAGCGAGGAAGGCCGCCTTCCTGAAGCAGAGCAGATGCAGCGTGATGTGCTCGACGTGCAGAAGCAAGTGCTCGGCCCTGAAGCACCTTACACACTTTCTTCCATGGATAACCTGGCTATTACCCTGCTGTATGAAGGCCGGCTGGACGAGGCAGACAAGCTCGAAAAGGAGACCATCGCAATTCAACGCCGCGTGCATGGACAGGAGAATCTCACGACCATTCACTACATGATGAACGAGGCTGAGATCGAAGCCGGCATGGGAGCGCTGGGCGAGGCAGAGAACATGTCTCTTGATTTGATGGATCTCGAACGCCGCCTGATCGGTCCAGAGAGCCCAGAGCTTGCCGAGACTACCTACAATCTGGGCTCGATAAAAGCGAAACAGGGAAAGTTCGATGAGGCGTTTGCTCTTCTAAACCGCGCCGTCGACCACGGCCTGTTACCGCGCGAAGCACTCAAACTTGGCGAAGACCCAGACTTGAAAGCGCTGAAAGATGATCCTCGATTCGGCGCATTGGTTTTGCATGCCAGGCAGGTGGCTTCGTCCGATCTCACGAAGAAATCCAACTAATTGATTTAACGAAGCTTGAGCCCGTGCCAGGCTGGCGGATCCTATTGCTACTCCGGTCTGAATTAGATTAGCGGGGAATCTTCCCGTGCCTTGTCGTCTTTTGCTCGCCAATTCCGATTGTGTAGATAGAAGTCAAAATCTCCGCGTGAAGCGTTTCCCTGAATCACCTCGACGCACGCGCGGAAAGTACTTCCCTGTTTCTCGGCTAATGTGGCTCAAAAGAGAGGTCTTACCGTGCGCCAACCTGATAAAGCTACAGATTTTGCTGTCTCTGCCATTAAGTTGTTCGGTCCGTTTACACGTGTCTTCTGCAAAGCAACTGCAATCGGCATTCGATATAAGCGCAGTATCATTGGCGCCGGATTTATCGCCGCCGCTACGCTGACTGTTTTTGTTGCAAGCGGGCAGCAGATTGACTTTCGGTCCTTCCTTCCCATTGGCATGCTGTTCCCTAATGAGAACGGCGCATCGCAGACACGTAGCACGAGCCCGGGTGGCATCGATCAAACGGGACCGTTTTTCCAATCCATGGGAACAAACGGCCGGTCGTGCTCCACCTGCCATCAGCCGAGCGATGGAATGTCGGTTTCCGCGACCAGTATCCAGAGACGTTTCGAGTTCACTGAAGGGAAGGATCCGATTTTCCGCATGGTTGACGGCTCCAATTGCGACCACAATATTGATGTTTCGACCGTACGCGGAAGAGAGGCTGCCTACAGCCTTCTGCGGACACGCGGATTGTTTCGCATTGCAATCGCAGTTCCCTCCAACGCAAATTATCGGATCGTCGGGGTAACTAATCAGTACGGCTGCAACGAATCTGACCCCATTTCAATGTATCGTCGGGTGCTGCCGGCCACCAACCTCCGTTTCCTGAGCGCAGTCATGTTCGACGGGCGGGAATCAACGCCAGCTACCGGAACATCCAAGATCTCGTACGCCAACTACCCTGACTCGTTGGTGGCCGACCTGAAGCACCAGAGCATCGACGCTACGACCGGTCATGCGCAGGGCGACGGCACGCGACCGACCCCCGCGGAGCAGCAGCAAATCGTCGATTTCGAAATGGCGCTCACCACAGCACAGGCCATAGAACATCGCACCGGATGGCTGAACGCTGGTGGCGCGACCGGTGGACCAATGGCACTGGTGAATCAGCCGTTTTTCATCAGCATCAACTCCAGCGTTAACCCTCTGGTGCCGACGCTCGAAACGCCGGGCGGGTTGATTAAACCTGGTGACGGAAAGTTCACGCCAGCCATCTTCGATACGTTCAATGCATGGGCAAATCTTCCCCATAACGATCCGCGGGCTGCTATTGCGCGCGGGCAGGCCATATTCAATTCCAGACCCATTAACATCACCGGCGTTGCAGGGCTCAACGATGACGCGACAGCAGGAGGCCTTGTGCCAGGCGGCATTCCGGCGATACAGGGAACATGCGGCACCTGTCACGACACGCCGAACGTCGGCAATCACTCCTCCCCGACTCCATTGGACATCGGTACGGGCGATCCGGCTCCTACCAGAGCATCAGTCAACCTCGGCGGACTTGATATCAGCTATCTTCCGATGATCACGGTGTGCAAGAAAGATCCGGTGACTGGCGAGACGACGAACAACTGCAAGACCACAACTGATCTCGGACAAGCCCTGATCGATGGCAACTTCGACCACGTGGGCAAGATCAAGGGGCCGATCCTGCGCGGACTATCTGCACGCGCACCATATTTTCACAACGGCTCCGCTAGGACTTTGTTGGATGCCGTGCGTTTTTACGAAACGCGCTTCGGGCTGTCCTTAACCCCCGAGGAGGAATCGGATCTGGTTACTTTCCTGCGCTCTCTCTAGTCGTAAGTTCCGTTTGCGCTGAACTGGCCTCGGACGCCAATCCTCGTTTAATCGGGAGAAGGTTCGGCGCCACTTTCGCCAATCCTGATCAAATCGGATTGCCTCCGCGCAGTTGTCGTCGCCAAGCGCCTCGCAGAATCAGTAGCGACAAGCGCCGATTCCGCCACTGGTCTTAGAGGCGACATTTGCCAACGCTCTCGGCTGTAAAATCACCTGCTAGATTTCCATCAACAACATACTTTCGCGTACTTTGGCAGTCTCCGGCGTCTTGTAAGTTGTTGATAATATAAGGAATATAGGCTTTCACGCGGGAGCTGGTTGAGCGGCGACAAGTCGCATGAAATGAATGGCTTGCACAGTTAAACACTTCTCCTTTTACGTTACCCTATTCATCACGTCCAAGGGTCCACTACTCATTTCAAACCGGTCACCTGATTCCGCGCCGCTTCGGTTGCAGGTTCCGCGTGAGCAGGTGCCGTCTTTGTTTTGCCCGGAGACGGGGCCAGGCGGCATACAGTGGGCACATTCGTCATTTGCTTGGCGAAGATCCGATAGCTGAGTCCACCGGGTCGCAGCGTTGACCAATAGCCCGATAAACTCAAGAGTGGCTTCCGCTGCGCAATGAGCTGATTCTCGAGAATCTTCACTCCACATGTCAGATTGTTCCTCGGCTGCAGAATCGTCTTCGCTGGATCTTTCTCCGGTAACTGCTTGTCCTTATCCCAATCGAAATCACAGCCATAGCGCTGGGCATCCATAAACGTCAACTGGAGTAGACCTTCGCTTCGTACCATCCGCTTAGTCACAGTGTCTTTCTCTGGTACTTGCACCTCCGTGTGACGCACATCCGCGGTCGGCACCAGCCCCGCCTCTGCACCGGCAAGCGCCTGAAAGAAATATGCCCAGAAAGTGCGTTTATCCCCATCGCTCATTGCATTGAAGCGTGGACAGAAAGGCCTTACATCTCGCGCCACCCTGGCAGACAACATCTCCGGCGACAGTGCCGACTCGACGATCCGGTCCCACTCCGGATTCCAGGTCTGCTCGCCAAGGTCAGCCTTCTTTTCCGCTATCGGTGTTGCAGGTACCGCCTTGATCTCTAATTGGGGAGGGGGCAAGACGTCGGCACGTCTGGAGCAACCAGCTTGCACCCCGATCACCGCTCCAAAGAACAGGCTTGCCATCCTCGATCCCGTCATAAATGCCTCCGTAGCCTGAGATCGAGATCTTCTCAAAGGGATAAGCAAGATATCTGCCCAAAAGAGCTCGGACCAGGGGCTGAGCTTTTGCACGGTTGGATGTGATTCATGTGCGATCCTTCGGAGTTCATTGTGACCCGCATTTGTTTGGCCGGCAGGTGACTTGGCTTGAACATAAACACTACGGCGGGGTCCCAGATGTAATCCTCGGCCCCAGTTATCAGATTGAGGCCACTTTGAAGTAGATCCTGGCAAATGCCGTAGGCGTGCGAAAGACCTGAATGGAGTTTCGGAAAATGCTGTTTGCCATAACAACGGCCTGATATGGCGCACTCGAATGGAGAATCGATTATTTGCTGTAATCAGGCTTTTGACTCAGCTGTTCGAACCATTTCCACGAGCTCTTTGCGTGTTTCGTCCGCGTCATGGACTTCTCGCAGGAAGTTGATGCGCGTCCCTTTCATGCCGTCGTTGGTTTTCAGCCGAAGGTGGAATCCAAGCCGGTCAACGGCCGTCATCGCGGCCTCAGTCGCGTCGAGGCCGGCATAAACTTTAGCCAGCAGGATCATCGCGGGAACATGATCTGAGTTCATGTGTCCGAGAATCTTTGGAGCCGCGTCGGCGAGCGGATCAACCTTTGCAGACAGGTAATCTTCCGCAGTCACCCATCCCATGACCCCGAAGCCGCCGACATAATAAATGTCCAGAGGCTGCAGGCGATAGAAGCCAAAATCCTTAAAGTCCGCCCATGAACGGCTGTTCTCATAGCGCGATAAATAGCGTTGACGGGCCTCGCCAACTTCATCCCCCGATACAGGAAGCACATTACCAACAAGCGTTGCCCGCGCGGTGCCGAGCGGATCGCCGTCGCCCGCTTGAGCCACAAAGATACTTGCCCGGTGGTCAGCTTGAATATTCTGGGTATGCATGGCCATATTGCTGATCAGAAAGATCGGTCGTCCAGCCTTGTCGATCGAATAGGGCATGAGAGATCCAAACGGATATGCTGGCCTCTTGCGGGAGACAGTTGAAAGAGTCGCGATCGTGCAGAGGGAAACAAGGGTGCGGACGCGCTCGGCATAGGTCGGCTCTGGAAGTTGGCCTGCAACAGCATCTGTGAATGCGTGCTTGCGAGACGGATTTGTCTCTTCGGTGGACACTTATTCTCGGCCCCCTGAAACCATGGTACGTCGATCTAGGCCTCGGAACTCAATACAGGCCAAACGAATCATCCTAAAAACCGCAGTTGCCTAACAAAAGTGCTTCTGTGTTGAGGCGTTTTCGTGGTCTGCGCGGGATGATTCTGGCCACGATGTAGTCCTGCAGGGTTTTCCATCTGTTTGACATTGGTGACTGC
>Ga0265314_10002118_pt1 | contig 20827 bp, 18 predicted proteins | sample 4126metaG_FD_203106 | JGI IMG/M metagenome (GOLD analysis project Ga0265314, IMG submission 203106) | Rhizosphere microbial communities from Carex aquatilis grown in University of Washington, Seatle, WA, United States - 4-1-26 metaG | ecosystem: Host-associated > Plants > Roots > Rhizosphere >... | reverse complement strand
CGCGGCGTCGTCTACCTTGATCGGCGCGTCCCTGTCGCCAAAGAGCAGCTTCGAGAGATGGAGGGCCACCTCCCACGTCCCGCTTTCGTGACCCTGCGCCAACAGCTGCTTCATCAATTCGACGAAGTCTAGCTTGGCGTATTTGAACGGCACATTGGGCAATCCGTTCTTGATATAAAACTCATACATGCCGTGGGCGAAAAGAGACCTGATTGTTTCGTCGGCGACAATTTTTTTTATTTCCGATGCGCGCGCGGTCGAGAGCTTGTTGCTGAGATAGGCGAACATGATTTCCGTAATCTGGCGAACCGAATAGATGCCCTGCGAGGCTTCACCCAGCAGTGAGCTAATCATCGGTAGTTCGGCCTTGGTGGCGAACTTCTCCAGCCACTCCCCGGAGGCGCGGCGCAGGCGCACATCGATCGGATGCGGCGGCTGAGTAAGCTGGCGGGCGTTTTCGAGCGCCACCCTGTAGCGGTGTATCCAATATTTGGTCCGGCTTGGCGGCTCCAGGAACACGTCGCCGTAAGACATCTCCAGCTCCTTGGCGAGCCATTCCTCCTGCTGACGTTTGAAAACTCCCGTGCGAGCGTCGTGCAACATGCCGCCGAGATCTTTCAGGACTGAGTGCGTCCGTGCCCTTATGCCGAAGATTTCGTCCAGCTTTGCTTTTTCGGCGTCGCCTTCCACGATGTACGGGTCTTGGTCTACCCAGAAGACAATCGGTGCAGGATCTCCGATGCGGAACATCTGCTGCCGGTAGTCGTCAGGAATAAGGGAGGTCAGCTCGTAGCCATCTTCATTCTCGAAGTGCATGAATGCGCTGATGTTGAAGTCGGCATCCATTTCCGGGAGGTACATCGAGTTGCCGGCCATGAAGACGGGCACGCCTATCGAATCGACCGGCGACAGTCGTATTGCGGCCGAGACGGATAGCGCGTCGGGGGTCACAGGTTGATGCCTGCCCTCTTGTAGACCTTTTCCACGCAATCGTAGATCAGGCCGTAATGTTGGCTGATGCTCAGCGGCAGCAATCGATACGTCTCAACCACGTTGGTCAGTTCCTTTAAGGACTCCCTGACGCCGGGCGTCCGCGTGTATTCTTCCGGCACGACGACGCCCAGCAGGTTTTCCTTCTTCAGCGGAATGTCCTCTTCAACCTGAAGCTCGATCGCCGCCGCCCGGTCGTCGTAGTTTTTGGTCGAGCCCTCTTTGTACAGCTTCGCTACCGCCAGCACCTTTGCGTGGCTCATGGTCAGCAAATGCTCGTCCTTGATCTTCTTTTGGTCGTTGGCGTTCCGGTCCACGTAACGGCGCGATGTCTCGAAGTACAGGGAGATGAGCCTGCCAATCTGGTCTTGGTCGGTGCCGACGTTAAAATCATCGAGCTTAAACGTGGTGAGATAGTCCGGCATCCGCCCCCGGTCGAAGGCGCCGGTGTCGAAGGGATGTATTCGCTTCAACGACGGCGGGGTGTTGAACCTCATCACGAACACGGACGGTAACTGCCACGGTTCGGGATTCAGCGCGTCCTTGCCCTTGTAGGCGGCTCGGCCGACGAACAGGTAGCAGAGCTTCTCGCCCTTGAAGACGTTGCATTTGACAGCGAGAAGTTTCTCCTCCTTCAGAATGGGAATTAGTCGGCTTGAGGATGTGCTGTGAATCCAAGGTGGACTTTTTGGGACAGCCAAATTGCTGTTCTTCAAAAAGTCCCGGAGGTTCACGTCCTTCGGCTTTGCCATCGGTGAATCCATGAGCTGCAGCATCACCCGTACAATCTATCAGGATTGCTGTTCTACACTTACCCCAGGAAGCGCCCTACACCCTTTGCCAACAGGAATAGGCTGGTCGCGCTGACACCGGCTGCCGCAAGGACGGTGGTCAGCACCAAGATAAAACCTAGCCTGGGACCGAACGCCCGGGAAACAATTTCCGACTGAGCGAGTACGCTGGCCAAGCCGATATTCAGCTTTGGCTTAGGGGGCTCCTCGTGCCTTCGTTTTGTAACCGCTTTCGTCACGGCAACCTCCAAGTGCGCGTTTCGCGGGATCGTGAGCACGGATTTCACCGCATCGTGAGCAACAATTTCAGAGGATCGTGAGCAGCGATTTCAGGCGATCGTGAGCACCTTTTGGCGGTGCCGGACGCTTCGGCCGACAACTCAACCGGGCTACGGATTTCTCATTCAACCAATGAGGAAGCCTGATGCCTACCCAGAGATTGTCGATGCGCCGGATCAGAGAAGTTCTACGTTTGAGGCACCAGGGCCTGACCGAGCGCGTCATTGCGCGGATGTTGGGGGTGAGCAATGGCGTCGTGCATGGTTATGTGCGGCGCGCGCGCCTTGCAGGGCTGAGCTGGCCACTGCCGGAGGGCATGGACGACGAGGGGCTGGAGCTGTTGCTGTTCCCGGCGCCGACGGCGGCCTCGCAAAGCGACCGGCGACCGGCACCCGATTGGGTTTATGTGGAGAAGGAACTGCGCCGCCGCAGCGTGACACGCCTGCTGTTGTGGGAAGAGTATCGCGCCGCCAATCCCGACGGCTTTGGCTATACCTGGTTTTGCACGACCTTCGAGGCCTGGAAGCAGCGCGTGCGGCCGAGCATGCGCCAGACCCACATCGGTGGGGAGAAGGTGTTCGTCGATTTCGCCGGCGACACCATCGACATCTTCGATCCCATCACCGGCGAAGTGCGCGCCATGAAGCTGTTCGTCGCGGCGATGGGGGCCTCGAACTACACCTACGCCGAGGCTTGCCCAAGCGAGAGCTTGTCCGACTGGATCGGCGTGCATGCCAACCTGTTCAGGTTTCTGGGCGGCGTGCCGAAGTTCGTGGTCTGCGATAATCTCAAGGCCGCCGTGACCAACCCCGATCGCTACGATCCCGGGATCAACCGAACCTATGCCGAGATGGCCGGCCATTACGGCACCGCGATCCTGGCGGCGAGGCCGAGGCGGCCAAAGGACAAGGCCAAGGTTGAGGTCGCCGTCCAGATCGCGCAGCGCTGGGTCCTGGCGCGCCTGCGCAATCAACGCTTCTTTTCCCTGGCGGAACTCAATACCGCCATCCGCGGCCTCGTCGTCGAACTCAACGCCCGTCAGATGCGCGGTTTCGGCTCCAGCCGCGCCGAACTGTTCGCCGAGATCGATCGTCTCAAGCTGGGAGAACTGCCGGACCAGCCCTATGTCTTTGCGCGCTGGAAGCGCTGCCGCGTCGCGCCCGACTATCACGTCGAGATCGACGGCCATTGGTATTCCACCCCTTACCGCCTGATCCGTGAACTCGTCGATGTCCGCATTGCCGACAAGACGGTCGAGATCTTCCACAAAGGCCAGAGGATCGCGAGCCATCCCCGTGCGCCCAACCGGCGCGGCCACACCACGATTGCCGATCACATGCCGAGCGCCCATCGCCGCTACGGCAAATGGACGCCCGGTGGACTGATCGCTGCCGGCGAGAAGATTGGTCCATCTACCGCGGCGTTTTTCCAGGCCGTCATCGCTGCAAGGCCGCATCCCGAGCAAGGCTTTCGCACCTGCCTCGGCATCCTGTCGCTGGCCAGGAGTTACGACAATGCGCGCGTCGATGCGGCCTGCCGACGCGGCATCCTCATCAAGGCGCGCTCGGTCGCCTCGATCCGTTCGATTCTCAAGAACGGCCTTGATCGCGCTTTTCTCGACGAGACGTCCGACCACCAACCCCTGCGCCACGGCAACATCCGCGGTCAGGGCTATTTCCACTGAACCATGGAGATCTCAATGCTGACACATCCCACCCATGAACGGCTAATCACGCTCGGCTTGACCGGAATGGCCAAAGCCTTCGAGGAGCAGCGACGATCACCGGATCTCGATGCCCTGTCGTTCGAGGAGCGCGTCGGATTGCTGGTCGATCGCGAAGCCGCCGAACGAGACACCAAACGTCTCACGACGCGCCTCAAGTTCGCCGCGCTGCGCCAAAGCGCATGCGTGGAAGACGTCGATTTGCGCACGCCACGTGGTATCGACCGCGCCGTCTTCGCCAGACTCGTCGGCGGCGACTGGATCGACCACAACGAGAACCTGCTCATCACAGGGGCAACCGGGCTAGGCAAGAGCTGGATTGCCTGCGCCCTCGGCCACAAAGCCTGCCGCGACAACCGTTCGGTCCAGTATCATCGCGTCACGCGCCTGTTCGAGGCCCTCGCCCTCGCTCGCGGCGACGGCCGATATGGCCGCATGCTCAAAACCCTCGGCCGCGTTCAACTCCTGATACTCGACGACTGGGGCCTATCGGTTCTCAATCCGCCCGAACGGCGCGACCTTCTGGAGATCCTTGATGATCGCCACGGTCGCGCCTCGACCATCGTCACCAGCCAGATCCCCGTCGAACATTGGCACGACGTTATCGGCGACCCCACCCTCGGCGACGCCATCCTGGACCGCCTCGTTCACAACGCTCACCGCCTTCAACTCTCCGGAGAAAGCATGCGAAAACAGAACGCCCGCAATCAAACTCTTGACGCCAACTCGAACCCCTGAACCAATCACCATGTCGGTCAAAGCGGCCGCTCATGATCGCGCGAAATACCTGCTCACCATCGCGTGAAATCGCCGCTCACCATCAGCGAAATGCGCATCCAAGTCTAAATCCGCCAGACCCACAGAATGGGTCGATGCATGCACCGTAAACCGCGCCCGACGGCGTCAACCGCTAGCAAGGCACCGCTTATTCGGACCGGCTATAGATGTCCCCTAATGTCCCGCAGCTCGCAACGCACTCAGTGAGTTGTGGTACAAACGCACGACCAGACCTATTAGGTGATATATGATTGTTGTTGTAGAAATAACTGCAATATCAATAGTTTAGCATCTATGCATTATAGTGAAATGGGACACTAGTTTGTTGTTAGACGCGTAAATGATGTCCCTCGCGTCATCGTTGCTCAGCGTGGTCTGGCTGAGAAAGACTGACACGGCGGGTTTGCAATTAATTGCACTCTCACTTTTCAAATGTTGGAAAAGCCTTCTGGGGCTCATCGGATAGCGAATCAAACTTTCACCCATCCACGACCGCTACAAAATGTCGGGGAGCGTCCTGGACGACCTTACCTTTAATGCGCGGCCTGCATCGCCAAGACCACTGCGGTTGTCGCAAACGTGGCGCAACTTCCCCAAGCGGTCTGTCCTGCCGGCACATATCGGAAGTCCCGCGCGTACCGGTGTGCGCGTGCCCCTACTGACGAACGCGTGTTGAGGGTCGGCATCATTGGAGAGGAAACTCTCTGGCACGGTCGGGCGGCAGTCAGGATCGTACCGGTCTCCGCCGATAGTCTCCGCAAAACGGGAATATTCGGGGTCGTGGCCGGAGACTTTCGGCAATTGGTGCCCGATGATCGGCGCGTTGGGAGGCCAGAGACAAAACCAAATACGCGAAAAGGCCGGATTTCCGGCCCGTTCTCGCGTCTCTTGGGCGGCTTGGCCAAATGCGGGAATGGCTGGCTGGCGACGCAGTGCTGATCGCACCTTTCTCCAGGTGAATTCCCTGCAAACAGGGAATTTAACAGGGAAATTCAAGGTTTTGGGAGCTCTGGAGACGATTTCAGAGCAGAATGCTGCTGCGGTGCGCGGACTTATCGACCAATTCCCTGTGAAATTTAACAGGGAAAAATATTGCTGGGATCAGGGAAATGTTTGAGCGTAACTGCGAATTTTAAGGTCAAATCGAAGCCACCGAATCCACTCGAGCCGGCCCTCCGACAATCAAAACAAAAAGCTGTGCCAAAAACGGCTGCTGTGTGAACCGTCCCCCAGGAGTAGCAATGTCCAGCGTGGCTCGAGAGCCTTACCTTACCCCTTACCCAGCATTGGCAGCTCACGAAGCCTGTCGCGTCAGGCCGAGGCGGAATCGTCGTCGCGCAAAATCGCGAGGTCGCGGAGGCCGGGGCCGCGGTCTTGAAGGCCGGAGGCAATGCCGCCGATATGCAACCTTCTATCGTAGGCCGAGCCCACGAGCGATAATGCCGCGGAGAATCTCCCGCGCGCCTCCTCGCAACGAAAACGATGGTGATTGAAGTAAAGTTGCGGCCAACACGGCTGACAGCCCTGGCGAGTCGACGGAGAGCTCCAATGGTACTAATCGCCTGGCGATCTCGGGTATCTCTTGTTCGAGCAACGCACCAAGATCTTTGACGATCGCCGCCTGCAAGGTCGGGTCGTCTCCCGCGTGGAGCATTCCAGCAACGGACCGTGACATATTTCGCAAGACACAGATGTGTCCTCCCAGCCTTCCAATAGCTGCAGCAGCTTCTTGCGAAGGGTTTGAGCCCAGCTCACGCACAAGTTCGACTAAGAGCGTGAATGAAGAGAGGAACCGTTCCGGCCCGCTGCGCTCATTGGCCAGTTCAGAAATCACTTGCTTCCAACCGTCCCCTTTTGCACCCAATAAATTGCTCTCGGGCACGAATACGTCTTCGAAGATAATCTGGTTGATGTGATGTTTGCCAGCAATGTCGAGTATCGGACTGACGTGAATACCAGGAGACTTCAGATCAACAATAAATTGGCTAAAACCGTCGTGACGATTTTCCTTCGAAGGTGGACTGGTTCGGCAAAAAAGGATGAGGACATGACTGTGATGCGCATATGTCGTCCACACCTTTGTACCGTTGATGACGTAGCCACCGTCGACCGAGGTGGCACGCGTGCGAGCCGATGCCAGATCGGAACCCGTGTCGGGCTCACTGAGACCCGCGGAAACAAAGCACTCACCGCGCGTAATGGCGGGCAGGTATTTAAGGCGCTGCTCCTCCGTTCCGACTCGAAGAATCAATGGCCCGCTCTGCCGATCGGCAATCCAGTGGGCCGACACCGGTGCACCAGCAGCCAGCATCTCTTCAAGCACCACGTAGCGTTCAAAGGACGTCCGCTCGTGCCCGCCATATCGCTTTGGCCAAGTCATTCCAATCCAACCGCGTTCACCGAGCTTACGACTGAATGTGGCGTCGAAGCCCGTCCAGCTTTCGGCGCGTGCAACAGGTTGGCGGCTCGCGAGTTCAACTTCAAGAAATTGCCTCACCTCGGCGCGAAGTGTGTCGAGACCGTTAATCTCCGGAGGGCGCAAAAATGAGAGATTTTCCAATATTGCCTCCTAGACCAACGCTATTTCGGACCAAAGCCGCTCAGGACCCGCTTCAAGAAGGTGTCGACCAAAGTCGACGTTCCACTCGTGCTCGCTGCCGAACTCGTCACGCCAGGACCAGAGGCGTTTCGTGGAAAAATGCAAGCTGTGCTCAAGCGCAAATCCTATCGCACCGTGCACCTGATGGGCGATTGAAGCACCTATTCCCGCCGATTCTCCTGCTCTCGCCTTTGCGATTGCAACTTTTGGAAATGGACGTCCCTCGCCAATCCCATGCCGAGCCATATCTGCAGCTACGGCGGCTGCGGCTATCTGGTCTCCGAGGACGGCCAGCGATTGCTGAATGGCTTGAAACTTAGACAACGGCCGGCCGAACTGTACCCGTTCTTGCGCATAGTTGACTGACTGAACTCCGATGCGCGAGAGAGCCCCTGCAATCTGGCACGTCCTAACAACGGCGCCGAGTGCGTGAAGGCTGCCGACTTGTGTAGGCACCAACCTCACGCGCTCTTCAGGAATACTAGCGGATACCATCAGCGTATCGCGTGGTTCGCCGGCGAGATTGCTGCCATGTGTGACAGTATAATCGGCGCGACCGAGAACAAACAGGCGAACGCCCTCGGCCGACGGAGCGGCTGCAACGCAAGCCGCAGCAAACCGGCCATAGGCTACCCGTTCGAGCTTTCCCGCGAGCAGCCATCCCGTGCCCGACTTGGACGCGGTCAGCGAGGCGGATCTGTCCGAAGCGAAAGTGAGAGGACCTACGGGTATGGTCAGTTCCGCTCGGTCCAGAAGCCAAGCGGCAGCGATTGTCTCGCCAAAAGGAACGGGAGCTGAATGTTCAGCCGCGGTCCGGACCAGATCAAGCACAGTGTCGATCGACAGCCCAAGCCCGCCTTTGGTCTCAGAGACAGCCGCCAGCGGAAACCCGGCCTCCTCGACGGCACGCCAAAGTTCTCCCGGCCACACTCCAGCAGCTGATTGCGTTAGAATCGAGCGATCGCAGTGCGTGGCGAACAGGCGGTCAGCTGTTTGCCGCATCAAATGAAGATATTCATCCACCTTTAGCAATCCCCTTTCTACAAGCCGCGCCGACGCCAGCCCCTTGCAACTGCGGCGAGGGCGTCTGCTCGTCTTCAGACAAGAGGAGAATGGCGCCTTCTTCCGACAGTCGTTCGATCTCTGAATCCGACACCCCCCAACTCCAAAGCGCCGAGCGGCCGCTCGCGCCAGGACGTTCAGGTGGGAGCGGAACGGCAGGATGAGTGCGACTGAACCTAGGCGCGGGCGCAGGTTGCGTGACGCCATCAATCTCTATGAATGCAGATCGCTCGCGATTGTGAGGATGGTTTGGCGCTTCATCCATCGACAACACGGGAGCGAAGCACGCATCCGAGCCTTCAAGGCGGGCGCACCATTCGTCGCGAGTCCGAGAGCGGAACGTTTGCTCGAGCCTACCGCGCAATTTGCTGTCATCGAGACCAGACTCAATTTCCAGCCGTCGGAGTAGCTCGTCGCGAAATTTACGCTCGATTGGAGCAACCGATACAAACTTGCCGTCCGCGCAGGCATACACATCGTAGATCGGCGAGCCCGAGTCGAGAAGGTTACGACCACGCTCGGTACTGTGCAGTCCGGCCTGGTTTAGGCCATAGATCATTGTCATCAAATTGGCGGTGCCGTCGACGATTGCGGCGTCGACGACTTGCCCCTGCCCCGAGGCGCGCGCCTCAAGTAGAGCGCAGACAAGACCAAAGGCTAAATAGAGCGAGCCGCCAGCAAAATCACCGAGTAGATTGAGCGGCGGCGTCGGCTTGTGGCCATCGCGCCCGATCGCGTGCAGTGCGCCGGTAAGCGCTATGTAATTCAAGTCGTGGCCGGCCGCCTTCGCCAGAGGTCCCGACTGACCGAAGCCTGTCATACGCCCGTAAATTAGTCGAGGATTGGTCTTAAGCAAAACGTCTGGTCCAAGGCCCAGCCGCTCCATCGTTCCCGGACGAAATCCCTCGATTAATGCATCAGCACCGTTTACTAGGCGTTGGGCAAGCGCAAGGCCACTGGAATGCTTAAGATCGACCCGCAGCGATTGACGTCCACGCATAATGAGATCGTAGCGCACGGGCTTTGCGAGTCCGAGACCACTCGGTTCGGTTCGATCTAGGCGCAACACTGTCGCTCCCATGTCAGCAAGCAACATCGCAGCCATCGGCGCCGGACCAATTCCTGCAAATTCAACGATGCGTACGCCCGCTAACGGTCCCATAGAAATTTCCTAATGTCTGACTACAAGTAACGGTGACATCGTCACTGCGTTGGATTCTTTGGCTTTGATTGTTGCTGCGCAAGTCCCGCGATGAGACGCGCAGCAAACTCTTCTCCAATTCGATCTGGAGAGGCTCCTTTAGGCTTGTACCAATGCCCGATCCAGTTTAGCGACCCAGCGATGGCAAAAGTCGTGAGCTTCACGTCACAGCGGATGATGGACCCGTCTTCGACGCCCCCCGAGACAAACTTCCGCAGTCGGTGATCGATGTCCCGTTTGAACGCCCGTACATGTTCAAGGGTCCGAGCCGGCAGTTCGCGTTCGTCTAAACGTACCATACACGCGCCATAGTCTGTGGTCATTAGACGCGCATACGCCCTGATGAATCGTGCTACCTTTTCCAATCCGGAGGTTGGTGATTCTGCAATCTCGGCCATCTGGTGCAAGATCATCTCATGCCCAAGGCGAAAGCATTCGAACAGCATTTCGTCTTTGCTCGCGAAATAATTGTAGAGCGCAGGCTTCGTAATGTTGAGCTGCTCCGCAATATCGTTTAGGTTAGTCCGGTTGTATCCTTGCGCCAGGAAGAGCCGCGCGGCTTTCCGCAATACCGCACTCTTTTTGTCGGCGCGCTCATGTCGCCGCTCTTTAATCGGCTTCCATACAGCCTCGTTCTCGTTGCCATTAATCAATTTACGTGGCCCCTGAGTCATGCAACCCCCGGCCGGCTAATGTTTGCGTCACAGCTTTGCCACCGCAGTGATCATCCGACCAGACCTCCAGAGCAGACGATGGTTTGACCCGTGATATAATCGGCCTCCGGCGTACAAAAGAGATAGACAGCACCAGCGGCTTCCTCAGGTGTGCCGGCTCGGCCGAGCGGAATCGTTTTGGCCCAAGCTTCGAGCAGGGCGGGCTGAACCCCAACCTTGATATGATTTCCCGCCACATCAATGGTAGCTTGCGTGACCTCTATAGCTTGCGTCAAGCGAGTCTTGATTAAACCGAATGCGACCGCGTTGACGTTGACGTTGTACCGACCCCACTCTTTCGCCAATGTCTTGGTGAGGCCGACTATCGCCGCCTTCCCGGAAGAGTAGCCGCTTTGACCAGGGTTGCCGTACAAGCCGGCTATGGACGAGATATTGACCACCTTGCGATGCACCGCCTTGCCCGCGGCGGTTTCCTGCTTAACGAAATCTCTGATCGGATCGGCAGCCGCACGCAATATCCGAAATGGCGCCATCAGATGCACATCAAGCATTGCCTGAAATTGTGCGTCGCTTGTCTTGCCGATTGTCGCGTCCCATGTGTATCCGGCGTTGTTGACGACTATGTCCAATCCGCCGAAAGCGCTCAAGGCGGTTTGCACAAAACGAGCCGAAAACTGCGGATCGGTCACATTTCCATTTACTGCGGTTGCACTGCCTCCTTCACGCTTAATCTCATCTACAACCTCATCACCAAACTCAGCGTCAAGATCGTTCACGACAACGCGAGCTCCCTCGGCCGCCAGCTTCAAAGCAATGGCCCGACCAATGCCGCGGCCCGACCCCGAGATCAAGGCGACCTTTCCTTCCAACTTCTTCAAATCTCGCCCTCCTTTAACACCGTCACGGCGCGTCCCCTCAGCTTGACCTGATCGTTCTGGTCTCGTATTTCCAGGTCGAAGGCAATTCGACGCTCATTATCCTCATCATAAGGTTCGCCGGCATTGCCAATGCAGCCAAGTCGGGCGCCGAGCTGCGTGACCGCGAGAAAGCGCGCGCTGAACTGCCTAAGGCATTCTTGCGGGATGACCTCCGTCAATGTCCGACCCATATAGGCCATGATCAGCATGCCCTGCGCGAATACGTCGTCGAACCCGGCTGCCTTCGCGGCGTCACTATCGATGTGGACCGCGTTATGATCTCCTGAGGCACCGGCGTAGAGCGCGAGCGTGGTCCGGGTGATGGGCGGAAAGTCCTTACGGAAACTGCGCGGCATCCGATCGGCTTTTGTCACGCGTTCACCTCCGGCGCGATGTTCTGAACAACAAACGTACGTTTGATGTCCGCTACCCTTACGCTATTTTGATTGGCAACAGTGATTTCCTGCACAATGAACGTTAGCAGCCCACTTCTCTTGTCGAAGACGTCGGTGACACAGGCGTCGAATGTCAAAGTATCGCCTACATAGATAGACGCATGATAAGTAAAACTCTGGTCTGCGTGCAGTATATCGGTGATGGCTACGCCGATCTCGTCGACAAATCGAAACGGGTTTGCGGCATCCATCATCTCCAAACAAAATAGGTAGGTTGGAGGCACATCCGAACGATCTTGCAGTCCACCCTCGCCAATCGCCTTCCGAAACGAACGCAGCCGGCCAGCCTCGACCGTCGCAGTTACCGGCGTCAAGCGGCGACCGACATGGTCAGCTGGCGGCATTACTCAACCCGTTCGTACAGGGTGACGACACAGGCACCGCCAATTCCAATGTTGTGGGCGAGAGCTAGGCGCGCGTCATCTACTTGGCGAATTCCAGCTTGCCCACGAAGCTGCCAGACCAACTCCGCGCATTGCGCAAGGCCGGTAGCACCGAGCGGATGTCCCTTCGACAACAGCCCACCGGACGGGTTAACGACGACCTTGCCACCGTAGGTATTTTCGTCATCACTCACGAAACGCGCAGCGGTTCCTTCCGCGGTTAGCCGAAGGCCTTCATAGGAAAGGATCTCGTTCGACGTGAAGCAATCGTGCAGCTCGACGACATCAAGATCTTCCGGCCCAACCCCGGAATGTTCATATACCAGATCGGCGGCTGCACGCGTCATGTCACAACCTACCGCTTTCATCGGACTGCGTTCCATAAACGACGTCTCAAAATCAGTCGTCATCGCCTGCGCGCGAATAGAGACCGCGGGTCTAATGCCGTGCTTCTTGGCAAATCGTTCGGAGACGAGTACAGCGGCACCGGCGCCGCATGTCGGCGGGCAGCACTGCAGCCGCGTGATCGGCCCCAGCATGCGTGGGGATGCGAGCACCTCGTCTACCGTAACGGGGGATCGAAAGATTGCCCGTTCATTATGCTCGGCATGGCGGCGAGCCTTAACCGTCACCTTCGCAAAGATCCGCTCATCCGCACCATATAGATCTTGATATTGTTGACCAGCCGAACCAAACAGCTTGATTGCCATTGGCGCTTCTTTTGCTCCGGGAACGTCCTCCGCAATATCTATAAACCGCGACAGTGGCGTCGGCCGGTCCGGATAGAGTTCGCGCAGCGCGCCTGGCGCCATTTGCTCGAAACCCAACACAAGAACGCAGTCCACTGCACCACTTGCAATTGCCTGCCGCGCCAGGAACAACGCACTCGAACCCGTCGCGCAATTATTGTTGACGTTGAAAATCGGAATGCCGGTTAAGCCGACTTGATAAAGCGCTGCTTGCCCGCTCGTTGAATCACCATAGACATAAGCAGCATAGGCCTGTTGTACGTCAACATAATCGACGCCCGCATCGCGCAGCGCCTCCCGCGCAGCCGCCGACCCCATTCTATCGTAGGACGGCGAAGTTCCGGGTTTCACAAATGAGGTCATTCCGACGCCCGCCACGAAAACGGATTCCTTCATCACATCTCCTCGAAGCAAGTTCATTCACGCCCGCGACCCGATCGAAGACGTCGCTCGATGGCCTGCATCGGAAACGACCTATCGGAAGCGTTCATGGCCGCTCGCAGTCCCCGCAAACCCGGATCACGATATTTATTGCCTGGCCGTGACCACCGTTAAGCGACGCTCGATGCTGTACCAAGTAATAGTATTACCCACGGGTAATTATGATTATATCAGCAACGGCGTGTCAACTGTTTTCACCCGGGCCCTTTTGTAAGCGGTGAGAACGGACCACTCCGGCCACGGACAACTTGCACTCATCAAACTTTGAATTATTCTTTCAATTACCCGCGGGTCGTATTACGACTAGCAATCGTTGATTGACGCCAAACATATTCGGTTTGGATCCCCTAAGGTGATTGTTTCACGAGCGCGCAACTCAATATCGAACACAAGCGCGAAATAACAATTCGACCGCAAACGGAGGCAGAAATGACTGAAGAGATCACTCAGCTTGGACAAGGCCTTTACTTCGAAGACTTTCGACTCGGGCGAAAGTTCAAGACCGTTCGGCGGACAATCCAAGAAGCAGACGTTTGCAGTTTCATCAATGTCACTCACATGACGGAGGTTTTATTCACTGACATGCACCACGCGCTGCATGAATCACCGATCAAAGGACGCGTGGTTCCTGGCGCGCTGTCATACTGTTTCGCGGAGGGACTTTGTATCGTCCCATTGACGCAATATACTGGGATTGCGTTTTTGCAGATGGACTTGAAGATCGAGAACCCCGCTTTTGCTGGTGATACAATTCACGTCGAAATCGAGGTGATAGAAGCGCGGCTTTCGAAATCGCGACATGATCGTGGGCTGGTCAGGACCCAAAATCGGGTTCTCAAAGATGACGGCACCTTGGTCCTGACATATACGCCGATGCGCATGATCAAATGCCGTGACACGTCGGCACGCTGAATTAGAGTAATACGACGCTAAGCGGGCGGCAGCCACCTCATGGCGAGTGCACTCACTAGCTACCCGGGCGTTTCCGTACACGCTGATGAGACCCGATCGTCAGGCTGCCCAACGAAGTTGATCAGGCACGTTGCACCACATATTTTGCTCGCTCGCGATCCCATGTCATCTCAGACCGCCCTTTTTCCTTGAGGGCGAGGTGCTGGATTTTTTGGGTGCTTGTTTTAGGCAATTTGCTAACGATGTCGACGTACCGCGGCAACGCATAATATGCGAGGCGGCCCTGGCAGAAATCCAGCAACTCTTCAGGCGAAAGAATCGCGTTCGGCTGTGGCACGACCGCGACCATGACCTCCTCTTCGCCATCCTCGGCCGGAACACCAAATGCGGCGCTTTCCTGCACCTTGGGATGCAAATCAAGCACGGAACTTATCTCCCAAGGCGAAATGTTCTCTCCACGGCGCCGGATCGCTTCCTTCATGCGGCCGTGGAAGTAGAAAAACCCATCCTTATCGATCTCACCGATGTCCCCGGAGTGATACCAGCCTCCGCGCCAAACCTGAGCAGTTACATCTGGCAAGTTGTTATAGGCTGATGGGTGCTCGCCACGATGACGATAGATAATTTCACCGGTCTTTCCGACCGGAACATCGTTGTCATATTCATCCACAACACGGAATTCTGCACCGGCGGCGGGCTTGCCAACCGAACCAGCCCTGCCGTCGCGATTGATTAAGAAACCGGGTGCGTCAGAAGCCCCATAAAACTCGACCACCTTTAGGTCAAAGCGCTGCTCAAATTCCTGCCAGGCTGATTTCGGGCACCCAACTGACAAGACGCTGCGCATCGGATTATCACGATCGTTGCTGCGAAGCGGTTGCTTAAGCAAGAAAGGAATCATTACGCCAAACACATTAGCACTGACCGCTTTGTACCGTCGAATTTCATCCCAGAATCCAGACGCACTGAACCCGTCGCCAAGAGCAAGTTGCGCGTTCTGTCGAATAGAGCCGACTCCGAACACCAAAAGTCCGCTGGCATGAAATAAGGGCATGCACGTATACATCACCTCGCGAGGCCGTATATCCAACGCCTCGATCAATGGCCTGAGGCAAGGCTCATAATTCTTCGAAACGATGCCTTTTGGCGGTCCGGTTGTGCCTGACGTGTAGAGTATGCCGACGGCGCCCGGTCGTTGGGTGACCTCGATCGGCGGATCGCGGTCCCGAGCCGAATTCAGGAATTCCGTCATCGTGGCGTCGGCTGTCCCGACTTTGGGTCCAATCAGCGTGATAGCCCAGCGTAGTCCCGGGACCTTGCGTCGCATCTCCGCGATGACCGGATCGAGTTCGGGATCGTAGACGACGGCATGGATACCGGAATCCCGGAACATGTGCTCTAGAGCTGCGCCACGCTGCCACTTGTTGATCGGCACGACTTCGCTGCCAATCATCAGGGCTCCAAAATACGCCCAAAGGAATTCCGGGCGATTCCCCGCCATCAAACCAACGCGATCGCTAGGGCGGAGGCCGAGTTCCAGAAAGCCATTCGCAGCACGCTGCGAATGGGAGATAACCTCGCGCCATACAAACGTCTCATCCTTGAAATGGAGCCACGGTTCATCCGGCTGGAGGTGAGCGCGTTGTCGGATGAGTTGTTCTATTTCAGACTGCTGCCGCATGGTGCTTCCTAGGCTTTTGGCTTAACTTAATCGGTGGTGTCGGTTATTTGACCAGCGGGCACTCGCTCTGGGACAACGGTCGGTATGCCTCGTTGGCCGGAACCGTGTTGACCAACTTGTAAAGGTCCCATTCCCCTTTTGATTCCTCGGGCTTTTTGACCTCGAACAAATACATGTCGCGCAACACTTTACCATCAGGACGCAGATGGCCATTGTGCGTCATAAAATCATTGATTGGTAGTTCGCGCATCTTCGCCATCACGGCATCTGGATTTTTATCGCCGGCCGCCTTGACTGCTTTGACGTAATGCATGACCGAGCTGTAGACACCCGCCTGGTCCATGGAGGGCATCTTGTGCATCCGCTCATAATAGCGCTTCGACCAGGCACGGGTCTGATCGTCCATATCCCAGTAAAAGGACTCGGTCAGCTGAAGTCCCTGCGTTGCCTTTAGGCCGAGACTGTGAACGTCCGTGATGAAGGTCAGCAAGCCAACCAGCTTCTGCCCGTGCTGTTGGAGGCCGAATTCAGCCGCCTGTTTGATCGCGTTGGTCATGTCGTCGCCCGCATTTGCCAGCCCGATGACCTTGGCGCCCGATGCCTGAGCCTGCAGCAGAAACGACGAGAAATCCGAGGTGTTAATCGGGTGCCGTGCGGTACCCAACACCTTAGCGCCGTTCGCAAGAAGCACGTCGGTAAGATCCTTCTGCATGGAATAGCCGAACGCATAATCGGCGACCAATTCGAACCAAGTGTCGCCGCCTGCGCGCAAAACACCAAGCCCCGTGCTGTGTGCCAGCGCATAGGTATCAAAGGTCCATTGAGCAGTGTAAGGCGAGCATTGCTTCCCCGTCAGGTCTGTCGTGCCGGCGCTCGAGACCAACACGATCTTTTTCAAGTTACGTCCCAAGCTACTCACAGCGAGCGCGACAGACGAACCCGCAAGGTCGACAACAACATCAACGCCCTCGTTTTCATACCAGCGGCGGGCTATTGCGACCGACTGGTCCGGCTTCAGGCCATTATCCGCCGACACCACGGTGACTGGGTGACCGAGTACCTCGCCGGCGTCCTCGGCGGCCATCTGGGCTGCCACCACCGAGCCCTGGCCAGTAATATCCGCAAAGATGGAGTTCATATCAGTCAGGACGCCGATCTTGACCGGCCCCGGACCCGTTTGGGCTAAGGCCGGGCTGACCAAGGCAAGACCTGTGGCAAGAGTAACGGTCGCCAGCATTTTGCTACGCATGTTTCCTTCCCCCTTTATTCCAGTTTTTGTTTTTTAATCTGCGGCTCCGCTAAGACGCCTTTTCCGCATTTAGAATTTTTGCTGAGCGTTCGTTCAATTCGAGCAACGCTTCCTGACCGTCGGTCTGCGCCCACCTAAAGAGCTCGCCGCGATCAAAACGCCTGCCGTACTCGCGCAGTACTTCGCGCGCTATGTTATTGCGGTGAATTTCCGACGCGCCGCTGCCAAGCTCGAGCGTCTTGCACGAGTTAAAATAGTCGGATATCGGCATGTCCTCGTAGGTACCGTAGGCGCCCATCAGGCGCAGTAACGTGCCACAAATATGCGTGGCCTTTTCCGTGCAGTACAGCTTAGCCTGCGAAGCCTCTCGGACAGGATTTTCGCCACGGTCATGCATGGAGGCAGCGCGCCAGCGTAGCAGGCTTCCCGCGTCTAGCTCGGTCACGAGATCGGCGAGCATGTGCTGAATCGCTTGCTGGTCGGTGATGTAACCTTCTTGCAGCCGCCTTCCCATTGCGAAGCTCAGAGCTACTTCGATCGCCGCCCGCGCGATGCCGAGCACGATGCTGGCATTACCGATGCGAGTGTAGTTCAGGGCGCCGGTAAGCGCTGCCATCACCCCCTTACCCCGGGCCCCCAACAGGTTATCGTCCGTCGCCTTGACGCCATCAAAGAACAACTGATGACAAGGGACACAGCGAAAACCAAATGGCTGATACCTGCGCTCGAGAACTACGTGATCGCGGCCTTCGACGAGAATCGCTTCCTGTCCGTCCTGGCTCGCAGCGAAGATCAGCCAAAGCTCCGCCAACTCGCAATTGTGAATGTGTGACTTGCGCCCCGTGATGGTCCATGTACCGTCGTCGTCACGCTCCGCACGCGTCCCCATTGCGCGAAGGTTCGACCCACCCGCGAGATCTGACAGAGCAAATGCGGGAATGATCGAGCCATCTATCAGCTTCGGAAGATACTTGCGCTTCTGCGCTTCGGTGCCGAGCTTGGCAATCACGCAGGCAACCGCCACGGTTACGTCGATCGCCCAGGGAACATTGTGATCTACCCGCGCAAGTTCTTCGAGCAAGATGCAGTACTCAGTCACTCCGCCGCCGCTGCCTCCATATTCCTTCGGCAGCATGAAACCCATATAGCCTCTCTCGCAGACCAGCTTATAGGCCTTGTGCGGAAACGCGGGTTCTCTGGTGTGTTTCATGAAGTCCGCACGCAGATGCTCTTCAGCAAACTGGCTGATTTCTTCACGAAGCTGCCGTTGCTTTTCTGTTAGTTCCATGTTGTTAGCTCCCTTGGCCCATTGCTTCGTTTTGTTGTGGCGGCGATGCTATTGTTGTGCGACTTCTACAAATTTGCTGCGCCAGTATCCTAGCGCTCGGTTTCCAGAAAGCGTCTCATGTAGGGCTACGTGCCGTGGTGCGCCGAAGATTACCGTGTGGCTCCCCGCTTCCAGGCTGTGCTCGAGTCTGCAAACGATCCGCGCCAGAGCGCCGGCGACCGTCGGCACTCCAGCCAACTCATCACACTGCTCGCTATCAAGCGTGTGCGAGCTTTCCTGCGTTTCCCGTCTGCCAAAGCGGGCGGCGAGAGCTTGTTGCTCTTGCGTCAATATGCTGACCCCAAACGACTTGTTACTTTGAAGCGCCTTCAGCGATGCGCTGCGCCGATCAAAGCAGACCAGAAGAATGGGCGGGTCCAACGACACCGAAGTCAATGAATTCACCGTAATCCCGCGTGGCTTGCCTCCCTCGCGAACGGTCACAACCGCTACGCCGGTGAGGAACTGCGACATCGCGGCCCGGAAGTCGACGCCATCGACCGCCTCGGTCGCATCTTGCCGCTCGGTCACGCTTTTGAGGAGCGCGTAAAACACGTCGTGATCAACAACAGGCTTGCCTACAAAGCCGTCGACCAGCGATTGCAGCAGTTGATCGAGTTCGGCGCCGCGGTGTGACAATCGGTCGAGGGTTCGCAGATAGTCGCCGTTCGGGTCGATCGGAGGCAACGATTTAAGCAGCCCAACGCCTTTCTCAGTCGCAGAGATCATCAATTCCCGACGGCTCGACGGATTGCGCGCCCTGACGAGAAGGCCATGCTGCTCAAGTCTATCGACCATGCGTATTGCGGTATTTTGGTCGACGCGGAGAAACGCGGCAACCTCGGCCATGCTCGAAGGCGCCTCGTGGACGCGATACAGAGCCATATAGGTTGCCGTTTCCAACACCTGGGCAGTTGCCTGCTGAAAGAATTTGGTCTGCTCGATCCTCAGGCGTCGATAGGCGCGAGCGATCAGAAACCAAAGAGATATGAAGCCACCCAGCGACGTCAGACAGCTTTGTCCGATTTGATCCTGATTATGCTGCGTCCCGGTGAATTCGCCTGCCGCGGTTTCAAGCCCGACCACAAGGGCGTCCAGTTGCGCTAACAGCTCACTGAAGTCAGCCGGAGGCAGACTCAAAAATGCCTCAAGCAAGGAGTGACTGGAAGACGGTAAGGCGGACAAGCGTATGACCTCCGCCTTTCCCGCTTGCGTAATCTGCCAACTCCTTATTCGTCGATCCCCAGCATCGCTCCCGCTCACAATCAAGGCGGCTTTCGACAGCCGGCTTAAAACCTGACGGGCTGACGCACGTGAGATAGCGAGGAAGCGCGATACTTCCGCATGCGAAAGGACCCCCTCCCTCACCGCAAATTCCTGCAAGACTACGAACTCGTTGGGACCGAGCTCAAACGGATTGACTGAAAACAGGCTGCCCGCGAGCAGTCGCAGGCCTGCTTGAAGGACCGCAAGGTTTGTGTAGATCGACGACCCGATTTTCAGATTATCGATATTCACGAGGCACATCCTAAATGTTGATATATGAGGATTACATGCAATTATTCATATGTCAATCGTGCGTCGCGGCCGGCGTCTGCGCCGCGTTTGGGCGTGTGGCAGGCTGGCTTCCACAGGTGCCGACGTCAAAAATGGTTGGAAATGCGCGTGAGAACCGCAGTGTCGTTCGCACCAAGGACCGGGCATCCGATTGGTCTACGGCCCGATATCGCCAAGGATCAGGAGGAAACGCCTGATCTGGCTTTCGATTCTCACTTTAGCGCGTCTTGGAATTCCTTCAGCGTCGCCGTACCGGGCTTCCCACGCTGGTCGAGTTGCTGCGCCCAGTCGGCCCCGACCTTGCTTGTGACCGCTTCTATCTTTCTTTGGTCTTCCGCGCTGAACTCGACTTCAACAAGTCCCCGGCTTTTGAGTTTGTTCTGGCTGTCGTCGTCGTCGCGCTGCGCGATTTCGCAGGCGCGATGTGCCGTCTCCTCGCCGAGATCGGTCATCAACCTTACGGATCTCCGAAGGTAAAGACTGCCATTTCCTCTCGGAGATCATGTAGGTAACGACAAAGCTACCAAAGTTCGAGCGAACCGATGCCGTTTTGACCAAATCCTGAACATCGTATGAAAAAATACTCCCATAAGGAAACAGCATTCCATCGATGGTGCCGCGCGAAAGCGCTTGATAAACGTCCGGCGACGGTATCTGGACCGGCACCGCGCCCAGTGTCCGGAGCATAAGCTCCTTCGCACCACCGGTCGTACGAAGCTTTAGGCCTACCAAGGAGGCGGCACCGAGCTTCAGTTCTTTGCGGAGGAACACCTGATAGGGCGGCAGGACAAAGGTGAAGAGCGCACGCACACCGCTCGGTTCAAATTCCTGTTTCGCAACGATTCCTGTTGTCGCGAGCTTATAATAGGCCTCGGTTCCCTGACAAGAATTTGCGAAATTCAACGGCAGCTCGGCAACTGCCGAAAGCGGCAGCTTTTCCGAAACAAACGCCGGTGCTACGTATCCGATATCGACCACCCCCGATTGCGTCAGCGACAGGAGATCCTTTGCCTTTCCCAGCTGCTCGGCGGGAAAATATTCGAAGTCAACCCCGCCATGG
>Ga0265314_10002117_pt1 | contig 20842 bp, 11 predicted proteins | sample 4126metaG_FD_203106 | JGI IMG/M metagenome (GOLD analysis project Ga0265314, IMG submission 203106) | Rhizosphere microbial communities from Carex aquatilis grown in University of Washington, Seatle, WA, United States - 4-1-26 metaG | ecosystem: Host-associated > Plants > Roots > Rhizosphere >... | reverse complement strand
GGGATCGAGCGCCACCAGCGCTGGCCGAATTGCCGACCACAGCACCGGCGGGCCGGCCGGGAAATCTTTGACCACCAACAGCAGATCGAGCCCGCGGTGGCCGACGATGTATTGGCCGCCGAGCCCGGCGGCAAACCAGGTCCCGACGTCGAGCGACTGCTCGCAACTGTACGGCGGCTCGTAGTTGCAGTCGGGCGACTCCGAGAGGCCGTGCGGGTGCTCGCGAAAGATCGACACCGGCGCGCAGGTATCGCCGGGCTGCTGCTGGATGGGATCGCCGAGCCCCTGCGAATAGTTCGAGTCGCTATTCATCCACGTCAGATAACCGTACGCGGTGTTGGCATCTTCGAAAGATGGATGCGTCATCTTGTAGATCCATGCGTCGTCCAGCAGGCGCGTGCCCGCCCACACGCCGTCGTGCAGCATCACCAGGCCGACGCGGGCCATATCGAGCACCGTCGACTGCCACGTATACGCGAAGATCTTGTCCGGCTGGCCGTTGGTCCAGACCGAGTCGGTCATGCCGAGCGGGCCGAAGACGAAGCGCTGGGCAAAGTCCTCGAGCGTGCTGCCGAGCCGCGCCGGATCCTGCGCGATGGCGGTCGTGATCACATCGCTCAGCCGGTTGATCTGCACGGTGCCGATGATGTCGTACGAATAGGTGCGGTGGCCGAGCGACAAGTCGGCGTTCTGCGCCAACATCGCCAGCACATGCGCGATGTGCGCGTCGGGATTGAAGGTGAAGCTGTCGAGCCACTGATCGACCCGATCGTCATCCGACAACGGGCCGGTCTTGCGGCCGGTGCGCGGCAGGTCGCGCGTCTCGTATGCGGCGATGCCGGTGGTCAGCGCGCCGAGCGTCTTGGTGGTCGAGAAGATCTCGCCGCGCGGGTCGCTGCCGTCCGGGTAGTAGACGTGACAGAGCTGCCCGTAGCGAATCACCGCGTACGGCTTGCCGATCAGCGGATCGGCGGCATCGAGCAGATCGGGATTGAGGCCGCAGCGACTGACCACCTGCTCGCGCGGGACGAGTGGCCAGGCATTTTGTCCCGGTTCCGTCTCCGCCGGCGGACAGCCGTCGAAGGTGCGTGCCACGCCGGCGAGGATCTCGTCGACCGTCACGGTCAACGAGCCGTCCGTGTCGGCGGCGGAGCAACCCGCCACCGCGGCGGTGCCGACTTCCAGCCCGATCCCGACTGCGCGCAGCAGCTCGTCGATGCTCACCGCACCGTTGTGGTTGCAATCGACGGCGCAGCCGCTCTGCGGCACCTGGCGCGGCGCACTGAGTGCCACGGCGTGACCGGCCGTCAGCAGCAGGAGCGGCGCCGCTCCCAACGCCGATGCGGACAGCCACGACGGCAGACGCGTTCCGAGCATGGTGGATCCCCCTGTCGGGGTCATGACGGGCGGCGGGGTTTCAGACAAGCGAATGGCACTGAATGGTCGATTCCGCTGCGGCAAGCGGAGTGGCCCGCGCGCCGTGGTCGTCTTCAGCGCGGCGGAATGGCGAAGAGGTTGTTCAGCGCTTCCGCCAGGGTCGGATGCGCGAAGATCGCGTCGCGCAGGCGATCGATGCGGACGCCGCCGATCATCGCCATCTGCAGCACGGCCATCAGCTCGCCGCCTTCGATGCCGAGCACCGCGGCGCCGAGGATCTGCTGCGTGCTGTGGTCGACGACGGCCTTGATCAGACCGCGCGACTCGTCCAGCTCCAGCGCGCGCGCGACGTAATTCATCGGCATGACGTAGACGTCGACCGCCTTGCCACGCGCGCGCGCCTCGTGCTCGCTCAGGCCGACGCGACCGAGCTGCGGATCGGTGAACAACGTGTACGGCAGCAGTCGGTCGCGCGTCGTCGCCTCGCCGCCCTGCAGCAGATTGGTGCGCAGGATGCGGAAGTCGTCATACGCGATATGGGTGAACGCCGGGCCGCCCGTTACATCCCCGATAGCGAACACGCCTGGGGCCGAGGTCTCCAAGCGCTCGTTCACGGTGATGAAGCCGGCGCGATCGCGTGCGATGCCGGCGGCCTCGCACGCCAAGCCGTCGCTGTTCGGTGCGCGCCCGGCGGCGAACAAGACGTGCGACACCTCGAGCGGCGCGCCGCCGCTCGACAACGTGGCCAGGATGCGGCCGCTCGGCGCCGCTTCCAGGCGCGTCACGGTGGTACTGAACAGCAGCGCGAGCCCGTCCTGCCGCATGACGTCGGCCACGGCGCGGCAGATGTCCTCGTCTTCGCGCGCCAGCAGCACCTCGCCGCGCTGCGCCAGGGTGACGCGGCTGCCGAAGCGACGCATCATCTGCCCGAACTCCAGCCCGATGTAGCCGCCGCCGACGACCAGCAAATGCTCCGGCACGGCGTCGAGCTCCATGATCGACGTCGAGTCGAGCCAAGCGACGCGATCGATGCCGTCGATCGCCGGCACCACCGGCCGCGCGCCGGTGTTGAGCACGATGCAGTCGGACTGCAGCAGGCGCGTACTGCCGTCGGCCGCGCGCGCCTGCAGCGTGCGCGCGGCGGTAAAGCGCGCCGTCGCCGCCAGCAGGGACAGGTTCTTGGTATCGCGAATGTGCTGCTCGCTGCCGCCGCGAAAGCTCTCGACGATGGCCCGTTTGCGCTCGCGCACGCGCCGCATGTCGATGGCGATCGAGCCAGTCTGCACGCCGTAGTCGGCGCCGCGGCGCGCCAGATAGGCGACGCGCGCGCTCGCCACCATCGTCTTGGTCGGCGTGCAGCCCTCGTTCACGCACGTGCCGCCGACATGCTTGGCCTCGATCAGCAACGTGCGCCGGCCGGCATCGGCAAAGGCGCGTGCCAGCGGCACGCCGCCCTGGCCCGCGCCGACCACGATTGCCTCGAACCGCTCGGGTGCCGTCATGCGCCCCTAGTGCCGCGCGCCGCCGGCCAGGGCAAGGTGATTCTCCCGCGCCCAGCGCGTGTGTCGCTCGCACGGGCTCTGCTAGTCTCCCGAGTTGGGGGACCGGAAATGACGATACGGACGGGCGTGCGGACAGTCGCTTTCGCCATGGCAGCCGGCGGGATCCTGATCGGCGGCGCGCGGCCGGCTGGCGCGGCCGCGCCAGCCGCGACGCCCGCGGCGATCCCGGCAGCGGCCATGGAGCAGGCGCAGACGATCTTCGCGACGCGTTGCGCGATGTGCCACGGGAGCGGCGGCAAAGGCGACGGCCCGGCGGGTGCGGCCCTCAACCCACATCCGCGCGACATGACCGATGCGGCTTGGCAGAAATCGGTCACCGACGAGCACATCGAGCAGATCATCGCCGGCGGCGGCGCGGCGGTCGGCAAGAGCCCAATGATGCCGGCCAACCCGGACCTGGCGACCAAACCCGATGTCGTCACGGCGTTGCGCCAGATCGTCCGCGGCTTCCAGAGCGGTCCGAAATAGCGCGCAATGCTGCAGGCTCGTCGCGCCAGCGGTCTGCGACAACGCCGGGTGCGGCTCGCCCGGCGGTGAGTCCGCCAGCGGCCGGGCTGGCCGGGGCCGGCGGCGGATCGCTGCGCTCATCCGTTTTGTTCCCGCCGAGTTTCGTCTGGGGACTCTTTCGCGACGCGGGCGTTTCTGCTGAAAACGGACAGCCGCCACTCGGCGGCGCCTCCATACTCATGCGGCTGCAGTCGAACACACGAGCGCGTCACGGCATCGCGCGCACGCTCAGCGCGTTGCTTTGTCTCGTCGTGGCGACGGCGGCGCGCGCCGACGACGCGACCGCCGCCGCCGTGCAAGGCATCGTCGAGTCGGGCACACACCCGTGGCTGCAATACGGAAACTTCAGCGCCGAGCAAGAGGCGCTGCGCCGGGCCTATCAGGAGCGCGAGTACAAGCCGCTGTGGCTCGACCACCGCAAGCCGAGCCGCCAGGCGGCGGCGGTCATCGGCGTGCTGAGCGGCGCCGACGCGCGCGGCCTCTCCGCCGCCGACTACGACGGGGCACGGCTCGAAGCCGAGGTGGCGCAGATCGACGCCCGCGACAACCCGGAGAACGCCGCGCTGTTCGACACCGCCCTGACCATCGCCGCGATGCGCTACGCCTCCGACGCTTACGTCGGCCGCGTCGACCCGCAAGCGGTCGGTTTCATGTACGACGTGCAGCCGAAGCGCCTCGATCAGGCGGTCATCGCGACCGAGCTGGCCGGCAGCGACGATCCGGTGGCGCGGTTGAATGCGCTCGATCCGCCGTTTCCCGCCTTCGCGCGCCTGCAGGAGACGTTGGCCGAGTACCGCGCGCTCGCCGCGACGCCGTTGCCGCCACCGCCCGCGCTCCCCAAGTTGCGCCCGGGCGAGGTGCATCACGATGTTCCCGCGCTGCGCGCGCGCTTGCGGGCGCTCGGTGATTTGCCGGCCGATGCGGCGACCCCGCCCGACGCGACGCGCTACGATCGCGCCCTCGTCGCTGCGGTCGAGTCCTTCCAGCGCCGCCACGGCTTAGCCGACGACGGGGTCATCGGCGCCGGGACGCTCGCCGCGCTCGGCACGCCGCCGGCCGTGCGCGTCACGCAGATCCAACTCGCGATGGAGCGGCTGCGCTGGCTCCCCTACGGCTGGCCAGAGCGCTTCATCTTCGTGAACATTCCGGAGTTCCGCCTGCGCGGCTTCGCCGCCGGCAACGCGTCGCCGCGCGTGACGATGAACGTCGTGGTCGGCGAAGCGGTGTCGACCGAGAAGCACAAGACGCCGGTGCTGCAGGCCGACATGACCTACGTCGTGTTTCGACCCTATTGGATGGTACCGCCCGGCATTGCGCGCAAGGAGATCTTTCCCAAGCTGGCGTCCGACACGTCGTATCTCGAGCGACACGACATGTTCCTCGGCGGCGACGGTCGCGTACGCCAGCGACCGGGCAACAAAAACTCGCTCGGTTTGATCAAGTTCATCTTCCCGAACCCATTTCACGTCTACTTGCACGACACGCCGTCGAAGTCGCTGTTCGCGCGCAACCGACGCGACTTCAGTCACGGCTGCATCCGCGTCGCCGATCCGCCGTCGCTCGCCGCCTTCGTGCTCGACGGCACGCCGGGTTGGGACGCCGCCCACATCGAGCAGGCGATGTTGCGCGGCACCGATGATCATCATGTGGTGCTGCAGGCGCCGATACCGGTCTACATTTTCTATACGACGGTGGTCGTCGATGAGGCCGGCGCGGTGCATTTTTACGATGACATTTACGGCCACGATGCTACGCTCCAGCGCCTGTTGGCGAAGGGCTATCCGTATTCGAGCTGAGTAGAGGGGCGAGGCGAGTGGTCGGGCGGAGGTGGAAGCGGAAGCGACTGTGGGCGGCGGCGCTGTGGACCTGCATGCTGCCGTCCTGCGCCGCCGCACCCGCACGGCGTCTCCTCCCAGCGCCCGACCGTGCTTCAACCGGCGCCGCCGCCGCCGCGCCGAACCCGTGGCCGCGTCGCGAAGTGCTCGACTTGGCGCTCGAGGCCTATCAGTGCGGTCGCGCCCAGGGGCTGTTCGACCAGCCGACCCTGACGGTGATCGACTACTCGCTGCCGTCGACCGCGAAGCGATTGTGGGTCATCGACCTGCAGCAGCGCCGCGTCTTGTTCAACGAGCTCGTGGCGCACGGCGAGCGCAGCGGCGACACCGTCGCCTCCGCCTTCTCCAACCGCTTCGGCTCGAAGCAATCGAGCCTCGGTCTGTTCCGCGCCGAGGACACGTACTTCGGCCGACACGGCGTCGCCCTGCGGCTGAATGGGCTGGAACCCGGCGTCAACGACCACGCGCGTGAGCGCGCCATCGTCATGCATGGCGCCGACTACGTCAGCAGCGACCACATCGCGGTTTGGGGCAAGCTGGGTCGCAGCTGGGGCTGCCCGGCGATCGATTCCGCCGTCAGCCCGCGTCTCATCGATCGCATCCGCGGCGGCAGCGCGATCTTCGCGTACTACCCGGACCGCGACTGGCTCGGCAGCTCGACCTTCCTGCACTGCGACGCGCGCTGGGCGAAAGCTGATGGGAAGGACGCAAGATGAAGGACAAAAGACCAAAGCTCCGAAGACCCTGGTCCGGTCTTTGAGTCTTTGATCTCTCGTCTTTCGTCTTTTGTCGTCATCTCACAGATCGACCGGCTTCACCGTTCCGGTCTCGAGACTGAAGACGCCGCCGACAATGTCCAGCTTGCCTTCGCGCTTCAGTCGGCCGAGCAGAGGCGACGAGCGGCGCAGATTCGCGGCCTGGTAGCGCACGTTGGCGGCGATTGCCGCGTCGAGATCCATCGTCTTGCGATTGATCGCCGGTACGATGTGCGAAAAGAGCGCGCTGATCTGACCGGGCACTTCGCCGCCGCTCATTGCCGCCTTCACCGCGCCGCAGTTGGAGTGGCCGAGCACCTTGATGACGCGCGTGCCGAGCACCGCGGCACCGTACTCCAAGCTGGCGATCTCGAGCGGCGTGGCGACGTTGCCGGCGACGCGCACGACGAACAGATCGCCGAAACCCTGATCATAGAGAATCTCGACCGGCACGCGCGAGTCCGCACAGCCGAGAAAGGCTGCGAAGGGAGTCTGCTTCGGCGCCGTGGCGCGCAGATGCGCCAGATCGCGGGCGGGCGCGATCGTCTTTCCGTCGACGAAGCGCGCATTGCCGTCGCGCAGGCGCTGCAGCGCTTGCGCCGGCGTGGTCGCGTCGCCGAGCGATTCGTCGGCGCGCGCTGCGGCGGCCAGCGCGGCGGGGACGGCGGCGAGGCCGGCGCCGAGCCAGGCGGCGTGGCGGCAAAAACTGCGGCGGTCGAGGCTGTGATCGTCGGACATGTGCTCTCCTTCAGTCAGATCGGTCGGGGAGGTTTCGCGGCTTTGTTCAAACGGCGCTATCACGCGGCGCGCTGCGCAGCACGATGACGGCGATCTCCGGCGGGATGCCGACGCGCATGGGATAGCCGTAGAAACCGACGCAGCGGGTGACGAACATGCGCATGCGGCCGCGCGTAAAGACGCCTTGGTCGGGAATGCCGGCCAGCCCGACCAGCGTGATGGCGCGATCGCGGCCGAGCTGAATGCCGATGTGGCCGCCGTGCGTGTGGCCGCTCAACACCAAGTCGGCGCATGCTTCGGGCAGGTGCGCGAAGGCGCTGGGATCGTGATTGAGCAGCACGCGCGGCACGGCGGAGCGCGCCGGCCACGTCTGCATGCGCGCCGGCGCCATGTCCTGCGCCACATGTCCTGGCAGAAAATCGAGGCCGCCGATCTCGAGCGGCTGGCCGCGCACCGACAGCGTGACCAGCGCGTTGCGCAGCGTCGACACGCCGGCGCCGCGCAGCCGCTCGACCAGTCGCTCGGGATCGTCGAAGTCGTGGTTGCCGAGACAGGCGTACTGGCCGAGCGGCGCGACGATACGCGCCAGTGCCTCGTACAGCGGCGCATCGAAGTCGCCGCTGCGGTGGGTCAGAAAGTCTCCGGTGTGCAACACCAGGTCCGGCTGCGCGCCGTTCGCCAGCTCGACGACACGAGCCAAGCGCGCCGCGTCCATCGCCCCACCGACATGGATGTCGGAGAGATGAACGACGCGCAGCCCATCGAGCTCGCGCGGCCAGGCGGGCAGCTCGATCTCGCGCTCATCGGCGCGAAAATCGTACGAAAGCGGAACTCCGGTGAGCGACAGAGCGAACGGCGCGGCGGCACCGAATACGCCGGCATGGCGCAACAGCTCGCGCCGTCCGATGCCGTCGGCCGACGCGGCGGCCGGCGCAACGCGCGGCGCCCGCCGCGGTGCCAGCAGCCGCCACGGCAGGCGCGTCACGGCCAGCGCGCCGAAGCCGAGCAGCGCCAGCGCGTGGGCGCTGAACCACACCGGACCGATCCAGCCGATGACCGGACCGCCGAGGAAAGGCGCCGCCGGGCTGCGTGCGGTGAGCAGTTGCGCCGCCATGATGACGTCGCAGGCGATGCCGGCGCCGAGCAGCTGCCGGCTGCCGCGACGCGACAGCGCCGCGGCGAATTGGCGAAACAAGCGCAGTCGCGCGTAGGCGAACGGCGCCAGTCCCACCGGCACGAGCACGGCGAAGAAGAGCGCGCGCCGCACGCCGGCGGCGAGGATCGTCAAGACGATGGCCGCCAGGCCGAGGACGAATCCCCACAACCAGCGGCGCAGGACCTGCTCGTCGGACACGTGCTCCATGCTAGCCGGCGCTGCGGCGATGTCGATCGGTCCGGATTTGCGCTTACGGGGCGGGCGGCGCGGCGGCCAGCGTCCAATCGCCGCCGATCGCGCGCGCGATCAGGTAGGCGCTGCCGCCGGGTGCGGGCACGGTGCGCAGGTCTGACAAGCCGCTGCTGGTCAGCGCCGGCGCGCCGTAACGGGCGCTCGGGTAAAAGGCGAGCAACTCGACGCCGGCCGCCGCCGCGCTGCCGCCGGCGTTGAACGCGCCGCTGGCGAAATCGAACTGCGTCGCGTTCAGATGGCCGGGCGCGGCGCGCACGTAGGCGCGCGTCAGCTGGTCGATGAGCGGCTGGCGCAGGCCGACGACGTCGTTGCCGTTCGTGCAGTCGACCTCGAACTCGCCCCACACGGTCGGTACGTTGCCGGCGCGCCGATCGCCGATCTTGTGCGGATCGCCGCACGACTCGCGCCACGTCCACAGCGTGGCGGAGTAGGCGAATTGATCCTGCAGGTCTTGATGCTCGAGAAAGTACGGATTGTCGGTGGCGGCGAGCCCGGGATCGTTGCCCCATTCACCCGACAAGACCGGCGCGCCGCCGAACGGCACCGCCTCGTCGCGCGCCACCTGAAACGCCGCTGCGCCGAGCGGCATGACGCTCAGGCTGCCGGCGTACAAGTGCGGCGCGTAGACGACGTTGGCGTCGAAGGCGAACGGCGGCGCGCCGCCGTTGCCGAGCAGCGAGAAGAGCGCCGACGGCTCGAAGAGCACCAGCCGCGGCGGTGCGCCGCCGGCCTGTTCGCCGGCGCGGATCGCCGCCAGCGCGTCGGTATAGAGCGCGCCGAGGCCGGCGCGCTCCGGATCGGTGAAGGCGTTCGGCTCGTTCATGATGTCGTAGCCGGCGATGCCCGGCTCGGCGGCGAAGAACTGTGCGACGTGCCCCAGCATGGCCGCGTAGCGCGTGCGCACGCCGACACCGCCGGGACCCATCGCGTCGGCGAAGAAATTGGTGGACGCGGCGCGCACGGCCAAGCTCAGCTCGCGGATTCCGCCCTGCGCGCAACGCGCCTGACCGTCGTCCAGCGTCGCCCAACCGGGCGCGCCGTCCCAACCGAGCGCCGGCGACGAGCCGGTCGGACAGACTGTGTCGGGCGGCGCCACGAGCGTCGCGCCCCAGGCGTCCTGGTGCAGATCGAGAATTGCGTAGAGGCCGCGCGCCGTGAGGCGGCGCGCCGTGTCGCGCACGGTGGTCAGATACTCGTCGTCATAGACGCCCGGCTGCGGCTCGACGCGCGACCACGACAACAGCAATCGCACGCTGCTCCAACCGATCGACGCCATGAGCTCCGGATCGCTGTCGGCCAGTGGGAACACCGTCGGCACGTCGCTGCCCTGCCAATACTCGGCGAGGGCGTTGACGTTGACGCCGCGCAGCAGCACCTCGCGTCCTTCGGCATCGACGATGCGCCCGCCGCTGGTCGCATCCGGTGCGGCGCGCAGCGCCGGCAGGCGCAACGGATCCGGGCTCGGTGTCGCGCTCGCCGTTGGCGATTCGCTCGCCGTCGGCGTGCTCGAACCGGTCGGCGTGCTCGACGGCGTTGGCCTGGCGCTCGCTGTGGCGGTTTCGCTGGCGGTCGGCGGAGAGCTCGGAGTCGCGCTGAACGACCGGGTCGCTATCGCGCTACGCGTTGCCGTCGACCCAGCGCTCGGACTGGTTGTCGGTGTCGGCGTCCTGGTCGACGACGAGCCCCCGCCTGCACAACCGGCCAGGCAGAGCACAAAGAACAGCAGCGACGCGCGCGATATCATCGGTCGACTCTGCGGTGCGCCGAGCGCAATTGAAAGCACATCGGTGGGCGGCGCGTCCCAGCCGTCAGCAGGAGGCGCCGCCACGCGTGCTCAGCGCCGCGCCAGCAGGTCGCGAATTTCCGTCAGCAGCACCTCCTGATGCGTCGGCGGGGCGGGCGGCGGTGCCGGCTCGTTGCGCTTCAAGCGATTGACCTGCTTGACGAGCAGAAAGATGGCGAACGCGACAATGGTGAAGTCGATCACCGTATTGAGGAAGACGCCGTAATTGAGCGTCACGGCGCCGGCGTCCTTGGCCGCCTTCAATGTTGCGAAGTCGCTCGGGCCACCGGCCAGACCGCTCAGGTTGACGAACCAATTGGTGAAATCGACCTTGCCCATCAGCATGCCGAGCGGCGGCATCAGCAGATCGGCGACGAACGAGCTGACGATCTTGGCGAAAGCCGCGCCGATCACGATGCCGATGGCCATGTCGAGCACGTTGCCCTTCATGGCAAATTCTTTGAACTCTTTTAGCATCTCTTAGTCCTCCTCGTGGGCTGGATGGTTAGGGCGGCGGCGGCGCCGCCGCCTCGACTGCGGAAGCTGCTGCCGGGCCGGCGGCGGAGCCGAGCTTGAGCCCGACGGTCGGCACGCCGTCGACCGGTGCGTCCGATGCCGGCTCGACGCGCACGCGCGACGCGGCAATGCCTTTGTCGGCGAGCACCGCTTGCACGGCGGCCAAACGTGCCGCGGCCAGCTGGCGCAGCTCCTCGCCGCTCGGGACCGGCCGCTCATCGAGCCATTGCTGCAGCTGGGTTTCGTCCTCGGTTGAGAGCTCGGCCGTGCCGTCCGAGCCGCGCGCGTCCAGGTAGGCGGTAATGCGCTCGCGCGGACCGCGCTGATTGAAGAAGGCCACCGACTTCGAGAACACGCCGGCGTCTTTCCATTCACCGCGCAACGCCTGCTCGCGCAACCAGCGCACATCATCGTTGGTCGGACTGCAGGTCAAATCGACACCCATGCCGGGGCGGCTGGCGAGGAAGCCGGCCAAGCGATCGGCGCTCTGGGCGCCGGCGCTGGTCGGCTCGGCGCGGCCGGGCCGGAAGGCGATCGGCGCCGGCGCCATGGCGCCGCTCGAGCCGCCGCCGCCGACGCCGAGCAGCTTCAGCGGCGACGAGATGGCGCCGACCAGCGCTTGCTTGAGCGCGCTGCGCACCACCGCCAGCAAGTCGATCTGCGCATTGCCCTGACTGTCGACGGCGAGCGGAATGCCGAGATCGATGTCGCCCTTGGCGTCGCGCAGCAGCGCCAGCGCCATGGTCAGCGGAACGCCGAAGTTCTGCTCGAACAGCGAGTCGCCCTCGACCCCGGCGAGGTCGAGCTGATGCAACGTGATGGCGTTGGTCACGTCGTACTTGTCGCCGGCGAATTTCGCCGAGGTCTCAATGCTCAGCGTGCCGTCGGCGATGCTGTACGGTGAGTAACTGGTCGCGTACGGGTTGAAGGCCAGCAGGCTCAGCTGATCGACCTTGAGCGTCAGCGCGCCGCTGCCCGGAGCCAGGTCGCCGGCCAGGCTGATCTTGCCTTCCTGGTTGGCGTCGCTGATGTCGACCTTGAGCGGCTTGATCGTCAGATCCGGGTATTTGATGTTGCGCGCGTCGACGTCGATCGGTGCGTAGCGCGCCGTGAACGGCGGCTGCACGGCGCGATCGGTGAACTCCAGGCCGCCGCGCACGATGCGCAGCGCTTGGATCTGCAGGTCGACCGGCGGCTGCGGCGCCTGCGTCGGCGGCGCCGCAGCGGCGGCCGCGGGGGCTGACGCGGTTGGCAGCGGCGCGGCCGCGGCAGGCGCGCCGGCGGGCGGCGCCGCCGCGCCGCTGCCCGGCAACACGATACCCGCCTTCGTGCGCGTGACCCGGATCGCCGGCGCATCGAAGCGGATCTCGCCGAAGCTGGCGCGCAGCGGATCTGCGGCGCTCGGTTTGCCGGCCGGGCCGCCGGGCAGCGACAGCGACGTCAACGGCACGCTGATCGCTTTGGCGCTGACGGAGAACTCCTTGCCGTCGGCGCGCACCACCTTGGGCTCGCTGATGGTCAGCGTCGCCCCGGCCGTCAGGGGTGCGCTGCTCGGCGCCAGCGGCGCGCCGGCGACGAAGCCCGGCACGACCACGTCGCTGAGCTTGAGGCCGACCGCCTTCACGTCGGCGACCAACTCTTTGCCTTGCGCGGTCGCGACATGCGCGCCGGCGATGTCCAGCTGGGCATTGAGCTTGGCCGGTGGCGCAGCCGGTGGAGGCGGCGCGATCGTCTCTGCCGGCACCGCCGCCTCGGCGGCCGCTGCGGCCGGCGCCGAGGGGCTGGCGAGAACCGGAACGCTCGCGCCGGTCACGCTGAGCGCCAGGCTCTGCAAATCCGCGCTCGTTGCATTGTCGCCGAGTGAGACGTGCGGAGCGTCGAGCTGCAACGCCACGTCCGCGGTGACCACCGGCACGCCGTCGGCCGGACCGAGCTTGGCGAGCGCCGCCGGCAGGCTGAGCGACGAGACGGTCAGCGTCAACCCTTTCAGCTGCGCCGCCAGCGGCTGCGCGCCGGCGACCGTCCCGTGCGGCTCGCTGAGCGTCAGCCCCAAGGCGATATCGAGCGCCGCGCCGGCGGGCGCTTTGTGCCCCGGCGGGATGACTCCCGGCACCGTCAGCCGATCGATCGTCAGCGCCAGATCCTTGAGCTGCGCGGTGACGCCCGCCTGCGGCGGCGCGGCGTCGAGATCGGCGACGCCAAGCGTGCCGTGCACCTGCAGCAGATCGGCCGGCGCGGCGGCGCCGTCGGGCGTCAGGCCGGCGTCGATCGCCAGGTCGCTGCGCAGCACGGCGGACGGCAGGGCTTCGGGCGGCAGCGCGTCGCTCAGCGCGACCAGGGGCGGTAACGCCAGATCGGCGATCTTCAGCGTGCCGCCAAATGCCTGCGGCGGGTTGATACGCGCCTTGGCGTCGAGCTGCAGCGTGCCCTGCGGCGGCGCCAAGCTGAGCGCGACGGTTGCGATGCTGTCGGCCGCGCTGCTCAGGCCGTCGACGCCCAGGGTCAGCGCTACATCGAGCGGCGGGTGATCGCTCAGCACGCGCACCGTGGTGTTGGTGATTTTCACCGACGTGACCTGCCACGTCCACGGTTTGGCCGGCTCCTGCGATGCCGCGGGGGGCTCCGGCGGCTCCGGGGTCCCGGCCGCTTGTTCCCCGCCGGACGGGGTGTCGGTCGCGGTCGGTGTCGCATCCCCCGGCGCACCGGTCGGCGCCGCGGCGGCGTCCGACAGCGCGGTCGGGCTGGCGGCAGCGGCGGTCGGACTCGCCGGCGCGTCGGCATTCGCCGGCGCAGTCTCCGGCAGCGTCGGCGACGCGGCCACTGCCTGGTTGACGTCCGCTGCCGGCGTCGCATCACCCGACGCCGCCGTCTCCGCCGCGACCGGAGTTGCGCCGCTCTCGACATCCAAGAGCGGCAGCGCTGCGCCGCCGCTGGCGCGCACTTCGATATTGGCGCCGTCGAGCGCCACCTCTTTCACTGCGGCGCGCTGCGCCAACAGATCGATTGCATCGATCGAGACGGCGAGGCTCTTCCAACCGACCGCGACGTCTTTCAAAGACGGCACGGCGACCGCCACATCGCGCAACCCGAGCGTGCCGGTCAGTTGATTCTTCACCTGCGGTTGGAGGTCATACGTGAGATCGAGATCGAGCGTGCCGCGCAGGTCGCTCCAGCCGACCTTCGGCACATACAAACGGGCGCGGCGCAGCGGCAGGCCCTTGGCGTCGATGTCCGTGGTCACGACGGGCTGCCCGGCGACCAACTTGAAGCGCGCGTTGACGTCGATGATGCCTTCGTCGACGCCGAGCGCGACGTGAATGCGCGCCGGTTCGCCGTAGACCTCCGGCGTGAGCGCGATCTCCTCGACGCTGATCTGGTCGATGCCGATCTCGACCGGCTCGCTGCCGGCCAACATCAAATCGCGAAAGCGCAAGCGGCCGTCCTTCAACACGAAGCGGTCGAGGCCGACGCGCCAGCTCGACGCCGGCGCGGCGGCGGCCGGCGTGGTGTCCGCCGCCGGAGTCTCCGACTGCACCGTGCCGATGGCAACCGGTGTACCGCCGGGCTGCACCGCCACTTCCTGTTTGGGCACCAGCGCCAGCAAGTTGAGCTCGCCGTCGGCAAGGCGATCGAGCGCGACGCGCGGCGAGACCAGCTCGATGTCGCGCAGCTGCACCGTCTTGTGCACCAGCGGCCAGTAGTGCAGCTCGACGGCGAAGCGCTTGAATGCGATCAACGGCGGATTGGCGCTGAACGCGGGTGGCGTCCCGGCGGGGAGCGGCGGCGTGCCGCCCGCGGCTGCATGATCGGAGGCGGGCGAGTCGGCCGCGCTCCCGGGAGTTGCGCTCGCCGACGGATTGACAGAGGCGGCGCGCACGGCGACGTCGCTCAGCGCGACGCCGCCGCGCCAGAAGCTCAGGCTGACGTCACCGACGTCGACTTGCGCGTGCAGAGCTTGCGAGGCCTGGCTGACGATGACGCGCCGCAGCACTTCGGGAAGCGCAGCGCGCAGCGCCACCAGCACCGCCAGTGCGATGAGCCAGCGGCGCCAGCGATACAGTCGCGTGCGCCAAGTCGCTCCGTCCACGCCGATCCACCGCCTCCGTTGTGCTACCAGCCGACCGTCAGCCCGATCGTCAGGTACAGCGAGTTGTTCTTCGCGTCGCCAGCCGGCGCGTTGTTGTACTCGTCGAGGAACGACAGCTTGGCACCGACCGGACCGAGCACCGGCACGGTGAAGTCGAGCGCGTTGCGCAGCAGATACTTGGTCGCCCAGTCATCGACGGCGGGCAGATAATCCATGCGCCAGCCGATGTGCGCGTCGTACGGCAGCCAGTAGCCGGCCGCGGCACCGAAGGCGATGCTGAAGTAGTCGTTGTGCGCCGGCGGCGCGCTGCTCTCGAAGTACTTCTCGTAAACCCAAGCCAGGCCGGCTTCGCCGGAGAGGAAGTTCGACTTGTCCGCGTCGATCTTCTCGTCCCAGAACTTGTAGCCGACGCCGGCTTTCGGCACGCCGCGAATGCTCAACTTCTGGATCGCATCGTAGGTCACGTCGCCGGACCCGAAGCCGTAGAAGCGCTCGGTGATATCGTAGTCGAAGCGCAGGATCCCGTAGGCGCGATCTTCGATGACGGTCTTCTTGCGCACCGTCCGCGTGACCGGCAAGCCGGTCGTCGGATCGATGGTCGTCTCTTGCTGATCGGAGGTCTGGGTACCGAAGTGGTAGTTCGCCCCGATCAGCAGCTTGGTGGGCGCGTTGGTGCGCGTCGTCTCCGTGCCGATCGATAAGCCCAAGGTATCGGTGGTGGCCTGCTGCAGGTTGAAGCCGAGATCGAAGTGGCCATCCCAATAGCGCCAGGTGCTGCGCGCATCGTCTTGCCAGGTCGGACCGTCGGGGCCGAGCGGCACGGCCGAGATGAGCGTACTGGTGTCGACCGCCGTCGCCGCGGCGGCGCTGGTGCCGACCAGCACTTTGCCGTCGCTGTAGCCCTGCAGCGGCGCATCGATGTCGCCGTCGCCGCCATACAGCACCTGCAGCGATCCGTCGGTCTTGACGTCTTCGATGTTTTTCCACGCGATGGCGATCGAGCCCGTGCCGTAGTCCGGCTCGAACGTCACGCCGTCGGGCGACATACCGGTGATCTTGCCCTTCAGCAGCGTGCCCTTGGAAGTCACCGTGTCCGCCGCGGCCGCACTCGCCAGCCCCAGCGCGGCCAGCGCCAGCGTCGCCGCCCAGTGCATCGCCCCGCGCTTCGTCATCCGCATCATCACTCCCCCCCGTCCGGTCGCGGCCGCGGATTGCCCGGCCTGGTGATCGAAATAGCTCGTGGTGCCTTGCGCGCGCCGCACCATACAAATGCAGCGGCGATCCACCAAGGGTGCGGGATGCCTTTTTTGAACGCCGCCGATGGCCGCGATGACACGTTGCCTTGGTGGCGCGCCGCGGCGTATGCGAGGCCCGCATCTTCGAACAAGGAGTTCGCCGCATGAGCCTGACTACGCTGCCGATCGCCAAGGCCGGTGACGATATCATCGAGTTGCTGCCGCAGATGGCCAACCGGCACGGGCTGATTGCCGGCGCCACCGGCACGGGCAAGACGGTGACGCTGCGCGTGCTGGCGGAAGCGTTCAGCCGCGCCGGCGTGCCGGTCTTCCTCGCCGACGTGAAGGGCGACCTGTCCGGTCTCGGCCAGCCCGGCGGCGACAATCCAAAGGTGGTGGCGCGCGCCGAAGAGCTCGGCGTGCGGCTGACGCCGGCCGGCTGTCCGGTGGTGTTCTGGGACCTGCTCGGCAAGCAAGGCCATCCGATCCGCGCCACCATCTCGGAGATGGGCCCGCTGCTGCTCGCCCGCCTGCTGAACCTCAACGATACGCAAAGCGGCGTGCTGAGCATCGTCTTCAAGGTCGCCGACGATCAGGGACTCCTACTGCTCGATCTCAAGGATCTGCGCGCCATGCTCGAGCACGTCAGCGAACAGGCCGCCGCGCTGAAAACCAGTTACGGCAACGTCTCTGCCGCCAGCATCGGCGCCATCCAGCGCGGCCTGCTGAGCCTCGAATCGCAAGGCGGCGCGCAGTTCTTCGGCGAGCCGGCGCTGGATCTCGACGATCTCATCCAAACCGGCGCCGGCGGCGCCGGCGTGGTCAACATCCTCGCCGCCGATCAACTGATGCAGACGCCGGCGCTGTACTCGACGTTTTTGCTGTGGCTGCTGGCCGAGCTGTTCGAGCGCCTGCCCGAGATCGGCGATCCCGACAAGCCGAAGCTGGTGTTCTTCTTCGACGAAGCGCACTTGCTGTTCGACGATGCGCCGAAAGCCCTGCGCGATCAGGTCGAGCGCGTCGTGCGCCTGGTGCGCTCGAAGGGCGTCGGGGTGTACTTCGTCAGCCAGAGCCCGCTGGACATTCCCGAAGACGTGCTCGGGCAGCTCGGCAATCGCGTTCAGCACGCCCTGCGCGCCTTTACGCCAAAGGACCAGAAGGCGGTGAAGACGGCGGCCGAAACATTCCGCACCAATCCGAGGCTCAATGTCACCGACGCCATCACGGCGCTCGCGGTCGGCGAGGCGCTGATCTCCGTGCTCGACGCGCAGGGCGCGCCGACGGTGGTGCAGCGCGCGATGGTGTACCCGCCCAGCTCGCAGCTGGCGCCGCTCGACCCCGCAGCGCGGCAAGCGACGATCGCGGCCTCACCCCTGGCCGGGCACTACGAGCATACGATCGATCGCGAGTCGGCGTACGAGCGGCTGAAGGGACGCGCCGCGCCAAGCGAGGCGCCCGCGGCCGATGCCCCGTCGGCCGCCGCGCCGCACGGACGCGCGACGGCGTCGACCGAGGATCAGCTGACCAAGGCCGCGATCTCGATCGGCACCAGCGTCGTGCGCAGCATGGGGACCCAAGTCGGTCGCTCGCTGGTGCGCGGCGTGCTTGGCGCGTTGTTCGGCGGTAACAGCCGACGCCGCTAACGCGATGCGTCGCGGCGGGATGACTCGGTATAGTGATAAATAGGTTGTCTCGCTGTGGCAGTCGGATACGATCGCCGCGCCCATGCCGATCCCGCTGCGCGTGCTGCTGGTCGAGGACAGCGAAGATGACGCGGATCTGCTGCTGCACGAGCTGCGGCGCGGCGGCTACGAGCCGCGCTGGAAACGCGTCGACACCGCCGCCGGGTTGACTGCGGCGCTGTCGGCCGAGCCCTGGGACGTCATCACCTGCGACTACGTGATGCCGCAGTTCAGCGCGCCGGCAGCGCTGAAATGCATCCGCGCCAGCGGCCTCGATCTGCCGATCATCATCGTGTCCGGGCAGGTCGGCGAAGAAGTTGCGGTGACGGCGATGAAAGCCGGTGCGCACGACTACGTCAGCAAGGACCGCATGGCGCGACTAGTGCCGGCGATCGAGCGCGAAGTGGCGGAAGCGGCGGCGCGCCGCGCCGCGGAAGCCACGCTGCGCGCCTCGGAGGAGAAGTATCGCGAGCTGGTGGAAGCCCTGCACGACGTGATCTTCGAAGTCGATGCGAGCGGGGCGATCACCTACATCAGCCCGGCGATCGAAGCGCTGAGCGGCTATCGGCCGGCCGACGTCACCGGCACGCCGTTCACCGCCTTCGTGCACCCCGAGGACATCCCGGCGCTCCTGAACAGCGTCGCGGAAACCGCACGCGGGCATGCCAATCCGGCTGAATTTCGCGTGCTGAATCGGGCCGGCGAAGTGCGCTGGGTGCGCACCTCCAGCCGGCCGATCTGCGCCGCCGACGGAACGCTGCTCGGCTTGCGCGGCGTGTTGTCCGATGTCACGGCGCGCCGCGAAGCCGAAGACGCGTATCGCGCCGTGTTCGAGTATTCCACGCTCGGTCTCGCGGTCGCACAAGGCGACCGCATCGTCTTGGCCAATCGCGCCCTGGCGGCGCTTTCGGGATGGGATCTCGGCGACATCATCGGCCAACCGATCGCGGCGCTCACCTACGGCATGGTGCACCCCGACGACCTGTCGCGCATGCTCGCCGCGACGCGCAATTTCCTCGACGGCAAGCGCGCCACCGAGACGGACTTTCGCGTCGTGCGGCGCGACGGCGCGGTGCGGCGCGTGCTGACCACGCAAACCGACTTCCACTATCGCGGCGCGCCGGCGCGGCTCATTGCCTATACGGACGTGACCGACCAATGGTCCGCCGAAGCGGCGTATCGCGCCGTCTTCGAGCACTCGACGCTCGGCCTGGTGGTCTCGCGTCAGGACGGCCGCTTCGCCATGGTCAATCCCTCCTTCCTGGCGATGGTCGGGTTGACGCGCGAACAGTATCTCGGGCTCAGCGCGCAGGAGGTCAACGACCGCTACATCCACCCCGACGATCTGGCGGACGTGAACCGCTATCTCGCCGGCTGGCAGTACGAGGGGCGCCCGGCGGCGCCCTTCGAGTATCGCTGGGTGCGCCCCGACGGCGACGTGCGCACGCTGCACTGCCGCGCCGCGCGTATCGAGTTCGAAGGCACGCCATGCGTGCTCTGCTCGGTCGCCGACTTGACCGATCGCCGGCGCGCCGAAGCGGCGTACCGCGCCGTCTTCGAACGCTCGCAACACGGCCTGCTCCTCGGTCGCGAGGGCCGCCCGTTGATGGCCAACCAAGCCCTGCGCGAGATCGTCGGACTCTCGCCGGAGCAGTTTGCCGGCCTGTCGATGCCCGACCTGCGCCGTACCCTGGTGCATCCGGACGATCGCGCACGGTTGCGCGGCCACGTCGCCAACTGGCTCGCCAACGGTACGGTCCCGGCGCCATTCGAGCTGCGCGTGCTGCGCCCCGACGGCGAGCAGCGACTGCTGCTGTGTCATCCGGCGCAATTGGAGCTCGATGGCGCGCCGGCGGCCCTGGTGTCGTTCACCGATCTCACCGAACGCCGGCGCGCCGAAGAGGCCTACCGCATGATCTTTCAGCACTCGATCCAGGGTCTCGTGCTGATTAAACGCAATCGCATCGCGATGGCCAACCCGGCGGTCAGCGAGATCACCGGCTTCCCGCTCGACGAGCTATTGGCCACGCCGGTCGACGAATTGGCCCTGCGCGTACTGCACCCCGCGGAGCTGCAGCATTTTGCGATGTTGACCGAGCAATGGATGAAGAGCGGCGTCACTCCGGACCGCTACACGTTCCGCATCCGCCGCGCCGACGGCAGCGATGGCGCGCTGTTCGTCCAAAACGGCCACTTGATGCACGACGGCGAGCCGGCGTTGTTGGTAGCCATCGCCGACATGACGCAGCGCTGGCGCGCCGAGGAAGCCTACCGCGCCGTCTTCGACCACTCACTGCAGGGCCTCACGGTCGTGCGCGGTCAGCATGTGCTGATGGCCAACCCCGCAATGGAAGAGCTGACCGGCTATTCGATCGAGGAGCTGTTGCAGATTCCGTCCGACGCCTTGGTCGAGCAGCTGGTGCATGCGGACGATCGCGCCCAGGTGCGCGACGGTCTCGCGCACGCCGCGCCCGCCGACGCGCCGAACGGTGCACGCAGCGAGTTTCGCTTCGTGCGCAAGGACGGCAGCGTACGCAATGTGCTGACCCAGTCTTCGCGGATCGATTTCGCCGGCACACCGGCGTTGCTGGTCGCGCATCTCGACATCACCGAACGGTCGCGGGCCGAAGCCGCCTTGCGGACGCTGAACGGCGAGTTGGAAGCACGCGTCGCCGAGCGCACCGCCGCTCTCGCTTCGATCGCCAGCGAGCTCGAGACGTTCAGCTACTCGGTCTCGCACGATCTGCGCGCACCCCTGCGCTCGATCGACGGCTTCACCCAGGCCGTCCTGACCGAGCATGCCGCGCTGTTGCCGCCGACGGCGGTCAGCGACCTCGAGCGCGTCCGCAAAGCGTCGCACCGCATGTCGGAGCTCATCGACCGCCTGCTCGCCATGGCACGCGTGCGGCGCGTCGCGCTGCGGCGCACGTCGATCGACGTGAGCGCGCTGGCGCGCGAGGTGGTCGACGAGCTGCGCAGTGGCGATCCGCAGCGCGGCGTCGCCGTCGCCATCGCCGAAGGCTTGCGCGCCGACGGCGATGCCGCCTTGGTGCGCGCGTTGCTCTCCAACTTATTGGCGAATGCTTGGAAGTTCACGCGTCGCTGCGCGACGCCGCAGGTCGAGATCGGCCGCACCGGCCACAACGGCGAGAGCAGCTTCTTCGTACGCGACAACGGCGTCGGCTTCGATATGCAGGAGGCTGGGCAGTTGTTCCGCCCCTTCCACCGCTTGCACTCGGAGAGCGAGTTCGACGGACACGGCATCGGGCTGGCGACCGTCGAGCGTATCGTCTCGCACCATGGCGGCCGCGTCTGGGCCGAAGCCGGCGTCGGCCGCGGCGCGACGTTCTACTTCAC
>Ga0265314_10002116_pt1 | contig 20849 bp, 20 predicted proteins | sample 4126metaG_FD_203106 | JGI IMG/M metagenome (GOLD analysis project Ga0265314, IMG submission 203106) | Rhizosphere microbial communities from Carex aquatilis grown in University of Washington, Seatle, WA, United States - 4-1-26 metaG | ecosystem: Host-associated > Plants > Roots > Rhizosphere >... | reverse complement strand
GTGTTCGTGCCTGAAGGCGCGCGGCGAGCGACGGAGAGAATGTGCTCGATTTTCTCGCGCGCAATTGGCGTGGGCAGGAACGCGCGAGTGGAAAAGCGCGTTTCAATCGCGGTGTCGACGCTGGCCGGATCGGCGACGACTTCGCTGACGAGGTGACGCGTCATCGCAAAGCCTCCAGCACTTGTTTGAACTTCATTGGAAGCTCCGCCGGGCGGCGGGTCTCGCGATCGACGTACACGTGCACGAAATGTCCTTTCGCTGCGGTTCGATCATCGCCTTTCACGAAGAGGCCGACCTCGTATCGAACGCTTGACCGCCCAAGGTGCGCGACGCGGATCCCCGCCTCGACTCGCTGAGGAAACGCAATTGGCCCAAAGTAGTTGCACTGCGTCTCCACGACCAGGCCGATGACGGCGCCGCTGTGAATGTCGAGCGCGTCTTCTTCGATCAAATGCGCATTCACGGCGGTGTCGAACCAGCTGTAGTACACGACATTGTTGACGTGGCCGTACACGTCGTTGTCCATCCAGCGCGTCGTGATGTCCCGGAACGCGCGATAGGCGCTCCGCGCCTCGGGTTGCGGCTTGAGTATGGACGTCGGGAAACCGGTGGTGCTGTGCGTCATCGCGAACGATTCTGCCAGCGAGCGGTCGAGCCAATCCGCGCGAGAGTCCCTGCTGCTCGGCTGCATCATTGCGAAGCCGTCAAGGAAGGGCATCTAGGGTCTGGCTTCTAGAAATGGTGCGTCGCAGCAAAAAGTGCTTGCAATGAACGCCGCCGTCCCTATACTTCATGTCATGCTGCACTGCAACAAGGCTGAGGAAGCCGGGCTTCAGGGCAGATGTCAATCCAAACCTACCGGAGAAATCATCATGTTGACCCCTGAACAAGTCCTCGCATCCCAAAAAGCCAATGTCGAAACCCTTTTCGGCCTGACGAACAAGGCGTTCGAAGGCGTCGAGAAGCTCGTCGAGCTGAATGTCACCGCCGCCAAGGCCGCCCTGAGCGAAGCCGCCGGCACCAGCCAAGCTGCCTTCGGCGTCAAGGACGCGCAAGAGTTCTTCGCCCTGCAGGCATCGCTGTTCCAGCCGTTCGCCGAAAAGTCTGCCGCTTACACGCGCCATCTGTACGACATCGCCGCGGGCACGAATGCCGAATTCGTGAAGGCTTTCGAATCGCAAGCCAACGAAGCGCAGAAGAAGCTCCTGGCGTCAGTGGACGGCGTCGCGAAGAACGCCCCGGCCGGCAGCGAAACCGCCGTCGCATTCTTCAAGAGCGCTGTGGCCGCCGGCAACAACGCTTTCGAATCCGCGCAGAAGGCTATCAAGCAAGCGTCCGATGTGGCCCAGGCCAACATCGAAGCCGTTTCCGCCCAAGCCGTTAGCGCGACGAAGGCTACGACGACGGCTTCGCGCAAGCGCTAAGCAGTTCGCAAAAAAACTTCACGGCTCATCCTCTCGTATGAGGCCCGGGCCGTAGCAAACACGGACAATTTGTTCGTTCAGGTTGTCTCCTCGGGTCCTTTCGACACCCTCGCGGGTTCTGGGATCCTTCAAGCCCCGGTGTTCGCACCGGGGTTTTTTTATTGCGTCCTCACGTTCCCGCGTCATCGATAATTGACGTTCACGTCAATCCATCCCACGCAAGGAGAACTCATGGACATCAGCGGCAAGGTCTTCATCGTCACGGGCGGCGCATCCGGACTTGGTGAGGGAACCGCGCGCATGCTCGCGGCAAACGGCGGCAAGGTCGTCATCGCCGATATGCAGGCCGAAAAAGGCGAGGCCGTCGCCCTCGAAATCGGCGGCGCGTTCGTCAAGTGCGACGTGAGCCAGGAAGAAGACGGCAAAGCCGTCGTCGCGAAGGCCGTCTCCATGGGCAAGCTGATGGGCTTGGTGAATTGCGCGGGCATCGCGCCTGCCGAACGCACCGTGGGCAAGAAAGGCCCGCATGACCTCGCGCTGTTCTCCAAGACGATCATGGTGAACCTCGTCGGTTCGTTCAACATGATCCGCCTCGCGGCCGATGCGATGGGCAAGAACGAGCCCGAACTCACCGGCGAGCGCGGCTGCCTCATCTCCACTGCCTCGGTTGCGGCATACGACGGCCAGATCGGGCAAGCGGCATACAGCGCCTCGAAGGGCGGCGTGGTCGGCATGACGCTGCCGATCGCCCGCGACCTTTCGCGCAGCGGCATCCGCAACATGACTATCGCGCCCGGCATCTTCGGCACACCGATGCTGTTCGGCATGCCAAAGGAAGTGCAGGACGCGCTCGCCGCGAGCGTGCCCTTCCCTTCGCGCCTGGGCACGCCCGAGGACTACGCCAAGCTCGCGAAGCACATCTTCGAAAACGACATGCTCAACGGTGAAGTGATCCGCCTCGACGGCGCGATCCGCCTCGCGCCGAAGTGAGCGTCAGGCCGCCGAATCCCTGAACGGGTTCGCGACATCGGGCTGCTGCGGCAGCCCGATTCGTTCGTATTCCGAGATCACCTGCGCGCCGAGCAATAGCAGCGTCGCGCCGAGCTCCAGACTGAACAGCACGACGATCGCCGTCGTGAGCGAGCCGTACACCACTCCCACCTGCGACAGAGTGTTGAAGTACCAGACGAGCACGTGCCGAGTCACTTCCCAAAGCAGGCACGCTGTTGCGCCGCCGATGAACGCCTGCTTCCAGCCCAGGCGGCCGACCGGCATCACGACGTAGATAGAGCTCACCAGGAAGATCTCCCCTGCCAGTCCCAGCAGGTAAAGCAACACGCCCGACACACCCTGGAGCGACCACTCGTGGCCGAACACATCGAAGCTGTCCTGGCCGATCGACTGCAAGCCCGCGGAAGCGAGCGTCACCACGAGCACGCCGAGGCCGACGCACAGGATGTACACATAGGGCAGCGCCGCCGAGACGATGTACCGGCGCTTTTTCGTGTGGATGCGGTGCAGGAAGATCACCGAGAACGCGTTCTCGAGCACAGTGAAGGCGAGCGAGCTGAAGAACAGCATCGTCACGAGCAGCAGCCCGCCGACCACATCGCCGCTCGCGAGGAAGTCGCGCAGCTCGCCGATCACCGCTTTCGACTGGCCCGGCACAAGCCATTCGAGGTAGCGGCCGAGCGTCGAGAGCAACATCGCCTGGTCGACGAAGTGCGACAGCCCGATCACGAGCAGGATCAGGAGCGGCACGATGGATAGCAGCGCGTAGTACGCCACGGCCCCTGCAAGCAGCAGGCCCTGGTTCTTCTTGAATTGCTTCAGCACGCACCACGCGAACCCCCAGGGGTTCTTCAGCACGTGCGCCGCTCGCGGAGTCAGCATCCGCGCATTCTCGACGCTAAACGTCGATCGCCGTGGCCGAGCCGGCCTGCTTGCGCAGTTCGAACTTCTGGATCTTGCCGGTCGACGTCTTCGGCAATTCGCAGAACACCACGGCCTTCGGCACCTTGAAGCCCGCGAGGTGCTTCTTGCAATGCGCGACGATTTCCTCCGCTGTTATTTTCGCCCCGGGCTTGAGCTCAACGAACGCGCACGGCGTCTCGCCCCACTTCGGATCGGGCCGCGCGACAACCGCAGCCGCCAGCACATCCGGGTGTCGATACAGCACATCCTCGACCTCGATCGAAGAGATGTTCTCACCACCCGAGATGATGATGTCCTTGCTGCGATCCTTGATCTTGATGTAGCCGTCGGGGTACTGCACGGCCAGGTCGCCTGTGTGGAACCACCCGCCCGCGAATGATTCTGCCGTGGCCTTCGCGTTCTTGAGGTAGCCCTTCATCGTGATGTTGCCGCGGAACATGATTTCGCCCATCGTCTCGCCGTCCCACGGCACGGGCTGCATCGTTTCGGGATCGATCACTCGTGCATCGCGCTGCAGGTGGTAGCGCACGCCTTGCCGCGCGTTCAATCGTGCCCGTTCGCCGATGTCCACTTCATTCCACTCGTCGTGTTTCGGGCAGACAGTGGCGGGGCCGTACACCTCGGTCAGGCCGTAGACGTGAGTCAGGTCGAAGCCGAGGCGTTCCATGCCTTCGATCATCGACGCCGGCGGCGCCGCGCCTGCGACCATCGCCTTGACACCGCGCGGCAGGCCTTCCTTCCATTCGTCGGGCGCATTCACGAGCATGCCGTGCACGATCGGCGCGCCGCAGTAATGCGTGACGCCGTGCGCCTTGATCGCGTCGATCATCGCCTTCGCTTCCACCTTGCGCAGGCACACGTTCACGCCTGCGCGCGCCGCAATGGTCCACGGGAAGCACCAGCCGTTGCAGTGGAACATCGGCAGCGTCCACATGTAGACCGGATGCTTGGGCATGTCCCACTCGAGGATGTTCGAGATCGCGTTGATCGCCGCGCCGCGGTGGTGATAGACAACGCCCTTCGGGTTGCCCGTGGTGCCGCTCGTGTAGTTGAGCGCGATGGCATCCCATTCATCGCCGGGCAGCTGCCACTCGAAGTTCTCGTCGCCGCTTGCGACGAGGTCGTCATACGTGATGCTGCCGATGCGCTCAGCTCGGCCGGTGAAGAGCGCATCTTCCGCATCGATCACGAGCAGCTCGCCCTTCGACGCGCGGAGCGCGATCGCCTTGTCCATCACGCCCGCGAACTCCGGATCGACGATCACCGCCTTCGCCTCGCCGTGGTCGAGCGTGAACGCGATCGATTCCGCGTCGAGGCGCGTGTTCAGGGTGTTGAGCACCGCGCCTGACATCGGGATGCCGAAGGCGCACTCGACCATGGGAGGCGTGTTCGGCAGCATCACGGCGATGGTGTCGCCTTTGCCGATGCCGCGCTGCTGCAACGCGCTTGCAAGTTGGCGGCAGCGCGCGTACACCTGAGCCCAGGTTCGGCGCAAGTCGCCGTGCACCACTGCAAGCTTGCCCGGATAGATTTCCGCCGAGCGTTCGATGAACGCCAGCGGCGACAGCGGCGCGAAGTTCGCCGCATTGCGATCAAGGTCCTGGTCGAAAATGCCCATGGCCGCCTCCTGATGTGAGAATACCCAAACGAATCCCGAACAATGGCGATCCCCCAGACATTCATCCAGGAGCTGCTGGCGCGGGCCGACATCGTTGAAGTCATTGGCCGCTACGTGCCCCTGAAGAAAAGCGGCGCCAACTTCACGGGCCTGTGCCCCTTCCACACCGAGAAGTCACCGTCGTTCAACGTCAACCCGGCACGGCAGTTCTACCACTGCTTCGGCTGCGGCAAGAGCGGCGACGCAATTCGCTTCCTCATGGAACACACCGGGATGAACTTTGTCGAAGCCACGAAGGAGCTCGCGGGCGAATATGGCCTGGAAGTCCCCGAAGACGACGCAAGCCCTGCCGATCGCGAGCGCGCCGCGAAGGCCCGCGAGAGGCACGTGACGCTCACCGATGTGCTCGAAAAGGCCGGCGAGGCTTATCGCAAGCTCCTGAAAAGTTCGCCGCGCGCCGTGGACTACCTCAAGGGGCGCGGCCTGACGGGCGAGATCGCCAAGCGCTTCGGCCTGGGCTACGCGCCCGAAGGCTGGCGCACATTGGCGGGCGTCTTCCCGAACTATGACGACCCGCTGCTCGAAGAAAGCGGCCTCGTGATCGTGCACGAGGAGGACGACAAGCGCTACGACCGCTTCCGCGATCGCATCATGTTCCCGATCCGCAACGTGAAGGGTGAGTGCATCGGCTTCGGCGGGCGCGTGCTCGGCGACGAAAAGCCCAAGTACCTGAACTCGCCCGAAACGCCGGTGTTTTCGAAGGGCCGCGAGCTCTACGGCCTCTTCGAAGCGCGCGGCGTGCTGCGCGAGTTCGGCTTCGCCCTCGTCACCGAAGGCTACATGGACGTCGTCGCGCTCGCGCAGCTCGGGTTCCCGAATGCGGTCGCCACACTCGGCACCGCGTGCACACCCGACCATGTGCACAAGCTCTTTCGCTTCATCGACTCGGTCGTGTTCAGCTTCGACGGCGACGAAGCCGGGCGGCGCGCGGCACGCAAGGCGCTCGACGTGTCGATTCCCTTCGCCACCGACGTGCGCAACGTGAAGTTCCTCTTCCTGCCGGCCGAGCACGACCCCGACAGCTACATCCGCGAACACGGCCGCGATGCTTTCCACCGCTACGTCGGCGAAGCCACGCCGCTGTCGCGCTTTCTGATTGAAGCAGCGCGCGAAGGCTGCGACATGGGCGAAGCCGAAGGCCGCGCGCGCATGGCCGCCAACGCCAAGCCGCTGTGGAACGCGCTGCCCGACGGCGCACTCAAGCGGCAGCTGCTCGGCGAAATCGCGCAGCTCGCGCAGCTCGATATAGCTGAGCTTTCGCAACTGTGGGGCGTGCGATCCCTTGCCGCGCGCCGCAGCGATGCGAACGCCCCTGTGTTTCGCCGCACGGGCCGCACATTACCGCCGGGCCGCGCCGACCGCGCACTGCAGATTGCTTTCATGAACGCGAACGCATGGTCCGACCTGTCGAACGACGACCATCACCTGCTGTGCGAGCTTGCGCCCCCGCATGGGCCGCTTTTCGCCTGGCTCGACGCGCACATTCACGAGAACGGCCCCGAATCGTGGGAGGCGCTCAAGGCCGCCGTGGCGGGCCACGACTTCGAGAACTTCCTGCTCGACCAAGTGAGCCGCTTGCTGCCCGACATCGAACACGACATCGAAGAGCTTCGCCAGATTCTTTCCAAGGAACGCGATCGCCTGAGGGCCGAACGCATGAAGGACCTCGCCGGGCGCGCGCCGACAGACCCGGCCGCATACGAAGAGCTCCGCCGGCTCATTGGCCCTTGATTTCCAGCCCTGCCGGTATAATGTTGGGTTTGCTAGCGGCAAGAGCGACAGCAGCACCTCCGGGCCCAGGCCGACCGATGCCACCGCGCACGACAGAGCCAACCTCACCGCAAGGACTGCACACCAAATGTTCGCCCATCCATCTTGCCCTTGCGACTGCCGATTGAGGGCCCGGCCCTAAGCCGCAGTCGTCGCCGCTCGCGCCGGTGTTGTTCGTGGCGCACTTTTTGTTTTCGTCCTGTCCAGAAGGTCCAGAGGTATCCCTCATGCCCGCAGCAAAAGCAAAGTTGAAGCCCGCCACGAAACCCGTTGCGAAAAAAGCGGTCAAACCCGTGAAGTCCGCGAAGGCCCCGCTGAAAGTCGTCAAGACGACCGCCAAGCCCCAGGCCAAGTCCAGCAAGACCCCCGCAGTGAAAGAGAAGTCCGTGCCCGCAACGAAGTCCAGCTCCCCGGCCAAGTCCTCCAAGCCCGCTGAAAAGCCGGCGGCAAAGAAGGAAGAATTGAAGGTGAAGTCCGCGAAGGCGGCCGTCGCCGCCCTCGAAGAGCCCGCGAAGAAAAAGCCCGGCCGTCCGCCCAAGGCCGCCGCACCTGAAGCCGAATCGGCCGCAACCGGCGCCAAGCGCGGCCGCAAGCCCAAGAACGCTGCCGAGCCGCCTAAGAAGGGCGAAGAAGATGTCGACCTGTCCGATCTCGAAGACATCGGAGGCGAAGATGCCCCGGCGGAGGTTCCCGAAAAGGCCAAGCCCCTGCGCATGAAGATCAGCAAGGCGAAAGAACGCGCCTTGATGAAGGAATTCGGCCTGGACGAGACGATCCTGTCCGAAGAAGAGATGACCAAGCGTCGCCAGCGCCTGAAAGCGCTGATCACGCTCGGCAAGACACGCGGCTACCTCACGCACGCCGAAATTACCGACCACTTGCCCGAAAAGCTGGTCGATGCCGAAACGCTCGAAGTCGTCGTCTCCATGCTCAACGACCTTGGCGTCGCGGTTTATGAGCAGACTCCTGACGCCGAGATGCTCCTGCTGAACAACACCACGCCCAGCGCGGCGACGGTGGAAGAGGCGGAGGAAGAAGCCGAAGCCGCGCTGTCCACGGTGGACAGTGAATTCGGCCGCACGACCGACCCGGTGCGCATGTACATGCGCGAGATGGGCACGGTCGAGCTGCTCACGCGCGAAGGCGAAATCGAAATCGCCAAGCGAATCGAAGGCGGCCTGATGGCGATGATGGAGGCGATCTCCTCCTCGCCCGCCACCATCGCCGAAATTCTTCGCATGGCCACCGAGATCCGCGAGGGCCGGCTTGTGATCTCGCAGGTCGTCGACGGCTTTTCCGACCCGAACGAAGCCGACGACTACGTGGCCGAAGAAGACTTCGACGAGTTCGATGCCGAAGACGACGACGACGGCCAGGGCGGCAGCAAGGCGCTGACCAAGAAGCTCGAAGAGCTCAAGGCCCGCGCGCTCGAGAAGTTCGAAAAGATCGGCTCGCTCTTCGAGAAGATGCACCGCGTGTACGACAAGGAAGGCTGGGGCACGCCCGGCTACCACAAGTCGCAGCACGCTCTCAGCGAAGAGCTGATGACCATCCGCTTCACCGCGAAGACCATCGAAAAGCTGTGCGACATGGTGCGCGGGCAAGTCGACGACGTCCGCAAGAAAGAGCGCGAACTGCGCCGCATCATCGTGGACAAGTGCGGCATGCCGCAGGAAGCCTTCATCAAGGAATTCCCGCCTAACATCCTCAACCTCAAGTGGGTCGAAAAGCAGGCGTCGGCCGGCAAGCCGTGGAGCACCGTGCTCGCGCGCAATGTGCCGCCGATCCAGGAGCTGCAGCAAAAGCTCACGGACCTGCAGTCGCGCGTGGTCGTCCCGCTGGGCGAGCTCAAGGAAATCAACAAGCGCATGAACGAGGGCGAAGCCTCGGCGCGCGACGCGAAGAAGGAAATGATCGAGGCCAACCTGCGCCTCGTGATCTCCATCGCCAAGAAGTACACCAACCGCGGCCTGCAATTCCTCGACCTGATCCAGGAAGGCAACATCGGCCTGATGAAGGCCGTGGACAAGTTCGAATACCGCCGCGGCTACAAGTTCTCGACGTACGCCACCTGGTGGATCCGCCAGGCGATCACGCGCTCGATCGCCGATCAGGCGCGCACGATCCGCATCCCGGTCCACATGATCGAGACGATCAACAAGATGAACCGCATCTCGCGCCAGCACTTGCAGGAGTTCGGCTACGAGCCCGACGCCTCCATCCTGGCCGAGAAGATGGAAATCCCCGAGGACAAGATCCGCAAGATCATGAAGATCGCGAAAGAGCCGATCTCGATGGAAACGCCCATCGGGGACGACGACGATTCGCACCTGGGCGATTTCATCGAAGACACCTCGAACACCGCGCCGATCGAAGCCGCCATGCAGGCGGGCCTGCGCGACGTGGTCAAGGACATCCTCGATTCGCTCACGCCGCGCGAAGCCAAGGTGCTGCGCATGCGCTTCGGCATCGAGATGAGCACGGACCACACGCTCGAAGAAGTCGGCAAGCAGTTCGACGTCACGCGCGAACGCATCCGCCAGATCGAAGCGAAGGCACTGCGCAAGCTCAAGCACCCGAGCCGCAGCGACAAGCTTCGTTCGTTCATCGACACGCTGTAAGCACCGGAAGCCGGGCGCGGGCAATGCTGAGGTTCCTGCTCGCGCTGGCTCTCCTTGCGCCCGCGTTTGTCCCTACATTCGCCGCGGCGCAGCCAACGCGCATCGAAGAGATGACGTGGACCGAGGTCCGCGCTCGCGTTGCTGCCGGCACCACCACCGTCCTCATTCCCATCGGCGGCACCGAACAGAACGGGCCGCACATGGTGCTGGGCAAGCACAACGTGCGCGCGCGTTTCTTTGCCGACGAGATCGCGAAGCAGCTCGGCAACGCGCTCGTCGCGCCGGTAGTGAGCTACGTGCCCGAGCCCGGCCACATCAAGTTCCCCGGCACGATCTCGATCAGCGATTCTGCTTTTGAAGGCTTGCTCGAAGGCGCGGCGCGGTCGTTCCAGCAACATGGCTTTCTCGACATCGTCTTCCTCGGCGATCACGGCGGCTATCGCAAGAGTCTCGATCGTGTCGCCGCCAAACTCAATCGCGAATGGGCACATTCGCCTTCGACGCAAAACTCCCGCGTGCATCCGCTGCCCGAGTACTACCGCGAGCTGGAACACGCCGGCCTCGCCGACACTTCGCTTGCCCTCGCCGTCGACAAGTCGCTCGTGAGAAGCGACGCTCTCGCGCATGTCGCGCCGGGCAAAGATGGTGTTCACGGCGATCCAAGACGCGCAACAGCTGAGCTCGGTCAACTGCCTGCGCGCGAAATCGTTGAGACTTCGGTGGCGCGTATTCGCACGCTTACCCTACACAAATGAAATCGATCTACTCCCTTTCGCTGGCCGCCGCGGTGATCGCAGCAGGCGCAGGCGCCCTTCTCGTCGAAGCAGGCGCGCAGCAGCCGGCTGCTTCTGCGTCGTCTGCATCGGTTGCTGCAATCGCGCCCGCAGCGAACATCTACGCGCAAGTCGGCGCGAACATGTTCAGCCCCGCAGTGCAAGGCCAGCTCGAACGCGTGTACGTGCCGAACCTGCGCTCGAACGAGGTCTATGTGATCGACCCGCCCACGGCCAAGGTCATCGACAAGTTCAAGGTGGGGCGCAGCCCGCAGCACGTCGTGCCCGCGTGGGATTTGAAGACGCTCTGGGTCGCGAACAACGCCGAAGGCCGCACCGACGGCAGCCTCACGCCCATCGACCCGATGACGGGCAAGCCCGGCAAGTCGATCCCGGTGGACGACCCGTACAACATGTACTTCACGCCCGACGGCAAGTCGGCCATCGTGGTTGCGGAGGCGAAAAAGCGCCTCGACTTCCGCGACCCGCAGACGATGAAGCTGCAGTACTCCGTCGACATGCCGTGGTGCGCCGGTGTGAACCACGCCGACTTCTCCATCGACAACAAGTACGCCATCTTCACTTGCGAATTCAGCGGCACGCTCGCGAAGGTCGATCTCGAAGGCCGCAAGGTGATGGGCTACCTCAAGCTGCAGATGCCGCAGCTGCGCTTCAAGGAAGGCTCACCCGCCGAAGGCCCGCTGACCGAAATCTGCACCACGCAAAAAGGCATGCCGCAGGACATCCGCATCTCGCCGGACGGCAAGCGCTTCTTCATCGCCGACATGCATGCCGACGGCGTGCATGTGATCGACGGCGACGCGTTCAAGCAAGTCGGCTTCATCCCCACGGGCCTCGGCGCGCACGGCCTGTACCCGAGCCGCGACGGCACGAAGCTTTATGTTGCCAATCGCAGCACGCACAAGATCCACGGCGGCGGCAAGGGCCCCGGCAGCGTAAGCGTGATCGACTTCGCAACGCAGAAGGTCGTGCAGACCATCGTGATCCCCGGCGGCGGCAGCCCCGACATGGGCAACGTCAGCGCCGACGGCAAGACGCTGTGGCTTTCGGGCCGCTACGACAATGAGGTCTACAAGATCGACATTGCGAGCGGCCAGGTCACGAAGATTCCCGTGGGACTCGAGCCGCATGGTCTTACGGTGTGGCCGCAACCGGGCCGCTATTCGCTCGGGCACACAGGCAACCTGCGCTAGGCGTTCAGAACATCGTCTGCTGGTAGCTGCCGGTTTTCCCGTCCGTACGCGGCGCAAGGACGCGCACATGCGGAAAGCCCGTGGTGAGCAACTCGTCCGGCTTGCCGCATTGCGGGCAAGCATAGTGATGCACACGAGGTTCGCCCGCCACTTCGACAGCCGTCACCTCCAGGCGCGAGCCGCAGAACTCGCACTCCTTTTCGATGCAGATCAGTTCCGGTTGCATGCGGCGCAGTATGCGCGCGTGCACTGCGGTGTTCAAGCTGCAGCGCGGAACGCGGAAAGCCGCTTCAGGCCAATTGCTTTTCGAGCTGGTCCAGCACTTCGTAGCACGGCAGCACCTGCGCCACGCTGGCATTGGGCTCGCGCCCTTCGCGGATCGCGGCGACAAACTCGCGATCCTGCAGCTCGATCCCGTTCATCGACACATCGACTTTCGACACGTCGATCTTCTCGTCCTTCCCGTTGAACAGGTCGTCGTAGCGCGCGATGTACGTCGCGGTGTCGCCGATGTAGCGGAAGAACGTGCCCAGCGGCCCTTCGTTGTTGAACGACAGCGACAGCGTGCAGATCGCGCCGTTCGCGGCCTTCAGCTGGATGCTCATGTCCATCGCGATGCCCAGCACCGGATGGATCGGCCCTTCGACTGCGTTCGCTTTCACGACGCGGCTGCCGGTCTGGTATTGGAACAAGTCCACCGTGTGCGCCGCGTGATGCCACAGCAGGTGATCAGTCCAGCTGCGCGGCTGGCCGAGCGCGTTCATGTTCGTGCGGCGGAAGAAATACGTCTGCACATCCATCTGCTGGATGTTGAACTCGCCGGCAATGATTCGCTTGTGCACGAACTGGTGACTCGGGTTGAAGCGGCGCGTGTGACCGCACATCGCGACAAGGCCCGTCTGCTTTTGCAACGCCAACACTTCGCGGCCGTCGGCGAGCTTGTCGCACAGCGGGATTTCCACTTGCACATGCTTGCCCGCGCGCAAGCAAGCAATCGTCTGCGATGCGTGCATCTGCGTCGGCGTGGCGAGGATCACAGCATCGACGTCGTCGCGAGCGAGCGTGTCGGCAAGCTCGGTCGTCGCATGGCCGATGCCGTACTTGGCCGCGACTTCGCGCGTCTTGTCCAGCTCGCGGCCGATCACCGACGTCACCTGCACACCATCGATGAGCTTCAGCGCATCGAGGTGCTTCTGCCCGAATGCGCCGGCGCCGGCGAGCGCGACTCTTAAAGTCTTCATGCCGTGTTCTCCAGGATCAAATGGCCGACGGCCGTGTTCGACGCGGGCACGTGATAGAAGCGATGCCGCACCACCGGCTTCGCGCCGCCGTTCACATCGGCCATCGCGCCACGGGCAATGAACCACATCACGAGTTCGATGCCTTCGCTGCCCGCCTCTTCGACGTATTCGATGTGCGGCATCTTCGCGAGGCCTTCCGGGTCGTCGATCAGGCGATCGAGAAAGCGGTTGTCCCATTCCTTGTTGATCAGCCCGGCGCGTGGCCCTTGCAGCTGATGGCTCATGCCGCCCGTGCCCCAGATCTGCACGTTCAGGTCTTCGTCGTAGCTTTCGATCGCCTTGCGGATCGCCTGCCCAAGGCGGAAGCACCGCATGCCGCTGGGCACCGGGTATTGCACGACGTTCACCGCGAACGGGATCACCTTGAACGGCCACTGCTTTGCGTCACCGCACATCAGCGACAGCGGCACCGTCAGGCCATGATCGACATCCATCTTGTTGACGATGGTCAGATCGAAGTCCTGCTGGATCACCGACTGCGCGATATGTGATGCAAGCTCAGGCGCGCCCTCTACATCGGGCACGGGGCGCGGGCCCCAGCCTTCGTCGGCGACCTTGTAGCGCGCGGCCGTGCCGATCGCGAACGTCGGGATCATCTCCAGGCTGAACGCCGTCGCATGATCGTTGTAGACCAGAAAGACAACGTCGGGCTTGTTGTCCTTCATCCATTGCCGCGAAAACTCGTAGCCCGAGAAGACCTTCTGCCAATACGGCTCGGCCGTCTTGCCAAGATCCATCGCCGCGCCGATCGCGGGCACATGCGATGTATAGACCGATGCGGTGATGCGCGCCATCGTGTTATTTCCTTCCCCACATCGGGTCGCGGCCGCCGGAGATCATCATGTCGCGATATTCCTCTTCGCTCATGCCGGTCATCGATCCGGCCATCTGCTGAAAGCTCTTGCCGTCGGTCGCGCCGATCTTCGCGAGGAAGTAGATGTTGCCGCCCAGCTGAATGCAGCGATTGAGGTCACGCGCAATGACCGCTTGCTTCTGGTCTTCGGTCATCTGCCATTCATCGAGGTAGGCGCGCTCGTCCTTCTTGAATCGCTCGCGGTTGCCCGACTTCATCAGCGACATGCAGAACTGGTTGAGCCAGTAGCCCTTGCGGCTTTGCTCGGCATCGAAGATCGTCGTGCCGGGCACGTTCTTGTAAGGTTTGTCGAGCGACATGGCTAGGTCCAGTAAAGACGCATCGGGTTGTCGACGACGAGCTTACGCTGCAACTGCGGCGTCACCGCGATATGCGGAATGAAATCGACCAGCAATCCATCGTCGGGCATGTGGTCCTTGAGGTTTGGATGCGGCCAGTCGGTGCCCCACAGCACGCGATCAGGAAAGGTCTCGACCACCTTGCGCGCGAACGGCACGACATCGCGATACGCGTCGCGCTCGCCATCAAGCGCGCGCGGGCCCGAATGCGACAAGCGCTCCGGGCAGCTCACCTTGCTCCACACGTTGCCATGCTCGCGCATGAATTTCAGGAACAGCTCGAACTCCGGGCCGTCGATGGGCTTGCGAACATCGGGGCGGCCCATGTGGTCCACCACCACCGTCGTCGGCAGGCTCGTGAAGAAGTCCCACAGCTCGGGCAAATCCTGCGCCTCGAAGTAGATCACCACATGCCAGCCGAGCGGCGCAATGCGCGATGCAATCTCCATCAGCTCGTCTTTCGGCGTGAAGTCCACCAGCCGCTTGACGAAGTTGAAGCGCACGCCGCGCACACCGGCTGCGTTCATCTCTTCGAGCTCTGCATCGGTCACGCTGCGCTTGACCGTCGCAATGCCGCGCGCCATGCCGTTCGATGCCTTGAGCGCATCGACCATCGCGCGGTTGTCCGCGCCGTGGCACGTGGCCTGCACGATCACATTGCGTTCGAAGCCCAGGTGATCGCGCAACGCAAAGAGCTGCTGCTTGCTCGCATCGCACGGCGTGTATTTGCGTTCGGGCGCATACGGAAACTCCGCGCCCGGCCCGAACACGTGGCAATGCGCATCCACACTGCCCGGCGGAAGCTGGAACCGCGGCTTGCTCGGGCCGGCATACCAATCGAGCCAGCCCGCAGTCTTCTCGAACGCGCCTGAAGTGGGCTTGCCTGTCATGTCAGTCGGGCGATCTCAATCGGGTTTGATGTGCGCGTCCTTCACGATCTTGTCGTAGCGCACGCGGTCGTCGTGGATCAGTTTCGCAAAGACTTGTTCGGAGCCCGGGATCACATCGCCGCCGACGCCGGTCATGCGCTGCTTCACGTCGGCGGATTGCAATGCCTTCTGCACTTCTTCGTGCAAGCGATCGACGATCGCCTTCGGCGTGGCCGCGGGCGCGAGGAGCCCATACCACACCGACGCCTCGAAGCCGGGCCAGCCCGACTCGGCGATCGTCGGCGCGTCGGGGAAGATCGCCGTGCGCTTGTCGCTCAGCACCGCGATCACCTTGAGCTTGCCGCCCTTCACATGCTGCTGCACTTCGAGCGCGTTGACAGCGATCAGCGGCACCTGCCCGCCGATCACATCGGTGATCGCCGGTGCGCCGCCGCGATACGGCACATGCTGCAATTGAATGCCCGCAGCGTGCGCGAAGAGCTCGACGGCCATGTGCGGTGTCGACCCGTCGCCGGGCGTGGCATACGGAATCGTGCCGGGCTTGGCCTTCGCTGCCGCGACGAGCGCCTTCACGTCCGCGTACGGCGCAGAAGGATTCGCCGCAATCACAACGGGCACTCGCCCAATGAGCGAGACCGGCACCAGATCCTTCTCGGGATCGAAGGGCTGCGGCTGGTACAGCGACGGATTTGCCGCAAGCGCATTCGCCGCCATCAGCAGCGTGTAGCCGTCGGGCGCTGCTTCGATGACGGTTCTCACTGCGATATTGGTGCCCGCGCCCGGCTTGTTCTCGATGATCACGGGCTGGCCCAGGCTCGCGGAGATCGCTTGCCCCACGGTGCGCGCGACGATGTCAACAGCTCCGCCCGCCGAATAGCCGACGACGATCCTGATCGGCCGCGACGGATACGCCTGCGCGAACGCCTGCTTCGTGAACTGCGCCAGCGGCAGCATGGAAAGCGCCGTGATCATGTGGCGGCGTGTGAATCTCATCGGGTGTCTTTCGTTGTTCGTTCAGTCATTCGCCGCGCCGCGCAAGCCCGAGCGCGCGATCATGTCCTTCAACTCGCCGCTGGCGCGCAGTTGCTCCGCGAACTGCGCCAAATACGCAGCGCCCGCTGCACGGCCCTTGGGATACGCAACCGCAAGATTCTCGACACCCCATCGCCCCGGCAAGATGCGCGAGCCCGGCACCTGGTCCGCCAGCTCGAACAGGATGCCCTTGTTCGTGGCATACGCATCGATCTCGCCGCGCCTCAGCATCTCGGCGGCCTTCGGCAGTGAAGCGGCAGGAACCAGCTTGGCATTCTTGAACCTCTGCGACAGCACATGCTCCGAGCTGCTGCCCTGCGTGACGCCCACGCGAGTGCCCGAGCCATCCACCTCATCGGCGTTCGCGAGCTTCGAGCCCGACGGCACGAGATAGCCAAGCTCCAGCCGCACCACCGTCGGCGTGAAGTCGATGTCGCCTCGCCGCTCTTCGCTTGCGTTGGTGAAGGTGAAGTCGATGTCGCCCTTCTTCATCGCCGCGAGGATGAGCGCGATGCGATCGAACTCGACCACCTGCACCGGTACACCCATCTCGCGGCCGAGCGCACGGCCCATCTCCAGCGCAAGGCCGACTTCGCGCCCATCCTTCGATCGCACATACGACGTGGGGCTGCCCGAATACACGCCGACGCGCAAAGTGCCGGTCGGCGCGATGGCTTGTCGCACATCGGCCGACGGCGCGTACGCGCATGAAGCAACGGACACTGCGACGACGCCCGCTGCAATTGCGGTCGCGACAAGGTTGAATGCGCGGCGTAGCATGATCAATCGATGTAGCGCAGGCCTGCCTTGGCTAGCGGCTCACGCATTTTGTACATGTCCAGGCCGAGCACGCCCGATGCGAGCTTGTCGCGCTTGTCGCCTTCGTTGGCCTCGCGCGCGGCGGCAGCCTCCAGTGTCTTTTGCGCCATCGCGGCAGGCACGCACACAACGCCATCATCGTCAGCAACGATCACATCGCCCGGATGCACGAGCGCGCCCGCGCACACGACGGGGATGTTCACCGATCCCAGCGTCGCCTTGACCGTGCCCTTCGAGCTGATCGCGCGGCTCCACACCGGAAACTGCATCTGCGTGAGCGTGCGCACGTCGCGGCAACCCGCGTCGATGATGAGCGCGCGTGCGCCGCGTGCGTTGAACGATGTCGCGAGCAAGTCGCCGAAGAAGCCGTCGGTGTTCTCCGATGTCAACGCGGCCACGACAACATCGCCGGGCTGAATCTGCTCGGCCACCACATGCATCATCCAGTTGTCGCCGGGATGCAGCAGCACCGTCACCGCCGTTCCCGACACCTGCGCGCCCGCATAGATCGGCCGCATGTAGGGCTTCATCAACCCGACGCGGCCCATTGCTTCGTGCACTGTGGCCGACCCGAATGCCCCCAGCGCATCCGCCGCTTCGCGGTTGGCGCGCTTGATGTTGCGATACACCACGCCTAGTTCGTACATGTCACTGCCCCTTTGCTTCCATTCGTGCTTTCAATCGAGCATCCAGCCGCGGAAACACGCGCCGCGTGTTGCCTTCGAAGATCGCATGCTTTTCCTCGGCCGACAGGATCGTCGATGCGTCGATATAGCACTTCGTGTCATCGTAGTAGTTGCCCGTGGTGGGGTCGATGCCGCGAACGGCCCCGATCATCTCGCTGGCGAACAGCACGTTCTTCACGGGGATCACGGTGTTGAGCAAATCGATGCCCGGCTGGTGATACACGCAGGTGTCGAAGAAGATGTTGTTCATCACGTGATCCGCGAGCAGCGGCTTTTTCATCTCTTGCGCCAGGCCGCGAAAGCGCCCCCAGTGATACGGCACCGCGCCGCCGCCGTGCGGGATGATGAAGCGCAGCGCCGGGAAATCCTTGAACAAGTCGCCCTGCACACATTGCATGAAAGCCGTCGTGTCCGCGTTGAGGTAATGCGCGCCCGTTGTGTGAAAGGCCGGGTTGCAACTTGTGCTGACATGGATCATCGCGGGCACGTCGTACTCCACCATCTTTTCGTAGATGGGGTACCACCACTTGTCGGTCAGCGGCGGCTCTTTCCAATGGCCGCCGGAAGGATCGGGGTTCAGGTTGATCCCGACCGCGCCGTATTCCTTGATGCACTTCTCCATTTCGGGAATGCAGCTCTTCGGATCGACGCCCGGCGACTGCGGCAGCATTGCCACCGGCACGAAGCTGTCGGGAAACAATTGCGACACGCGATGACAAAGCTCATTGCAGATCGCGGCCCATGTGCTCGATACATTGAAGTCGCCGATGTGATGCGCCATGAAACTTGCGCGCGGCGAAAAAAGCGTCAGGTCGTTGCCGCGTTCTTTCATCAGCCGCAGCTGGTTGTTCACGATCGATTCGCGCACTTCATCGTCGGAAATCTTCAGCTCGCTCGCCTTCGGCATCACGGACGCATCCTTGATGCCGGCGATCTGCTTGTTGCGCCATTCTTCGAGCGGCTTGGGCGCCGTCGTGTAGTGGCCGTGGCAATCGATGATCATCGTCATACCGGCTCCATTCCTTGCCGTAGCTTTGCATCCGCGGTGGGCGGCGAAGCCATGAACACGAGCAGTTCGCGTGCGGCTTCTCGCTGCGCGCACGTAGCGCAGATCGCGCCCGAAAAAGTCGTGATGATCTCCACCGCCTTCGGCATCGGCCCGACGATGGCAATGCCCGGCAGGTGCATCAATTCGGACAGTTGCTGAAAGCCAAGCGCAACCTTGCCATCGGCAACGAGCGAGCCAACGGGCACACCCGGCGGCGCTTGCACCAGGCGCGACCGCATCGCATCCGCCATGCCCCAGCGCTCGATCAACTTCACGAGTGCAGTGCCGCTCGGACCGGTCGAATAGCCGACAGTCGGCGCATCGAGCATCGCGCGCTTGAGCGCTTCCTCCGTCGAGATATCGGGTTGCCGCGCACCGGCCTTCACTGCAACGCTCACGCCCGATCGCACGATGTCCACGCGGCTGCCCACCACAACCTTGCGCGCATCGAGCAACTTGTCGATCGCGTCCGAGCCCAGCACGACGATGTCGAAAGGCTCATCGGCCTGCACGCGCTGGGCGGCATCCACACCGCCGACCGATTCAATCTGCGTGTTCACGTTCGCAAGCATCTGGTACATCGACGCAAGCTCCCCGAGGAGCTGCTTCGTTGCCATGGACGAGATTCCGCGAATCGTGGGCATTGGGCGATTGTCGGGCCACGGCGCAATGCATTGCGAGCCCCGGCTCCCTCTAGCAGCTATAGCACTTCAGCATAATGGCAGACCCGTCATATCGATCATGGACCTCAAGCAGCTCGAGTACTTTGTTCGCGTCGCCGAGCTTGGCAGCTTCACGCGCGCCGCGGTTGAGCTCGAAGTTGCGCAGCCCGCGCTCAGCCGGCAAGTGCGCCTGCTGGAGGTGGAGCTGCGCCAGACGCTGCTTGTGCGCAATGGGCGCGGCGCAGTGCCGACCGAAGCGGGGCAAGTGCTGCTCGAACACGGGCGCGGCATCCTGCATCAAGTGCGGCGTGCGCGCGAAGACCTGGGCCGGTTGCGCGGCGGCTTGTCGGGCCGCGTGGCGCTCGGCCTTCCCAGTAGTGTGGCGCGAGTGCTCGCCGTGCCGCTCATTCGCGCTTTCCGCAGTGAGATGCCCGACGCCAAGCTTTCGATCAGCGAAGCGCTCTCCGCCGGATTGCAGGACGGCCTGACCAGCGGGCGACTGGACATCGCCGTGCTCTATAACGCGCAGCCTTCGCGCGAGCTCGATGTGACTCCGCTCATCGAAGAAGACTTGTTGCTGGTCCGTGCGCGGCCGCCGGGCTTGCATGAAGACCCGCCGCCTGGACCTGTTGCTTTGAACGAAGTCGCGAATGTGCCGCTCGTGATTCCGAGCCGGCCGAACGCGATCCGCATGCATGTCGAATCGGCACTCGCGGAGATCGGCGCGAAGCCGAACGTCGCATTGGAGATCGATGGTGTGACCGCGATCCTCGACCTTGTTCTCGACGGCGCAGGCTGCGCGATTTTGTCGCGTAACGCGCTACTCAATTCGCAGCGGCCTTCGGCCTACACCGCGCGGCAGATCGGCGAGCCGCCGCTTCGCATCCAGCTCTCGCTGGCGACGAGCCTTCAGCGGCCGGCGACGCCGGTGCAGAAGGCGACGCTCGACTTGATTCGCAAGATCGTGCCGGATGTGATGAACCGGAATTGACTCATCGCTTTCGCGCCGCGAGCAACCGGTCCGCGTAGTTCTGCCAGGTTGCGCCCTTCTCGATGCCCGCGAACACGCCCTCCCGCGCGCAGTCCGCAACCCACTGCTGCTTGTCGGCAATCGCGCGCGACATCAACGGCTCGAAGCCCGCTTCGCGCACCGTGTTCGCCGCTTCGCGCATCTCTTCGGCGCGGCGCTTGCCGTGCTGCACAACGCGGCTGAAGAAGTACGCGCCCTGCTTTTGCCAGTCGATCGACGGAAACGTCTCCTGCAACGTGGGCAGCACGTGGTCTTCGACGCCGTATGCGCGCGCGGTCGTATAGCTTTCGATCACGAGCGCTTCCAGACCCTTGATCATCACGCTGCGGCACATCTTGATCGCGCTGGCCACGCCGAAGCTGTCGCTCACGGCCTTGGCGTCCATGTCCCACGATTGCAGCAGCGTCGCGAGTTCCATCGCATACGGGCCGCCCAGCAGCATCGGCACCTTGATGCCGTAAGGCGGCACCGACGTCATCACGCCGGCTTCGACATAGCTCGCGCCGGCGGCGCTGATCGCGGCGGCAGCCTGCTGCTTCGTGCCCGGTGATGCGGAATTCAGATCGAGGAACAACGTGCCCGGCAAGATGAACCGCGCGGCTTCTTCGGCGACCGCAAGCGTGTTCGATGCAGTGACGGCGGAGATGATGAGATCGCTCGCCTCGCACAACTCACGCATCGAGCCGTGCGGCGTCACGCCCGCGCCCTTGGCATGCGCAAGCTCGGTTTCGCGCGAGGCAGCCTGCGTGAACTT
>Ga0265314_10002114_pt1 | contig 20865 bp, 13 predicted proteins | sample 4126metaG_FD_203106 | JGI IMG/M metagenome (GOLD analysis project Ga0265314, IMG submission 203106) | Rhizosphere microbial communities from Carex aquatilis grown in University of Washington, Seatle, WA, United States - 4-1-26 metaG | ecosystem: Host-associated > Plants > Roots > Rhizosphere >... | reverse complement strand
ACGATCCAGCGGCGAGGCGCGAGCACGATCATGGCGAAGGCCTGCTGGAGGACGCCGTAGATCAACACGGCGATGGCAAAGCGCGCCAGGGTGGTTTGGCCGCGGCGGCGGGCCGCACTTGCCACAACAAAAAAAAGCACCAGCGGGCCGATGACGCCGAGCCACTCGTACCAGGTCCAGCTATAGAGCCGGAACCAATGCCGTGTCTCCATTGCGTTGACCCACGCCGGAGAGGGACGGGCAAAGAGCCAGCCGAAGGGAACCAGCATGGCCGCGCGATACGCGACGCCGGTCTGGCTGCCGGCGCTGCGGCTGCGCCACGTACGGAACTTCCGATGCATCGGTTCCGCGAGGACAAGCATGAGGACGCAACAGAACGAGACCCCGAATGCGCCCATGAGCGGATGCAGCAAAACGGCGACGAGGAGCAGGGGCGCGGCCTGCCAGCGCCTGCCGGCCAGGATGCGAGCGACGGCCAGCAGGATGAGCGCGGTGGCCGGATTGCGTGGATGCAGATACTGGTCGGCGATGTAGAGCGCGGTGCCCGCAACGGGCAGCGTGAGCATTGCGCCCAGCATGGCGATGCCGCTCCATCGCGCCGGAGCATCGTCAAAAAGCCGGCACACGATGGACCAGCAGGCCCAGACGATCCCAACGATCGAGATAGCCTGCCAGAGCAGCTCTGACCACACCAGCGGAATTCCTGTTGCGCGGACGAAGGCCGCCATCCAGTTATCGAAGACGCTGGCGCGCATCTGCACGCGGAAGAACTCGCCGTCGTGGGGATAGAGCGCGGGGTTGAGGCCGGCTTTGACCGCGGTCAGGTAGACGCCGTCGTCTTCAGCTCCGGGGTGATAGCCCATGGCCAGGAATCCCAGCAGCGAGAAGAGCAGGATCGGAATGAGGCCGGTGGAAGCGAAAAGGCGTCGCAATCGTCTATGCTCCGATTAGACAGCGTCCGTCTGTGGAGTTCCGCCGTCACCTTGAGCATAGAAGGAATTGCCGCCCCGCCGTTCAACAGCATCACGAAGTTGCGATTCACTTGCCCTCCCATGCCGTGCTCGCAAAAACTCGCGCTGGTGATTCCGACATTGCGCGAAGCAGCCGCGCTGCCCGCGGTGCTGGAACGCGCCATTCGAGCGCTGGCCGAGGTTCACATCCCCTGGGAGATTGTGGTTGTGGACGACGACAGCGGCGATGGCACCGCGGAGATTGTCAGCGGAATTGCGCAGCGCGAAAGCCGTGTGCGCCTGCTGGTGCGGCGGTCGCGGCGCGGGCTCTCTGGAGCCATTCTGCACGGATGGCGCAACTCCTCGGCGAGCATCCTGGGAGTGATGGATGCGGATCTGCAGCATCCGCCTGAGCTACTGCCACTTTTACTTGGCGAGATTCTGCGCGGCAGCGATGTGGCCATCGGCAGCCGTTATGCAGAGGGAGCGGCGCTGGATGGATGGAGCCGGCTGCGCAGGCTTATCTCTTGTGCTTCCATGCGCCTGACCTGGCCACTGCTGGCGGGTGAGATCCGCCCGCGCGATCCGCTCTCAGGATTCTTTATGGTGCGCCGCAATTGCGTGGAGCGGGTGGCGTTCCATGCTTCAGGATTCAAGCTGCTGCTGGAGATCCTGGTGCGGGGAAACGTCCATTCCGTGAGCGAGGTTCCGATTGCATTTGGTGTACGCGCGTCAGGCAGGAGCAAAGCCGGAGTGAGAGTTGCATGGGATTACGTGCGCCTGCTGGCGGGGCTTTACGCGGATCGGCTGAGATTCTCTCGATCAGCCTTCAGACGCCAGCCTTCAGCCATCGGCGATCAGCCTCAATCGACGAACCCGAAACTGATGGCTGAGGGCTGAGAGCTCTTCTTAGAAAGGTGCCTGGCTCAAACGGCAGGCAGCAGCGCGCGCATCAGCAGGAACGCGCCCACTCCGAGGAAGAACACCAGCGCCATGCGAATGCCGGGCTCGCGATTGACTTCCGGCACCAGGTCGCTAGCGCCCACGTAGAGAGCAACGCCGGCGGAGATGGGCAGGCCGTAAGGGAGCCATTGCGGCGCCAGCTCCATTACCAGCACGCCGGCCAGGGTGGCCACGGCCAGCCCCACGGCCGCGCCGAATGCAGCACCCCGGCTGCGGCCGCTGGCCAGCATCACAGAGGCCATGGTGAATCCTTCGGGCGCCTTGTGCAACAGGATGGCGAGGAAGATGAGCCAGCCGAACACGTCAGAGACCACAAACCCGGAACCGATGGCGATGCCATCGAAGAGCGCGTGCACGCTGAGGCCGGCGAGCACGGATAATCCCGTGCGGCGGGAGACAAACTCATCGCTATGGGTTTCCTCGCCGTAGTGGAAATGCGCGTTGATGGTGTGCTCCAGCAGGTGCACCACGCAGTAGCCCGCCATGATGAGAATGGGGCCGAGGCGCGGGCTCAGGCGCACGCTCTCCGGCATCATTTCAAGCACCGCGGTGGCCATCAGGAAGCCGGCGCCGAGCGCGACAAAGTAGCGCAGATATTTTTCAATGCCGCGCGCGCGCACCAGAACCAGGCCGCCGGCCACGTCTGCGAGGGCGGCGATGGTGCCGAGAATTAGAGAGAGCTTGAGCATGGTTGGTACGAATTTTCAGTTGTCAGTCCTTAGATTTCAGTCGTCAGGTTCCGGTGCAGTTCACAACCAGTATGAAGCGCGACCGACAACTGACAACTGAAAACTGAAAACTCTCTTTCCTACCCGCTGTGCCGGATGTTAAGCACGTCGCCATCCTTCACCACGTATTCCTTTCCTTCCAGGCGCAGCGTCCCCCTGGCGCGCGCCGCGGCCTCTGAGCCGGCTTCAAGCAGCGCGTCCCAGCGGATGGTTTCGGCGCGGATGAAGTGATGCTCGAGGTCGGTATGAATGGCGCCCGCGGCCGCCGGAGCCTTTGAGCCTAGCGGAACGGTCCACGCGCGGCATTCGTCATCGCCAGCGGTGAAGAAGCTGATGAGCCCCAGCAGCTCGTAGCTCTTGCGGATGAGCCGCACCAGGCCGCTCTCATGCAGGCCGTAGCTGGCCAGAAAATCCGCGGCCTCTGCGTCCTCCATTTCCGCCAGCTCGGCTTCAACCTTGCCGCAGATGGCAGTGGCGCCGGCGTTGAGCCGCTGGGCTATTTCTTCCAGGCCGTACTTCTTCACCGCGGCATCCAAATCGTCGCCCAGGGTGACGCTTTCACCGATGTTTACTGCGTAAAGGATGGGCTTTTGCGAGAGGAACATGAAGCCCTTGATCAGTTTTTTCTCCTCCGGGGTCATTTCCAGTTCACGCAGCGGCTGCTCTTTTTCCAGAGCCTCTTTGGCGCGCAACAGCAGGGCCTGTTCGCGTTCCAGCTCGGCGGTGCGAGCCTTCTTCAAATCCTTCTCCACGCGCTCCAGCCGTTTCTCCACCTGGGTCAGGTCGCTGATCATTAGGTCGAATTCGACGCTCTTGATATCGCGCAGCGGATCGATGGAGCCGACGTGGGGGATGGAATCGTCTTCAAATGCGCGCAGCACGTGGATCAGCGCGTCGACGCCGCGCAGGCTGGTGAGGAAGGCTGTTTCCTGGAGCGTCTCCTGCCCGATGGCGGCCACGTCCACGTACTCCACCGAGGCAAATGTGGTCTTTTTGGGCGAGTAGAGCGCGGAGAGTTTGTCCAGGCGGTCGTCAGGAACGCGGGCCACACCGATGTGCGCCTCGCGCGGGTTGGAGTGGCCGCGCTCCCCCAGTTTTGCCTTGGTCAGAATTTTGAATAACGAGGTTTTGCCCACCTGGGGCAGGCCGATAATGCCGGTTTTCATTCGCTTCCTGTGAGGGCCCCTGCACGATGCAATGCGCGCTACAGAGCCTTATCGATGATACAGGAGGGTGGTCAAGCGGATGGAACGCGGAGCGGCGAGTCGGCTACTCCGGTGGCCAGAAAGCCTTGACCTCGGAGAAGGATAGTTCCTCTTCAGTCTGAGGCTGCCTCGCATATGCTTCGCGCTCTTGCCTTTCTTGTTCAAGCACTCTCAATCTCACCAGGTGGCCCTTTAGAGCCTCGCGAATGAATGAAGATCGGCTTTGCTTCGTTTGTTGCACTGCCCGATCCACAGCGCGCAGAAGTTCCTCGTCGAGTGCGATCGGAATTTTCGCCATTGAGGTGGTTTTCGTCGGCATTATCTGAAGTACGTTAGCATGACCAGCGCGAACCCCGCGGCGCTTGCCGTGGAGAGGAAATTAACCGCGTCATTGTTGAGCCATCCGCGGCGTTCTAGCGTGGCGCCGAGCAGGCTATCAAAGAACAGCCCGAAGACGCCGGCGGCCCAACTCACCGCGAGCATGGCCGCGCCGCCGCCGAGGGCCAGCGTGCCGGCAGTGCTGACGATGCCGGCCGCAAGCACGCCGGCTGCGGTTCCGACGAAGCTGATTGCACCATCGGTTCCGGCTTCGACGCGCCTTAGCGTTGTCAGCATCACCGGCCTGCCGCCCAGCACCTGGCCGATCTCTGAAGAAACGGTATCTGCCGCAGCCTCAGCCAGCGCGGCCAGGGCGATGGTGAACAGAGGCAATGCGGCAGAAGAGGAAAGCGCGAGCCGGCCGGTGATCCACTCCTGCACCAACGGCGTCGCTGCAAGTGCGGCAACGCCCATGTTGGCCGCCACCTGCGCCGCGATGCGGCCGCGGCGCTTTTCCGCCGTGCCCAGGCGCTCCTTGCGTGCGCGTCGGTAGCGGGTTGCGGCGGAGGTCAGCACCAGCAGCACCGCCACCGGAACCAGCGCGGTGCGCCAAGGAGAAAACGGCTCGGCGGCTGTGGAGAACATCATGCTTGCGGTGATTGCGGCGCCGGTTGCCGCCGCCGCGGGGGTGGCTGCGCGCGCGGCCCACGCCAGCAGACCAAGTGCCGCACTCAATCCCAGGACCCACGCCGCCGCATGGGGATTGCGGGCCAGCCAGTCCTGCGCCTGCAACACGACTTCGACCGCCGTAGCCGGCAGCACCAGCAGGAGCACGAGCTTCGATTCCCAGGCCAGGTCGGTTCCTGTCACCAAGCTATGGTAGCGGTTGGAGCAGGAGTTTCGCCCCGTCTCAAGCACGGTTGTGGAACCTCCGGCTCAAACGATTTACACTCAGTGCGCCAGCAGATTCCAACTCTCCTCATCGGTCAACGGAGTTGCATATGAAACCGTATTCCGCCATCCTTGCCGCCGTCTCTGCCTCTCTGCTACTCAGCGCCACTGCGATTGCACAGGAAACTTCACAGCGTCTTGTGCTCACCGGCGGCGGCGAAACCATTGTGCTGGAGCCTTACGCGCACAATGTTCTGCGCGTCACCATCAGCATGGATGATGCGGCTGCCAAGGGCGCGCCCGGCTATGGCATCATCGCCAAGCCCGACGCCGGCGGCTGGACGGCCGACCAATCGAACGGCCAGGAAGTCTACAAATCGGACCGCATGATCGCTATTGTTCAGCGCGCCAAGGGCGAGCCGCCGACGGAGCTCTTCGGCACTACCGGCACATCAAAGTACTTCCGCGGGTCGGCGCCGTGGGCAAACATCGCCATCTGGACACCCGACGGCAAACAGTTGCTCGAGATGGAGGGCTGGGATCAGTCCCAGTACAACCACAAGGACGGAACGGCTCCGCTGGCCAACGACTTCCGTCCCAGCGATCCGCCATCGTACGTTGTGGGCGCCACGTTTGCATCGCCTGACGATGAGCACTACTACGGCCTCGGCCAGAACCAGGAGGGATTCCTCGATCATCGCGGCCACACCGTGCGCTGCTGGAACGACTACCTGGCGGCCGCCGCACCCAGCACCTGCGTACCGTTGATGGTTACCAACAAGGGCTACGGCGTGCTTTGGGACAATCCCTCCAAAACCACGATCGAGGCCGGCTTCAACGAGCAGACGAAATGGTCTTCCGAGGCCGGCAACCGCGTCTCGTACTTCGTGATCGCCGGCAAGGATGACGACGAGATCTACGCCGGCTACAAGCTCCTGACGGGGCCCACGCACATGCTGCCCAAGGCCGCATACGGGTACATCCAGTGCAAACAGCGATACGAAAGCCAGGACGAGGTGATGGCCGTTGCCAAAGGATACCGCGACCGTCATCTGCCTGCCGACGTGCTGGTGGTGGACTGGTTCTACTACACCAAGATGGGCCAGATGGACATGGATCCCAAGTACTGGCCCGACCCCAAGGCGATGAACGAGAAGCTGCACAAGATGGGCTTTGAGACCATGATCAGCGTCTGGCCGCGATTTACTGCCGACGACCGGTACTTCGATTTCATTAAGAAGAACGGCTGGTTTGAGCAGCTGGCTGACGGCACGCCGGAGAACGGCCTGCCCTACGACCGCGCCGGCTCCGATATCGACACCACGAATCCCGATGCGGCGAAGTGGTACTGGAATGTGGTCCACGACAACATCCTCTCGCAAGGCTTCGATTCGCTGTGGGCCGACGAGACCGAGCCCGACCTGCCGCCAAACGGCGCGTTTCTTTCCGTGGGTCCAGGGAGCGAGTACTTCGACGTCTATCCGTACTTCCACACCAAGGCGCTCTACGACGGCTTCCGCAAGGACGAACCCAACAAGCGCGCGCTGATCCTCTCTCGCGACGCCTACATTGGCACACAGGCGAACGGCGCCATCTTCTGGTCGTCAGATATTTACCCCAACTGGGATACGCTGCGCCGCCAGATTCCCACCGGACTTGATTTTGCGGCGTCAGGCCACACCTACTGGTCAAATGACACCGGCGGCTGGCAGTGGCTGCCGCGCGTGCATCATCCTGCGCATCCGCCGCTGCTCGATCCCTCAGACGCGCGCGCCGAAGTCGGCGGCTACGACGACTATCCCGAGCTTTACACTCGCTGGTTTCAGTACGCCACGTTCCTGCCCATCATGCGCACGCACGGAAGCCGCCCGCAGAATGAGGTTTGGAGCTATGGCAAGCAGGCCGAGCCGATCCTGGAAAAATACCTCCGCCTTCGCTATGAGCTGATGCCCTACATCTACTCGCTTGGCTACCACACCTGGCTCACGGGGGCGCCATTCATGCGCGCGCTCCCGCTCGACTTCCCCAATGACCCCAAGGTGGCCGATCTCCGGGATGAGTACATGCTGGGGCCGGCGTTCCTGGTTGCGCCGATTACGGAGCAGGGCGCCACCAGCCGCGAGGTCTATCTGCCCGCCGGCGCCAACTGGTACAACTACTGGACCGGCGAACGTTTCAAGGGCGGCCAGACCATCACTGCGCCCGCGCCCATCGATACCATTCCGCTGTTTGTCCGAGCCGGATCGATCATCCCACTGGGCTCTCAGGTGGAGAGCACTCACGAAAAGCAGACCATCATGAAGGTTCGCGTCTATCCCGGCGCCGACGCGGAATTTACGCTTTTTAACGACGACGGCACCACCTACGCCTACGAGAACGGCGGCGGCTCAGTGACCCGCCTGCACTGGAACGACGCGCAGCACAAGCTTACGCACGACGGCGCCGCGGCCTGGCCGCAGCCGGATTCGGACATTGTGGAGATTGCCGGCCATTGAAGCGGCGGAAACGCTGAAAGGGAGAAAGTGGGAAGAAGGCCAGCCCCTTCGCGCCCAATCCGTCCTCGCCGCGTCTAAATCCGTGTATCTCCTTCGGTATATGGGGCGCCGCCGGCTTGGCCGCTCGACTGATTTACAATCACCTGAGTGAGCAGGATCGAAACTGAATGAGTCTCTTTGTATTGCGTCCAGGCCATTGGTGCGTGCGGTTGGCGCAGACGGGTGTTCTTCTTGGGGCCGCGGCCTTCGCCGCCGGCTGCGGAGCCGGATATCGTCCGGTAATAACTCCCATCAACCCCACGGGGCCGGCGCCGCAGCCGGCCTCACTGGTTGCTGTGGTCTCCTCAACCGGGCCAACGACACCCGGGGTGGCAACCATCATCGACTACGCCGGCGACACCATCATGGCACAGGCGCCCATCGGTCCCGGGCCGCTCTCCTTTTCCGCGGATGAGTCGGGAGCAAACGGCTACACCGTCAATAGCGACGGCACCCTCACGAATTTCCCCATTAGCGTTCAGCTCCAGAACCGCAATGTTCAGTACACAACGCTGCCCACCACGGCCAGTATCGTGAACCTCTTCTCGCCCTCCGGCGGCCTTTGGGCGGCGGACCTCAACGGCAACGTTGCCGATGTGCTCAGCGGTTTTCCCGCCACCTTCAAGCTGGCCATCCCGGTGGCGCCCACTCCTGTCCAGGTGGTTGGCCCCATCAGCGTCAAAGAGCGCGATTACGTTATCAGCCAGAACTTTGCAGACCCCACCGGCGTGGCCTGCAACGTTTCGCCAGGCGCCGCTCCTGCGGTGGGCGAAGCCGACGCCGTGGAGCAGGTGAACGACACGGTCTCCGCCAAGATCGGATTGGGCAAATGCCCTGTCTTCGGCCTGGAAACCATCGACGGCCAGCGCCTTTTCGTGCTCAATCGCGGCGACGACACCATCACCGTGATTAACAGCGGCGATAACACTCTGGACACCTGCACGCCGTTCCTGAACCAGAGCGGACAAAAGGTATATTGCCACCCCACCCTTCCGCTTTCGCTCAGCGCCGTAAACGCCATCAACTCGGGATGCGAGGGCAGCACTCTGCCCCCGTGCGGCGGTCCGCCGAACGGAACCGCGGGGATGCCCAATATCGCCGGTCCCGTCTACGCCGAGTACAACGCCGCCACGGCGCAGCTCATCGTCTCCGATTACGATGGCAACGCAGTCAGCGTGATCGACGTCAGCCTGGACCAATACGGCAACGACAGTCCCACCTTCGGCACCACCTTTACCATCCCGGTGGGAACCAATCCGGCCAGCGTGACCGCACTCTACGACGGCAGCCGCGCGTACACCGCCAACCAGGCCGACGGCACGGTCAGCATCGTCAATCTCACCAGCCACACTCTGGAGAAGACGGTTCCGGTCAACGGCCATCCGCGTACTGTGGTTTCCACGCAGAACTCGCTTTACGGCAAGGTATACGTGGCATCGCCGGACAGCCCGTACCTGACCATCATCCGCACTGACCAGGACATCATTGACGCCAATGTGCTGGTGCAGGGCAGCATCATTGACGTCCGCACAACCACGCAGAACGCCGCCAGCGGCAACGCCCAGGTGAACAGCCGCAAGCCCGGCTTCGGCCAGCCGTGTTATCGGCCGCTGACCACCCTTGACGCCGCGCAGATCCAAGCCAATCCGGGGCTGTGTTCCACGCTGCCTCCGGCCATCTAGCAACAAGCCATCAGCCGTCAGCCCTCAGCTTTGCCGCTGCGTCAGGTGCATTTCCTCTCACTCCGGGGAAAGGGGCCGTGGTGGGCTGGATTAGCGTGCTGAAGGCTGACGGCCGACGGCTGTCGGCTGCAACGATTACGCTGGAGAAGATGCCCGCCAAAGTGCGACTCGACGTTCTTCTGGTTGACCGCGGCCTTGCCCAAAGCCGCGAGCGGGCCCGCGCGCTCATCCTCGCCGGCCGCGTGCTGGTGAGCGAGCAGAAGGTTGAGAAGCCCGGTTCCGCAGTGCCCGCCGAGGCGTCCATCCGCCTGCTTGGCCAGGAACTGCCTTACGTTAGCCGCGGCGGCCTCAAGCTGGCCGCGGCGCTGGACCACTGGCAGATCGACCCCGCCGGCCGTGCCTGCCTTGACGTGGGCGCCTCCACCGGCGGCTTTACTGACTGCATGCTCCAGCGCGGTGCCGCTCACGTGACCGCAGTCGATACCGGCTGGGGCCAGATCGCCATGAAACTGCGCGCTGATCCACGGGTTCGCCTGATGGAGCGGACCAATGCGCGCCTGCTTGAGCCGGGCGCGCTCGCCGGCTCTCCGGAACTGACTCTCCTGGTGATGGACGTCTCCTTCATCTCCGCCACGCTGGTTGTGCCGCCGGTGCTGGGCGCTGCTCCCGCGCTGCGCCAGGCAGTGGTGCTGGTCAAGCCGCAGTTTGAGGCCGGCCGCGAGCATGTGGGCAAGGGCGGCATCGTCCGCGATCCTGAAGCGCACCGGCTCGCTGTCGACCGCGTGGCAGCTTGCTTCAAGGAGCAGGGCTGGCAAGTCGCCGGGACCATCCCCTCGCCCATCACCGGCGCGGAAGGGAACCAGGAGTTTCTGCTGTTCGCGGTCAAGCGGAGCCGGGGTTAGCGGAGACTGCCGGCGAATTCCTGATCAGAGAGCTCATTACACAAGGTGGTAAAGATTACACGGCGCAGCCTGGGCCGTGATCGAGGGAAGATGGACGCAAGTAATTTATTTTCTTATACTTGATTAGCTTCCTGGTGTTTGGACCCCAGGGTGCATCTTACAAGACGAAACACTTGGGTGTCGGTGGTCTGTTAGCCGGCCGAGGAGGAATAGAAAGATATGAATTCCCGCATTGGAGTTTGGACTGGACTTTGCGTTGCCGCGATGGCTTTGGCGGGGGTAATGGGTTGCTCGACGAAGAACTACGTGCGCACCCAGACGGCTCCGCTGGTAGACAAAACGAACTCGCTGGAAGACAAGACGGCCCAGAACAATAGAAATATCCAGGATGTGGATCAGCGCGCGGCGACTGGCGTCAAGCAGGCGCAGGGCTCGGCGGACCAGGCTACCCAGAACGCGCAGGGCGCGCAAAAAGCTGCGGGCGATGCGGAAACGGCGGCCAACGACGCGGTGCACCGGGCGGACTCGCTGGACGCGGTGGTCAAGAACCTGGACAACTATAAGCCGGCGGCGGACGTCTCGGTGACGTTCGGGTTTGACAAGTCAACCTTGACCACGGACGACATTCAGCAACTGGACCAGTTTGCGTCGCAGCTGGGACAGCAGAAGGGCTACATTCTTGAAGTGACGGGCGGAACCGACTCGACCGGCTCGGTGGAGTACAACTACGAGCTGAGCAACCGGCGCGCGGACACCGTGGTGCAATACCTGGCATCGAAATACGGCGTCGCGGCGCACCGGTTCTATCTGATCGGGATTGGCAAGGACCAGGAAGTGGCGCCGAACACCACTGCGGAAGGGCGCAAACAGAATCGCCGCGTGGAAATCAAGATGTTGACCAACATGACGCCGGACAACGGAACCCAGGCGCAGACGGCGCCGACCGGACGGTAAGTCATTACGCCCATCGATGGGAACGAAAAGGCCCCGAGCGGGGCCTTTTCGTTTGCCCTTCGCGAGTTTCGAATCAGGCGCAGACACAGAAGAACATCATCTTCTTCCTGAGCTCGTCCAGGTCATTCGGGTCGATCTTCAATTGGTGTTGCGGCGTCTCTGTGAATTTCTTGTCGGTGGCGTCCTTGCCCGCTTCCACCAGTTTCCATTTTCCGCCGGATGAAAAGAACAGCTTGCAGTTCTGTCCCGAGCATTCCTTTGGGCAAACAATGAGCTGCGAGCTTGAGCTGGGATCTCCCGGATCCGTCTTCAGAACGGGGTCTCCGCAGACCTTTACGAATTTGCCTTCGCCGTCCGTAATCCGCAGGGATACGCACCGATACTCGTAAACCATGTTCGGGTCCCGCTTGACCTTGCCCTTCTTGTCCGGCAGGGCAAGATGCCGGGTATGCGCATGATGCTCGCCCGGCTTGGGGTGGTAAAACAGCAGGCAAAAGCAGCCGTTGGTGTGGGTAGCCGTTCCGCACGTGCCCGCTTTGTTGGGCCGGGACAGAATCTCCTCCCCTTCCTCCGGCACGTCTGGGCAGCAATCGTCTTCGCTTTCACAACAGAGAAAGAACCCATCAGGTAATCCGCCTGGATTTCCCATACCTTTCACCTCCATGTGCATTCGGGCAGATCGGGGAAAGAGAGTGCTGAGCCTTGGGAATACTGTTCTGCGGGTGAGCGATTGTCTTACTTAACCCCGAGCGGGACAGGCTCGTCAAGCAGATTCTCGCCCTTTTCGATTCATGACGGTTGCGAATGCACTCGCGGAATGCCTCGATTTCGGTCTTGCGGCGGTGGACATGGGGAGGGCGCGTGTAACGCAGAACGCCCGGGTGCAAAGGAGATCGCGGGGCGACCCGGCGCAGCCGGGCGCGGGAGAAGGCGCTGAAGCGGGAGCCGAAGTCGTCGGCGAGCCACGCGGCGCTTTCGCGGCAGGCAAAGAGCGAGGCGAAGAAGAGAAAGGGCGGGGAATAGGGGAATAGGGACCCCGCAGGGCCCTCAAGCATGGCCCAAGGTCCTCGTTTCATGACCAAAACGGAGTACGCCCGGGGGCGCTCGCAATCGCACGTGCCGGCCGTCACATACGGTCGCGCCCAGGAATGACTAGCATGGAAACGTGAGGAGTAGTGTCACCGCACACTGTGCGTGACACTGATCCGCACAAATGGGATTGGCGGGCGGCCTGGAGGAGTGATACCCCCTCCCCCCATTTTGATATCAACGCAGTCAGTGATATCACCGGCGACGTTCGGTCGGGGAAACCTGAAAAGCGGGGCGGAACGGGAAAAGAACTACCCACTCCCCCCATGTTGATATCAATGCAGTCAGTGATATCACCGGCGACGTTCGGTCGGGGAAACCTGAAAAGCGGGGCGGAACGGGAAAAGAACTACCCCCTCCCCCCATTTTGATATCAACGCAGTCAGTGATATCACCGGCGACGTTCGGTCGGGGAAACCTGAAAAGCGGGGCGGAACGGGAAAAGAACTACCCCCCTCCCCCCATTTTGATATCAATGCAGTCAGTGATATCACCAGAGGCGTCTGATCAGGAAGCCTGAATAGCGGGGCCGACCCGGAGAAGAAACTACCCCCTCTCCCCCCATTTTGATATCAATGATATCAGTGATATCGCCGACGGCATCCCGTAAGCGGCTGACGGCTAAGGGCTAAGGGCTGACGGCTAAGGGCTGAGGGCTTATGGCTAAGGGCTGAGGGCTTATGGCTGACGGCTAACCCGCGCCGAAGCGCTGGCCGCGATGTTCGCGGCCCATCCATGCCATGAAGGACGCCACTACAAAAACCACGATGGCGGTGAGAGCCAGGGCCTCGGAGTAACTGGTGCGCTGTGCGTAGAGAGCCTCAATGGGGCCGAAGAGACTGGTGATGAGCCCGGCGGTCTGGTAGGCGAAGCCGGGCAGGAGCGCGCGGACGGAGTTGGGGGATAGCTCGGCCAGGTGCGCGGGGATGATGCCCCATGCGCCCTGCACCATGAACTGCATTAAGAAAGCGCCAGTGATGAGCAGGGCCTGGTTTGGTGCGTAGGCCCAGACGGGTATGAGGACGGCGCCGAGCACGAATGCGGTGATGATGGAGCGACGCCGGCCGGTCCGATCGGAGAACCATCCAAAGACTAGACCGCCGAAGATTGCGCCCACGGCGGAGATGCCCGTGACGACGGCGCGGCGCTCCGGGGTGAAGTGCCATTGCCGCTCGAGAAACGTTGGATAAATGTCCTGCGTGCCATGCGAGGCGAACATCATGGCGGTCATAAACAGCAGCAGGTAAAGGAAGAGTTTCCAGTGGGAGAGGATCTCGCGATGTTGCTGCGACCAGGAAAGCTTGTGGACCTGGTTCTGCTGCCAGACGGTGGACTCCTTTACGAAAAAGACGATGTAAAGGACGAGGGGAATGGCGGGGGCGCTGGAGAGGATGAAGAGCCATCGCCAGCCGAGGCTTTGAAAGCAGAAGAAATAAAACACCGCGGCGAGAACGTTGCCGGCGGCATAGCCCTCCTGCAGGACGCCGGAGAGCAGTCCGCGGCGGTGAGCGGGCGCGCCTTCCATGGCGAGCGATGCGCCGACGCCCCAGGTGCCACCCATAACGATGCCAAAGAGCGCGCGGATGACGAGCAGGGTGGTGAAGTTGGGGACCAGACCGGTGAGGACGCCGGCGATGGTGAAGAATCCCATGTTGATCATGAGCGGGATACGGCGGCCGTAGCGATCGGCGAGCAGGCCGAAGAGGAAACCGCCAAGCGGACGAAAGAGCATGGTGGCGGTGATCAGCAGGAACGCCTGAGGGACGGTCTTGTGGAACTCGCGCGCGATGGCGGTGAGGCAGAAGGTGATGAGGAAGAAATCGAAGGCATCAAGGAGCCAGCCGGAGAAGCCCGCGACGACGGCGGGGGGATGGCCGGCGCGTGCTGGATCAGCGGGCTGGGGAGGGTTGGACTGGAGCGGTGGCATGACGCGGTCTTCAGACTCACCCCACGCTAACAGACGGTGGGAGGGGAGGGGAAATGGGACGTTGAGCGCGCAAGCGGAATAATTTGCCGGACCACCACAACACCTGCGCTTACATCCAAGCACTCCGGCAAAGCATGTACAAGTGCCTCCAAGCCGTACCCACCGGGATGAATCAACCGGAGTGTGCGGACGTGCGGAGGTGTATATGCGAGCTGGCATAACTTAAGGAGATCAGGAATGCAATCCCCCCATTTTCCGGCCAGGACGATAAAAGCAAAAGTTAACCGGTACATAAAGTTGTACGCGGTTGTGGCGATGGTAGCGGCAATGCTGCTGCCGGCCGCAGCAAGGGCGCAATTTCGCGCTTCTCTTACAGGAGTGGTAACAGACACGCAAGGCGGGATTATTCCCGGGGCCACGCTGACGCTGACGAACACCGCGACCAATGAGACCAAGACGACAACGACGAACGATGCCGGCTCGTACATGTTTGGGGCGCTGCCGCCGGCGGCGTTCAAGATGGCGGTAACAGCCAACGGGTTCCAGAGCCAGGCGATCAGCAACGTGCAGGTGATTCCGGAGCAGGCGAATGCCTTGAACATTCACCTGGCGCCGGCCACGGTGGTGTCCACGGTGACGGTTAACGCGATGCAGACACCGCTGATGGATACGGAGACGCCAAACATCGGCGGGACGATCACGTCGAACGAGGTGCAGCACATGCCGTCGTTCGGGCGCGACGTATTCCAGTTGACGAACCTTGCGCCGGGCACAGCGGGCGACCAGTCGCAGTCATCGGGAGGCGGCTCGTTCAGCCTGCCGGGAACGCAGGGGCCGGGCGGACCGAGCGCGAACACGGGCATTTTTGCCACGGAGAACGGACCGCAATCGCTTGCAGCCGGACAGCAGTATGAGAACAACGGCATTTCAGTGGACGGAATCAGCACGTCGAGCGCGGTGTGGGGCGGGACGAGCGTGATTACGCCAACCGAGGAATCCGTGCAGAGCGTGCGGGTAGTCTCAAACGATTACAGCGCTGAAGTAGGGCGATTCAGCGGCGAGCAGATCGAAGTAACGTCAAAGAGCGGTGCGAACACGGTCCATGGCAGCGCATTTTTCCAGGCGTGGCGGCCGGGGCTGAACTCATATCAGAGGTACAACAGCCCGTCTTCGCTGACACCGGGAACGCCGGCCCAGCGCGGGTTGCTGAGGGATGAGCAGCGGTTCAACCAGATGGGCGGCAGCGTGGGAGGGCCGCTGTGGAGGAATCACGTGTTTGGGTTCTTCGCCTATGAGACAGAGCGCAATCACTCCAATGTGACGGGAACGGGATGGTACGACACGGCGGCATTCGATGGGCTTGCGCCGTCAGGAAGCATCGCCGCGAATTACCTGTCGTTTCCGGGCAACCGGGTTAGCTCGTCGGGAATGATCACTGCAACGTGCTCAGAGGCCGGGCTGGTGGAAGGGAAGAACTGCGTCACGATTGCGGGTCAGGGGCTGAACATCGGATCGCCGCTGAAGACGGGGCTGGGCGCGCAGGATCCGGGATGGACGGGGCCGAACAATCCAGGCGTGGGCGGAGGTCTGGACCCGACCACGGCGGACATTGCGGAGTACACGACGGTGAATCCGACGGACGTGGTGGATCAGCAGTTCAATGGGCGGCTGGACGCGGATGTATCGGGCAAGGACCACGTGGCTGCCGCCATTTACTGGGTTCCGGCGAATCAGACGTATTACAACTCCACTGACCGCTCGTATAACCTGTGGCACCACTCAGCGATCAACGACGCGTTCTCAGGGATCTGGGATCACACGTTCAACTCGAACTTTTTGAACGAAGCGCGGGCCAACGCGGCGGGCTGGCGATGGAACGAGGTATCGTCGAATCCGCAGGCGCCGGTGGGGCTGCCGCAGGATTCAGTGCAGCAGATCGGCACAATCTCGCCGGGACTCTCCAATTGGGGTTCGGGCGGGCCGAGCGATTTTGACCAGTGGACGTACAGCTTCAACGACGTGGCCACGCGGTCAGTGGGCAAGCACACCATCAAGTTCGGCGGCGAGCTGACGCGGCTGTATTACCTGAACGTTGCTCCGTACGCGGCGCGGCCGGGATTCGGCTTCTTCAACGTGTGGGATTTCCTGAACGATGCGCCGATGTCGGAGTCGGGCACATTTGATCCGACAACGGGCATACCGACCGCGGGACGGCAGGACAACCGCGAGGACCTGTGGGGATTCTTTGTGCAGGATGACTGGAAGGCGACGCCGAACCTTACGCTGAATATGGGTTTGCGCTACAGCTATTTTGGGCCGCTGGACTCAAAGGAGAACAACCTGTATCACGTTCGATTCGGCACGGGCGCGGACCTGCTCTCAGGCTTGTCGATCCAGCGGGGCGGAGGATTGTGGAACTCGCAAAAGGGGAATCTGGGACCGCAGTTCGGCTTCACTTATTCACCGGAGGCGTTGAAGCAGCGGTTTGTCATCCGCGGCGGGTACGGGCTGAATTACAACCAGGAGGAGATTGCCATCTCCGCGCAATCGTACTTCAATCCCGGGCTTGAAGTCTCTCCGAACTTCACCATGAGCACGCCGAGCTCGCCGAATCCGGGGATCGTGTATGCGATTCCGAGCGATGTGCACTCGTTGTACGGGTATCCACCGAACCCGAACACGATTGCTTCGTTTGGAGCGAACGGGCTGCCGACGACGGGGCAGGTAAGTGTGAACGCGTTTCCGAACGACTTCAAGACGATGTACACCGAGCATTGGTCGCTGGATACACAGACGGATCTGGGCGGGCAGTTCCTGCTCACAGTGGGATACCAGGGCAGCGTGATGCGGCATACGTTCTTCCACCTGGATGAGAACGCGGCGGCATCAGTGATGGGCCTTCCACTGAATCCGCAGGTGAACAGCGTGAACTACTGGAGCAACCTTGGGCATGGAAGCTATAACGCGGGACTGGCAGAGCTGAAGCACCAACTTACGCGCACGTTCCTTCTGGACGGGCAGTTTACGTGGAGCAAGGCGATGGATTCGAGTTCTGCGCCGTACTCCGAGCAGGATTATCCCTATGACACCAGCCTGAACTGGGGCCGCTCCGACTACAACATTGGCAAACAAGGAAGGATTTATGGAATGTGGCAACCGGTTATCTTCCGCGGGAGCCACTCGTGGGCCGAGAAGATTGTGGGCGGGTGGAGCCTGAGCGGAATATTCAACATTCACAGCGGTTTCCCGTGGACCCCGGCGTACTACAGCACGGTGGGCAACTTGTACTGCTCCACCTGCGGCTACGGGCAGGTGCTGCCGGCGGCCTACCTGGGCGGCGCGGGACGGGATACGAGCAACGACGCGTTCAAGTCAGGACCGAATGTGGGCAGCGGCGTGAACAAGAACTTTCCGCAGGCGGCGGCAAACGGCAACGCCTACGCCTATTTTGTTCCGCCAGTGTTGACTCCGGGCCCGGCGTTCCCGGAAACAGGAGGCGCGTCGTCGCCTGCGCCGGGAATCCATCGCAACTCGTGGACCGGACCTGGTTATCGCGATGTGGATGCAACCGTTAGCAAGATTTTCGGGATGCCATACTGGAAACGCGAAGGTGCGGGTATCGAGATCCGTGCAGACGCATTCAATGTGTTCAACAACCTGAACTTCAACCCGAACAGCGTGTCGAACAACATTTCATCGAACAACTTTGGCCAGGCGGAGTCAGCGCTTGGTTCGCGGACGGTGACGTTGCAGGCACGGTTCCAGTTCTAAGAGAATGGTAAGAACAACGCACAGGCAGGGCCATCGGTCCTGCTTGCTGCGTTGTGTTTGCTTTTAGAGGCGGCTCAATTTGCATCGGGAAATATCTGAAGGAGACGGGCATGGCGCGAGGGATGCTGCGGCGGTTTGGTGTTGTGTTGATGGCGGGCACGCTGGCCGCGGCAGGCGTGTGGGCGCAGGAGACGATCACTATTGACGCACAGGCGCAGGGTGCGCCGTTTCCGCATTTCTGGGAGCAGATGTTCGGGTCAGGGCGCGCCATCCTGAGCCTGCGCGAGAGTTATCGCGAGGACCTGCGCGCGGTGAAGAAGGTGGCGGATTTCAAATACGTGCGATTCCATGCCATCCTGCACGACGAAGTGGGTGTCTACAACCTGGACGACCATGGCAACCCCGTTTACAACTTTGCCTACGTGGACCAGATCTACGACGGGCTGCTGAAGAACGGGGTGAAGCCGTTTGTGGAGATCAGCTTCATGCCCAAGAAGCTGGCATTCAATCCGGATGCGCTGCATCCGTTCTGGTACAAGCCGAATGTTTCGCCGCCGAAGAGCATGGCGTTGTGGGACGATCTGATGAAGCACTTTGCGCGGCACCTGGTGGACCGATACGGGATCGATGAGGTATCGACGTGGTACTTCGAGGTGTGGAACGAGCCCAACATCGATTTCTGGGGTGGCATTCCGCGCGACCGGTCGTACTTCGAACTTTACGCGCACACCGCGCGAGATCTTAAGTCAGTGAGTCCGCGGCTGCGCGTGGGAGGGCCGGCGACCGCGGCCGCGGCGTGGGTGAGCGATTTTTTGAAGTTCACCGCGGAGAACCACGTGCCGGTTGATTTTGTTTCCACTCACGCATACGCCGATGACACCACGCTCGATCTGTTCGGGAAGAGCGAGGATATCCCGATGGACGAGCGCGTGTGCCGCGCAGTGGCGAAGGTGCGGGACGAGATCAGGCAGTCGAGCACGCCGAATGTGCCCTTCTTTCTGACGGAGTGGAACGTTGAGGGAATGGATCAATCGCGGGACACCACTTTTGTGGGGCCGGCGCTGGCCAACACGGTGCGGCAATGCGATGGGTTGGTGAACATGATGTCGTTCTGGACGTTCTCCGATGTGTTTGAAGAGGGCGGGCCGATTGCGCGGCCATTTGTGGGCATGTTTGGATTGCGCGCCAAAGGCGGCATTAACAAGCCGTCGTACTACGCATACGGGCTTTTGCACGAGCTGGGCAACCGACGCATTGCCAACCCGTCGCAGGACACGATTGTGACCCTGACCGCAGACGGCGGGTTAGCCATTGCCGCGTGGAACCTGGTGGATCCGGGCAATGAGGGAACGCCGCGACGCATTCATTTGGTGTTTGCGCATCTCAAGCCGGATGCACAAGTAACAATCGAACGAGTGGATCAGGCGCATGGCAACGTGCTGCCGCATTATCGCGCGATGGGCGAGCCGGAGGATCCGACGGCGGCGCAGTTGGAGGAGTTGAATCGGGATACCGCGCTTCCGCTGCCCTCGCAAATGGCGCTGCACAACGGCGAGTTGGAAGTGGAACTGACACCGAATACGCTGGCGCTGATCAGAGTCAGTGGTCAGTGAGCAGTGATCAGGTTTCGACGGACCTCATGCAGCTTCAGCGCGGGGAGGCACAAAGGCAAAGTCATTGCGCATGGCTCTGAGAAGGGCTTTGCTGCGCGGTATCTCGTGCAACAGCAACTCCGCCGATTGCACCAGAGTGTTGGAATGGAACCACTGCTGCATTGTGCCGCCGTTGAGGCAATTGAGAATTGCAAGTATCGACATGCCCTGATGATGCGCCATCCATTCACGCACAATTTCTCCATTCGGCACGCTGGTTGAGTAGTCCACGGCCTCATAGAAACCGTACGCACCCTGCCAGCCGGCGGACGCCATGCGACGGAGATTGTGGAGAGTCTCCACGGTATCCACTTCCAGCGCGAGGAAGGTGGAGTAGGGTGAGACAACCGGGCCTGCCGTGGCTTCCCAGGAGGCAGCGATCTGGGGGATCCCGAAGGCCTGATACGCGTAATGGCCGGAGTCATCGCGTTTGGCGGTTCCCGACTCCGAGATTCCCCATGGAATGCCGACAGTGCGGGCGAACTCCTGCTGCACGCGCACGCACGCGGCCTGGGTGCTGGAGAGAAGCGTGTTGGGGAGGTTGCGCATCCAGAGCGTCGGCATCATGTACTCGAACATTGTGCCGGTCCACGACATGAGGACGGGCGTGCCGAATGCATAGGAATATTGGCGCCCAAGCCGAAACCAGCTTTTGTGGGCGAGGTCGCCGCGGGCGATGGCGATGAAAGTGGCCAGGCGGGCCTCGGACGCCAGCATGTCATAGCACGCGCTGTGGAGCTTCAAGTTGCGCACATCGTAGCCGATGGAGAGCAGGCGGCGTACGGGGCTGACGAGGAAAGCAAATTCAGTGCCGGCAACGAACTTCTCCGACTGGTGGGCGATGGACTTCAATGCCTGCGAGAGCGTGCGAAGCCTGGCCACAGCGGGTGGAAGCGCCTGGCCGAGCTGCTCCGCCAGCGACTGTCTTCCGTTGGAGACGCGCTGCGCGTGCGAGAGCTTCTTGTCGAGCTGCTCGGCAAATCCGATGGCCCAATCGACGGAAAGCTGATCAGTGCCGGCGTTGATGCCGAACTCGGGAACCTGGCGCAGGGGCTCAAAGCGCGGATCGCACCAGGGTACGTAATCGCGAACGAGATGGAGAATGGCGTCGATGCGATGTCGAGTCTCGGAGTACCACCATGGATCGCGATAGGACGGCGCGGGCGCGGAGTCAAAGGCGGTGGCGGCTGAATGCAGCCACGCCAGCCAGTCTGCGATGGAAGCGGTAGCTGCTGGCGGCGCAAGACGCGCCAGAGGCGCCGGCAATTTGCCTTCGTGCTGAATGAGTTCCCAGTGAGA
>Ga0265314_10002112_pt1 | contig 20884 bp, 14 predicted proteins | sample 4126metaG_FD_203106 | JGI IMG/M metagenome (GOLD analysis project Ga0265314, IMG submission 203106) | Rhizosphere microbial communities from Carex aquatilis grown in University of Washington, Seatle, WA, United States - 4-1-26 metaG | ecosystem: Host-associated > Plants > Roots > Rhizosphere >... | reverse complement strand
CGATCGATCTCGCGTTGCGCATCGTGCTGGCGCTGGTTCCCGAGGACACCGACGCCGTGAAGCTGAAGCAGCGCACGCCGCCGCTGCTCGTCGGCCTCAAGAGCCTGCAGCGCGCGCGCGAGGCGCTCGAGGCGGGGCGACCCGATCAGGCGGTGCGCGAGGCGCGCGCGGCGGTGGCGCCGGGACCGGCCGCCGAGCTCGGCTCGGCGCATGCGCTGCTGGCCGAGGCGCTGAACGCGATCCGCGATCGTGGCGCGCTGGAGGCGGCGCGCCGCGCGACCGAGCTGGATCCGTTCCTGGTCGAAGGCTGGCGCGAGCTCGGCGATGCGAACCTCGAGGCGGGCGATCTCAAGGGCGCGGAGATCGCGTTCCGCAAGGTGGTCGACATGGACGCGACCTACGGGCTCGGCTACGCCAAGCTGGCGCAGGTGCTGCTGGAACAGGGGCGCACGCTGGAGGCGCTGGAGTCGATCACCGCGGCGGCTGATCGCGGCGGCGACCCGTTCTTCCTGGCAGCGATCCGCGGCGACATTTATGCGGAGATGGAGCGTCACAGCGAGGCGGCGGAGTCGTACGACCACGCGCTGCGCGTCGAGCCAGAGGACCATTGGGCGCTGCATCAGGCCGCGGTCGAGCACGGCTACGCCGGCCACACGGCGCGCGCCGCGGAGCTGTTCGAGGCGGCGTTGAGGAACGACCGCGACGGCTGCCACCAGACGCTGGTCGACTACGGCGACCATCTGCGGCGCATCGGCCGCATCGGCGACGCCGTGAAGCTGTATCGCCGCGCGGTGGCTGCGGTGCCCGGCGATCCCGAATGGAAGCAGACGCTGCGCGACGCGGAGCGCGAGCTGCTCGCGGCCCCGAACTAGCCCCGGAACGCCACCTGTCTTCGATGCTGGACTCAGCGTCTTGGATATGACAAGACCACCCCTTGCGCATGACCCACCTCGACGAGCTCGAGCAGCAGAGCGTCTACATCTTTCGCGAAGCGTTTCGACACTTCGAGCGCCTGTGCATGCTCTGGTCGATCGGCAAGGACTCGACGGTGCTGCTGTGGCTCGCGCGCAAGGCGTTCTTCGGCCACATCCCGTTCCCGCTGGTGCACATCGACACCAGCTACAAGCTGCCCGAGATGATCGAGTACCGCGACCGCCTCGCGCGTGAGTATCGCCTGACGATGATCGTCGGTCAGGACGCCGAGGCCATCCGCCAGGGGCGTACGTTCCCGGCGACGCAGCACCTGCCCGACGGCCACCCCGACAAGCTGTCCCGCGTCGACTGCTGCGGCATCCTCAAGCGCGACGCGCTCAAGGCCACGCTACAGGGGACCGGCTTGCGCATGCGCCTCGACCTGGACACCGGCAAGTACGAGCCCGACCCCGATCGCGAGCCGTACACCGGCGTGATCGTCGGGGCGCGCGCCGACGAGGAGGGCAGCCGCTCGAAGGAGCGCTACTTCTCGCCGCGCGACAAGAACAACGCCTGGGACGTCGGCGACCAGCCGCCCGAGTTCTGGAACCAGTTCAAGACCGACTTCGCGCCCGGGACGCACGTGCGCGTGCATCCGCTGCTCGACTGGACCGAGCTCAACATCTGGGAGTACATCAAGCAGGAGAAGATCCCGACCGTGTCGCTGTACTACGACCAGGGCAAGGGCACGCGCTATCGCAGCCTCGGCTGCGGCCCCTGCCAGGCGCCGATCCAGAGCACGGCGAAGAACGTCGACGACATCATCGTCGAGCTCAAGAGCGGCAAGCTGCGCAACATCGCCGAGCGTTCCGGGCGCTTGCAGGACGGCAAGCACGGCCTGGAAGAGCTGCGTCGCGACGGATACATGTAGCCGGACAATTCGAAAACTTGGCGCTCGTGACTCGTGATATGGAATCGCGCGGTGGCTGAAGCGCAGCGCGATCAAATGAACGTCGTGATCGTCGGGCACGTCGATCACGGCAAGAGCACGGTCGTGGGCCGGCTGCTCGCCGACACCGGCGCGCTGCCGCAGGGCAAGCTCGACGCGGTCAGGCGCGAGTGCGAGCGCACCGGCAAGCCGTTCGAGTACGCGTTCCTGCTCGACGCGCTCATCGACGAGCAGGACCAGGGCATCACCATCGACACCGCCCGCTGCTTCTTCAAGAGCGACAAGCGCGACTACATCATCATCGACGCGCCCGGGCACATCGAGTTCCTGAAGAACATGATCTCGGGCGCGGCGCGCGCCGAGGCCGCCGTGCTGGTGATCGACGCGAAAGAGGGCGTGCGCGAGAACAGCCGCCGCCACGGCTACATCCTGTCGATGCTCGGCATCCGCCAGGTGATCGTGTGCGTCAACAAGATGGACCTGATCGGTTTCCGCGAGGCGCAGTTCCACGCGATCGAGCAGGAGTACCGCGCGTTTCTCGAGGGGATCGGCGCCGTGCGGCCGCTGCGCTTCATCCCCGTGAGCGCGATCCTCGGCGAGAACCTGGCGACGCGCGGCGCGGGCATGCCCTGGTACACCGGGCCGACGTTGCTCGAGACGCTCGACGGACTGACCAAGGCGCCGCCCAGGGTCGACCAGGCGATGCGCATGCCGGTGCAGGCGGTCTACAAGTTCACCAGCCGCGGCGACGACCGCCGCATCATCGCCGGCCGCGTCGAGGCTGGTCATGTGCGTGTCGGCGACAAGGTGGTGTTCTCGCCGTCGAACAAGGTCAGCACCATCAAATCGATCGAAGGCTTCAACACGCCGCCGCGCGACCGCATCGAGGCCGGCTGGTCGACCGGCTTCACGCTGGCCGAGGAGATCTACGTGACCCGCGGCGAGGTCATGAGCCACAGCGATCGCGCGCCGCTGGTCAGCACGCGCCTGCGCACCAACATGATCTGGCTCGGCAAGAAGCCGTTCACCGCCGGCCGCGACTACAAGCTCAAGCTGGGGACGGCGGCGGTGCCGGTGCGCATTCACCGCATCCTCAAGGTCATCGACGCGTCGGAGCTGGGCAGCGTGCTCGAGAAGGATTACATCGGCCGGCACGACGTCGCGGACGTGATCCTGGAAACCCGACAGCCGGTCGCCTTCGACCTGACCGGCGACTGCGAGGCGACGGGCCGCTTCGTGATCGTCGACGGCTACGACGTCGCCGGCGGCGGCATCGTCACCGCGGCGGTTGCCGACGAGCTCAAAGATCTGCGCGCCGAAGCGCGCACCCGCGACTTCAACTGGGTCGCGGGCGGCGTCACCGCCGAGGCGCGCGCGCAGCGCTTCGGCCACCGGTCGGCGCTGATCATGTTCGTTGGGCCGGCCGGGTCGGGGAAGCACAAGTACGCGCGCGCCGTCGAGAAGGCGCTGTTCGAACGCGGCCGCAACGTCTACATGCTCGACGGCAAGAACGTCCTGCTGGGCGTCGACCACGACCTGTGGGTCGACGCCGCGCAGTCGGAGCTGGTGCGCCGGTTCGGCGAGGTCGCGCACCTGCTGCTCAATTCAGGGATGCTGGTGGTCTCGACGACCAACGCGATCGGCCTCGCCGACGCGGGCGCGGTGCAGGCGCTGATCCCCGACACGCCGACGCTGCTGATCGATGTCGACCCGGCGGGTGACAGCCACCTTCCGTTCGATCTGCGGATCCGTGGGACGGAGCCCGAGGAAGACGTGATCGCCGGCGTCGTCGACCTGCTCGTCCGGCGGCAGATCACCTTCAACTGACCGGCCGCGACTCTCGTCATATCGCCCCGGCGTCGTTCGGCGGCGAAAAAGCGATCACGCGATGCCACTTTTTTTGATGATGGAGCGCGAGTGCCGGGTTTCATTGTGCATTTTTTTTACGCACCCTGCCTGCTTGCCCGTTGGTGGAGGCACTAGCCCCATATGTCAGCGATGCACAAGCTCGGTACCCGGGACCGCGAGTCGAACGCATACGCCGCGACGCTCGACGACATCGCCAACCGTACCGCGGGGCGGTATCCGGTCTTGGCTGCCCAACTCCGTCAGATTGCTCGAGACTACCGGGAGGCGCCTCCCAGCCGCGAGGCGCCGCGGGATGGGTCACGCCGCCCGGGCTAACCAGACGGTCAGCGAGACGCCGCTAACCCGTCAGCTCCGTCCTCTATTTACATAACTTCCTTTAAACTGAAGCCCGTGCGTCCATCGGCGCTCGGTCAGGCCGCGTCACTGTTGTTGACGTTCCTGGGCGGTTGCACGGCCCACGTCGGTGCTAGCGGCCACGAAGACGGGGGCGCTGGCGGCGCGCCCGCTATCGACGGCGGGGCCCATGATGTGCGGCCCGACACACCTGACGTTGGCGATGCCGGCGGGCTTGGCGGCACTGGCTCCGGTGGCCGTGGCGTTGGTGGCTCCGGCGCGGGGGGCAGCGCGGGCACCAGCGGCGCCGGAGGTACGGCGGGAATGGGTGGACCATCGCTGTGCTCCGCGGCGCGCTACATCGTCTGCGAGGGATTCGAAACCACCGCCGCGGGCAATGACGTCGCGCCCGCGGGCTGGACGCGCGCCGGCGCCGTCGACGTCATCGCCGACGCCGGCAACGTCTATCGCGGCGCCCACGCCATGCGCATCGACGCCGCCGCCAGCGGCCCGCGGCGGATCACCCTCGCGGGCGCCGCGGTCAGCGCGCTCGGCGGCAGCCACTGGGGGCGTATCTTCTACAAAGTACAGACCCCGGCGCCGATGCCGACCTCGGGTGTCGTGCACTCGACGATGGTCGCGGGCGCAGCGGCGAGCCCGGTCTCGGGCAACATCGAAGTGCGCGTCGTCGACACCGTCGAGGACACCACCGGCCACCATCAGTTCCTCTACAACGTGCAGCCCGACACGCGTGCCGAGTTCGGCACCGGCAGCGACTACTCGTGGACCTACGACGGCAAGTGGCACTGCGCCGAGTGGCACGTCGACTTCGCCACGCAGAGCTATCATTTTTACTTCGACGGCGCGGAGCTCACGTCGATCGCGATCAGCAACGGCGCCGGCAACTTCACCAACTCCGAGATCCCGTCGGTCTTCACCAGACTGTCGGTCGGTTGGAACAACTACCAAACGTCGACCCCCGGCTTCGTCGCCTGGTTCGACGAGATCGCGGTCGATCTGAACCGCATCGGCTGCGGCGGCTAGCGGCAGACCTCCTCCGTGGAATGACGGCCCCGCGATTGCAGCTCAACTGGGCGTGACGGATCGAGCGACATTCGGATCGCTGGTGCTGGCACCGCTGGTGCTCGCTTACACCGTCGAGGTCTTCTACCAAGTCAGGCTTCAGGCTCGCTTTCTCGAGGCGATACCGCAAGAGGTCCGCGCCGGTTTCCCGCGCCACCCGAAGCGCGCGCTGTTCTCGTTCCTCGCGTCGCTGCGCTTCCAGATCGCGGTCTTGCGCTACGCGAGGCTCAATCTGCCCGACGACGCGGCGGCGACCACCTACTGGAAGCGGCGCATGCGCGCGAGCATCATCCGTGAGTCGATTCTTCTCGGGTGCCTTGCGGTGTCGACGGGCGTGCTGCTCTGGCTCGGTTGGCGGCCGCTCGGGCCTGGCCGCTGACAGCCTGGGCAACCTCGTGCCTTTGAGGCTCGAATGTTGCGCGCCACTCTGACAAAGTAGCGCCGATGGAGGCTGGAGCCGAGACGCGCACCGCCGCCGCTCCCACGCGGGGCGCGGAGGGGGCCGAACCGCCCGCGACCAGCCGGTTCTCGCGGGAAGCTCTGGCACGCGAGCTCAACCCCGGCCAGCTGGAAGCGGTCGCCTACCCGGGGCGCCCGCTGCTGGTGGTGGCCGGCGCCGGGTCGGGCAAGACACGGGTCATCACGTTCCGGCTGGCGCGGCTGGTCGCGTCGGGCGCCGATCCGCGCCGCATCCTGGCAGTGACCTTCACCAACAAGGCCGCCGGCGAGCTGCGCGAGCGCGTCGGGCACCTGCTGCGCTCCGGCGTCGGCGGGCTCTGGGTCGGTACGTTCCACTCGGTGTCGGCGCGCCTCTTGCGCCAGTGGGGCGCGGCCGTGGGGCTGCGCAAGGACTTCGTCATCTACGACGACGACGATCAGAAGCGGCTGCTGGCGCGCGTGCTCGCGGATCTGAAGGTCCCCGAGCGATTGTTCCCGGTGCGGCAAGTGCTGTCGGCGATCGATCGCGCGAAGAACCAGGGCATCACGGCGGCGTCGTTCCAGCCCGGCGACTACTTCGACGACGTCGTCGCCAAGGCGTACAAGCTCTACGAGGAACGGCTGGCCGCGTCCAACGCCACCGACTTCGGCGGCCTCTTGATCGCGGCGCTGCAGATCTGCCTCGGCGACACGCCGACCGCGCATCAGATCGCAGAGCGATTCGACCACGTGCTGGTCGACGAGTTCCAGGACACCAACAGCGTGCAGTACAAGCTGGTGCGTTGCCTCTCGCGCCGCACCGGCAGCATCACCGTCGTCGGCGACGAGGACCAGTCGATCTACAAATGGCGCGGCGCCGACATTCGCAACATCCTCGACTTCGAGCGCGACCACGCCGGCGCGCGCGTGGTGAAGCTGGAGCAGAACTACCGCTCGACCGGCAACATCTTGCGCGCGGCCAACGCGATCATCGCCTGCAACTCCGAGCGCCGGCCCAAGCGCCTGTTCACCGAGGCCGGCGACGGCGCGCGCATCGTGCTCTTCGAAGGCGAGACCGAGCGCGACGAAGCCGAATTCGTCGCGAGCCGCATCGCCGCGATGTTGCAAGAGGGGATGAGCCCGCGTGACTTCGCGGTCTTCTACCGGACCAACGCGCAGTCGCGCGTGCTGGAAGACGCGTTCCGCGCGCGCAACCTGCCCTACGTCGTCGTCGGTGGCACGCGGTTCTTCGATCGCGCGGAGATCAAGGACCTGATCTGCTACCTGCGCGCGATCGGCAACCCCGACGACGGCATGGCGCTGCAGCGGATCATCAACGTGCCGGCGCGCGGGATTGGCGCCGCCACCGTCGACAAGATCAGCGAGGTGGTCTACAACGGGCCGCCCGCGCCGCCGGCCGAGGCGCTGCCGCCCGCGCGCGGCGCGCAGGCCGAGCTGCCGCTGGCGCAGAGGGGCGCGCGCAAGATGACCGCCTGGTCGGCGCTGGAGCTGTGCGCGAACGACGAGAGCATCCTCGGGTCGGGGCCGCGCAAGAAAGTCGCGGCGTTCGTGTCGCTGATGAACAAGCTGCGCACCGAATCCGCGGGCCTCGGGCCGGCGGATCTGGCAGAGAAGGTGCTCGAGGAGAGCGGCTACCGCGACGCGCTCGCCGCCGAGTCGACGATGGAAGCCGAGGGGCGCATGGAGAACCTGCTCGAGCTCGTCGGCCAGATGCGCGAATACGAGCGCGAGGCCGAGGAGCCCTCGCTGGCGGGATTCCTCGAGCGGATCGCGCTCGCGTCGGACGTCGACGGCTACGATCCGGAGAAGGGCGCGGTCTCGCTGATGACCGTGCACACCGCCAAGGGCCTGGAGTTCCCGGTCGTGTTCCTCACCGGGCTCGAGGAGCGGATCTTTCCGCACGCGCGCAGCGTCGACGACGACTCGGCCGTCGAGGAAGAGCGCCGGCTGTGCTACGTCGCGGTCACGCGCGCGCGGACACAGCTCTATCTGTCGCGCGTGCGCCGGCGCCGCCTGTCGGGGCAAGAGCTGCCCGGCATCCCCAGCCGATTCCTGCGCGAGCTGCCGCCGGAGATCATCGACGCGATCGTGATGGAGCGTCCGCGCGAGTACGGCGGACAGTACGGCGAGACCGAGGGGCAGGGCCCCTGGGGCGGCCGCTGGAATCGAGACGACGTGCCTGAGTATCAGCGCTCCGCCGCGCCACCGGCCGCGCGACGTCTCGGCGGGCGACCAGCGCCGGCGCAGTCCGGAGGGCCGCGCGCGGCACCGGGCGAGCTCAGCGTGCATTATGACGGCGACAGCGGCGGTGACGCGAGCGGCCTGCATATCGGCGACAAGCTGCGCCACCCGCAGTTCGGCGTTGGCGAGGTGCGCAGCTGGCAGTCGTCGGGCGCCGACATGAAGGTCACCATGCGTTTCCCCACCGCGGGCATCAAGACGATCCTCGCCCGCTTTCTCACCCGTCCCTGAGCTTTCGAATGATCACGCTCCATGCCCACATCAATCGCAACGCGCCGAACACGCTGAAGCTGCGGGTCGCGCTGGCCGAGGCCGGCGCCGCGTACGAATATCGCGCGGTCAACCTCGACGCCGGCGAGCAACGGCGGCCCGAGTTCCTGGCGCTGAATCCGCACGGCAAGATCCCGGTGCTGGTCGACGGCGACTTCGTGCTCGCGGAGTCGGACGCGATTCTCTGGTATCTCGGCGAGCGCTTCCCCGACGCGCGGCTGCTGCCGGCGGCGGACGCGCGCGATCGCGCGGCCGCGCAGGGCCGCGCGCGCGTGCTGCAGTGGTGCGCGTTCTCGTCGACGGGACTCCACCAGGCGTTTGTGGATGTCTACATCCACAAGGTCAAGGCCGCGCCCGACCAGCGGGTGAGCTGGGTCGGCGAGGCGGCGATGCAAAAGCTGGATCGCCTGCTCGGCGTGATGGAGGTCGTGCTCGCGCAGCGCGCGTTCCTCGCGGGCGATTTCTCGCTGGCGGATCTGGCCGCAGCGTCGGTCCTGCATTCGGTGAAGGCGAGAATTCCCGGCGATCCGACGACCGGCCGCGCGGCGCTGGGCGCGTGGTACCAGCGCGTGACGGACCGTCAGTCGTGGCGAGAGGCGATGGCCTCGGCCGAGGAGTCGAAATGAGCCCGGCCCCGAAGGGAGAGCCGACGAAGGGAGAGTCGACGAAGGGAAAGCGAAACGCGGGCACGCGGACCGATGCGATCGCGCGCCTGCCTGGTGGCGCGGCGCTCGGGCCGGCGCGCCTGGCCAAGAAGCTGCGGGCGATTCGCGCGCAAAATCCCGGCGTCGTCGAGCTCGACACGCAGTTGGTGCATTTCGTCGCGCTCGCGGGGCCGCTCGACGACGAGGAGACGGCGACGCTGCAGCATCTCTTGCGCTACGGCCCGACGCTGCAGCGGCAGGACGTCGCCGGCCGCCGCCTGCTGGTCGTGCCGCGCCTCGGGACGATTTCGCCCTGGTCATCGAAGGCGACCGACATCGCTCATATCTGCGGCCTGGCGTCGGTGCGCCGGATCGAGCGCGGCGTCGCCTACTCGATCGCGGGTGACATCGCCGACGAGCCGGCGCTGCGGCGCGCGCTGCACGACCGCATGACGGAGTCGCTGCTCGACGACGGCGATGCCGCCGCCGGCGTCGGCGCTGACCTGGCGCCGATGTTCGCGCGCGCGCAGCCGCGGCCGCTGGCCACGGTCGCGCTCGGTGATGACGGCGCTGCGGCGCTGGCGCGCGCGAACCGGGAGATGGGCCTGGCGCTGGCGCCCGACGAGATCGGGTATCTGCTCGACCACTACCGCGCTGTCGGTCGCGATCCGACCGACGTCGAGCTGATGATGTTCGCGCAGGCCAACAGCGAGCACTGCCGCCACAAGATCTTCAACGCCGCCTTCGTGATCGACGGCGAACCGCAGGCGGAGACGCTGTTCCAGATGATCCGCCGCAGCACCGAGGCCTCGCCGGCCGGCGTGCTCTCGGCCTACCGCGACAACGCGGCCGTGATCGAAGGGTCGCTCGCGGGACGGCTGTTCCCCGATCCCGAGACCGGCGTCTATCGCTATGCGCGCGAGCTAGCGCACATCTTGATGAAGGTCGAGACCCACAATCACCCGACGGCGATCTCCCCGTATCCGGGCGCGGCCACCGGCTCGGGTGGCGAGATTCGCGACGAGGGCGCGACCGGCCGCGGCGGGAAGCCCAAGGCCGGGCTGTGCGGGTTCTCGGTCTCGAACCTGCGGCTGCCGGGTGCCATCCGCCCCTGGGAGCACGACTACGGCAAGCCCGACCGGATCGTGTCGGCGCTCGACATCATGCTCGAGGGGCCGATCGGCGCCGCCGCGTTCAACAACGAGTTCGGCCGCCCGAATCTGTGCGGATATTTTCGCACCCTCGAGATCGAGGCGCCCGGCCCGCGGGGATTCGAGGTCCGCGGCTACCACAAACCGATCATGGTCGCGGGCGGTCTCGGCAACATCCGCGCGGAGCACGTGCAGAAGAGCGAGATCCCGGCCGGTGCGCCGATTGTCGTGCTCGGCGGTCCCGCGATGTTGATCGGCCTCGGCGGCGGCGCGGCGTCGTCGGTGGCGTCGGGCTCGTCGCACGAGGATCTGGATTTCGCATCGGTCCAGCGCGACAACGCCGAGATGCAGCGCCGCTGCCAGGAGGTGATCGACCGCTGCTGGGCGCTCGGCGCCGAGAATCCGATCCTTTCGATCCACGACGTCGGCGCGGGTGGGCTGTCGAACGCCTTGCCCGAGCTGGTCAACGACAGCAACCGCGGCGCGCGTTTCGATCTGCGGCGCGTGCCCAGCGACGAACCGGGCATGTCGCCGCTCGAGATCTGGTGCAACGAGGCGCAGGAGCGCTACGTGCTGGCGATTGCGCCCGCGCGCTTCGCGGCGTTCGAGCGTCTGGCCGAGCGCGAGCGCTGTCCGTTCGCCGTCGTCGGCGAGGCCACCGACGACGGGGTGCTGCGGCTGGACGACAGCGTGCTCGAGCGGTGCGCGATCGACATGCCGCTCGCCGTGCTGCTGGGCAAGCCGCCCAAGATGACGCGCACCGTGGCGCACGCCCAGCCGGCGCTGCAGCCGTTCGAGCCCATCATGGTCGCGGCGGCTTCGGAGGGTACCGCGGGTAGCGAAGCGGCCCCGTCCGCGGACGGGGCCATGTCGATCGATCTGCGCGAGGCGGCGCTGCGCCTGCTGCGGCTGCCGGCGATCGCCGACAAGACGTTCCTGATCACCATCGGCGATCGCACCGTCGGTGGTCTGTGCGCGCGCGATCAGATGGTCGGCCCGTGGCAGGTGCCGGTCGCCGACGCCGCGCTGACCACCGCCGGCCTCGACACCACCGCCGGCGAGGCGATGGCGATCGGCGAGCGCGCGCCGGTCGCGCTGCTCGACGCCGCCGCGTCGGCGCGCATGGCGGTCGCCGAGGCCATCACCAACATCGCGTCCGCGCCGATCGCGCGCCTCGGTGACGTGCGCCTGTCGGCGAACTGGATGGCCGCGGCCGGTCACCCGGGCGAGGACGCGCGCCTCTACGACGCCGTGCGCGCGGTCGGCCGCGAGCTCTGCCCGGCGCTGGGCATTGCGATCCCCGTCGGCAAGGACTCGATGTCGATGCGCACGGTCTGGAAGGAGACCGGCGAGGCGCGCAGCGTGACCGCGCCGCTGTCGCTGATCGTCAGCGCGTTCGCGCCGGTCACCGACGTGCGCCGCGCGCTGACGCCGGAGCTGCGCACCGACGCCGGCGACACCACGTTGCTGCTCGTCGATCTCGGGCGCGGCAAGAATCGCCTGGGCGGATCCGCGCTGGCGCAGGTCTACGGTCAGGTCGGCGCCGAGCCGGCCGATCTCGACAGTCCGGCGCTGCTCGCCGGTTTCTTCGCCGCGATCCAGGAGGCCCGCGATGCGGAGCTGCTGCTCGCGTATCACGATCGCAGCGACGGTGGCGTGTTTGTGACGCTGCTCGAGATGGCGTTCGCGTCCGCCGTCGGCCTCGAGTGCGAGCTCGCGGACCTGCCGGGCATCGACGACGCGCCGCTGGCCGCGCTGTTCAACGAAGAGCTGGGCGCCGTGGTGCAGGTGCGCGCGGGCGACGCCGCGCGCGTCGCCGAGATCTTCGCGCGCCAGGGCCTGGCTGGATCGATCTATGCCGTCGGACGCCCGCACCCCGGCGACCGCGTGGTCTTGCGGCGCGGCGGTGAAGCGATGTTCGACGAGGCGCGGACGGGGCTGCGCGGCATCTGGTCGGAGACCACGCATGCGTTGCAGGCGCTGCGCGACGATCCGACCTGCGCCGACGAGGAACAAGCCGGACGCGTCGACCCGGAGGCGCCCGGCCTGACCGTGGCGCTGGGTTTCGATCCCGACGCCGACGTCGCCGCGCCGTACCTCGCGCGCGGCGCGCGGCCGCGCGTCGCGATCCTGCGCGAGCAAGGCGTCAACGGCCAGATCGAGATGGCGGCGGCGTTCCTGCGCGCCGGCTTCGAGCCGGTCGACGTCCACATGACCGACATCATCTCCGGGCGCACGCGCCTCGACGGCTTTCGCGGCCTGGCGGCGTGCGGCGGCTTCTCGTACGGCGACGTGCTCGGCGCCGGCGAAGGCTGGGCGAAGTCGATCCTGTTCAACGCGCGCGCGCGCGACGAGATGGCGGCGTTCTTCGAGCGCCGCGACACCTTCACGCTGGGCGTATGCAACGGCTGCCAGATGCTGTCGAACCTGCGCGATCTGATCCCGGGCGCCACGCTCTGGCCGCGCTTCGTGCGCAACCGCAGCGATCAGTTCGAGGCCCGACTGGCGCTGGTGACGATCGAGAAGAGCCCGTCGGTGCTGTTCGCCGGGATGGCCGGTTCGCGCGCGCCGATCGCGGTCGCCCACGGCGAGGGACGCGCGGAGCTGCTGTCACCGTCAGCGCGCGAGGCGCTGGACGCGAGCGGCCTGGTCGCGGCCCGCTTCGTCGACGGCGCCGGCCGCGTCGCGGAGCGCTACCCGCAGAACCCCAACGGCTCGCCGGGCGGCATCACCGCGCTCACCACCCCCGATGGCCGCGCGACGATCCTGATGCCGCACCCCGAGCGCGTCTTTCGCAGCGTGCAGATGTCGTGGCATCCGCGAACGTGGAACGAAGACTCGCCCTGGATGCGCATCTTCAGGAACGCGCGGGTCTTCGTGTCGTAGCTATTTTTCCGCCGGCGCCGCCGCCCCCTCGCACGCCTTCTGCCCTTCGGGAAACCAGATCGTGTTCGCCTGCGCGCAGGCCTTGTCGCGTCGTTCGATGAGGCGCTTGCCCCACTTCTTCGTCGCGTCGAGCTTGGTCGGCGGACACTTCCGTCCCGGATCGCACGAGTAGGCGCCCCAGCCGGCGGCGTCGCCGGTGCCGATCGCGACCACCGTCACCGGTCCGATGTCGGCCATCAAGATCGCGAGCAGGTACGACTTACCCAGCGCCGGCAGCCCCTTTCCGATGCCAGTCGCCGCGCACTTGCGCGTCTCCTCGACGCCGACGTCCTTGGCGGTCGCGCCCAGCCCGCCGCGATCGATGCAGGGCTTGTCGCCCTGGGCGGCCCAGCTCTCGAGTCCCAGAACCTTGTCGACGGCGACGACGGCGTCGGCCATCTCCTTGGCCAGATCGGAGGGCAGCTTCGCGGCGGTCGCGCCGGGCGCGGCTGCCAACCACAACAGCGGGAGAATCGCGGTCGACGTCATGGCGGCATCTTATTCCGCTGGCCCGACTTCGCCCATTTTCCAGCCACTTCCGCGCATCTGGCGCCGTTCGCGGCGCGTCTTTGCAGGCGCTCGAGCCAGGTCGGTTCCCGCCCCCGTCGGCGCCTTCGGCCTCCTACCGGGGCTTTTTCCTCCGCCCGCGCCCCATCTTGGGGTAGACCTCCCGCTCCCATGAGGGCAGTCCTTTGAACGACCCGACGCGTTTCTCCGATCTCGGCGCCGAGCTACCGCCCGCGCTGCTGCAGGCGCTGGAGGCGCGCAGCTACGACCTGGCGACGCCGGTTCAGACCGCGGTGCTCGATCCGGCGGCACACGGGCGCGACCTGCTGGTCTCGTCGCAGACCGGATCGGGCAAGACCATCGCGTTCGGTGCCGCGCTGACGTCCACGCTCCTCGAGGAGGTGCGCGCGCGCACGCCCGGCGCGCCGCGCGCGCTGGTCATCGTCCCGACGCGCGAGCTGGCCGCGCAGGTGCGCGAGGAGCTCGGCTGGTTGCTGGCCGGCACGGCGCTGCGGCTGGGCTCGTTCACCGGAGGGACGGCGGTGAGCGGCGATCTGCGCGCGCTTCACCGCGGCGTCGACGTCGCGATCGGCACCCCGGGGCGGCTCGTCGATCTGATGCGGCGGGAGAAGCTGGCGCTGGGCCAGTTGCAAGTGGTGGTGCTCGACGAGGCCGATGAGATGCTCGACCTCGGCTTCCGCGAGGATCTGGAGACGCTGCTGGGCGCGGCGCCCGTCGAGCGGCGCACGCTGCTGCTGTCGGCGACGTTGCCGCCCGAGATTCGCGCGATGGCGCGGCGCTTTCAGCGCGACGCCCTGGCGATCGATCCGCGCCAGGGCTCCGCGGGCGCGGGCACACGGCCGGCTGGCGGCGGGCACGACGACATCACCTACGCGGCGCACCTGATCGCTGGCGGCGATCGCCTGGCGGCGGTGGTGAACCTGCTGCGTGCCTCGCCCGATGCGCGCGCGATCGTCTTTTGCACGACGCGCGACGGGGTGGGCGCTCTGCATCGCGAGCTGGTCGTGCGCGGCTTCGCGGCGACGGCGATCTCCGGCGAGCGCGCGCAGGCGGAGCGCGACCGCGCGCTGGATCAGATCCGCCAGGGCGAGGCGCGGATCCTGGTCGCCACCAACGTCGCGGCGCGCGGGTTGCACCTGCCCGACGTCGATCTGATCATCCACGCCGACCTGCCGCTCAACGCCGAGTCCCTGACCCACCGGAGCGGGCGCACCGGGCGCGCCGGCCGCAAGGGGACCGCGGTGCTGATCGCCAGTCTGGCCGACCGCCGCAAGGCCGAGCGCCTGCTCGCGACCGCGCGTGTTCGTGTGGCCTGGACCGCGCCACCGTCGGCCAAGCAGATCGCGGCGGCCGCGCGCACGCAGCTCATCGACAGCTTGCTCGCGGAAACGCCCGCCGACGCCGCCGAACCCGCGGCCGACGGCGAAGGCGATGGCGACGCCGACGATCTGCTCGCGCCATTTCGCGGTAAGCTCCCGGTCGAAAAGCTCGCGCGGCGGCTCCTCGAGCGCGAGCTCGGGCGATTGCCAGCGGGTGAGAAGTTGCTCCCGGTCGTGCTGCCGTCGGCCGACAGCGATCGCCGCTTCGGTCGTGGCGGCGGCGAGCCCCCGCCGCGTCAGCGCGCGCCCGGCGACTTCGCGCGCGAGGGCGTGCGGTTTCGCGTGAACCTGGGCGGCAAGGACCAGGCCGATCCGCGCTGGCTGCTGCCGCTCATCTGCCGGCGCGGGGGCGTCACCCGGCGCGAGGTCGGTGCGATTCGCATCGGTCCCCAGGAGACGATCTTCGAGATCGCCGGTGACGCCGCGGCTGATTTCGCGCTCGCCGCCGCGCAGACCGACCCGCGCGCGCCGCACGTGCGCATGGAACGCGCCGACGGAGCCGGTGCGACCTTTGCCGCTGCGCCCGCGAGTGCGCATCACTCGAAACCGGAAGTGGCGAGACCGCATCCCGCGAAGCCGGATACGGCGAAACCGGACGCGGTGAAACCGCACCCCGCGAAATGGGATGCGGCAGTGAAACCACATCTCGCGAAACCAGATGCCGTGAAACTGCATCCTGCGAAACCGGAAGCGCCGAGACCGCACCCCGCGAAACCGTACGCGGCAAAGCCGCACGCTGCGAAGCCGCACCCGATGAAACCGCTGGCGGTGAAGGCGCACGACGGCAAGGGTCAGGGCGGCCACCGGCCCTTCACGCGGTCGCACGCCACGCGGCCGGCGGGCTTCAAACCCGGCCCGAAGCAGCCGCACCCGGCCGGTAAACGCCGGGATTGAGCATGGCGATCCTGGTCAGCGCGCAGGATCTCGAGGCGGGCTTCGGCGCGCGGCCGTTGTTCAGCGGCGTCAACTTCACGATCGAGGACGGCGAACGCGTCGGCCTGATCGGCCCTAACGGCGCGGGAAAGTCGACGCTGCTGCGGATCCTCGCCGGCGCCCTGTCGCCGGATCGTGGCCAGATCTCGCGCCGCCGTGGCTTGCGCGTCGGACATCTGGCGCAAGTGCCGCAGCTGCCGGCCGGCGCCACCGTCGAGCAGGTCGTCCGCGACGGGCTCGACGCCGACGATTGGGAGCGCCAGGGCGAGGCGCAAACGGTGATGGCGAAGCTCGCGCTCGCCGGACGTGGCAGCGGTGCCGGGATCTCGCCTTCGACCGTCGTCGATTCGCTGTCCGGCGGCTGGAAGAAGCGCGTCGCGCTCGCGCGCGAGCTGTCGCGCCACCCCGACCTCCTGCTGCTCGACGAGCCGACCAACCACCTGGATGTGGCCAGCATCGAGTGGATCGAAGAGCTGCTGGCTGCGGCGCCGTTCGCGACGGTGACCGTGACCCACGATCGGTTGTTCCTGCAGCGCGTGGCGACGCGGATCCTCGAGCTCGACCGGCGCAACGCGGGCGGGCTGCTCAGCGTCGCCGGCGACTACATGGATTACCTTCGCGTCAAGGACGAGACCATGCACGCGCAGGAGCGGCGCGAGGTCGTGCTGCGCAACACGCTGCGCCGCGAGACCGAATGGCTGCGCCGGGGCGCCGCCGCCCGCTCCACCAAGCAGCAGGCGCGCATCCAGCGCGCTGGCACGCTGGCCGCCGACGTCGCGGAGCTGGGGACGCGTAACCAGCAGCGAACGGTCGCGCTCGGCTTCGAGGCGCAGGAGCGCCGCACGAAGCGCCTCATCGACGCGCGCGGCATCGGCAAGAGCTACGGCGAGCGCGTGATCTTCCGCGGCGTCGACGCGTACCTGGGGCCGGGCGTGCGGCTCGGCCTGCTGGGCGCCAACGGGTGCGGCAAGTCGACGCTGATCCGCGTGCTGCTCGGCGAGGAGCCGCCCAGCGAGGGGACGGTCGCGCGCGCCGACGGGCTCGAGGTCGCGTACTTCGCGCAGAACCGCGACGCGCTCGATCCCGAGCGCAGCGTCGCCGACACCGTCTGTCCCGACGGCGACTTCGTGCTCTACCGCGGAGCGCGCGTCCACGTGCGCGGATACCTCGAACGCTTTCTCTTTTCCTCGGAACAGACCGATATGGCGGTCGGCAAGCTCTCGGGCGGCGAGCAGAGCCGGCTCCTGCTGGCCCAGCTGATGTTGCGGCCCGCGCAATTGCTCGTGCTCGACGAGCCCACCAACGATCTCGACATGGCGACGCTCGCGGTGCTCGAGGAGTCGCTGACCGGCTTTCCCGGCGCGGTGCTGCTGGTCTCGCACGATCGCTATTTCCTCGATCAGGTCGCGACGACGATCCTGGCGTTCTCTGAACCCGAGGACGCGGCAAACGAAGACGGCAGCGCGCGCGTCGTGCCGTTCGCGAGCCTGACCCAGTGGGAGGCCTGGCGCGCCGAGAAACGGGAAGCGGCGTCGGTCGCGAAGGCGGCCGATCGGGCTGCGTCTGCGACGAGCGCGGCCGGGTCCGGCGCGGCGAAGAAGCGGCTCGGCTACCGGGAGCAGCGCGAATACGACGGCATCGAAACCAGCATCGCGGCCGCCGAGGCGGGGTTGAAGGCTGCGATCGCGGAGAGCGAACGCCCCGAGAACGCCAGCGACGCGGCCCGCCTCATCGAGCTGCTGCGCCAGATCGACGAACGCCGCGTCGACGTCGATCGCCTCTACACGCGCTGGGCCGAGCTCGAAGCCAAGCGCGAAGGCTAGGCACGCGCTTCAGAACTGGACGCCGTACGAAAGGGTCCCGCGCCGGTAGGTTTCCAGATCGCGGATGGTGTCGGTCGGCTGCGTGAGGATGATCGCCTCGCCGATCAGCGAGCCGCTCACGGCGTTGAAAGCGCCCGCGCCCCAGTGGTGGTAGCCCAGCCCCAGAAACAGCCCGACGCCGAAGTTCAGCGCGACGTTGCCGGCGTGCAGCCACCAGCGCTTCCCATCCGCCTGATTCTTGGCATCGCGAATGAGACGGCCCTCGGCGTCGGCGACCAGCGGGCAAACGTCCGGGCGGTCACGGCCACCGGCGGGCGCCGGAGGCCGGGCCGCCATCTTTTCGCGCAGCGCGCGCGAGTCGCCGATCACGTCCAGCGGCGCGATCAGCAGCGGCACGATGCCGACAATCGTGGTCGCGGCGCCGGTGTACCAATCGATGCGATCCTCGCGCGCCACGAAGGGGATCGGCACCACGTTGGCGATGGTGGCGGCGCCGATGCCAATCCCCCAACCCCAGGTCCACACCTTCGCTTTGTGCGCGCCGCGCGCGAGCTGCGCGTCAATCCAGGCGAGCCGCACCTCGCCGGGAATACCGGCGGCCGCGACGCCCGCGCCGGCCACGATGGGGCAATACGTCTCCGCGATCGCGGCTCGCGGTGCGAGGAAGCCGATCAGGACCAGCCCCGAGACCAACCTCAGCAGTCGCACCGGCGGCACCGTATCGGTGCGAGGTGCCGCACGCAAGTCGGCGCGCTGGCTCGCCAGCCAAGAAAAGTCGCCCCCGCCGTGTGGCCGGGGGGACCAAGAGCTCTCCGGTCCCTCCCCCTGATCCGCCCTTTACACCCTCGAACCCTCCGATTCTGCAACCACCACCTGTCTCGCCCGATACCTCCCGCTCACTCGACCGGAGCTGTCACCCATCCCCCTCGTCAAATCTCAGCAAGAACCTTCAACCGACGAAATGCACGGTCATCGCGCGCCACACGTCGTTCTCGGTGACGATGCCCAGCACTCGCTCACCCGAAACGATCAACGCAACACGCGCGTCTTCTTCCATCATCAGCTGCGCGGCTTCGGCGACCGTCGTCTCCGAGGTCAGCAACAGAGGCTGCTTGATCGGCAGCGCCCGCAGCGGCGTCGAGCGGCCGGACACCGAGCGTCCCAGCGCCGAGAGGTCGCGGGCCGCCGACATGAGCGTCTCTGGCTCGACCAGATCCCCCGGCTCCATATTGTCGTATTCGAACATCCCGTCTTCTCCGTTTATTGTTGACGGTACTATCCGCCGCGGGCGCATCCGACGTGGCAACGTTGCCGAAACGTCTCGGTGCCATCGAAGTGACACGTCCGTCGACAGCGTGACCAACGCCGCCGTGGCCGACGCGTCGCTCCCCAGCTCAGGCGACAGCGCGATGGGATGGTGTCGCGAGCCGCGCGCGGGACAGCGCCGCGGCCGCCGCCCATCCGCGTGTTTGCAGCCGCCACCACATCAGCGCGGCGCTCACGAACACCTCCAGGCAGATGCCGAGCCAGCCGCCGCGCGCGCCCAACCCCAGCTGGTAGCCGAGCAGCCAGCACAGCGGCGGTGTGCAGACCCACGAGGTGACCACGCCGACGACGGCCGCGTAACGCACGTCACCCGCGCCGCGCAGCGCACCCCGCGCGACCAGGTTGGACGCGTCGATGACCTGGAACGCCGCCGCGATGTGCAGCAGCGCGACGGTGCTGCGCACGACCGCCACGTCGTGGGTGAACGCCGCCGCGAGCATCGGCGCGCCGAAGATCAGCAGCAGCGTGCAGGCGCCTGTGTAGACCGTCGTCGCCTTGGTGGCCAGGCGCGCGATCCGGCGGACAAGATCGTCGCGGTCGGCGCCCACCGCCTGTCCGACCAGCACCGCCACGCCCTCGCCGACCGCGAACGCCGGCATGAACGAGAAGTGGATGATCTGCAGCGCGATCTGATGGGCCGCCATCTCGATCTCCGACAGCCGCGAGATCAGGAAAGAGAGCAGCGCGAACGATCCGAGCTCCAGCGTGAACTGCACGCCCAGCGGCAATCCGACACGGGCCAGCGCCATCAGATGCCGCACGCGCCAGGCGCGCAGCCCGAAGCCGCCCGCGAGCTGGGTGACCGCCAGGTACCCGAACTCGGTGCCGTGAGCGATCACCGTCGCGGTGGCCGCACCGGCGACGCCGCGGTCGAGCAAGAAGACGAACACGTAGGCGAGCACGATGTTGACCAGGTTGGCGACGAGCGACGCGCGCATCGGCGCGCGCGATTCGCCACGGCCGTAACAGACCTCGCGCAGCCCCGCGAACAGCAGCGCCAGCGGCGCACCCAGGCTGCGGATCTGCATGTAAGTTCGCGCGGCGTCGCCCGCCGCCGCGGTCGCCGCGAAGTGGTGCAGCAGCTCGGCGACGAGCTGCCCCGCTCCCAGCGTCAGCGCGCCGAGCCCGATCGCGGCCGCCAGCACGGCGCCCATCGTCGCCAGGCTCTCGTCGGGCCGGTTGGCGCCCACGGCCTGGGCCACCAGCGTGTTGGCGGCGCGAAACGTCCCGAATGAAAAGCAGAGCAACAGAAACGACGCAACGCCCGCCAGCCCCACGCCGGCCAGCTGTGCGCGCCCGAGGTGGCCGACCAGGAGGGTGTCGACCAGCGTCATCACGCTGTACGACAGCATGGAGACCGCTATCGGCCAGGAGATCCGCCGGAGCTCGGTGAGCGGGCGGTCCTGCCAGGTCAGGGGTGTGGAGGAGACGGGGGTCGGAGATTCCATCGAGGGTTGCCGGTCGAGCTTCGGTGCCTATCTTCTGTCCGAATGGGAAAGGCGACAATCGGCGTCATCGTCGTGGCCGCGCTGCTGGGCCTGTGGGCCGCGGCTGACTACAACCGACTGGTCCGGCTGGACCAGGGGGTCCAGGGGCAGTGGGCCGAGGTCGAGAACGTCTACCAGCGGCGCGCGGACCTGGTGCCCAACCTCGTCGAGACCGTCAAGGGCGCGGCCAACTTCGAGAAGTCGACGCTGACCGCCGTGACCGAGGCGCGGTCGCGCGTCGGTCAGGTCTCGCCGCAAGCGACCGAGAAGATCGCCGAGGATCCGGCGGCCTTCCAGCGCTTCCAGCAGGCCCAGGACGCGCTGTCGTCGGCGTTGTCGCGGTTGCTGGTGGTCAGCGAGCGCTATCCGGATCTCAAGGCGACCGCTGCGTTTCGCGATCTGCAGGCGCAGCTCGAGGGGACGGAGAATCGGATCGCGGTCGCGCGCATGCGCTTCAATGAGGCGTCGCAGGCGTTCAACTCGGCGCGCGACAGCTTTCCGACGGTGGTGATCGCCGGCATGTTCGGCAAACGCTTCGCCGAGAAGTCGTACTTCAAGGCGCAGGCGGGGGCAGCCACCGCGCCTCACGTCCA
>Ga0265314_10002111_pt1 | contig 20887 bp, 17 predicted proteins | sample 4126metaG_FD_203106 | JGI IMG/M metagenome (GOLD analysis project Ga0265314, IMG submission 203106) | Rhizosphere microbial communities from Carex aquatilis grown in University of Washington, Seatle, WA, United States - 4-1-26 metaG | ecosystem: Host-associated > Plants > Roots > Rhizosphere >... | reverse complement strand
ATTCATATGCCTATGAAGGAATATAAATCAAGCCCGATCCGTCCGTCACCAAATCGTTGCCTTTCGCTCCGCTGCACATCCGGCCGGTGCGAACATCGCCCGCACGGAAATCGCATTGTCTTCGCCCCGCTCCTGATTAACTCGTCAGCCCGTCCCCCAAACACACTTCAACCCCCATGAAAAAATACCTCGTCGAGTTCATCGGCACGTTCTTCCTCGTCTTCACCGTCGGTATGTCCGTCCGCAGCGGCGCGCCGCTCGCTCCCCTCGCCATCGGCGCCTCGCTCATGGTCATGATCTTCGCCGGCGGCCACGTTTCCGGCGGCCACTTCAACCCCGCCGTCACGCTCGCGGTGTTTTTCCGCAGCCGCGGCAAAGGCGGCAAATCCGACCTCGTCCCCTACTGGATCGCCCAGTTTCTCGCCGGCCTCGTCGCCGCCTTGCTCGTCACGTTCCTCTTCGCCGGCAAACCTTCCGGCCCCGCTTTGCACGGCACGGTGCCATCGGTGGTCGTCGAATTTCTTTTCACGTTCGCGCTCGCCTGGGTCGTGCTCAACGTCGCCACCGCCAAAGCCACCGCCGGCAATTCCTTCTACGGCCTCGCGATCGGCATGACGGTCTTCGTCGGCGCCACCGCCGTCGGCGGCGTGTCGGGCGGCGCGTTCAACCCCGCGGTCGGCCTCGGGGTGTTCACGATGGGGCTCGAATCGGCGAAACAGTTCGGCGTCTATCTCCTGTCCGATCTCGCCGGCGGCGCCGTCGCCGCGCTGGCCTACAAGACCGTCAACGGCTCCGATTGAAACGTCAGGCGGGCTTCGGCCCGCCCCGTTCCTTCACCGCCTCACGCCGCGGTGCAGCCGGCTCGCCGGCTTCGCCGGCGCCGCTGCCGACTCGGCGATCGCCTTCTCGTCGAACAACGCCGAATAAATATACGGGAATCCTTCGATTTTTTTCCGCTCCACGCCCATGCCCATGTAGCGTTCGATCGAGCGCGCATCGCGCACATCGTCCTCCGTCACCAGCGTGAACGCGTCGCCCGTGTGGTGCGCGCGGCCCGTGCGGCCGATCCGGTGCACGTAGTCCTCCGGATTTTCCGGCACGTCGTAGTTGATCACGTGCGAGACGCCCGCGATGTCGAGCCCGCGCGCCGCGATGTCCGTCGCCACCAGCACCTCGAACTTGCCGCTCTTGAAACCCTCCAGCGCCTCGATCCGCTCGCGCTGATTCCGGTCTGAGTGCATCACGCCGACCGAGTGACCCTTCGTCTGCAGCTTGTGCGCGATCCGGTCCGCGCCCATGCGCGTCCGCGAAAAAATCAGCACGCTCTTGAAATCGGTTTGGTCCAACAATAGCTGCAGCAAGTCGAATTTCTGCGACGCCACCACCGGGTAAAACGCGTGCGCCACCGTCTCCGCCGGCGAGTGCGTCCGGCCGATCTCGACCTTCACCGGATCGCGCAGCGCCCAGCTCGCGAGCTGTTCGATTTCCGGCGGCAGCGTCGCGGTGAAAAACAGCGTCTGTCGCGCCTTCGGACATTTTTGCACGATCCGCCGCACGTCCGGCAAAAAGCCCATGTCGAGCATCCGATCGACCTCGTCGAGCACGAGAATCTCGATCTGGTCGAGCGCGCAATTCCCCTGCTCCAGGTGATCGAGCAGCCGCCCCGGCGTCGCCGCGAGGATGTCCATCCCGCGCTGCAAATCGCTCGTCTGTTTCCCGTAGCCCACGCCGCCATACACGATCGTCACGCGCAGATCGGTGAACTTCGCGAATTTTTGAAACGCCTCCTCGACCTGCAACGCCAGCTCGCGCGTCGGCTCGAGAATCAAACACCGCAGCGGCCCGTGCCCGCCGAGCCGCTGGATGATCGGCAGCGCAAACGCCGCCGTTTTCCCCGTGCCCGTCTGCGCCGACCCGATCACATCGCCGCCGCGCAACACCACCGGAATCGCCTGCGTCTGTATCGGCGTCGGCTCGACGTAGCCCATCTCCTGCACCGCGAAGGCCAGCGGATCGCTCAACCCCAGCGCCGTGAACGCCGTCTCCATCTTCGGCACATTCACCGGCACCAGCGGCTTCACCGGCTCGCGCCGCGGATGGTCGAACGTCTTGTCGATCATCGGTCGCTCGCGCGCGCCGCCGCGCTCGCCGCCGGACCGCGAGTGCGATCCTCGGCCGCCCTGGCCGCCGCCTTGGAAGCCGCCGCGACCGCCACGCTCCTCGCGCCGCGGTTGTGCATCGCCGGCGCGCGGCTCGTTTCTCCGCGGCTCGCGCGAGGCGTGCGGCTGCCCTTGACCACGGCCGTCGCGCTGGCCGCCGGACCGCGGACCTTGCGCCTGACTGCGCTCGTGGCGCTCGCCCCGCGGCGACGCCACGTAGGGTTTTGCCGGGGCAGTTGGTTTGGCCACGGCGACGGGAGCCACCGGCCTGGCGGCGCGCGATGGCGTCATCGTCTCGCGCAGCTTCGCAAAAATTTTCTTTAACATAACAGCTTGGGAAAGGGTCAAACTCTCCGAAACCCGCGCGTTTGCAACCTCCGATATGTTCCGGCGTCCCGCGCTTGACAGCGGACAAATAGTAACAACATTGGTTACACTACCGATGACCGGAAACTCCCGCTTCGCCGTCAGCCTGCACATCCTCGCCTACCTCGCCTATCGCGCCGGCGCTGCCGTGCCGTCGGCTGAAATCGCCGCCAGCGTGGGCACGAATCCCGTCGTCATCCGCCGCCTGCTCTCCGCCCTCGTGAAAGCCCGGCTCGTCAAGGCGCACAAAGGCGCCTCCGGCGGCTTCGCCCTCGCGAGTGCCCCGAAAAACGTCTCGCTCCTCGACGTGTATCGCGCCGTCGAGCCGCGACCCGACCACGGCCTGCGGCGCTTCGCGCCAAATCACAAATGCCCCGTCGGCGCAAAAATCGAGTCGATCCTCCACGGCGTCTTTTTTCAGGCGCAATCCGGCATGGAAGCCGAGCTTGGCCGGGTAAACCTCGCCGGCATCGAAGCCCAGCTCCACTCCGTCTGCCCCCGCCGAAAATAAAATTTTGCGTCGTTATGTAACCATCTTTGTTACTCAACAAACAAACGACCGACCGACCGAACACCCGTGAACGCCGCCGCCCACTACGCCAAATGAACCCGTCCGTCGAAATTCGCTCCGTCCACCTGCGCGTCTCCGATCTCGCGCGCAGCGTGAATTTCTACGCGCGCCAGCTCGGCTTCGCGATGGTGAGCGAAAGCGCCGCTCGCGCCGAACTCGCGACCGCACCGCTCGGACCCACGTTGCTCACGCTCACCGAGGATCGCGCCGCGCCGCGCGCGCCCGCGCACACCGCCGGGCTCTTTCACGCCGCGCTGCTTTTGCCGTCACGCGCCGCGCTCGGTCGCTGGCTGCGGCACGCCGCCGACGCGGCGGTCGAGTTCGACGGCTTCTCCGATCATGGCGTCAGCGAGGCCATCTATCTCGCCGACCCCGACGGCAACGGCCTCGAATTCTACGCCGATCGCCCGCGCGAAGCCTGGCCGCAACGCGACGGCGAACTCGCGATGTTCACCCACCCGCTCGCTTTGCCCGATCTGCTCGCGGCCGCGACTCCGTCCGGCGAACCGCCGCTCGCCGGCGCGCGCTGGGGTCACCTGCACCTACGCGTGACCGACCTCGATCGCAGCGAAACATTTTACCGCGAAACGCTCGGCCTGACGCTGCGGCAGCGATTCGGCAGCTCCGCGCGGTTTCTCGCCGCCGATGGCTACCATCACCACCTCGGGCTCAACACCTGGGGCGGCATTCGCCAGCCCCAGCCGCCCGGCGCACTCGGACTGGTCGAGGCGACGCTCGCGAGTCCCACCGTCGATTCGCCCCGATCGCCGCACGATCCCGACGGCATCGCGCTGCAACTCGTGCCCGGCTAAAAAGCGAACTGCGCCCGTCAGATGTGCGACTTGATCTTGTCGAGAATCATGATCGACAGCGCCTCATCGCCGACGAGGCCGACGCGAATTTTCACCGTCGTTACGTCGCGCCCCGCGTTCTCCAGCCGGATTTCGATCTTCTTGTCCGTCGCGGTGCGCGCAATGAAGACGGCGGACAACGCATCCTTCGCTTCGCTCACCTTCGCGAACTGAAGAGCTTGAATCGCGTTGTTCGTGGCGCGAGCCGTCGCATCGAGCCCCGCCGGGACGGTGCCCTTGAGTTCGCCGCGCACATAAGCCACCGCCGCGCCGGCCCCCGCGCCCGCCGCCACCGCGAGACAGCCCGTCGTGCCGGCCACGGTTGCGAGCAACACGCCGCTCAGGAGCGCCGTCAAAAATCGTTTGAAGGAATTCGTCTTCATGGTATTTCGCCCAAGCTAGACCGCTGATTCGCGCCCAGGTTCGCCACCTTCGCGCTTGGCTTGGCCGCTGGCAGCAGCCATCGTTGGCCACACCGCTGCTCCCGCTTCGCACATGAACCCCGACGTCCTCTGGCTCGCCCGCCTCGGCATCGATCAAGGCCTGCTCACGCGCGCCCAATGCCTCGCCGTCCGCAGCGCGCTGGGCGACAGTGTCGAGCTGATGGGTTTCGCGCAGAAGCTGATCGATGACGGCATTGTCACCGACATCCCCGCGCTCGAAAAACTCGGCGGCTTCGCGTTCGCCAAGGGCCAGAAAGGCCCGCCCGCGAGCGATCCCTTTGAGGAAGAATCCGAAGAAACGGATTCTAATGCCCCCGCCCGCCCGCCGAAAAAAGCCCCGCCCGTCCCGCCGCCGAGTTTTCCGTTCGACACGATCAGCGCGATGGACGACGCCGCGCTCGCCGCCGCGCTGCGCGCACTCCTGCGCGACACCGGGCGTTACGGCGCGAGCGACCTGCACCTCTCGACCGGCACTCGCCCGTTCGTCCGGAAAAACCGCGCCCTCGCGTTCCTGTCCGACACGGCGCTCACCTCCGCCGATGCGCTCCGCCTCAACACCGCGCTCCTCTCCGACGGCCAGAAGAAAATTTTCCTCGAGCGCAAGGACTACGACTACGCCCTCGCGCTCAGCCGCACCGACCGCTACCGCGTGAATCTCATGTTCCATAAGAACGGCGCGGCTGGCGCCTATCGCATGGTGCCGGAAAAAGTCCGCTCGCTCGCCGACCTCGGCTTCACCGCGCACATCGAGACGCTCAAAAAACTCCTCTCCTACCACAACGGCCTCATCCTCATCACCGGCCCCGTCGGCTCCGGCAAGACCACCACGCTCGCCTCGATGGTCGATTACCTCAACAGCACGCGCACCGATCACATCATCACCGTCGAGGACCCGATCGAAGTCGTCCAACCCGCCAAGGGCTGCAACGTCTCCCAGCGCGAAGTCGGCCCGCACACCAAATCGTTTTTCACCGCGCTCAAGGGCGCGCTCCGCGAGGACCCCGACATCATCGTCATCGGCGAACTCCGCGACCTCGAGACCATCGAGATGGCGATCACCGCCAGCGAAACCGGCCACCTCGTCATCGGCACGATGCACACGAGCGACGCCGCCACCACCCTCAACCGCCTGCTCGACGTCTTCCCGCCCGCGCAGCAAACGCAGATTCGCGCGAGCGTCGCCGAAAGCCTCCGCGGCATCGTCTGCCAGCGCCTGCTCCCCGCGCTCGACGGCGGCCTCACGCTCGCCTGCGAGATCATGATCACGAACACCGCGATCGCGAACTCGATCCGCGAAGGGAAAACCCAGGGCCTGCGCAACACGATGGAGACCGGCGTCCGCGAGGGAATGTGCCTCATGGACAACGTCGTCTTCGCCCTCTTCAACGACCGCGTCATCTCCGCCGAAACCGCGCTTTCGAACATCTCGAACCGCGTCCTCCGCGCGAAAATTTCCTGACCATGGCCGCGATCGACCAACTCCTGCGCACCATGCTTGAGAAAGGCGGCTCCGATCTCCATCTCACCGTCGGCCTGCCGCCGAAAGCCCGCATCTCCGGCTCGCTCGCGCCGATCGGCGACACCGCGCTCGACGCCGCCACGATGGAAACGCTCCTCAAGGAAATCGTCCCCGCCCGCCGTTGGACCGAGTTTCTCGAGCGCAAGGACCTCGACCTCGCCCACGAAATTCGCGGCGTCGCCCGCTTTCGCGGCAACTACCTCTACAACCACTGGGGCCAGGCCGCCGTTTTCCGCCAGATTCCCGCGAAAATTCTTTCCTTCGACGAACTCAAGCTCCCCGAGGCGCTGAAAAAACTCTGCCACCTGAACGAAGGCCTCGTCGTCGTCACCGGCCCCACTGGCTCCGGCAAATCGACCACGCTCGCCGCGATGATCGACTACATCAACACGAACCTCGCGAAGCACATCATCACCATCGAGGATCCGATCGAGTTCGTCCATCCCGTCAAAAAATCCGTGATCGTCCACCGCGAGGTCGGCGAGCACACCGAGTCCTTCGCCGCCGCGCTCAAAGGTGCGATGCGCCACGACCCCGACATCCTCCTCCTCGGCGAAATGCGCGAGCTCGAGACCATCAAACTCGCCCTCGGCTGCGCCTCGATGGGCATGCTCGTCTTCGGCACGCTCCACACCAACAACGCCCCGAAAACCGTCGATCGCATCATCAACGCCTTCCCCGCCGACGAACAAAACCAGGTCCGCGTCATGCTCGCCGGCTGCCTCGCCGGCGTCGTCGCCCAGCTCCTCTGCAAGCGCATCCCGAAAGGTCGCTGCGCCGTCCACGAAATCCTCCTCGCGCACGAGGCGCTGCCGAACACGATCCGCACCGGCCAGATTTCAAACATCAAAACCATCATCGAGAGCGGCGGCGCCGACGGCATGGTCACGATGGACCAAAGCCTCATGGCGCGCGTGAAGGACGGCACGATCGAGCCGAAGGAAGCCTACATGAAGGGTGCGAACAAATCCCTCTTTGCCCCGCTCCTCAAACCCGGCGACCTCGACGCCGGCCATTGAACCGTCACGTTGTCGGCGTCATGTCCCCGCACATCCGCTCCGCCACGCCCGCCGACGTCCCGCTCATTCTCGAATTCATCCGCGCGCTCGCCGACTACGAAAAACTCACGCACGAAGTCGACGCCACCGAGGAAAAACTCCGCGCCACGCTCTTCGGCGAAAAACCCGCCGCCGAATGTCTCCTCGCCTTCGCCGACGATAGCGAAGCCGACACGCCCGTCGGCTTCGCGATCTACTTCACGAACTATTCCACCTTCCTCGCGAAACCCGGCCTCTATCTCGAGGATCTTTTCGTAAAACCCGAATTCCGTGGCCGCGGCATCGGCAAGGCGCTCCTGCTCCACCTCGCCCGCCTCGCGAACCAGCGCGACTGCGGCCGCATGGAGTGGGCCGTCCTCGACTGGAACCAGCCCGCGATCGATTTCTACGAATCGCTCGGCGCACAGCGCATGCGCGCCTGGCAAATCTGCCGCCTCACCGGCGACAGCCTCGCCCGCTTCAGGTGAACCTCCGGCGCCCATCTCGGAACCAAACAGTCCCGCGCCCGAACGCCCCGCACACTTCACTTCGACGTTGAGCGTTCGGCGTTCGCTGCTCGACGTTCGGCGGCGATGAAATTGCCGCTTTATTGGATCGACGCCTTCACGGCCCGCGTGTTCTCGGGCAACCCCGCCGCCGTCGTCCCGCTCGACGCCTGGCCCGCCGATTCGCTCCTCCAGCGCATCGCCTTTGAAAACGGCCTCTCCGAAACCGCGTTCTTCGTGCGCACAGGCGAAGCGCGTTTCCATCTGCGTTGGTTCACGCCTGCCGTCGAAATCGACCTCTGCGGTCACGCCACCCTCGCCAGCGCCCAGGTGCTCTTCCGTGAACTCGCCCAACCCGGCGACCTCATCACCTTCGATTCCCGCTCCGGCCCGCTCACCGTCGCGCGCCGCGCCGACGAAAAACTCGAACTCGATTTTCCCGCCCGACCCGCCGCTCCCGTCACCGCGCCCGATGCGCTTGTCAGCGGACTCGGCCGCGCACCCGCGCACGTCGCGCGCAGCGAGCACATGTGGCTCTGCGTTTACGAACACGCCGAAGACGTCCTCGCGCTCCGCCCCAACCACGCCGCACTCACCCAACTCACACCCGGCCGAATCATCGTCACCGCGCCCGGCGCCGACTGCGACTTTGTTTCCCGCTTCTTCGCACCCGACGCCGGCATCGCCGAGGACCCCGTTACCGGCTCCGCGCACTGCACGCTTGTCCCCTATTGGGCCGCCCGTCTCGGAAAAAACGCGCTGCATGCCCGCCAGGTTTCCGCCCGTGGCGGCGAACTCTGGTGCCAACTCGCCGGCGACCGCGTGAAAATCGCCGGCCGCGCCGTGCTCTACCTCCGCGGCGAAATCTCCGTCTAGCTGCCGCCGCGCGCCAGTTCGCGCACAAACCGCCGCAGCGCCCGAAAATCCTCCGGCAAAAAAACGTCACGGTGCGCCGCGAATTCCGCCGCATCGTCGATCCACGCCTTCGCCAAAAACTTCTCGTGCTGCTCCAGCGTCAGCGCCGTCCAATAGGGGCAATCGACGCAGTGCGACCCGCTCACGCGTTCGCCCGCCCGCCCAAGCCGCTGCCGCCGGCACGCGCCATCCTCCGATACCTCGCGATACGAGTCCCGGCACTTTTTGAACTCCGGCTGAAAGCACGCCTTCACCAACTGCCGGGCCGGCGTGCCCAGCGCCCCCGCGTCCGCGGCGTCGCCCAGCATCCGCCCGACCAACGGCGCCACTTCCTCGGCGGTCATTTCGCCCGGCGTGCCCGTTTCTCCCGGCCCCAGCGGCGGAGGCAGCCCGCGCACCGTTATGAGAATCCACAGCCGTGCCGCGATCTCCGCCGGCCGGGCTTCCGCGAGCGGCGGCAGCCCGTTTTGCCGGCGGTAACGCTCCAGGATCGCGCCCACCGCGCGCCCAAAAATCTCGCCGTCCGCATTCGTCACGCGCCCACGCCACGCGAACCCTCCGCGATGTCAATGTCCGCTGCACACTCGCGATTGTCATGGTCACAGCAGTCGCCATCATAAAACTGTGCTGGTAACAAAGCCCGCCTCCTAACCCTGCCGCCGCCGCCCCCGCTCCGCTACAATGCTGGGGCGCACACCTTCCCCGCCATGATCCAAACTCTCGCCAAGCCCGATCGCGCTCCGCTCTACCTCGAACTCGCCCGCGAAATCCAGGAGCTCGTCGAACAGGGCACGCTCCGCGCCGGCCACCGGCTGCCGTCCGTCCGCCGCATGTCGCTCCAGCGCGACGTGAGCATTTCCACCGTCATCCAGGCCTACACCGTCCTCGAAAATCGCGGCCTGCTCGAGGCCCGTCCGCAGTCCGGCTTCTACGTGCGGCCCCAGCTTCCCGCGCAGGCGCTCGAACCGCGCATGGCCCGCCCGATGGCGAAGCCCAGCTACGTCGGCGTCAACGACCTCACCGCCGAAGTTCTCAACCTCGCGGTCGATGCCGACCTCGTGCCCTTCGGCGCCGCGTGCCCGCACCACACGCTGTTCCCCACGAAAAAACTCGCCCGCCTGATCGGCGCGGTCGCGCGCAACGACCCCGCCATGCTCGGCCGCTACGCGATGAACTGGGCCTTCGATCCCCTCGCGCGCGAGATCGCCCGCCGCTATCTCCAAAGCGGCGCACCGCTCGCGCACGATGAGCTCGTCATCACGATCGGCTGCGCCGAGGCGATCAACCTCTCGCTCCGCGCCGTCACCAAGCCCGGCGATACCGTCGCCGTCGAGACGCCCGCCTACTTCGGATTTCTCGAAACGATCCAGAGCCTCAACCTCAAGGTCCTCGAAATCCCCACCGACTCGCGCACCGGCCTCTGCCTCGACGCCACCCGCGATGCCCTCGCGAAGTGCGACGTGAAGGCCGTCATCGTCATGCCGAGCTATCAAAATCCGCTTGGCTCCTGTATGCCCGACGAAAAAAAGGCGCGGCTCTACCAGCTGCTTTCTGAATTCGACGTGCCCGCGATCGAGGACGACATCTACGGCGACCTCCACTTCGGCGAACGCCGCCCGAAGCCGCTCAAGGCCTGGGACACCGAGGGCCGCGTGCTCCTTTGCAGTTCGTTCGGCAAAACCCTCGCGCCCTCGCTGCGCGTCGGCTGGTGCGCGCCCGGCCGCTACCTCGAGCGCGTCCGCCGGCTCAAGTTTACCAATACGCTCGGCACGCCCGTCATCCTTCAAAAAACCGTCTCCGATTTCCTGCGCAACGGCGGCTACGATCACCACCTGCGCTCGATCCGCCGCGCGTATCAGCAGCAGCTGCATCTTTTCTCGCAGGCGATCCTGCGGCACTTTCCGGAAGGCACGCGTCTCAGTCGCCCGCAAGGCGGCTTCGTGCTCTGGCTCGAACTGCCGCCCGGCATCGACACGCTCCGCCTCCACCGCGACGCCCTGCGCCACCGCATCGCCACCGCGCCCGGCGTGCTCTTCTCCGTCAAGGACCGCTACCGCAACTGCCTTCGCATGAATTGCGGCCTGCCGTGGAACGATTCCGTGGAGCAGGCCATCCGCACCCTCGGCGAACTCGTGAAGAAACAGCTCTGAAGCGGAAACGCGCCTCGCGTTCAACGCCGCGCCAGCAGCTCCCACATCAGCACCGCCGCGGCGACCGAAACGTTGAGCGACTCGACCTTGCCCGCGCCCGGAATCGTCACGAGCCGCGTGCAGGCCACCGCGACGTCCGGCGAAAGTCCGCTCTCCTCGTTGCCGAGCACGAGCGCGACCGGCTTTGTCGCGCCCGGCCTGCGGCTTTCCGCGGCGTCGCGTAACGACTTCGCTCCGCGCGTCGCCGCACCGATCACCTCGTAGCCGGCCGCCGCCAGCTCATGCAAAAACGCCGCGAGCTCGCCGACGCGCAGCACCTCGATGTGTGCGAGCCCGCCCTCGGCCACGCGATGCGCCGCCTCGCCCGGCACCGCCGCCGCCGGATCGTCCGGCAAAATCATTTTGGTCACGCCGAAAAACGCCGCCGTCCGCGCGATCGCGCCGAGATTGTGCGCGTTGCCCACGCGATCGAGCACGACGACCGTCTCGCGCCGCCGCGCCCAGTCGTGCAGTTCGTCCGCCATCGGCGCCCGCCACTCCGGCGCCGCCACCACCGCGACGATCCCGCCGTGGTGCATCGTGCCCGCGATTTTTTCGAGCTCGGCCGGCTCGACACAGCGATAAACTTTTTTCGCCTGCGCGAGCGCCCGGCACATCACGCCGATTTTTCTCCCCGTCGCGTAGTCGAAAAACAGCCGCTTGATCGCATCGACGTCGGCCGCGAACTGCGCGCGCACCGCCGCCAGTCCGCAAATCGTCAGTTCCTTGGGTTTCACCGCCGCATCCAATCATCAACCGAGCAAAACACACGCCAAACCCACGCAACTCGAGCTCGCCGCCCGCCGCCAATCAGCCTCGCCCCACCATCGCCGAAGCCTCCGCCCGCAGGGAATGAACCTTGCCGTTCACCGGACAACGCCCGGCCACCGACTGGATGACGGGCAGCGTGAACACGTCATCGAGTCCATATTCGACGGTCGCGTAGTAAGCGAACCAGTTGCCGAATTCCATGCGCCGCTCGCCAAATGGATCAGGATAAAGCGCGCGCACATCCGGCCGGATCGAATGCAGATAATGCGCCAGCTCCGTGATCAGCGGCACGGCCCGGTCCCGCAGCGGATCGGCCACCGCCGGCGCATTTAGCCACGAAAAAAATGACGCCGGCGCCGTGGACGTGATACTCGGCCACCGCGCCGTCAGCGATTTCGGCAGCTCGGAATAAAGTTCTTTCAGAATCGGCGCGATCGCCGTGCCATTGTCGAACTGTCGCGCCGTTTTCCAGCTGGCGCTCGCCGTTGCGTCGTCGCGTCGCGAGGCGCCTTCGTCCGCGTTCATCGAATAGCCGAGCGCCGTAAACTGCGCCGGGTAAGGATCCCAATTGGCGAGACATCGCTGAATTTCCCGCGGTAGTTCCGTTCGCCATGAGCCCGTGCCGCCCTTGCGAAACAATTTCGCCCCGTGTGCCGCGCGCAGCCCGTCGATTTCGCAGACGCGGATCGCCCGTCGCAACTCCTCCTCCGACACGCGCCGGATACTCTCGGTCAAGCGCCTCAGCGTCTCCAGCGGCCGCTCCCACAAATCCTCGTAGCGCGCGATCCGGCTCTCGCCGCAGCGCAGCCAGCAAATCGACGTGTGCAGCAGGAGGTAAAAGCCGTGCTCGACGAACCGCCGCGTGTGCTCGCCATAGTCCTCCCCGCAGTCCAGAAGCATCGATGCCGCCTGCAACGGATCGCTCGTCGGCTGCTCCCCCATGTCCCGCACGTAGTGTCGCAGCGAAACCAGCACGTCGGCCGGATGCCGCATCAAGGTGATGAAAAGCACGCCGCTCGCCCGCGCCCGCTCCAGCAAATCGGCCTGCGGCTGATAATGCTGATGGCCCACCCAGCGCGGCCCGAACGAATCCCAGTCGTCCGCGCGATGCTCGGGCTGCAGTTCCACGACCGACAGGCCATAGACCTCCGCCAGCAGAAATTTCAACCACGTGTTCCCGGTCTTCGGCGTGCCCGCGATGATGATTTTCAACGGGCTCTCCGCGTCGAAAGCGCCGCCGTTCGAGTCGCCGCGGAAATTTTCGCGATTGCGCGCCGATTTGCCGGAGGAATCCACGGTGTAATTTTCCACGGTTGTCGCCAGAGCACGCGAACCCCATTCGCTGCACCCCGACGCTGCTCCGACGCCACGCCGCGAAAAAAGTTACCGCCTAATTTGAATGCGGCGGACGCAGACGCTCCACGCGTGTCTCATCCGTTCACTTCGCCGACGATCGTGAACTCTTCGCGATCGTGGTAAAGATGACGCACGCGCGCCAGCCGCGCATGCCGCGCGAATGGTGAGTCGCCCGCGCTTAGCTCGCGCAGCAACGCGATCGGATCAACGCGTCCAAACTTTAAATTCACGATGAAGCGCGCGCACCAACCGCCAGCCAGCCATCGATCAACGATGGACCGCATGACGTGATGCGGCTCCTCGACCAAATCGCAGAGCAGCCAGTCGAACGCCACGCCAGCCGTCGGTGAAAATTTGAAGGCATCCTCGCGCCGGTGCTCGATGCCCGGGTGATCGAGCGCACCGCCCTTGAGCGGGCCGTTGTCGATCGCGAGCACGCGCGCGCCTCGTTTCGCCGCACTGTAACTCCAGCCGCCCGGCGCCGCGCCGAGATCGCACACCGTCTCGCCCGCCGCCGGCTCGCGACCGAGGACGAGATAGGCCTCCTCGACCTTCAAATAGCTGCGCGACGGCGCCAGCGGATCGTCCGCCATCCGCCGCTGGCCGTGGTTCCACGCCTCGCGCGCCACGAGCGCCCGCCCGAAGTCCGCAAAAAAAACAAACAGCCCGCGCGCCGGCCCGATCCCGCGCGCTCGTTCGTCCGTCGCAAGCTTCGCCACGCGTGAGAGTTTTTTCTTCAACAGCTCGCCGAACGCCGCCTCCACCGCCGCCACGCGCCGGCCCAGCCCGACCACTTCCGCCGGCCCCAGCCACACGCAGGGCCACGCCGCCTCGATGCGTTCGCCGCGCAGGCTGGCCAGAAAAAAATCCGCCACGCGCTGCGCGAGCGCGTTGACCGACTCGCCCCGCACCTCCGCCGGATCAAGCAGCGTGAGATGCGGAAACACCAAATCCTCGAGCGGCAGCGCGCGATCCGCCCGCACCCAGCCGGGTCCGTTTTCGCCCGCCGTCGCACCGTGCAGTTCCGCCAGCTCGCGCGCGAGCAGCGCCTCGAATCCAGCCTGGCACGTCAGCAGCATCTCCGCGACCGTGCCCGCGCCGCGCACCGCGTCGATGCAAAACCTCCGGGCGTCAATGCCTCACACCAGTTCGCACGTGCCGCCCATGCAGGCCACGGCCGCCTTGAGTTGCGTCTCGTCCGACGCCTCGCGCATCGCCGTGTAATCGACGCGATATGGCCGCAGCGAATTCCATTTCGCCACGTCGGCCTCGGTGGAAACTTCCTCGCGCGGCGCCTGCGCGTAGGCTTTGTCGCCCGCGTCCTGCAGCAGCGAAATGCCCGTGAAATAGCGGCGGTTCGCCCAGATGAAATCGGCGACCTCGTCCCATTCGTCCGGCCGCACCGAGCAGGTGTTGGACACGTTGTGATGCAGGTCGGGCGAGCGCGAGTGCGGATCGCCGCCGGGGATCACCCACGACTGCTGCACAAGTTTCACCAGCTCCAAAAACTGAATCGCTGTCAGGTCCTTCCGCAGAATCGCCTTTTTCGGCGCCTCGACGGGAAAGATGATCACGTCGTCCGTGTCGGGATTATAGACCGAGGTTTCGGCCATTTGCGGATTCGCCGCCTTGAAGAACGCAAACACCGGCTCCTTCCGATTCGCCTGCACGCGCCGGAAATAACGGCGCGCGTGGTGCGGATGAATTCCGGACGCCGCATTCAGGATCAGCGACGCCGTCCCCTCCGGCTTGCACGTCGTGAGCTTCGCCGCCGGCCGGATGCCGATCAGCGCGGCCACGGTCCGGTTCGCCGCGCGGCAGAGTCGCGCGCCGTTCGTGAGGACTTCCTGGTCGAACAACACGCTGGGATTGTCCATGAACCCGCAGATCGACACGCCGAGCAGCGCATCGTGCTCGTTGATCAGCCGCGTGATCGGCCCGAGATACGGCATGTCCGTGTAGGCCGCCTGCAACGTCCCGATCGCCGCCGCGAAAATGCACGCGCGGTAAAACGCCGCCTCCGTCGTCGCCGCCTGCCCGTTGATCGTCGTGAGATTGCAGTGCTGAAACCCTGACAGCCGGGTCGTCCCCGGCAGATCGCCTTTATAGTTGTCGCGCAGCAAACTGCTCAACTCCTCCGCGGAGAGCGCCCAATCGACGACCGGCAGCAGGTTGATCTCGGCGCACGGATTGCAGCCGGCGTCCGGGTGGTCGTTGAAAAAGAAACCCGGCTCGCCGAATTCCTTCTGCGCGCGGAAAAGTTTGCGGAAATGCTCGGCGTTCTTGTCGCTGCGCGAGAGGACGGCCGAGTTGTTCGATGCGGAGCGCTGCGGGTTTTTGTCGAACCAGTTTCCCGTCTTCGCGTTCATCATCTCCTCGTCGTCGGGCGAGAACAGGCAGATCGTCGCCGAGCGCCGGATGCCACCCGCGAGCACCGCCTTCGCGATAAACATGTTGATGTCATACACCTCGATCGGCCGCAGCGCGCGGCCCGCGGCGTCCTCTAGGATGCGCTCCACGCGGACGAGCGCCTTCTTCAACGGCAGATGCCCGGGCGCCTTGCCACCCGACGTTCGCAAAGACGCGCCGCGCGGCCGGATTGCCGAGTAGTCGAACTCGATTTTTTTCCCTTCGTAGAACGACGTTAACAGCGCGTGCAACGCGTCCGCCCAGCCCTCAATCGTGTCGGCGATGTGATAGTGCCACGCAGGCAGATCGTTTTCCGCGCCGCGCACCGGCAGCGGCGGCAGCATCGCGATGTGATGCTTCTGCACCGAGAAGCCGACGCCGCAGCCGCTCAACAGCAGGAAAAAATACTCGCGGAAAAACTCCACGCGATCGACGTTCGAGAAGCTGCAGTTGAACATCCGGCTGTGGTTTTTCAGGATCGCCTCGCCGCCGAACTGCATCGAGCGCATGCTCGGCAAAACCTTTTTCGCCGTCACCTGTGCGAACGCCTCGCCGACGATCTGGTCGAGCCGCTGCCCGCCGAGCGCGCGGGCGAGCAGGTCGGCGTTTTTTCCGGCGAGTTCGGCGATGTCCGCCGGCAGCGTCCGCGGCACCTGCCGGTCGAGTTTGGTTTTGAAAAACGCCAGGTGCATGTCGCGCACGCGCTCGACGCCCTCGGAAAAAATCTCGCGCCGGCCCAGCTCCGGCCGGTAGCGCGCGTATTTCGCCATCGCGATGTAGTCGGCCATGCCGTTGTCGGCGTAATGGACTAGCCGCCGCTCCGCGTGGCGCGCCCGGTAGAGCATGTAGGCGCGCGCCACCTCCCAATGCCCCGACGCCGCGATCGCCTTCTCGACCGCGTCCTGCACCTGCTCGATCGTCGGATGCTTGCCGTCGCGATAGTGCAGCTCGAGCATCTGCGAAACCGCCGCGGCGATTTTCGTGACTGCAATGAACGTGTCGCTCTCGAGCCCGAAGCACGCGAGCATGTCGTCGCGGTAGGGATTCGGCGCGTTGTCGGTGCGGACCTCGTGAAACGCCAGCGCGATCGCGCGCGTGACCTTGTTCAGGTCGAATCGCGCGCGCGAACCGTCGCGCTTGACGACCATCCGCGCGTCGGCCGCGATCGCGCGGTCGAGCAATTGCGCGCCTTTGCGCAGCACAGCGGGTTCGCTGGTGGATTGGATTTTCGGGTGAACGGACACGGCAGTAGAATTCATGGAGAAAAGAAAATGGGCGGTTCCGGACGCGCGGGTCCGGCTTACTGAATCGAGCCGAACGAGCACGCGCGCCGCGGCAAAAGCGGCGCCGGATCACCCGCTCTGGTGCAGCCGCCCCACGTCACAGCCGACTCAAGAGAGTCGTCAGCGGTGCGTGAAATCGGCGAAGGCGAGTGGAGCATGGGCAGGTCGGATGACAAAAAATGGGACGGCGAAATTTCCAAATCCCGAAGACAAAGAAATAACGGAGTGCCACTACCAGTCGCGGTCGACGTGCACGTCAACCTCTACCCGTTGTGGTGCTCGAACTATAACGCGATTTGATGGCTTCGGCAAGAAGCGCCCGCTCTCCTCGACGCGCACACGAAAAAATGGCTTCGCATGCCTCGTGCCAAACCTGTCTGCTATGCCCGTCATGCGCGTGCTCCTCGCCTTCGACAAATTCAAAAACGCGCTTTCCGCCCGCGCAGCGTGCACGATCGCTGCGGAGGCTTTGCGCGCCGCGCATCCAACTTGGAAAATCGATTCCTGTCCGCTCACCGACGGCGGCGACGGTTTCGCCGAAATCCTCACGCGTGCCGCGAACGGGGAACTGCGTTCCATTTCCGTCGCCGGTCCGCGCGGCGCGCCGGTCGTCGCCGCACTCGGCCTCGTGTGGACGGAAAAAATTCCCGCTGCGGCCCGCCCGCAGCTCGATCTCGCACCCGATGACGCATCCGTTGCGATCGTCGAGATGGCCGCCGCCAGCGGGCTCGCACTCCTCTCTCCAGCGCAGCGCGATCCCTGGCTGACAACATCGCTCGGCACCGGCGAACTCATCGCCGCCGCCGCGAAAATGAACGCGAGCGCGATCCTCCTCGGCGTCGGCGGCAGCGCGACCAACGACCTCGGTCTCGGCGCGCTCGCGGCGCTCGGACTGGGGTTCCACTCGGCCGCCGGCGAGAAAATTTATCCGCCGGCACCTGCGCGTTGGAACGACATCGCGAGCATCGCTGGCGCCGTTTCCCCGACGCTGCCGCCGATTCGCATCGCGTGCGATGTCTCGAATCCTCTCCTCGGTCCGCGCGGCTGCACCACGGTTTTCGGCCCGCAAAAAGGTTTGCGCGCCGCCGATCGCTCACGCCTCGAACACGCGAGCGCGCGGCTCGCGCTCATGCTGTGCGCACACTCCGGCCAGCCCGACATCTTGATGGACGCGCCGGGTGCTGGCGCGGCGGGCGGGATCGGCTTCGGCCTGATGGCCGCCGCGCGCGCCAAACTGCTGCCGGGCTTCGACCTTATCGCCGCGTGGCTCGATCTCGAAACGCGCATCGCTGCGGCGGACATCGTCATGACGGGCGAAGGCCGGTTCGACGAAAGTTCGCGCGCCGGCAAGGCTCCCGGCGCAGTCGCGAGCCGCGCGCTCGCGCTCGGCCGGCGCGTCCACATTTTCGCCGGTGAAATCGCCGCCGTCATCGCACCGCCATTCATAGCGCACGCGATCACGCCGCCCGGCGAGCCACTCGAGCACGCGTTGCGCGAAGCCGGCGCGAATCTCGCCGCGGCGATCCGGCGCGCGTTTTGAATTCCTGTTTTTCGACTCGCCCCGGGAAACGACTCGACGGGCCCGCACCTCGCCGCAATCTCATCGCCACATGCCCGGTTCGCACCGCCTGTTTTTTCCCCGCCAATTCTGCGCCACGCTCGCCCTGCTGTTCGGCGTGTTCGGATGCAGCGCGAGCCAGCCGCCACGCAAGCCCAACGCCGGCGCCGCTCTTGGCGCGATACCGCCGATTGCGCAGCCCGCAACCGCGCGCACCGTCGCCACAACCCCGACAATCGTGTTTCCCGTCATGCTCGGTATCGACGTGCTCGAGTCGCGGGGCTTCAACGCGATTGTGGGGAAGCGCGTTGGCCTGCTTACGCACCCCGCCGGCGTGAACCGCCGCGGCGAGAGCACCATCGACGTGCTGCGCCGCGCGCCCGGCGTGAAACTCGTCGCCCTTTATGGACCCGAGCACGGCATTTACGGCAATGCGCTCGCCGACGTGATTGTTAACGACACGACCGACCGGCGCACGGGTCTGCCGGTGTTTTCCGTTTATGGAAAATTCCGCAAGCCGACAAAAGCGCAGCTCAAGGGCATCGACGCGATGGTCATCGACCTGCAGGACATCGGCACGCGCAGCTACACGTTTGTCAGCGCGATGAAGCTCACGATGGAGGCGTGTTTCGAAAACAACATCGAAGTCATCGTGCTCGACCGTCCCAACCCGCTCGGCGGCCTGAAGGTTGACGGCCCGCCGCTCGACGCGAAGTGGACCAGCTACGTCGGCGAATTCCGCGTGCCTTACGTGCACGGCCTGACGATCGGCGAACTCGCGCGCATGGCGAAGGAGGCGCCCGGCGTGCTCAACGTGTCCGACGCCGTGCGGGCGCGCGGGCGCCTCACCATCGTCCCGATGCACGGCTGGCGCCGCGCGATGCGCTGGCCAGAAACCGGTCTGAACTGGATTCCCACGTCGCCCTTTGTCCAGGATTTCTCCTCCGTGGAGGGTTATCCGATGACGGGACTCGGCTGCTACGTCGGCGGATTCCAGCACGGCGTCGGCCAGCAGTATCCGTTTCGCGGCATCTCGCACAAGACCGCGAAAATCGACGTGGTCGAACGCGAACTCCGCGCGCTCAATCTGGCCGGCCTGCAATTCCGCCGCGTGAGCGCGCCCGATCGCAACGGCAAACCCGCCGTCGGCCTCTACGCCGAGATCACCGACTACGACGAATGGCAGCCGACCGAGCTGAGTTTTTACCTGATGAAGCTCGCGTGCAAACTGGAGCCGAAAAATCCATTCGCGCCCGCGCCCGGCCGCGATTTCAGCGGCTTCCTGCGCCACATGGGCTCCGAGGAATTCCTGCGCGCGCTCCAGCGCGACGGCGCGAAGACCAATGTCGCCACGTTCCTCGCCGAATGGCGCAAGCACGCGCAAGTCTATCAGGAACAGAGCAGGCGCTACTGGCTGTATCAGTAGCGCGGTTCTCGTTTGCACGCGCCGGCTCGCGCTGCTCGAATCGGGTCATGCCCGCGCAACGCTTCCCCCGTTTCGGCGCCCGGCTGTCGCCTTGGCTCGCCGTTCTGCTGCTGCTCGCCGCGCCGTTCGCCGCTCACGCGGCGACCGCGCCCGCTTTCGATCCCGTCGCCGCGACCGCAAACTACATCGCCTCGCTGCCCGCCGCCGCCCGCGCGAAATCGGACGCCTACTTCGAAGGCGGCTACTGGCTGCCGGTCTGGGACCTGTTGATCAGCGTTGTTCAAGTTTGGTTCGTGCTTCGCTTCCGCATCGTGCAACGTCTGCGCGACTGGGCGCTCGCGGAAAAAACCACGCGCCGGCTTCTGTCTGCGTTCGTCTTCGTGCTCGGTTTCGCCGTCGCGGTGCTCGTGCTCAAGCTCGCGACCGGCACGTTGCCCGCGTGGTTCGGGATCGCGCGATTCGCCGTCGGCATGATCGCCGGCGGATTCGTGGCGTTTTTTCTCCTGAAGGCGCGCGTTGCCGCGTGGGCGCTGCGGCCGAATCTCCACCGCTATCTCGGCGGCGTGTATTTCATCGCGCTGTTCGCGGCGCTGGCGTGGGTGCTCAATCTGCCGTGGGCGCTCTACACCGATTTTTTTCGCGAACACGCGTATGGACTTTCCAACCTCACGCTCGGCGGCTGGTTCGGCGAAAGCCTGAAGGGTCTCGCCGTCAACGCCGTGATGTTGAGCCTCGTCGGCTCGCTGCTCTACCTCGGCATCCGCCGCGCGCCGCGGCGCTGGTGGCTGATCGCGAGCGGCGCGACGCCGTTCCTGTTTTTGCTCCTGATCGTAATCACGCCGGTTTTTCTCGCACCGATTTTCAACACCTACCGGCCGCTCGCCGACGCCAAAGTCCGCGACCCAATCCTCTCGATGGCGCGCGCCAACGGCGTGCCCGCGGACAACGTCTATGAATTCGACGCCTCGAAACAGACCAACCGCATCAGCGCGAACGTCAGCGGCGCGCTCGGCACCATCCGCGTCTCGCTCAACGACAATCTCCTCAATCGCTGCACGCCTGCCGAGGTGCAGGCCGTGATGGGCCACGAACTCGGCCACTACGTGCTCAACCACTCCTACAAGCTCGTGATTTATCTTTCGCTGCTCGCCGTCGCCGGCTTTGCCTTCGCGCATTGGGCGTTCGGATTCGTGCAACGCCGCTGGGTCGCCGCGCGCGGCGTGGGCGGCATCGACGACTTCGCCGGCCTGCCGATTCTGCTGGCGGCGCTCAGCGCGTTCATGCTGCTCGCGACGCCGGTGCAGAACACGATCGTCCGCACCACCGAAGCCGAGGCCGACATCTTCGGCCTGAACGCCGCGCGCGAACCCGACGCCTTCGCCACCGTCTCGCTGAAACTCTCCGACTACCGGAAAATCTCGCCCGGCCCGCTGGAGGAATTCGTGTTCTTCGATCACCCGAGCGGTCGCAGCCGAATCCTGATGGCGATGCGCTGGAAAGCCGAGCACCTGCCTCCGCCGGCGGCGGT
>Ga0265314_10002110_pt1 | contig 20905 bp, 18 predicted proteins | sample 4126metaG_FD_203106 | JGI IMG/M metagenome (GOLD analysis project Ga0265314, IMG submission 203106) | Rhizosphere microbial communities from Carex aquatilis grown in University of Washington, Seatle, WA, United States - 4-1-26 metaG | ecosystem: Host-associated > Plants > Roots > Rhizosphere >... | reverse complement strand
CGAGCCTCTTCGAACGTATCGGCGTAAGCGATGTCTTTCGGGGTTTTATTGGCGTAAAGCATGACGACGGAACGGCGGTCGTCGGCATCGGTCAAGTGCTTGATCATGCTCCTAAACGGCGTGACGCCGATCCCGCCGGCAATGAAGGCCAGTTTTTCATCGGATTTTTTTGGCAGGGTAAAGTCGCCGGCGAGCTGGGCCGCCGTGATCGTTTCGCCCGGCAGCAGGTCGGAGAGCGCTTTCTTAAAACTGCTGCTCGGATCGTAGAATTTCACGCCCAAATGGATCTCGTTTTCCGAGGGCGACGAAGCGATCGTAAAGTAGCGGCGATTGCCGTGCGTGTCGGTTTTTTCATGATCAAGCGTCCATTCCAAATACTGCCCGGGGCGGAATTTCATCGGCCGGTCGGCGGTGAAAATGAAATCCGTGACCCCTTTCGCTTCCTCGACCTTGCATTTCAGGGTCAGGAGCAGTTTTTCTTTCGGACTGACCGCATATGAGAACAAGTTGCCCGCGAGGAGCGCCAGCTCCGGCGTGGAATACAGACTGCCAATGTGCAGCCAAGGGCTGTACAAAAGTCCGACGATCGCGCCATAGGCGTAGCGAAGCCATCGTGTCGGCGGTGTTGTGAGCGGTTCGGTGAGCATGACGGTCGCAAAAAAGACAAGCGGCGTTTCGGCCAGCGTTTTCATCGCATATTGCGGCAGGTTCAGGCCTCGCAAAATTCCGTAAGCGATGATCGAAGCGCCGGAAGCGAGTGCAAAGCCCCAGACCAGGTCGGCGCGGCGGAGCTTGCGGACGACAAGCCAGCCGCCGACCAGCACGGCGGGAAACAAGAGCGGGGTCGCCACCCACCAGCTGGCGGATTGGTTGATCGTGAGCGAGGTGAGTGCGACGGCAAAGGCGGCCGGATTAAAGATGTGTTTGTTCTTGACGGCAAAGATGTATTTTGAAGCCATCGCCCAAATGCCGGCCCATGTTGCCAGCGAAAAATAGGCCGCATCAAAGGGTGCGTGCGGCGGCGAAATGATGAGCGCCAAGATAAGCGCGGTGATATAGGCCGATTCAACGTTGACGGCGCTTTTAAAAATTCGCGAGCAAATAAGTTCGGCGCACCAGCAAACCAAAGTTAGGAACAGCGCGGAAAAAATTATGGCGAGCGGTTGGTAGGGGAGCAGGCGGAATGACGCATAGCCAACGGCTAAAATAAGCAACGCGGCTTGTTCATAAAGAACCAGCCGATACATCGTGATCTTGTTCAAGAAGTTGTCGATGAATTTAAACATATCAATTGGCGTAAGCGGCAAAACCGGGCGTCATTGTGGCCAGGCCGTTCGCGTCGATCATGTAGGCTTCAAAGCCCGGGAGTCCGGCGATGAAATTTATTCCGTCGCGACCCATGGCAAAGGCGGCGGTGGCAAAGCGGTCGGCTTCGTAAACGTTCGGTCCGATCACGGTCAGGCTGACGATCTCGTCGAGCGCGCGACCCGGCGCGAGCGGGTCATAGATGTGCGCGCCGCGAACGTAAGTTCCGGACGTGGCGATCCCGCGATCCGACAGGTTGACGATCTTGACGATCTCGCTCGCGTTTTGCGGGTTGCGGATGCCGATCCTCCATGGTTCGCCTTGAGAATTTTTGCCGCTCGTTTGAATGTCGCCGGCTATTTCCACGTAGAAATTCTTCAAGCCGCGCTTGCGCAATATTTCGGCGCCGCGGTAAATGGCCAAGCCCTTGACCAGGCCCGACGGATCATAGCCGCCCGTCGGCCGGGTAATGTCAAAATATCCGCGGGTGAGGCGCTTGGTTTCGTCGGAGAGCGAAAACACTTCTTTCATGTCGTCGCTCGCCGCCGACAGTTCGAGTTCGTCCCGGTTGAGGCGCGAAATTTCGCTGTGCTCTTTGTAGGTGCTGAAGGTTTGATCGATGTAATTGAAATACTCGAGCACTTCGTCGATGTGCGCTTCTTGTCCTTCAGGATCGATGATCTCAATGGCAATGGGCATGCCCATCATGACGCAGGTTCTTTTCATAGCGGCTAGTTCTTGGCCTGCGCCAGCGCCGAGTCGAGCGATCGGACGAAGGCCGGGCTGGTTTCCGAAGCGCCGGAAACGGCATCGACATTCCCGTTCTGCGCGCTCACCGCTTCGGCGACGAGAATGGGCAGGGCTTGGCTGTTAATGTATTGCGAAGTGCGGCGGTCTTGCGGGTAATCAAGTATTTTAACATCGGCAATTTTTCCGTTCGCGATCACGGCCGCAACTTGGACGTTTCCGTAATAGGCGTCAACCGAATCGCCGGAATAGGTTCCGTCTTTGTATCGGCCTTTCGGCTTTGGCGCGATCGCCGGAGCCGGCGGCGGAACGGGCGGCGCGGAAACCGGCGTTGGCTTTGTTGGCGCGCTCGCCGCCGTTGCCACGGTTTTTGCCGGCGCCGCGATCGGTTTCGCCATGGCCATGGCCTTGTCGGAGACGGCGTAAACGATCGTTTGCATGGCGTCGGAAAGTCCGGGCAAAGAAAAACGCGACGGTCCAATGGCGTAGGCGGAACCGTTTTGATCGGCATAGATATAAGCCATTGTTTGGCCGCCCGCCGGCACGGTAACGTTGGCGCCGAGACGGAACATCTTGCCGTCGCGCGCCACGAGGCGCGTGGTTTTTATCAGTTCGATCGGGCTGTCTGAATTATTGACGATCCGCGCTTTTCCTTGCGCTTGCAGATTGGGAAAAGGATCGGCCGCCGGTTGCGCCGCCGTGCTCGGCGCTCCAACATCGGTTGGCGGCGGGCCTTGCGGAACCGTCGCGCTTGAAGACGACGTAAGATTGTTCAGGGCGACATCAACCTTGTCGGCCGTTTGCAGTGTTTTGCCGACAACGGCAATGGGTATGGCGTCAACGGGCTTGTCGTTTAACTTAAGAAAACCCGCATAGGCGATGAAGGTGGCGATGAGCAGAATGGAAAATGTTTTTCGCATAAGTAAAGCCCATATCAGGCGTAATATAGCAGACGTTCGATATTGCATTAATTTACATACCTGTAATGAAAAGATATGTATTCCAGGCGTTATTTGATATAGTTCGCATATCAGGGCGACAAAGCGTCGATGCTTATCGATGCGGTCCGCTTCGACATGCTTGCTTCGGCGAATTGGTTCGCCTTGCCGCCGAAAACTTGCCGGCTCATAAAGAAAAGAAACGATGAATACAAAATTCAAAAAATTTGCGATCATGTTCGCGCTTACGGCGGCGCTCGCCGCCGGACCCGTTGCGCTCGCGACGACGGGCGTCAGCAAACCGGTCTATGCGGGTCCGAGGACGGGTCTCCCGGCCGGCGCGCCGAAAGCCTACGGCTTTTGGTCGTTTGCCGCGCTCGACGGCGGAAAAATTTCGCGCTCGGGTCAGCCGCTCATGTCGGAATTCAAGTGGCTTAAAAAGAACGGCTGGAGAAGCGTTGTTGATCTGCGAACGGACGGTGAATATAAAGAAGTAGGGGACGACTTGAGATTGTCCGGCTTTAAGGCGCTTGGTTTTAATTATCTGGCGTTGCCGATCCGCGACGGCGCCGCGCCAACGATCGATCAGGCAAAACAATTTTTAAAATTCGCAGCTGATCCCGCCAACCAACCGGTCGAGGTGCATTGCCGCGGCGGCTACGGCCGCACCGGCACGCTGATCGCCTTATATCGCTATGAGGTTGATGGCTGGACCATGCCGCAGGCGATCAATGAGTCGCGGCTGTACTCGGGCGGCGTCGATCGCGGTCAGGAAAAATGGCTTTTGAATTGGGCGAAAAATAATCCGAAAGCATCGAAATAGCGCACGGTTGTCTCTTGACCATTGCCGTTATCCGCTGTATTTTAAGGCCGCACGAAGAACGGCGCGGTTTTGCGTTTTTGTTCTTGCGGCAAGGAGAAGGCAGATGCGACAGGTCATTAAGAATATCAGGTTCGAGGTTGCCGGTCGGGGCGCGGTCATGGTTTGGTGTTTCCTTTTCGGATTCGCCGCCATCGGCTGCGGCGGTTCCAGCGGCGCGAAGGTTGCGGCGAAGGACGGAGCGCCGCCCGATATCGCGGGCGGCGGGAGAGATGCCGCGCCGGGCGAAACCGGACGAGAAACAGCGGGCGTGATCGACGGCGGTTACGATGCCGGAGTCGCAGTTGACGCTGCAAGGATCGATGCGTTCATCATTGTCGATTCGCAAACAGCGGATGTTGCCGTCGACGCAAGCGTGCCGGATATCGCCAAGGCCGCCGCAGATACCGCGTTCGACGCTGACAACAAAGACGGCGCGATCATGTCCGATGTCGGATCCGATCTTGCCGACGCGAACGTTCTCGTTAAGAACGATGCGCCGGTTGCCATCGCGATCGACGCCAATGACGCTGCGGGCAGCGAGACCGGTATCGAAGCGGCCGCAGCGGTCGACGCCGGTTATGATTCCGGCGGCGCGATCGATTCGGCAAAGATCGAAGCGCCTGTTGTTGCCGATTCGGGAACGCCGGACATTGCCGCGGACAAGGGTCCGGCGATCGTCGGCTCGGGTCCGCCCAGCATCAAGATCACGAGCGTGCCGCCGTATGGCCAAGCGGGGTATGCCTACGGCTCGGTAAGCGGCGTCGTTCCGGCTGATCATGCGGTCGTCGTTTATATTCTGGTCAACAACGCTTGGTGGATCAAGCCTTACGGCTGGATGCCGCTTACGACGATCGGCGCCGGCGGCGCGTGGTCGGCCAATATCGTGACCGGCGGCATCGATCAAGACGCGACTACGATCGTCGCCTATCTGGTGCCCGCCGGCTATGCCGTGCCTATTCTTTACGGCGACAGCGCCTTGCCGACTTCGCTCGCGGGTTTTCCTTCCGCCAGCGTCAGCCGGTAATCGGTTCTTCAAGACGGAGCGTGCCAATCGGCACGCTCTTTTTCAATTGGGGCGTTGTGCGGGCGACGAGCGGTTTTGCCTTGCCGACATCGTCCATAAACGGTATATTTTTATAAAGCCCTGACGATGACGAGCGGGCGGGGGAGCGAATTTTTTATGAAAAAAAATGGAACGCGAATACTGGCGATCAACGTCGGTTCATCAAGCGTCAAGTTTGCGCTTTTTGACGGCGCACGCTCCCATGAGCGGATCTTTGAGGGCGCGATCGAGCTCATTGGCCGTTCAAGCGCCTGTTTTTGGTCCAAGGGGGCGGAAGCGTCCGATGTTTTTTCGCGCCCGGTCAAAGCGCCGAACCATGCGCGCGCGCTCGCAATTCTCATCGCGTGGCTCGCGAAGCGCCTGGCGGGGGAGAATTTGGCCGCGATCGGGCACCGAGTGGTGCATGGCGGTCCGGCTTACAGCGCGCCGCAGATCATTACCGCCAAGGTGGTCGCCAAACTGCGCCGGTTCACCGCCTACGATCCGGAGCATTTGCCGGAAGAGATCATGGCGATCGAAGCGTTTCGCAAACATTTTCCCAGGACGCCGCAAGCGGCATGTTTTGACACGGCCTTTCATTATAATATGCCGCGCGTTGCGAAGATCTTTCCCATTCCGCGCAAGTACGAGAAACAAGGCGTGCGCCGGTACGGTTTCCACGGCTTGTCCTACGAATTCCTTATGGGCGAACTGGCGCGCGTCGCCGGCGCTCGCGCCGCGCGCGGCCGCGTCATTCTCGCGCATTTGGGAAGCGGTGCCAGTCTCGCCGCCATCGAAAACGGCTGGTCGATCGATACCAGCATGGGTTTCACGCCGGCCGGCGGCGTGCCGATGAGCACGCGAAGCGGCGACCTTGATCCGGGGCTGGCCATGTATTTGATGGCGGACGGCATGAGTGCCAAGGCGTTCAATTCAATGGTCAATCGGGAATCCGGTCTCTTGGGAATATCGCAAACAAGCTCCGACATGAAAGAACTGCTCATGCGCGCGGCGCGCGACGAACGCTGCGCCGAAGCGATCGCGGTCTTCTGCTATCAAATCAAGAAAATGATCGGCGCCTACGCCGCCGCGCTCGGCGGGCTGGACACGCTGGTGTTCGCCGGCGGGATCGGCGAGCATGCGCCGGCGATCCGCGCGATCGTCTGCGGCGGACTTGATTTTCTGGGGATCAAGCTTGCTGAAGGAAAAAACGCCGAAAATGCTCCTTTGATCAGCGCGAAAGCAAGCCGGGTCGCCGTCCGGGTCATGCATACGGACGAAGAATTGACGATCGTCCGATCGGTCGGAAAATTATTGAACGCAAGAATTAAAAAGTAGCCTATGCCCTCAATAAAAAAGATCAGTCTCGAAGCTAAACCGCTCGCGCCGGAATTGTTGCGGAAAATGAACGCCTATTGGCGCGCCGCCAATTATCTTTCGGTCGGGCAGATATATTTGTACGACAATCCGCTTTTGAAAGAGCCGCTCAAGCTCTCCCATGTGAAGCCGATCGTCGTCGGGCATTGGGGGACGACGCCGGGACAAAATTTCATCTACGTTCATTTGAATCGCGTCATCAAGGAAAACGATCTGAACATGATCTACATTTCCGGTCCCGGGCACGGCGGCCCGGCGCTCGTCGGCAATGTGTATTTGGAAGGCACTTGGAGCGAAGTGTATCCCGACGTGACTCAAGACGAAGCGGGGTTGAAAAAGCTGTTCAAGCAATTCTCGTTCCCGGGCGGAATTTCCAGCCATGTGGCGCCGACCACGCCGGGCTCGATCCATGAAGGCGGGGAACTCGGTTATTCGCTAAGCCACGCTTTTGGCGCCGCTTTTGACAATCCCAAGCTCGTTGTCGCCTGTATTGTCGGGGACGGCGAAGCGGAAACGGCTTCGCTCGCGACCGCTTGGCATTCCAATAAATTCTTGAATCCGGTGACCGACGGCGCCGTGCTGCCGATCCTGCACTTGAACGGTTTTAAGATAAACAATCCCACCATTTTGGCGCGCATTTCGCACAAAGAGCTGGAGCAATTTTTCCGCGGCTGCGGCTGGGAGCCGTATTTTGTCGAAGGCGACGAGCCGGAGGCAATGCACCAAAAGATGGCCGACGCGCTCGATCGGGCGGTGTCCGAGATCAAGCGAATTCAGGAGCATGCGCGCAAAGAGAACGACCCGAAGCGTCCGTTTTGGCCGGTTATCGTGCTGCGCTCGCCCAAGGGCTGGACCGGTCCCAAGATGGTTGACGGCAAGCAGATCGAAGGAACATCGCGTTCGCACCAAGTGCCGATTTTGGTTGATCAAGACCATCCGCAGCATGTCGCCGAACTGGAAAAATGGATGAAAAGCTATAAGCCGGAAGAGCTTTTTGACGAGCAGGGGAAGCTTAGGCCGGAGCTGGCGGCGCTCGCTCCTTCGGGCGACCGGCGCATGGGCGCCAACCCGCACGCGAACGGCGGCCTGCTTTTGCGCGACCTGCGCATGCCGGATTTTCGCGCGCAGGCGGTTCAGGTGCCTTTCCCCGGCGCCGTTTCCGAAGGCGGCACGGTTGTTTTGGGAAAATTTTTGCGCGAAATCGTCAAGCTGAACCAAGAACAGCGCAACTTCCGGATTTTCGGCCCCGATGAGACCGTCTCCAATCTCCTCACCTCCGTTTTTGAGGCGACCGACCGGCAGTGGGAGGCGAAGACGGAAAAGATCGACGAATTCCTCGCGCCCGACGGCCGCGTGCTCGATTCGATGCTGAGCGAAAATCAATGCGAGGGCTGGCTCGAAGGCTATCTGCTCACCGGCCGGCACGGCTTGTTCAACAGCTATGAGGCGTTCATCCGCATCGTCGACTCGATGTTCAGCCAGCATGCCAAGTGGCTCAAAGTGACGCGCGAACTGCCGTGGCGCCGCCCTATTTCATCGCTCAACTATTTGCTCGCTTCGCACGTGTGGCAGCAGGACCATAACGGCTTCACGCACCAGGACCCCGGCTTCCTCGACCATGTGGTCAACAAGAAATCGTCGATCGTCCGCGCCTATCTGCCGCCCGACGCCAATTGCCTGCTTTCGATCATTGATCACTGCTTGCGCAGCCGGCATTATGTGAACGTGGTCGTGGCCGGCAAGCACCCGCTGCCGCAATGGCTCACGATCGAGGAAGCGGTCGTGCATTGCACCGAGGGCATTGGCATTTGGCAGTGGGCGAGCAACGATCAGGGCGCGGAGCCTGACGTCGTCATGGCTTGCTGCGGCGATTCGCCCACGCTTGAAACCTTGGCGGCGGTCTCGATTTTGCGCGAACACCTTCCCGACCTGAAGATCCGCGTGGTGAACGTCGTCGACATCATGAAGCTCCAGCCGGAAAGCGAGCACCCGCACGGCCTTTCCGACAAGGATTACGATTCCATCTTCACAAAAAATGCCGAGATCATCTTCAACTTCCACGGCTACCCTTGGCTCATCCATCGGCTGGCTTATCGCCGCACCAATCAGAACCTCCATGTGCGCGGATATAAAGAGGAGGGGACGATCACGACGCGTTTTGACATGCGGGTGCAGAATGACATTGACCGATTCCACTTGGTGCAGGACGTGATCGACCGTTCGCCGCAACTGGGCGACAAGGGATCGTATTTGAAGCAGATGATGCAGGACAAATTGGTCGCGCACAAGCAGTACATCGCCAAATACGGCAAAGACATGCCGGAGGTGGAGGATTGGAAATGGGGACCGCGCCGCGAGCAGAAATAAGTTCACAAAAATAATATTAACGCTTTTTGCACTATTTCTATGCGAACCTTCGTCAAATGGACGGTTTGGGGCGCATCGCTCGCGGCCGCCGCGATCGTCGTCATTATCATCGGTTCGCGCCTGCCCCCGGTGAAAAAAGCCGTGGCGCAAGGCGTTCCGACCGTTTCGGCCAAAGACTTGACGGCTGCCGGATTTTCCGGCGTTGCCGTTCAATTGCCGTCGGGCGCCCGGTTCCAGGGACCGGTTTCGTATTTTCGCGTGACGGAAAGCTCAAACGACGCGGGTTGGAAAAGCGACGGCGTCGCCAACGTGGTCGCGGTCGGAATTTTTTCCACCGTCTGGGAAGCGGCGGCGGTAACGGACGGAAATGTTGCCACTGACGTCTCGGGTCGTTCCAGCGTTTGCGCGTCTCGAGTCGGCGCCTACATCTGTGTCATCGGACCCGATGCGAAAAAAGGCGAGGCGCTTGCCGATATCTTGAAAGCAAAGTAGAGAAGCACGGTTCTTATCGACGCGACACGCGGCATTTATGAAAAAACTCATCGTCTTCGACTTGGACGGCACGCTGGCGGAAAGCAAATCGTCGATCGACGCCGAAATGGCGCAGCTGCTTGCCGTGCTCATGAAAGTTGCGAAGGTCGCCGTTATTTCCGGCGGCGATCTGCCGCAATTCGAACGCCAGCTGTTGGGCGGGCTTACGCAGGGCGCCAGCTTGGCCGGTCTTTATCTGCTTCCCACCTGCGGCACGAAATTCTTTCGCTATGACGGGAAGTGGGAGAAGGTCTATTCGGAAGATTTTACCGCCGACGAATCGGCCAAGATAATAACCGCGCTTAAAAAGACGATCGCGGCCGCGCGCTTGGGCATCGAGAAGACCTGGGGCGAGGCGATCGAGGACCGGGGGAGCCAGATAACTTTTTCCGCTTTGGGCCAAGAGGCGCCGTTGGAAGAAAAGAGAAAATGGGATCCGGATTTTTCCAAGCGGAAAAAATTGAAGGCGGCGCTCGACGAATTGATCCCGGAATTTTACGTGCGCTTGGGCGGCACGACCTCGGTCGACATCACGAAGCCGGGGATCGACAAGGGTTACGGGATAAGAAAGCTGCGCGACACCTTGGACATTGCCATTGCCGACATGATCTTCGTCGGCGATGCGCTTTTCCCCGGCGGCAACGATTATCCGGCCAAGGAGGCCGGCGCCTTGTCCATCGCGGTGCGGGACGTTCATGAAGCAAAACGGGTGATTGAATCGATCGTCGCCTGTCTTTAATCCGCTTGATTATTAATCGAATTTATAAAAAGTATGGCTGCAAATAATAAAACGGCAATTGTCACCGGCGCGGGGAAGGGGATCGGCCGGGGAATCGCTCTTGCTTTGGCGAAAGACGGATTCAACGTTGTCGCCGCCGATCTGAATAAGGCCGACGCCGACGCGGTTGCTGTTGAACTTAAAGCGATGGGTGTCGAAGCGGTCGGCCTTGCTTGCGACGTTTCCGACGCCGCCGCGGTCAAAGCGCTTTTTTCGGCGACGGCGGAACGGTTCGGCCGGCTTGACGCGCTCGTGAATAACGCCGGCATTTATCCCTATGTCGCTTTTGAAAAAATGACCGAAGCGGACTGGGACAAGGTGCTGGATGTTAATTTGAAAAGCGTCTTTCTCTGCTCGCAAGAGGCGGCGAAAGTTTTGCCGGAAGGCGGGCGGATCGTCAGCATTTCTTCGGTTGCGTCGATCATCGGCTTCGAAGGGCTGACGCATTATTGCGCTTCAAAGGGCGCGATCAACGGCTTCACGCGCGCGCTGGCGCTGGAGCTCGCGCACAAAAAGATCACCGTTAACGTGGTGGCCCCGGGCGCCATCAAGACGCCGGGCGCTTCCGGCAGCAGCGAAGAGCAGATCAAGCAAACCGTCGCGCTCATTCCGCTCGCGCGCATGGGCGAGCCCGAGGACATCGCCAACGCGGTCGCGTTTCTCGCTTCCGACCGCTCCGGCTACATCACCGGTCAGGTCATCGTGGTGGACGGCGGCTGGATCTTGCGCTAGAACGCAAAAATTTACCTAGAGACTTTTTATGAGCGCACCTTCCAGCGAATTGGTTTCTTACGTCAGTGCGGCGCTCGCCGCCGGGAAAACGCCCGATGCGGTGCGCGCCGAACTTGTCGTTGCCGGCTGGGCGGCCGCCGACATCGACGCGGCGTTGGTTTCGACGGCGCCCGTTATGCCGCCGGCCAAAATAGCGGCCGAACCGGTTTCGCTTGTTCCGTGGAAGCTGATCATCGTCGCCGGCTGCATTCTTGTTGTTGTGTTGCTCGCGGTCGCGGCTTTCCTTTTCTTCGGCAAGCGGGCGGCGCCGTCCGCGGCGCCGGGGAACGCGAACGCGCCCTCGGCCAATGTTCCCGCCGCCAACGCGCCGGTCGCGTCCTCAAAGATCTACGACAGCTCCGGCGGCAAAGCCAAAGATGATGCGGCGATCAACGATCTCGATCTGGTCGTCTATTCGTCGAACGTGCTTGACCAGGCCAATGCGTATTTGGACGCGGCCACGCTGCGGGGCGTCACAACCGGCTCGTCTGTTTATCCCGATGCCGATATTTTAAAACTGCTTTCCGGCGACGAGCCGTGGAATCAGGCTTTTGCCGACGAGGTCATCAACAATAACGGCGCGTTCATAACGAATTTTTCCGCCGCCGTGGGCCGGCCCGGCTTTCAGGTTCCCGAGTTCGGCAATCCGCGGTCATATGAGAGCGCGACGCCGGAAGTCGATTATGCGCCGCTTGTTCGTTTGACCGAGGTGCTGGCGCTTGAAGCGCTGTCGTCGGATAAGAAGGGCGACCTTCCCGACGCGGCCGCCGAAGCGCTGGCGATCAGCGTTTACGGGCAGAAAATGGCTGACTCGCAAATAAATGAAACCGGATATTTGATCGGCCTTAATATAAAGAAGCTGGGTTTGAATACGCTCAAAAACATCTTGTCGTCCGCCAAGATCGCGCCGGAGTTGGCCGGGCAGCTCGATGGCACGCTCGTGTCGTTCGACGACGCGTCATCATCGCTGGCGATGTCTTACAAGATCGGCTATTGGATATACCGCAATAAGCTCGCCGCCGCGATCAAGGATCCGGCAAAATATTATCCCGACCTTGCGCCGGAAAAATTTAACGATCTTTATTTCTTCGAACCTAATAAAACGGTCAACTTGCTCGGCGACAATGTTCGCGCCGCGATCGCGATGGCCGGTCAAACCTGTCGGGAGTTTTCCGATCAGACAATAAGCGGCGCCGACCAGGCCGCCTTGCAGAAGATGGACTCCGAGAACGGCTTTGGGAAATTATACGCTTCCGCCCTTCAAACCGGCTACGCCGCGTCGTTGAACGCTCGCTGCGCCGACGCCGCGCTCACCGCGTCCGTCCGCGCCGCGCTCGCGCCGCTCGCTACGGGAAAATAGGATTTTTTGAGGCGGCGCCTCGAAAAAATTAATTTTTCCCGATCAAGGTCTGGATGCGTCCGTCGCATTGTTTTAGCATTTCGTCGGTTTCGTGCTAACGTGTACCTATATGAAGAGATTGATGTTAGCCGCTATCATCCTGTTCGTCGGCGCGTTCGCGGCCGCGCCTTTTGTTATGGCCCAGACCGCGTCCGCCAAAGTGCGCTTGCCGGTTCCGTATGTGAGCGAAGTGCCGGACGGGATATGGGTCGGCTCTTGGAAGAACGCCTGCGAAGAGGCGAGCGTGACAATGGTCAATGCGTATTATTCCGGGCAAAAAACGGTCAGCATCGCCAAGGCCAAGGCGTTCATGCAGGGTCTTTTCAATGTTGAGCATAAGCTTTGGGGTTCGGACGCGAACTCGGACGCGGCGCAGACTTTGCGGCTAATAACCGATAACTCCGATTTCAGCGGGCGGATCGTCGAAGCGCCGACGGTTGACGATATTAAGTCCGAACTCGACGCCGGCCGGCCGGTCATCGTCCCGCTTAACGGTTTTACTTTGGGCAACAAGCATATCCCGTTTCTCGCGACCGCTTCCGGCTACCACATGTTCGTGCTGATCGGATACGACGAAGCGGCGCAGCAATTTATCGCGAACGATACGGGTGACACCATTGACGGCCCGGGTCACCGCTACGCCTATGCCACGCTCATGCGCGCAATTCACGACTATAATTACGCCGATAAAAAGACCGACGGGCCGGCGCGCGCTATTTTTACCTACCCCAAACTCGCGCGCGCGGTCGGAAGCTATCGCGTCTATTTCTTGTCGGGCGATACCAAGCAATACGTGAGCGGTCCGTCGGTGCTGACGCAAAAGGGTTGGGATTGGTCATGGGTCAATGCCGTTGCCAACGATTGGCTCAGCGGCTTTAAGGACGGGCCGGCGCTTAAGACTCGATAATGAAACATGAAGCATAAAACATGAAGCATGCCAGCGCCTGCGGGCGCAGGAATGTTCTATGTTGCGTGTTTCATGTTTCATTTTTTGTTATACTGCGTGCATGAACAAGATAACGAAAATCCTCAAGCGGCTCGGTCCTGGTTTTGTCACCGGCGCGGCCGATGACGACCCCTCGGGGATCGCGACATATTCGCAGACCGGCGCGCAGTTCGGTTATTCGCAACTGTGGATCGCGCTGTTCGCGACCCCGTTCATGATCGCCATTCAAGAAATGTGCGCGCGGATCGGGATCGTGACCGGCCGCGGTCTTGCTGCGGTCATCAAAGAGCGCTTCGGCCGGACCGTGCTCTTCGGCGCGGTTCTTTTGCTCCTCGTCGCCAACACGGTGAACATCGGCGCCGACCTAGGCGCCATGGCCTCGTCGGCCCAGCTGGTTTTGGGCGGCAATTTTATCGCTTGGCTCATTGGTATGGTGATCGTGATCCTCGCGCTTGAGGTCTTCGTTTCCTACAAAGCTTATTCGCGATACCTCAAATATTTTGCGCTGTCGCTTTTCGCCTACGTGGCGGCCGCTTTCGCGGTCAAGCAGGATTGGGCGCATATTTTGCGCGCGCTTTTCATCCCCGCGATCCAATTGAACAAGGATTATTTTTTCAACCTGGTGGCGATCCTCGGCACGACCATCTCGCCGTATTTGTTCTTCTGGCAGGCGAGCCAAGAGAACGAAGAGCAGATCGCGGAAGGGAGACTCGCGGCGATGGATGAAGGCAAGCCGAAAGCCGTCGGCGGCGACATCAAGCGGATGCGCTTCGACACCGTCGCGGGCATGATCTTTTCGAACGTCATAACTTTCTTCATCATCGCGACGACGGCTTCGACCTTGGGCCGCGCCGGCATCATGAACGTGGCGACCGCGACCGAAGCGGCGGCGGCGCTGCGCCCCTTGGCCGGGCCGTTCACTTCGATCATTTTTGCTTTGGGCGTCATCGGAACCGGGTTGCTGGCGGTTCCGGTGCTGGCCGGTTCCGCTTCTTACGCCGTGGCGGAAACGGTGGGTTGGCACTCGGGACTCTATCGCAAGCTTCACGATGCGCACGGTTTTTACGGCGTTATCACGATCGCGACGCTCGTCGGAATCTTGATCAACTTCATGGGGATACCGCCGTTCCGCCTGCTTTATTACGCGGCGGCGTTGAATGGGATCATTGCGCCGGTCTTGATGGCGCTCATTTTGCTGATCGCCGGGAACAAACTTGTCATGGGCCGCCATGCGAACGGCGTGTTCTCCAATATTTTCGGTTGGATCGCCACCGCGGCCATGTTCGCCGCTTCCGTCGCGCTCTTTGTCATCCATTGACCGAACGCCGCTTTTTCGGGTATTATTAAGGCGATATGTCACAAGAAAAACGCATTATCTCGGTGACGACCGGCACCATGATCCGGGCCGTTTTGGTGCTTTTCGGCGTTTGGTTCGTCTACGCGACCCGCGCCTTGTTGGGCGTGCTTTTGGTGTCGATCCTGCTCGCGGCCGCCCTTGACCCGATCGTCGATTGGTTCGAGAAAAAACGCATTCCGCGTTCGGTCTCAACCACGCTCCTTTATGTCATCATCTTTCTCTTTCTCGGCGTCTTGCTTCTTGCCATCATTCCGCCGATGATCGTCGAATCGCGCAGCGTGGCGGATAATTTTGGCGCAATTTGGAAAAAAGTTGTTTCAAGTTTTGACGCCCTGCGCACGATCTCGGCGCGCTACGGGCTGGAGACCAGCTTCCAGAGCAGTATCGAAGCGCTGAATGACGCGTTCTCCGGCGCCTTCGCCAATTTATTTTCGACCGTGACCGGCGCCCTCTCCGGCATCGCTTCATTCTTTGTCATGCTGGTAATTTCGTTCTTCCTGGTGGTTGAAAAGGACAGTATCAGGGAGATCGTCAATTCGCTTCTGCCCAAGCGCCATCATGAATATGTCGGTTCAATGCTCATCAAGATGCAGCACAAGGTCGGGCAATGGCTCATCGGCCAGCTCGTGCTTATGATCTTCATCGGCGTCCTTTTCTACATCGGTTTGCTCATCTTCGGCGTGAAATACGCCTTGCTTTTGGCGGTGCTGGCCGCCGTTTTCGAGATCGTTCCGTACTTGGGTCCGGTGGCGGCGGCGATCCCGGCTGTTTTTTTCGCGACGGTTGATTCGCCCACCAAAGGAATTTTGGTCCTGGTCTATTATCTCCTCATTCAGCGCGTCGAGCACATGCTGCTGGTGCCGAAGATCATGCAAAGAACGACCGGCTTGAATCCGATCATGGTGATCCTCGCCTTGGGCATTGGTTTTGCGGTGGGCGGCATTGCCGGCGGCATTTTGTCGATCCCCGTCGCGGCGGCGTTGAACGCGCTTTTGAGCGACTATTTGGAGCGACAGAATAAACTAACCGCATGACCTTCAGCCTTTCTCCGGCGCTGCGCCGGATCCTCTCTTATTTGCCTTTTTTGGCGACCGCGATCATCTTTGCGGCGCTCTACCAAGTTTCGCGCGATTCGAGCTATTTGCCATACGCGGTCGGCATCATTGGCGCCGTGGTTCTCGCGGTGAGCGGCACGCTTTGCATTCAAGCGCTCCTGCGCGGTTCGGCCGTCGCCCCGGGCGCGATGCCGGCGCTCCTTGTCGGCGGCACGACCTTTGCCTTTATTTTTCTTGAGGAAGCCGCGCTTCGGATCATTGTCGCCGCGCTGGCCTCGCTTTTGTTCTTGGTGCTGGTCCGGCATTTGGCCGAATCGTCAAAACTGGAGGGGGCGGCGGCCGAACTGCGGGCGCTTTCCGAGTGGAGCGCGCTCATCGCTTTGGTCGGACTTTCCGCCGGCCTCTTGGGGGCGATCACTTTTTTGAACTGGAACGAATGGCTCGCGGCGGCCGTGTTCGCCGCCGTTGCAACCTACTCATCGTTCACGCTGGCGCATCTCGGGCGCGTCGCCGGCGCTCTTACGCCGGTGGCTGTCTCGGTCTTGCTGCTTCAGGGGTTTGTGGTGATCGTCAGCTTGCCCACCTCGCACTGGGTGGGCGCGGGCCTTATTGGCGCCGTTTCGTATCTGCTGTTTTCAGTGCTGACGGTCATGCCGTTCGGGTCCCTAAAACGCGCCATTATTTCTTCGGGCGCCATTTGCGCCGTGCTCCTCGCCACGGCCCGCTGGCGTTAACTGTATGAAACATGGAACATGTAACATGAAGCATTTAAGCGCCCGGCGGGCGCAAGAATGTTGCGTGTTACATGCTTCATGTTTCATGACTAATTGACACTTATGCAGACTGCAAACAACATCCGGTTTAAAAAAACGGCATTCATGATCGGCACGGTCGCACTCGCGCTCGCCGCCGGCGCCGCCGGCGCGGCGCTCGTTGTAAATGAGCTCATCGGCACGCTTCAGCTTTCTTCTTCGGTCGTTCCCGCGCCGCCGCCGACGCGCGCCGCCGCCAAGCTCGATGTCACCAAAGTCGATCTGGCCGCCAAAGGCACGGTGGTTTTGTATAAAAAGAAAATCGGAACCTCATCGCTCGACAAGATATTTTTGCCCGGCGACATTGTCGGTGGCGGCGCCGTGCTCACTTCCGATGGCTGGATCATCACCTCGGCGGCGGCGCTCGCGAATCATGGCGACCTGGTGGCGGTCTTTGCCGACAAGAGCTCGGCGGCCGTTCCCGAAACCGGAGCCGTGAGCGACGACGCCACGGGTTTGGCTTTTATAAAAATCGACGCGCATGACGAAGCCGTGGCGTCTTTTGGCGACGATACGGCGCTGGCGGCGGCCGATCCGGTTTTCAGCGTCAGTCCCAACGCCATCGTTTCCGCCTCCGTGCTTTCGCAGCGCACGATCCCGGCGCAGGCAAAAACCGATTATGTCGAATCGACGGAAAAGCTGGCGCGGCGGATCATTGTCGATCGCGACGGACTCCTTGGCGCAGCCGAGGTTGACGCTTCCGGCGAAGTGATCGGCTTTGACATGGGCGACGGCACGGTCGTGCCCGCCTCGTTCGTCACCGGGGTCTTGCGCGACATCTTTAAGGAGAGTCGCGTCGTTCGTCCGAACATGGGCGCGCATTACGTGAGCTTGGACGCTCTTCCGAACGCCCATGATGCGGGGTACGCCTCAAGCGGCGCGCTCATTACCGGCGGCGTAAAAAATCGCGCGACGGAAAAGGGGAGCGCGGCCGAAATGGCCGGGCTTAAAGAAGGCGACGTGATTACCTTTGTGGAACATGATAGAATAAACAATGAAGAAACGCTGGCCGAGCGTTTGCAGGATTACGCGCCTGGCGCCAAGGTCACGCTGACCGTGCTCCGCGCCGGCAAAGAAACCAAAGTAGGCTTAACTTTAAAATGAAACATAAAGCATGAAACATGAAACACGCAACATGAAACATTAGGGCTTCGCCGAAGGCGAGGTAAGAATGCTTCATGCTTTATGTTTCATGTTCCATGGTTCATGCGAATATGCCGCAACCGCATTTTGGAAAAATCGCTTTAAAGGGCTGGAAGAAGATAATGCTCTTCGGACTGCTGGCGATGGTCGTCGCCGTCGGTTTGTCGTTGACGCAAAAGCTCAAGTATTCTTCGACCATCCGCATGCTCATCATTCAGCCGTCGTCGCTCAATGTCGATCCGTACACGGCTATCCGCAGCGCGGAGCAGATCGGCAATAATTTGGCGCAGGTCGTTTACACGACCGACTTCTTCACCAAAGTGACGAACGCGCCGAATTTTGCGATCGACCCCACCTACTTCCCGGATAACGACGCCAAGCGCCGCAAACTGTGGAGCCAAACGGTTTCGGTCAGGGTTGAGAACGGGACCGGCCTTTTGAACATCACCGTTTATCATCCCAACAAGGACCAAGCCACGGCCATTGCCCAGGCGATCGGTTACGTCATGACCAACCAAGGCGCCAACTATGTCGGCGGCACGGCCTTGCAAATCAAGCTGGTCGACGAACCGCTGGTCTCAAATTTCCCGGTCAAACCCAACCTGGCCGTTAACGGTTTCACCGGTCTTATTCTGGGCGCGCTTTTTGGGGCGATCTACGTCATTTTGACCGATAAATCAAGAAAATATTTGGTCGAACATCCGCCAAATTTCGCTTAAAATTGTAATATCTTTATTGTTTAGGAAAGGCGGCCCAAAGCCGCTTTTAAGTTATCGGAAATCGACTATTGACATTTCATGCGGTTTGTGGTAAGTTTGCACATTCAGATTTTGGCTGGGGTTGCGCGTTAAACAATATTTTACGAGAACCTCGAAGAGGCTGTTCGCGAACCGAACCTCCTCTCCGGCGTTCTCGCTTCCATAATGGAAGCGTCCCGAACGCAAGTTCTCTAAAACGCGGATCGTATCCGCAAAATTCCAAAACAATGGGCCAATGGCCCGGGAGGATCCCAATGCATCACGTGTCTGAAATGTGCTCCGGTTCGTTCATTGGCGGCATCGTTGCCGGCGCTCTCGCGCTTGCTGTCGTGTCGCTCGCCATCTTCGCCGTCATTCGCTTCGTGAAACGGCGGAAGGAGATGGAAAACGGCCTCTTTGATGCGCAAGCACGGATCAACATCTTGTGCGAACGGCTCGTGCAGAAATTCCCCGATATCAATCTCGAATACGACCCGACTGCCACGCAGGACGTGGGCAAGCCGTCGATCCGAGAAAGGTTGGGCAGGAAGAAGTGGTACATCATTCTCGTTTTGGCGATCGTGGCGCTCGTGATTGGCGCATTCGTCGTGACGTATAATGACGACGCTCCCAAGGAGCATAGCCGATCAGGCAAGCACGCGAAGGTTCAAGCGACCGATTCCGACAAGGACGAAGCGCCTGCGGCCGTTGCGTCAAAGAGCGATGCCTGCGGCAGTTGTAAGGTCGAAAAAGTCCCTGACGACCAACTGGAAACCAGGAAAACCGAGAACGGATGGTTGTTCCTGGGACACAAGTGCGTCGGTTCAGACTGTGACGCCTGTGAAGTCGATAACTGCACGGGACCCAGCAACGAAAGTTCACCCACCGGTCCTTGCAATCATTGTTCGCGCAAAGCGAAGCAGTGATCCGTCGTCAGTCGATGGAACAGGTTCGCCCTGTTCCATCGACTGACTTTCACAATTTAAGTTTCCGCTCTGAAGCGGTGTGATATGCGTATCTTTAGAAACCCTCCTTTCTACAGATGTCACATATCGCACCACTTCACAGTCGAAACATAACGCCGCAACGGTCAAGCAGTTCGACTGCGTTCATTGACCGAAACAGATTCACAAGAAGAAGGAGATCGTCATGAAGAAGATCGGATTGTTCGTAGTGTTCGCGTGTCTCGGCATCGCTACCAGGGTTGGGGCCAATGAGGCCGACCAGAAGATGTGTGAAAACCCGCCATCGAATGGCACATGGCACGGATTGGCCGCCGACGGTTCGAAGTGCGTCTGCAAACCAGGCTACTTCAACAACCGCGTCATCCCCAAGCAGTGGAAGAGGAATATGGAGCTGCTTGCCGGCAAGGGAGAGATCAATGCGGTCATCACCGATGTCTGCACCAAGATCGATGACGTCGCGGCTGCTTCAAAGAAGCATAAGATCGCGATCGTCGAGGCCAAGCCGGAAAAGCCGGTCGCGGCCGCCCCCGTTCCTCCGCCGACCTGTTCGGCAAAGCACGGCAGCATCAGGGTCAAGTCCGACGAGGTCGCCTCTAACGATGTCGAGTGCAACGGCCCGGGGGTTAGCAGCATTGAGCGGATGTCGGTGACTTGCAACAACTGCAATCCGCCGGAGTCCAAGAACATCACTGTGGCCAAGAAGCTGAGGACACACACGGAGACGGTCAGTGTCAGGTACAGCGACTCCGATCAGTCGGCTTCGGTGGTTACAGCCAACATCTTCACCGCCAAGGAGAAGATTGAGGTTCAGTGGGAGATTATTTGGGTCCAGAAAAAGGCCCCCACTCCCGTCGATTCGCCGGCGAAGATCGCTTGCGAAGGCCCGCCTTCCTACGGAAAATGGAGCCCGGAAACGCAAACCTGCGCTTGCTTCGGTAATCGGGTGCTCGTGAACGGCGTCTGCGTGGACAAAGTTGTTCCACCGCCGGCTCCGGTCAAGAAGTACGTCGAGGGGACGATCGTCCATCCTTACGTCGAGGCGCTCGGCAGCTACGGTTACTCCAAGTCGTTCCATTCCGACAACTACGGATTGGGCGTGGGAGCCGGGTTTGACGCCAGCAGTTATCTTCGGATCTTCGGCGGCGCCGGACTCGAGCTTCAAGGCGGCACCAAGCTGGATGCCAACAAGAAGCCGGTCGTTCTCGCTGACGGCAGCGTGGACAAGCGGTCGACTTCGGCCTACTTCATCCTCGGCCTGCAGATCCGTCCGATCGACCTTCTTGGCATCAACGTCGGCGTCGTTCGTCAGATGCGCGGCACCACCGGCGGCATCGTGAACGCGTTGAGCGTGACCACCGGCGGCAGTTTGGGCGCTAGCGTCCTTCTGCCGATTGACGGCGCCACCTTCGACTTGGGCGCCGACTTCCTGGTCGGCACGCATCAATTCCAAAGCTTCGCGGCTGACGCGGAGTTTGGCGTGATCGTCAGGGCCAGGGTCTGGTTCTTCAATCCTCGACACTTGGTCGAGATTCAACGTTAGTCGTCGTCGGAAGCGAACAGGTTTCTCCTGTTCGCTTCCGACACTATTTTTTAGAAACATGCGCGAAGGCGTCTCGGACGCCCTTGCACACGTTCCTGAAAAATTCAAAGGAAACAAGTTCAACGAACGGCCATAAGGAGGCCAATCATGCATACCGCATCAGGTTTTGGAATCGGTTTCGCAACATTCGGCAAAGGAGCTACCATGAACCGCATCGTTCTCGCAATCGCATT
>Ga0265314_10002108_pt1 | contig 20913 bp, 11 predicted proteins | sample 4126metaG_FD_203106 | JGI IMG/M metagenome (GOLD analysis project Ga0265314, IMG submission 203106) | Rhizosphere microbial communities from Carex aquatilis grown in University of Washington, Seatle, WA, United States - 4-1-26 metaG | ecosystem: Host-associated > Plants > Roots > Rhizosphere >... | reverse complement strand
TGACCCGGTTGACGTGACGAATGTCAAGTTCGGTGACGCGGTGACAGTTGCGCCCAATAACATTTCGGACTGGATGTATGTTGAAGACGGGAAACTGATCGGCGGTTATACCATTCGAGTCCTCTACAATCGGGAATCGCCGGAGGGCAAAAAACAGTTCATTAAGGAAACCGGCATGAAAATGGAGTAGTGGATCAACACGACCGGCCGGTTGCGGCGAAAACTCTTTGTTAAATCCCCCTTGGAGCCACTGATGTCGATTCGCACCGATCGCCGGATTGTGTCGCTATTTTTCGCGCTTCTTTGCGCCTCCGTTCTATGGGCCGGAGAAGAAGCGCAGACCATCACCATTAAGCCGGAAGAGATTCCGCAGCCCTTTGTGCGATGGTACGGCGTTTATGGCCCCAACAATGCAAAGATCGGATATGGCCGCATGGAATTTTGCGGCAAGAAATCAGAGGCCTACGAAGTTGCCATGCATCTCGTCATGAAGATGACAGGGATGGGCAAAACGATGGACATGGAGATGAACGAAGCAAGGCGGTTTTCCATCTCGCCGCCATATGGTCTTGTCGGCGCGAACATGCTGATGATCCGGAACGGGCAGTCGATGGGGATCACCCTGGAACAAAAGGCTGGCGCGTTCGTGGCTTCCATCAAGCAGGAGGGCGCGGAGCGGCAGATCGCAGTGCCGAAAGTGGAGGAGACGCTTTCCGATAATCTTGCCGGCGACATCTGGGTGCGCAGAAAGCCGCGAGCCGTTGGAGAAGCGGTAAAGGCAGTTCAGCTTTCGCTGCAGAAATTGGAAAGCGACGTTCATACCTACACGGTCCTCTCGGCGAATGAAGCCATCGTCGGCGGAGCCCATGTCAATTTCTACGAGATCAAAGGAAGTTCTGACAAGGCGGGCGACGTCGGCACCATTCGCGTCGATTCCAACGGAACGCTGTTGTCGATGAAGTTCGGCGGGATGATGGAACTGCGGCTGGAGACCGAGGAACTCGCCAAAAAGATCGACTACAGCTCCGATCTTTTTGTCTTTGGCATCGCGCAGATCGACAAGCCGTTGGGCGACCCGAAAAAAGTGCTGCGCATGAGTGTCGAGGTCACGGGCGAAAACGTCGGGAAACTCAGCAGCGCGAGCCAGCAGAAGGTGGTGCCGGGTGAAACGCCGGGAACGTGTTTGTTGAAACTCGGGGCCGGAAATGCCGCGCCGGAAAAGTGCCGCGCTGCGGACATCGAGGACTGCAGCCGCGAAACGCCCGCGTATCCGATAAATGATGCGGACGTCAAAGCCCTGGCGCAGCAGGCGTGCGGCGACGCGAAAGATCCGCACGAGAAAGTGATGCGGCTCGTGAAATTTGTGTATGGCTACTTGGCGAAAGATATCGTGATGGGAAATTTCTCGGTCAAGGAAATCATCGCCGCGAAGAAAGGCCAGTGCACGCATCATGCGATGCTGTTTACGGCTCTTGCGCGTGCGAGCGGAATTCCCGCGCGGCAGGTGCATGGCCTGATGTACATGGGCGACGGCGCAAAATCTTTCGGCGGACACGCCTGGAGTGAAGTGGCGCTCGACGGCATATGGGTGCCGGTGGATCCGACCTGGAACGAAACGGAACTGGACGGTACGCACATTCGTTTCGCCGGCGACAGCGATGCGGCGGCTATGTTTCTGCTGGGCCAGGTGAAACTAAAGCTTGTCGAGCTTGAGCAGGCCAAGTGAGCGCCTGATTTACTTCGCTTCGACCATCTGCACGGCGTCGACGATCACGTGGCCATCTGTCTCCTTATTTGAGACGGTGACGACGGCTTTGGAATTCGCTTCGAGCTTGAATTTGCCGAGCGAGACGAAGCGGCCTTCGATCGGCGGAGCTTTGCGCTCGTTCACTTTCACGGTTTTCGTTTCGTTGCCGGCGGCGATCGTGACTGGCACGTTGGTCGCGCGGTTGCCGAGCGCCGAATAGGCGAGGCGGATGTCGTAAGTGCCGGCGGTCGCGACTGAAATCGTGAATTTCGCGGTCTTCTCGCCCTTCTTTTCGTTGCCGTCGTGAATGTAACCGACGCCGATGAAGCCGGGCGTCGCGATGCCGGTCAGCCAGTCGCCACTCAGTTCCGCCTGCTTGTCATCGACGACGATTCCGCCCAGTTTGCTGGTATCCACGCTCGGCGTTTCTCCGGCCGCGGCGGGCGCGCCGCCTTTTTTCCATTCCAGGATTTGTTTGTCGGCGACGAGGTGCTCGCGCAGTTTCGAGTAATTGATTTTCTGCACGCTGACGTTTTCGTCGATCGCCTGGCACGCGGCGGTCGCGGACGACTGGCCGAGCACCATGAAAACCGGCTCCATGCGGATCGAACCGTACGAGATATGCGTCGCGGAGAGGCAAACCGGGACAATCAAGTTTGCGCACTCGGATTCTTTTGGAACGATGGATTTATAGGAGATGGGGTAGGGGCCAAAGCCGTGGACCTGCACATCGCCTTCGTTGCGGACGAATCCGTTTTTATCGACATAGCGCTGCGTGTTGTGCGAATCCATTCCGTACGCGGCCAGGCCCACGGCGTCGTCGGCGGTTTTGCGGGCCTGGCAGTTGTCCTGCGTCATCACGTAGTCGCTGATCATGCGGCGCGCTTCGCGGACATAAAGCTGGTGCGGCCAGCCGCCGTTGTCGGTGAATTCGTCCTTGCACAAGCCCCATTTGCTGACGGCCTCGCGAACTTTCACATTTACGCGTGGATGATTGGCGAGCGTCCACATGAAGCCCATTTGATAATTGATGTGTTCCTTGATGATCTTGTCGCGCGTGGCGTAATCGCCATCGGGATAATCGTAGTTCATGCCGATGTCGTCGGTCGAGACGCCGAAATTGTTGTTCGTGTCGGTTTTGTGATTGGGCATCGGCGTCGCGCCGAACGAAATACGCAGATCGCCGGCTTCGATGTTGCGCAGCACGAGCTCGAATCGTTTCTCGTCGTAATCGGGCGGCTTGGGCCAGGGGATCATGTTTTCGACCGCGGTGGTCATACACATGCGATAATTGTAGGCCTGCACGCGTTTGTCGGCGGCGCCTTCTTCGCCGGGGCCATCGGCCTGAATGCCGGGAAGCAGTCCACTTTTCTTGTCGCCCTTTACGACGTACGGATCGACATCTTTGATGAACTGGTGCGACTTCGCGTTTTTCACCTGCACGCCGTCAAGCGTCTCGCCATATTGCGCGTTGCCTTCGCGGCCGACGGTGTAGCTGCAGCCGGCCTTGGCCATCAGGTCGCCTTCGTACGTGGCGTCGATGAACACTTTTCCGGCGAAAACTTTGCCGCTTTCCATCGTGATCGAAACAATGCGCAAGCCTTCTTTCTTCACGCCGTTTTTCAGATCGAGGCGTTCGTTGCGGACGACCGGGATTTTGTTTTCGGCGATGAAGTCTTCGAACACTTTTTCGGCGACGTGAGGCTCGAACTTCCACGCTTCAGGCTGGCCGTAGGCTTTGCCGACGCGTTCGTAGAATTCGTGCGAGATTCCGCCGATCGCTCCTTTGTTGCCAATATCCGTCGCGCCCAGACCGCCGGCGCTGAGTCCACCGAGATGCTTGCCGGATTCGATGACGACGACCGTTTTGCCGGATTTCGCGCACTGTACCGCGGCCGTCACACCGCCGCAGGTTCCGCCGTAGACGACGACGTCGTAATTTTCGGCGTGTGCGGAGAAGGCGAGAGCGAGGGCGGCGAGGAAAAAGGTGCGAAACATGTCGTGGTTATTCTCCCTGAGTTTTTTCATGATCGTGAACTGGATACACCGGCGAATTCGCTTGCGCGGGTGCAGTCGTTTGACGATCGAACGGCCGTAAAGCGCTTGAGCAAACGCAGCAAGCGCTTTACTGGAGTCGTACGGAAATTTTAGAAGCGTACGGGGATTTTTTGAGAATGCGGGGCGCCACCCCTCACCCCGCGTTCGGCTACGCCTCACGTCGGCCCTCTCCCACAAGGGGAGAGGGGAACGGCGGGGAGCGCTGCGCGCTCCACAATATCGACACCAGCTACTTCGCGTCGAGGACTTTGGCTTTGACTTCCATGCCTTTGTGGACGGCCATGTAGCAGCGCAGCAGATAGCCGGACTGTTTGAGGTTGTCGTCGGTCGCGGGGCCGCCGGCGTTGGGGAAACTGAGGTGCACGCCGTCGGGCCCGAGGAACGCGGTTTCCATCTGGTCGCCGGCGCGGGCTTTCATTTCGGCGTTCAGATCAAGCAGCGGGATTTTTTTCTTCGCGGCGAGTGAGCGCAGCGCGGTGCAGTATTCGTCGACCTGCGCGGCTTTGCCTTTCATCGGCGGGAGCGTCGAGAGAATCGGGATCGTGCCGTTTTCGAGCAGCATGTCGATCGCTTTTTCAACGTCGGCAATGTATTCGCCGACTTTCCGGCCGCCGTTGATGTCGTTGGTGCCGAGCATGTACAGTGCCATCTGCGGGTTGAACTTTTTGATGATCTCGGAGAGCGCCGGCAGTCCGCCTTTGCCGCCGGCGAGGCATTCGTTGGCGCGCATGCCGCTGGCGGCGGTGTGGCTGCGGTTGTTGGGTTGATCGTTGGAGGCCAGCCACCAGCCGTCGGTCGGATTTCGGTCGCCATTGTGCGACCATTTCAAGAAGGCCTGAACGGCGGGCGATTGGCCCTGGCCGCCGCGCGCCCACGCGGTGTTCTGGTTGGCGTAAGTGATCGAATCGCCGATGTGAATGTAGACGCCCGGCGTGCCTTTGAATTTCGCAGCGACCGATTTCATCGCGGCGGCGTAATCGTCTTTTTGCGGCGCTTTGAAAGGATTTTCATCGCCGGCGAAGACTACGGAAGACAATAGAAGGACCGCGGTCAGGGCGAAAAAGCGCATGGCAAGCCTCCGGATAACAATTGTACTAACTACATTTGCTTTGTTGAATACCCGGGAATCACGGGTGTGTTGGAGAAAAAAGGAGAAAATCTGGGAGCAAGAGCTACCCCTCACCCCGCGTTCGCCGATACGGCCGGCTTACATCGGCCCTCTCCCACAAGGGGAGAGGGGAATGGCGGCGCTCGCTGCCACGCGTGGGAAAGGCAGGCTGACGCAAAATCGGATTCTAATGTCGCTATTTCAGTGCAATGCTTCTCGTCTCGCCTATAGGCAAGAAACATAACGAGGAGTATTCGATGAAAATGAAGCCGTGGAATGCAGCGTTGATGGTTTTGATCTCGCTGGCGATGTGGGCGAATTGCGCTTACGCGGTCGCGGACAAGACCAACCAGGGGCGTTGGGAGAAGCCGACCGAAAATAATCTCCCGGATAAAGAAGTGCCGGGCTTTCTCGTCAATCTCGGGCCGACCGGAGCGCGGGCGATCCTGACTGAGAAGACGTTTATCGTGAAATATATTTTTAAGAACTCGCCGGCGGTTGGGAAATTAAATCTGGACGACGAAATCACCGGCGTTTTCGGCAAGCCGTTCTCTACGCACCATTTTAAAGGCGAAGGGAAATCGCAGCACGGTTACGAAGGTCCGATCATGGATTTCGGCGAAGCGATTGAGCGCGCCGAAGGCAGCAAGGACGGCCTGCTGGTGCTGAATGTTTCGCGCGGATCGGCGATGGTCGAAGTCAAAATTAATCTCGAACCGCTCGGAACTTTCAGTCCGACCTTTCCGTTCAACTGTAAGAAGTCCGAAATCGTGCGCGCGCGAGCACTGAATTATTTCATGCAGCATCCCGAATCGCGCGCGGTCTGGCAGTCGCATGCTCGAGCGGCGGTGGCGCTGGCCCTGATGAGCAGCGATGAGCCGGCCCAGCAGATGGCGGGCAAAGACATGGTGATGAAATGGAACAAGCAGAGTCCCGATGGTGGAACGTGGACATGGAATCTTTCGCACCAACTGATCACGCTCAGTGAATACAATCTGTTGACGCACGATCCGTCGGTTCTTCCCATGATGAAGACGGTGTCCAATTATCTCGAGCATGCGCAGTACGGCGGGAAAATCGTGGTCTGGAAGGCGAAGGACAACGAAGACCCCGCAAAAATCGATGCGTCGCAGCAGCTTTACGAAGGCGGTTTCGGCCATGCGCCGTATGTGTCGGGCATCGGCAAGAACGGCTATGGACCGATGCAGTACACGACCTGTCTGGCGGTGATCGGATGGGAACTGGCGAGTCGCTGCGGCGTCGAGCCAGGCTCGGATTTCATTAAGCGTTCGCTGGGATTTATTCATCGCGGGACCAATGCGGCCGGCTATGTCGCGTACGGCGGCGAATTCACGCTTAATAATGGCTACGTCGATCCGGTGGCGTGGAAAAAATCGAAGAGCGGCGACAATTATGTGGGCCGCAGCGGCTGCGCACTCATTGCTCATAAACTCAGCCCCGAATTTCCGGAATCAGCCGAGTATCTGCCGAAGTACGACGCTTACTTGAAGCATGCGTACAAAAGCATGCCGGACGGACACGCGGATTCGAACCTGGGAATCATCTGGGGTCTGATGGGAGCAGCAACGTCGGAAGATCCTGCGGCTGTGCGCGCGCTGTTCGATTACCACAAAGCATTCTTCAACATGATGCGCTGTTTCGACGGCTCGTTCGTGCTGCTCCCGGGGCGCGATTATGCGGATAGTGGCTATTACATGGCCTCGCGTTATCACCCGACAGCGACAATGGCCCTGGCGTTCGGGCTGGCGCATCCAAAATTGATGATTCAGGGCGTGAAAGGAGCGAAGGGGAAAGCGCCAGCCAGTGTGAGCAGTGGCAGCAGTGAGAGCAGCGGTTCGGATACCGCGGCAATTTCGTCGCCGAAAGAAAATGCAGCGAGGGGGGCGACAGCGAAAGAAGCTGCAGCGAAGCCGCCGGCGGCGAAGCCTGTAGCGTCGAATGTGAAAGTGTTGCCGATCACGCGCGAAGCGTTTGAGGCGTGGCACGTGCGGTTTATCAAGAAACTTGACACCATGGCCAAGGCCGGCGCAAAAATCCGGCTGCCGGTGCCGAATGGCGACGACTATTTTGTCGCAGGAGCGGATGAAAAAGCGCTGAGCGTCATCATTCAGGGCAACACGCTGCCGATGCCGTGGAAGCAGCTCTCGATCGAGGCGCGCGCAACTTTGGCGAAGGAAGCTTCGAAGGACGGAGACGCCGAAGCGCTCATCATCGCGGCCGTGTACCAGCTTGCGACGGACGACGCCAGCGAAGCGGAGGATCTGTTCGCGAAAGCGTCGCTGAAAGATGCCGACGCGGTGAAGGCGGCGCGCACCGAGATCTTCGGCAAGCCGTAGCGTCGGCCACGGCAGAAATTTTGGGTGATCAGGTGTAACTCATGCGACAGCGTTGAAGGTGGCCGCTGACTTTTAAATATCTTTTCCCGAGCTTCGCCGAATTCTCGATCAGGTTGTCGATCGTGAGATTCGTGTGTTGGAGTACGCGCCGTACATATGGGCTCATTTCACGCGCCACGGCACGGTGAATCATCCACAGGTGTAAATTTAAAATGAAGGCCGCACCGATGATGAATGTTGCGGCCAGCGGGGGTACGGGATTATCGGCGTAAGATGAAACAAATACGGCTAAAGGAAGTAAAAGCAGCGCAAGTCCGCCCGTGAACCCCGTCACCTTATCGTCTTTTCCCTGGGCATTCGCGCACTCCAATATGGCGCCGAAAAGCGCCGCTTGAACGCGAGTCACGCCGGCCGGATACTCGATGAAAACGTCGGGAAGCCGTTTTGGTTTTTCGGCAAGCGATGGGTTTGACCTGGCGATGAGATCCGGGTTGGCGGTGAACATGTCCGGCGGAATATCGAACATGCCGATAGCGTCGTCAGGCCTGGGTGCAGCCATACCGCAAAGCCTGCAGCGGGCATAACGGGCAGCCTCTTTATATCCGCCATGGATGAAATAAATGTGTCTCGCCGACAAGAGAACCAATTGGTCGCCGACAGTCCTTTCGAGGCAGACCGGGCAATCCATCGCCAGCGAGCCGGACTGTTCGAGCTTGACTTTCGCCCCCCAAACGATGATCGCCATAGCGAAGTCCCGATCCGGTGAAAGAGCGTCGGACTAGAAATAATCACAACTGCTTATTCAGATTTACCGGATCGATTTCTCCGGCAGCGCCGCCTTGATTCCCTCATCAAGCGGCATTGCGTCGGGCAGCGCGCCGGTTTCGTCCTGAAGACGCTGCAGTTCCATTTTCAATTCGGTCACTTTTGAAGCGTATTTCGGATTGTCGATCAGGTTCTTCTTCTCCTCCGGATCGTCCTTTAAATTGTAGAGCTCGGCTTTGTGCTTTTCGGGGCTCAGATCGCCGGGCGGGTAGTGGATGTATTTCCACTCGGCTGTGCGCACGCCGCGGACGTTGGGCGTGTACGGGAATTGTTTTTCGTAATTGTACTCGTAGAGGAACGATTTGCGCCAGTTCAGCGTGTCTCCGGAAAAGAGCGGCTTGAACGTCTGACCGTGCGCATGGGCGAACGGCGCGACGCCGCAAATATTGAGGATGCTCGGCGCGAGATCGATGTTGAGAACCATTTCGTCGATTTTGGTGCCGGGCTTGATCAGCTTCGGATAGCGAACGAGCAGCGGGACGCGGATGCTGGCTTCGTCCATCGTACGCTTGTCGATCATGCCGTGTTCGCCGAGCAGGAAACCGTTGTCGCCGCAGAAAACAATCAGGGTGTTGTCGAGTTCGCCCATTTTCTGAAGCGTTTCGTACATGCGGCCGACGCTGTCGTCGACAGAGTTGATCGTCGCGACGTAACTGCGCTCGAAATCGCCGAAGATTTTCTCGCCGACTTTGCTGCGGTCGGGAAATTGTTTCCGGAAAGCGTAAAGCGGTCCGTAAATTCCGTGCCAGGTGTCGAGACGCTCTTCGACCCAGGCCGGCTTTGTGGACAGATCGAAGGACGTCTTGGGGTACTCGACTTTTTCATCGTCGTAGATGTGCTTGTATTTGTCTTCGGGCACAAACGGACCGTGCGGCGCTTTGTGGCCAAGCGTCAGGCAGAACGGCTTTTTCGGATCGCGCAATTTCGTGAGCCAGTCGATCGCCAGATCGGTGACGACGGTGGTGTAATAACCGGGCTTCATCACGCGTTCGCCGTTGATGTTGAACGTGGTCTCGTAGTATTGGCCCTGTCCGAGGTGTGTGACCCAGTAGTCGAAGCCGGGGCGTTTCTCGTCGTTGTTCTCGCCCATGTGAAACTTGCCGATGTACGCGGTCTGGTATCCGGAAGCCTGCAACTGGCGCGGGTAACTTTGCAGATCGGACGGGTAATCGGTGAAATTATTGATGATTTTGTGCGTGTGGGCGTAAAGTCCAGAGAGCATCGACGCACGGCTGGGCGAGCAAAGCGACGAGGTGCAGAAATAATTGCGAAAACGCGCGCCTTCCTTGGCAAGGCGGTCGAGATTCGGCGTTTTCATGTTCAGCAGCGGCTTTTCGTGGCAGCCGAGCGCATCCCAGCGCTGGTCATCGGTGAGAATGAAGAGAACATTGGGGTGCGACATGGCTGGGGCGGGGGCATCCGCGCACGAGGCGAGCTCGGCCGCGGCCAGCATCAAGAAAGCGAAAAGAATGTGCAGTAAAGGCAAAACGCTGCGCGTCGGCATTGGAGGGCACCTTGGCAAACCGTTGGCGGAAATAACTGGCACGACTTGAGTGGTCTAGCGTCGTGCGCGGTGGACGTCAAGGAGCTCGAAGGGAATAAAAATCAGCAAAACAATCACGCGGTGGAATTTCTTTCGGGAAATGGCAAACTGTTTCGTCTGTCATTGACCAGGCTGATTTGTGAAGATAGAGTGACTGACCAGTCAGTCACGCATTTTGAGAGTAGGCTCCACGGCGCCGATACGCTCCTTTATTAGGTAAACGGAGCGGCCGTATTGCGGCACCAATGGCAAAGCGAGGATTCTGAATGTCGCGTACCCGGTTGACTCTGGCGTTGGGTTTGATTTGCGGCGCGTTGCTGGGCTGTCTGGCTTCTTTGAAGCCGGCGGCGCGGCCCGCTCCCGCGATTTCTATCACGGCAACGCCAAAGACGGCTCCCGTGGCGGCGCAGGTCCGCCCGGAAGAAAGCATTCCCAAATTGTCGCGAACGCCGGTGGTTTCGGCGATCAAGAACACAGGCGCGATCACCCGGTTGCTGGCGGAATTTGAAGAGACCCCGCGCGGGGATTTTGAAATCAACGCGTCGAAGTTCAGCGCGACGCTCAGCAAATCCGGCGAGTTGAACTACCGGCCGCAATTGCGCGATCACAGTTTAAGCAGCCTGACCCTGTCTCTGCTATCCGTTAGTCGCGGCGATGCGTGGTTCGCGAAAGTCAGCGCGGAACCGGCGGCGGCGAAGCGGCGCGGACAGTCGATCTCCATCGATCGCCTGGGCGGGACGTGCAGCGAAACGTATTCGCCTCGAGGCGAAGGTATCGAGCAGGAGTTTACTCTTTCGAAGTTGCCGGCCGGGACCGGCGATCTGCGGATGCTGTTTTCGGTCGCGACGGAGGGGCTGAAGGCCGCCGAAGTGAGGCCCGGACGCAACGGAGGAATTTCGTTCCTCGCAGCAGACGGCACCACGGCCGTGCGCTACGGACAGGTCGTTGTGCGCGATGCGGCGGGGAAGGGGATTTCGATCGAGCCGCATCTGGACGACAGCGCCCATATTTCGTTCTCGCTGCCCGAACGCTGGCTGCAGAACGCTGCGCTGCCGATCGTAATCGATCCGCTGGTGGGAACCAATATTGGCATTTCGAGCGACAGTTCGACAACGGGCCAGGTTGCGCCGCCGGCGATCGCGGTGAACGGCACGGCGTCGCTGGTGACCTGGGTTGACTACAGCGCCGGCACGGATTTTCCGGTGATGGGCGCGTCGATCCTGAGCGGATCGGGTTTAGCGTCAGCACCGTTTGTGATTTCAGACCCGCTGGGCCGGCCGCGCCAATTCCGCAACCAGCGCACGTACTCGACATCGAACGGCACGAACTGGCTGGTGGTCTGGACCGACGATCGCTCGCCGGGCAATGGCATTCGCGGCAGCCTGATCGACAGCACGGGCGTGGTGCTGGGCGGGACGGACTTCATGATTGCTCACACGCAGGGGTTGATCGAAGAAGATCCGCTGGTTGCGTTCAACGGTATTGATTTCATCGTCGCATGGCAGGATGTTCCGGCGGGCGCAACGGCGGGCACGCAGATTTTTTACACGCGCGTGTCGACAGCGGGTGTGGTGGCAGCGGCGACCGCAATTGCGGCAACGGGATCGCCCAACCAGGTGCTGGAGTTTCTCTCGCCGCAGGTGCCCAGCGGCGACGTGCTGATGCTCTATCGTGATGCCAACCAGTCGCCGGAGCAGACGCTGAGCACGCGCATCGTCGCGGACGGCACACTGCGCGATCCGGGTGGCACAAGCTTGTTCAAAGAATTGTTGATCGACAACGGATATGGCCGGCCCATCGGCGTCACGTACGTCAATGGGGCGTGGAATATCCTGTCGTCCTTCGATCAGACGGTGGACAGCTCAGTGTTTCTCCACAAATTTACCGATGACGGCATGATCACGCCGCCCACGGGAAAATTTGCTGAAATGGGGCTCGGGCCGACGGGTTCGACGCTGGATGCGTACGCGCCGGTGTTCGCAGGTTCGAACGAATGGCTTTTCGTCCGCAACGAGAAGGTGAGCGCCACTGTTTTCCATCTGCTCGGCAAGCGCGTCGGGTTCGACGGCACAGATCTGGACCCGGTGCCGTTCCAGATCGACACGGCGACGCAGGGCGTTGTGCGCAGTCCGGTCGCGGTGCCGATGGGATTCTATTTTGCGATGGCCTGGCTGGACGGGCGCAACGGCGCGACGCAACTGGCCGACGGGGTTGAAGTTTTTGGCGCGCTGGTGGATACGACTTCGCCTGCCACGATCGGGACGCCGCTGATTGCAGCGGTGACAGCCAGTCCGACCAGCGGTGAAGCGCCGCTGACGGTGAGTTTTTCTCCCACGCTTTCCACGGGCACGTATGACACGGTGACGTGGATATTCGGCGACGGCACGACATCGGCCGACGCGCAGGTTCTGCACACATACAAAAAGAACGGAACCTATACCGCACAGTTAATCCTGACGAAGGGTGCATACCAGGTTTTCGATACGGCATTGATTTTTGTTGGAACAGGAGTGTCCTCCGGCGCCCCGACGCAGGTGGGCATTCCGGTGTCGAACTCCACCGACATGCAGGCGTCGCTGTTCATACAGAGTTTCGTGGTGAACCTGAATTTCGTCACCACCGGAACGGACACGATGCAGGTCTCGGGTACGCTCGACAACAGCGCATTGCCCACGGAACTGTCCGGAGCGCTGTCCAACGTAACGGTCGGGAACTTTTCCTCGACGTTCACCATCGACACGAACGGGTCGTTTAAATCGGACGCAACGAAATCGCCGGTGCGGAACTTTACGGTGGTTCCAACAACGGGAGCGTTCATTTTCCAGGTAGCCAACGCAGACCTGGTCTCCACGTTTGACGCGCTGGGCGCTCACAACGAGACGGTTGCCATAAAAGACAACCGGATCGTCATGGTGCCGATCTCGGTGACCGTTGGCGGGTACTCGGCGACGGCGAAAGTCGGCTTCCAATACCACTCGCTGGTGGATAGCGCCGGAGCGGGCGGATACATTTTCCAGTCGACGGGCGACGAAGTGTCGGGGTCGTTCCTGGTCACGAAATTCGCAGCCAAGGAAGCGACGGTGAAGAAACTCGGGACGAAAGTCCATACGTTCACCCTGAGCGGCCAATTCCTGGGACCAGCCGGCGCGGCGATCATTCCAGATCCCGCGCAAAACGCGGTGATGTCGATCGGGAATTTCAGCAGCACATTCCCGGCGTCGCAGCTCACCGCCAAGAAGGGAACGCTGAAATTCAGCGGCAAAAAAATTACAAGCGGCATGAGCCAGTTCACGGTCGGCAACAAGGGCAAACTGGCGATGAAGTTCGTGCAGATCGACGCGCTGGCGAGCGGTGTTCCCGTGGCGAATTCGGGTGACAACATCCTGAACATCAATCTGAATCTGTCGGTGACGATTCCGCTGGTCAATGGCGGACAATTGACGGCCGGCAAATTCCTGCCCGTTGAGCGCACAGATGCGGCCTCAAAGATCTGGGGACTGCGCGGAACGCTGACCAAGAAATAAGCCGCTGATTGAACGGGGCTTTTCCGTCCAAAAAGTCTATTTTAACCGGAATAAATCCCTGCCAGACTCGTCCTATCTTTAGGGTCGATTTTGGCGGGGCGCTTCCATTCGATAAAAGATTAAAAAAGTATACGAGTTAGGCACTATGTGCGTTCTTGGACAGAATGCAGCGAGTTCCAGTTCATAGTGCAGGTTTTTCGAGCGCTGCGAGAAGTGCGTCTTGTGCAATTTTTTACAGGAATTTAGCGGGATTGCGGGTGACAGACATGTCCTGTAAAGTGTATTTAAGTCAGCTACTTAGAACATTCAACCGAGGCAACCCGATGCTCGTGCGACCGCAGTGCGTCATGTGCAAAAGTTTGCAGAAAAACGAAGCGCTGTGGCGCGCGGCGCTGTGCTTCGCGTTGCTCGGCACGCTTGCCGTTCGCGCCGATGATGAAGTGAAGAAGGACGAGAAGGGCGAGGTGATCGCGGGGCACTCGACGCACGGCGATGCCTTCAACGAAGGACCGCGGCAAAAAGCATACTTGATGGAGGGTATGCCGAAGGTCAGTTTCGCCATCTCGACCAAAGACGAAATGGCGCAGCGCTTTTTCACGCAGGGCGTCGGTCAGCTGCACGGTTTCTGGTACTTCGAGGCGGAGCGGTCGTTCCGGCAGGTCGCGGCGCTGGATCCGAATTGCGCCATGGCGTACTGGGGCATGGCGATGGCGAACATCAACAACGCCAAGCGCGCGACGGAATTCATCAAGCAGGCGCAGGACCGCAAGAAATTCGCCGACAAGCGCGAGACGAAATGGATCGATTCGCTCGCGGGGTTTTATCAGAGCAAAAAGGAAGACAAAGAGAAGCGCAAGGATCTGGTCAAAGCGCTCGAAGCGATCAACTTCGATTTTCCCGACGATTTGGAAGCGAAGGCGTTTCTGGTCTTCCAGATTTATGACAACAGCCAGCACGGCATCCCGATTCCAAGCGTGCTCGCGTTCAACGCTCTGGCCGACGAAGTTCTCGCGGTGAACCCGATGCACCCGGTCCACCATTACCGCATCCACATGTGGGATCACGAGAAATCCGAGCGCGCGTTGAATTCGGCGGCGTTGTGCGGGCAATCGGGGCCGGGGATCGCCCATCTGTGGCATATGCCGGGGCATACGTACTCGGATCTGAAGCGTTATTCGGACGCGGCGTGGCAACAGGAAGCGTCGGCGCGCACCGACCACGCGCAGATGATGCGCGACAAACTGCTGCCCGATCAGATTCACAATTACGCGCACAACAACGACTGGCTGGTGCAGAATCTTTCCTACATCGGCCGCGTGCGCGACGGAATCGATCTGGCGAAGAACATGATCGAACTGCCGCGGCTGCCGAAGTTTTCGGGGCCGCTCTCGGCCGATGGAACGCGGCGCTACGACCAGGGCGGCAGCAGCTACGCGATGGGGCACAACAAACTGTACGACGTGCTGAAGCGCTACGAGTTGTGGGACGAACTGAGCGACCTGAGCGAGACGGTATATCTGCGACCAACCGATTCGGCCCCGGCCGACGAGCAGGCGCGGTTCCTGGGCAATCTCGCCGTGGCGCAATTTTCACGCGGTGAGAAGAAGAAAGGTGCCGAACAGGTCGCCGCGCTGGACACGCTGATGTCCGCAACGAAGGGCGAGCAGACGAAAGCCGGCGAGACCGCCGAAGCCAAGGCGAAAGAAGAGAAGAAGCCGGACGACCAGGTCAAGAAGGCGAAAGAGGAAGCGGCGAAGGCATTTGACGCGAAAATCAAGGCGATCGACAAGGCACAGGACGAAGCGAAGGTTTACCAGGCGCTGGCGGATAAAAACACCGACGCGTTAAAGCACGCGCTCGACCATTTCAGCGAGATGTCGAACGAGCGCAAATCGCAGCTCTGGCTTGAAGCCGGCGATAAAGAAAAAGCCGAGAAGCTGGCGCGCGAGGCGAGCGAAAAAGGCGTCGGGCAGATTCATGCGCAGGCCAACTACGCCGACATTTTGAGCAAACTCGGCAAGAAAAAGGAAGCGCTGGAGCAGTTCGAGACCGTGCGCGCGATGTCCGCGTATGCGGATCTCGACATGCCGATTTTCAAGCGGCTGCAACCGCTGGCGAAGGAATTGAAACTCTCTTCGGATTGGCGTCCTTCTGTGGTTCCTGCGTCCGATGTGGGCCAGCGCCCGCCGCTCGCGGAACTTGGACCGTTCCGCTGGCAGCCGACTGCGGCGCCGGATTTCACGCTGCCAGACGGCGATGGAAAATCGCTCGGCTTGAAAAAGTTCCGCGGCAAACCGGTTGTCGTACTTTTCTATCTGGGCAAAGGCTGCGGACATTGCATGGAGCAGCTCAATTTGTTTGCGCCCATGGCGAAGGACTTTGCGGATGCCGGGATTTCACTCGTGGCGATCAGCATGGATGCGATCGAGGACGTGAAAAAGACCTACGTGAAAGGCAAGGACGGCGAGCCGTTTCCGTTTCCGCTGCTTTCGGACACGAACCTGAGCGCATTCAAATCCTATCGCGCGTTCGATGATTTTGAAAAGATCGCGCTGCACGGAACGTTCCTGATTGACGGGGCTGGACTGGTGCGCTGGCAGGACATTAGTTTCGACCCCTTCCGCGAGCCGAAGTTCCTTTTGGAAGAGAGCAAGCGGCTGCTCAGCCTTCCACGCGATAAGCGCCTGTCGCGGAATAACAAGGAAGAGAAAGAGCGGTACTTGCCATAAGCCGTATTGCGATGAAATACTCTTCGATAAGCCTGAAAACTTCAACGGTTTGCAATGCGATTTTGTGTGCGCCGGATGGCGCTTTATTTGCGTATTTTACAAGTGGACGACGCCGGAAAATGAAGATTTGCCCCGATGGCGCGTCCTAAATGTGGCTGAAGTGACAAGGGCTTCAACGGGAGCTTGGTAAAAATGACGCGGCAATCCACCAACTGGTCTGTGACACTCGGAATCATTCTGGGCGTTGTTATTGGCGTGGTTCTAAGCAAGGGAATCGATCATCTGCCGGCGCCGGTGCTGGCGGACAATAATGGCAAGAAAGTGGCGCTCGACCAGGCCGCGATTTTTCGCAATGCCTCGCGCATTATCGCTCCGGCCGTGGTGAATGTCACCACATACTCGAAAGTGCGCTACGCCGAGGGTGGAGGAATTTCCTTCAATGAACTGGGCGTTCCGTTCTATCGCCGGCCCAAAATCAACGAAGGCACAGTGCCCCGCGGCGTTGGCTCGGGCTTTGTTTTCGACGCCACCAACGGCTACGTGATGACCAACAACCACGTCGTGGCCGAGGGCGACTCATGGGTTGTGCGCCTGCCGGACAAACGGGAATTGAAAGCGACGCTGGTGGGCACCGATCCCCAGACGGATATCGCGGTCCTGAAAATTGACGCCAAGGAATTGACGGCGGCGGCGTTCGGCGACTCTGATGCGCTTGAAGTCGGCGACTGGGTTCTGGCGGTTGGCAATCCGTTCGGACTGCTTGAGCAGACGGTGACCGCGGGCATCATCTCCGCGAAAGGCCGGCACGGCGTGGGCATCTCGAATTACGAAGATTTCCTGCAGACCGACGCGGCGATCAATCCCGGAAATTCGGGCGGTCCGCTGGTGAATCTGAACGGCGAAGTGGTCGGCGTGAACACCGCGATCTTCTCGCGCTCGGGAGGTTACCAGGGAATCGGCTTCGCGATCCCGATGAACCAGGCGAAGAAGATTGCGCTGAAACTGGTCAAAGGCGGCAACATCACCCGCGGCTGGATGGGCGTGGAAGTGAAGGATCTGACGCCGAAGGAACTCGAAACGCAGCGCTTGAACAACGGCGCGGTGGTGGAGGGCGTTTTCCTGCGCGGGCCGGCGAGCAAGGGTGGACTGCTTCCGGGCGACATTCTCCTGAAGATGGACGGCAAGCCGATCAACAGCGGCAATGATATTCGCGAAGCCGTCGCCGACATGGACCCGGGACAGAAAGTCGAGGTCATCGTCAAACGCAAGGAAGAGACCAAGACGCTGCAGATTACAGTATCAACGCAGCCGAAGGATTGGGGCACGAACCACACGAGCAACGGCGAGTAGCAACGATCTTTTAATCGCGAAGAACACGAAGAATCGGCACGAAGAAATTCAAATTCTTCGTGCCGTTTCTTCGTGGTTAAGAAAATATGGAAATAACTAAGCCGGTTCTTTTTCGCCGACACCCGACAGAACTTTTAGAAGGATGCTGAGGATGATACCCAGCGCGAAACCGCCGATCGTCCAGTAAAGAATGCGCGTCCAGCGGGACTTGGTTTCTGGATCAAGCGAAGGGTGGCTGTTGATTTTGAAGCTGCGCAGGATCGTGGCGACCGCCGGGTCGACGTTCGAGGTTTGCTCGGGCGAGAAATTGAAGACAATATCGAAGCGCCGGGCGTTTCCGGGAACGGCGATTTTGATCAGGCGCGCGCGGCTGCTGTCGATGGGATTGATGACGTCGTGTTCGATGCGCAGCGCGGTGATGCCATCGACCTGGACCATGCTGACGTTGATTTCGCCGGACTTGTCGCCGGTTTTGCGGAGTTGCTCCTCGATCTTCTCTTTATAGATGCTCATCTTTTCAGGATCGATGGGCTCGTCGAGATCGGTGTAGCCCACGGCCAACGACGGCGGTTTGGCCTTGGTGTCTTTGAGATCGGGCGGGCCTTTGAAATACGCGGGCGGACGGCGCAGCACGCGCTCGCCGGCTTCCTTGCCGAAATATTCGCTGATGCCGTGGAACACTTCGCGCGTTTCGTCTTCAGTCAGCCGCTGGTATCCGTCGGGAATGCGCATGGAATAGCCGGCGTCGTTGTCGGAAAAGAGTTTCAGCTTTTCCATGTCGCCTCCGCCGACGCCGGAGGTCGGCGGTTCAGCAGGGGCGGGCGCAGCCTTGTCCGCGGCGAAAACGGAAAGACTCATGGCCAGCAGCAGGCAAATCAAACGCGTGAAGAGCTTCAAGACTCGGGCGACCTCCAAGCACGACGGCCTGAATAAAATAAGCGGTTGCCGCCGAAGCGACAACCGCAATACGACAGAGTGTGCCGATTTCGTGCGACGCTCAGCGCGCGTACTCGATGAAACGGGCTTCACGGATCAGCGTGACGCGCACTTCGCCAGGGTAGCTGAGCTCTTCTTCGATTTGCTTGGCGATTTCCCGCGCCACCGCCGCGCAGCCGTTGTCGTCAAGTTGGTCGGCCTTGGCGAGCACTCGGATTTCGCGGCCGGCTTGAATCGCGAAGGCTTTCTCGATCCCGGTTTTCGTCGTCGCGATTTCCTCCAGCTTCTTCATGCGCTGGATGTACTTGTCGAGGCTTTCGCGCCGTGCGCCCGGACGGGCCGCGGAAATCGCGTCGGCGATCTGTACCAGGATCGGGTAGAGGCTGTGGATCTCGATGTCTCCGTGATGCCCGCCGATCGCTTCGCAGACTTCGATTTTTTCCTCGCACTGCTTGGCGACGTCCATGCCGATCTGCGGATGCGTGCCCTCGATTTCCTGGTCGAGCGCCTTGCCGCAATCGTGCAGCAGCCCGCAACGCTTGGCCAACTGCACGTCCAGCTTCAACTCCGCCGCCAGCAGAGCGCAAATATGCGCGACTTCCTGCGAATGGCCGAGCACGTTCTGTCCGTAGGATGTGCGGTAACGCAAACGGCCGAGCATATTGCGCAGGCGGGGATGCAGGTCGTGGCAGCCGAACTGGATCGCCACGTCCTTGCCTGTCTTGTCGATCACTTCCATCACTTCCTTCTCGGCCTTCTGCACGGCTTCTTCGATGCGCGTCGGATGAATGCGTCCGTCCTGGACCAAGTGATCCATGGCCACGCGGGCGATTTCGCGGCGCACCGGCTCGAATCCGGAGAGCACCACCACGCCCGGCGTATCGTCGACAACGACGTCGATGCCGGTGGCTTTTTCGAAGGCGCGGATGTTGCGGCCTTCCTTGCCGATGATGCGGCCCTTCATGTCGTCGGAGGGCAGGTCGATCGTCGAAACGGTGTTTTCGGCGACGGTCTCGGAGGCCAGGCGCTGGATTGTGTTCAGGATCACGCGGCGGGCTTCGACGTCGGCGTTTTCCTTGGCGCGGTTAATCGCGCGCGTCGTCAGTTCGTTCACTTCCGACGCGATGTCGCGCTCGACGCGCTGCAGCAGCAGGACCTTGGCCTGGTCGGGCGTCATGCCGGCGATCTGGACGAGCTTGCGGCGCTCGTCGTCGATCAATTGCGTCATCTGGGCGTTCTTGGCTTCAGCTTCCTTGAGCTGCTCCTGGCGCTTGGCTTCGACCTTCCCGATGTCCGCTTCCTTGCGGCCAATCTCCTGCTCGCGGCGTTCCAGCGTCTGCAGCTTCCGGTCGATCAGTTCTTCGCGCTTTTCCAGGCGCTTCTCGGTGTTGCGGCTTTCTTCCTGCGAATCTTTCAGTTCTTTGTCGAATTCTTTGCGCTTCTTCAGTTGTTCTTCGGCGCTGTCGGCTTTCAGTTTCGCGGCATCGGCACGCGCTTCATCCATCAACCGGGACTTGACTGTATCTGCTTCCTTCCGGGCCTCCGCTTCGTACGCCTGACTCTTGTTTTTTGCAGAAAGTGCGGCAATCAACCAGCCGATTACGACACCGGCAACAGCTCCGACAATGTATGGAATGGACGACTCCATGGGCTATTACTCCCTTCGTAGAATAGCGTGGCGAAAAGTCCCCGGAACGAATGAGGCGCGTGTTTTGCGTATTCGTCAGTGCTCATTTTTAAGACGCCTCACCCGGCAGTTGAGAACCCAGTCCGCAGTTCGACGCAAGCCTCCGCTTCGCACGACGCGAAAGGATCAGCCTGGCGAACTGCCCCGCTGCGGCCGTGTGCGTGCAAGGCCGAAAGCAGGACGCCGTCAGAACAGGCCTTGCGGCCTGATGTCGAGCGCAGGCCTACCTGCACCCGCGAGGGTTGTTTTGGGTGAAGTGAAACTAAGCTGCGGCGGGCCCGCCATAAGCTTGCGCGGGACCGAAGGATGCCCGGGCTTCAGGCCCGGTCGGCCAAAGCGATACAACTCAAGGTTGCAGCAACGCTGGAAAATTCAGCCTTGATGAGTACTGCATTTTTAAGAACTCGCTTCGACCTAAACCACTTCGTTCAAGCAGTGCATCGTGCGCTGGCCGGCTGTTTTGAATTTCGGGTCCTTCCGTTCAGATGGCCACACAGGGCCACATCTCGAACAAAAATAGTGCAGTATTCGAGACTTCCAGAACAGGGTGTTCGTTATCGAACACCAGACCGTTGTTCAAAACCCCCCAGATTCAAAATCGACCTGCGCACATTCATTGAAATGCAACCCAATCTTAAAATCAGGCTGCACGTTCAATCCGAGCCAAGATTCATGACAGCTTTGGCACATGGCCTAAACTGCCCATTAAACCCTCGTAGGAGCTAAATTTACATTGCTTTACCGATTCGTCAATATTTTTTCATCTTGGTAAAGATGACAAGAATTGGCATGTAGTTGTTACACAAGAGGACCGTCAGTCGTCTTGTTGCGTTTTTAACAATTCGACTATTTTTGGGGCCGGGTGCACGTCGCCGACATTAATTCCCGGGCAGCGCTGCGCCTCCTTCAACCATGAAAAAGGACTCTTCATAATGTCTGGCCAGAAGGGGAAATCGCGGCATTGTTTGGGCCGCGCTTCGTACACGCTGCAGCCCTTTCCGCCGTCGAGCAAAATGCAGTCGCCGTTGCGCTGTTCGATCAGCGACATT
>Ga0265314_10002107_pt1 | contig 20913 bp, 16 predicted proteins | sample 4126metaG_FD_203106 | JGI IMG/M metagenome (GOLD analysis project Ga0265314, IMG submission 203106) | Rhizosphere microbial communities from Carex aquatilis grown in University of Washington, Seatle, WA, United States - 4-1-26 metaG | ecosystem: Host-associated > Plants > Roots > Rhizosphere >... | reverse complement strand
TTTTCTTCAACTCTTGGCTCATGTTCATCCACACCGATTCCCGGTGTCTTTTTCCCGTGAGTCAACGACCCCTTTTGCCTCCCCTCAGCTTAGCTCCCCCGGTGTCTTTTAATTTGAGTCAACTCGCATCCCCCTCCACACGCGCTACGCCGATTGACAGCCCGAGCCCCGACCATTAATGATCGCTGCATGAGCAACGTCATTTTTCCTCGCAGCCCTCGTGAAGTTATGTGCGGCTGGATCTACTTGCCCCGGTTCATTGACAAGATCCGCCTGCACCTGGCCGGTCGGTTGGGCACGGACTATCAGGAGAACTTCGGCAAGGGTTTTGATAAACGCTGGCTTGATGCGGCGGGCGTGGACGCACAAACGATGATTGAGGTGGTGAAGAACACCATCACCGATGGCGAGGTGGCGGATTGGGTGCGCAAGAATGTTCGTAAGACCGATGCCGAGAAAGCAGCCCACCGCGACTTCATGCTCAATCATCCTCGCCCGGAGGACCAGGCCATGCAGGAACGATTAAAGCTGCGTAAAGAGCAAGCCGGGATGGCCCATCGTGACGACGTCCGGTCGTTTATGGATTTCATCGATGCTGACGAAGGCCGGCTCTGAGCGAAGGCCTCGGGTTGCCGGCCGAGGTGCCGTAGCAGGTCAGATCGCAGGAGCCGGGAACCGCGGGCCGCGGGGTCCAGCCAACAGAGATCGCTCGCTTCTGGGCCGCCTAGACTTTGGCGGGAACGACGAATGGCTCCCGATATTCGCGGGTCAAAAATCGATCCGCGTTCTTGTTACCCTTGAAGCGCTCCGATTTGGGATCCAACGCCAGGGCCATCCCTAAGGTGGCAGGTGTGGCCTTGAGATCGACGCCGTTGGCTCCGAGGTGGTCGAGCATCCTCTGGTAGGAGGCCTCTCCATCGCGTTCGCCTTTGATGGCCTCGCGAATCTCATCAGGAGATTTCTGTTGGCCGAGCCGATAGGAGATGTTGCCCGCGTGGCACAAAGCGCTGGAGATGTGCCCCTCGAGGATATCCGCATTGAGCGATTTGTAATCGCGGCTGCGGACCGCCTCAAAGAAATTGAGGTGATGATCCGATGCGCCTTCGAATTTTCGGATCTCCTTGCCCTCTTTATCAAACACGGTTGCGCTTGAGTAATTGGGCACCAAGACGTGGCCGCCTTCGCAGTGGATAATCACGCCGACGCCAGCACCCATGAACTTGTCCAGTTCCTCCGTGCCAGTCTTGGTGGGCAGGCCGCGCACTTCAAAAATCAGCGGCGCCTTCGGGTAATCATGAAATACGATCTGAGTGTTGGGTGTCGTGCCGTCGTCGACATATCCCAAACGACCACCGACGCTGACCACCCGCGGCGCCAGGGCCATTTCGCCCAAGAACCATCGGGCGATGTCCATCTGATGGATGCCCTGGTTACCCACGTCACCGTTGCCCGTGGGCCAAACCCAATGCCAATCGTAGTGAAGACGTTTGCGCATGAGCGGCCCTTTAGGAGCCGGTCCGCACCAGACGTCATAATCCACGGACGGAGGGACGGGTTGCGGACCGTCAACCTTGCCTATGCTGGGGCGCCGCTTGTAGCACAAGCCTCGAGCGACGAGGATCTTTCCCAGGTTGCCCGCGCGCACCCAGGCCACCGCTTCACGAATTCCTGAACTGGATCGGCACTGGGTTCCAGTTTGAACGATGCGATGGAATTTGCGCGCTGCCTCAACCATTCTCCGACCCTCGGAAATGTTATGGGAAACGGGCTTTTCGACGTAAACGTCTTTCCCGGCCTGAACGGACCAGATAGTCGCCAGCGCGTGCCAATGATTAGGGGTCGCGATGGATACGACGTCCACCTTTGGGTCCTCGAGCAGTTTGCGGATATCGGTATATCCCTGGACCTCTTCGTTTTTGTCCCGCGATACCGTCAGCCCGCGATCGAGGATGTCCTTATCTGGGTCGCACAACGCCACCAAGCGCACCTTTTTGCCTGCTTTCTGCAAATCGCGGACACTCTTAAGGTGGTCCTCTCCGCGGCCGTGAAATCCTACCACGGCCACGCCGATCTCGTCGTTCGCGCCAATGGTTCTACCGCTCGAAGTTGCCGCCCAAGCCGTCCAGTGCTCGGAAAGGCCGGCCGCACCGGCGGTCAACAAGGAAGCTTTAAGGAAACTACGGCGTGTGGTTGTCTTCATATTCAGTCCATGCAAGTAGGGCAACTCAGGGAGCTTTGGGCGCACCGCCCCTAACATATTCAGCGTAGCGTTCGGCCACGTGGGCCTGCTTCTCATCACCGCGATGGAAGAAAAATCGATACCGAAATTCGATGCTCTTGCCCATGGGCACGATCACATTGCCCGTATCAGCGGGCTTCTTCTCGAACTCATGGACTCCAAACGGGTTGGCGGCGAACAGTCCGTAATCGCGCACGTGCCACCAAGTTGGATGCTTGGGATTCTTGGGCTGATCAAAAATCGCCACGCCAACGATCTGCCCGTTGACCGGACCGTAATAATCAACCCAATCGGCCCGTTTACCCCAGGTGTCCCCATCACGCACGCCCTCGCTGGTGACAATGTGGCCCTCGCCAGGCTTGCCGCCTCGCACCAATCGCATCGTTTCCGCCAACCGGATGGCCATGGTTCCTTCTTTCGTGTCCCCGAACGTGAGGGCACCCCGCGTCGCGTGGACCACGACGTCAAAGTCCAGGATCCGCTCGTCTTTGCCGGCGTAGATCTTGATCGCCAAATCCTCATCGGCCACCACCTTCCCGTCCAGCGCCACCAATTCGTTGCGCGATTGGATCGAACCCGCATCATCGCCAGACTTAAGCTCGCTGAACGACTTGTGCACCGTCTTTCCAGCCTTGGGGCTCTCTGACCAAAAATCCGTTCCATTAATGTCCCCATGAGCCCACCACAGTGAGCGGTGGTGCGGATGGTCATGCTCCTCGCCGGCGACTTCGTCCATCGGCCAATGCCTGGTCATCAGCGCTCCACCAGGCCCGACCACAGGATACAGATAGGGCCGGGAAACTCCCTGATAATGGTACTCGGTGAAAAGAACCCCGCCAATCTCAACGCGGACTTTCCCGCCGACGTCAGTAACCGTAACTGCGGCGGAAGCATTGACTGCACCGGCAAGCACCAGAACCAGCCCGGAGGCAGGGCATAGCAACGCAAACACGCGGGCAACTCGTGCAGCAAAACACCTTATGGGCATGCAACGATCTTAAAAACCGCCGCACCTGCCGGTCAACCTTAAATCGGCCCGGCCAGCGCACAAACTTATTCCAGCGGAAGTTCCGGATGCTCGTCGAGCCTTGCGCTCAGCCGGTTACGGGCGATCAAGCGCGCGCAAGTGTTCCAGCGAAGGATGGCATCGTCGTTCTTAGGCGCTGCTTGCTCATACCATCCCATGGCTTCCCGCAGCCCCTCATAAGCCACGTGGGCGGCCCCGGGCGAATGCTTGGACAGCCGGCCTTTGGCTCGCCGTTCGGCAATAATCCCCAGGTAGTACGCGCGCTCAAAAGAGCAGCGGAGCCGCCGGGCAAACGGCCTCGCATCGGGAATTCCCTGAGCCTGCCCGGTCGAGTCGGAGTCGGTCAGGGCCAGCACCAAAAGCGCGAGGGCCTCTTGATTATCCGGGTCAACTTCCAAGACATCCAGGCAGATGCTCTCGGTCTCGGAGGGTTCGTGCAGGAGCCGGTAACGGGCCGCCAGGCTCAGGGCTTGAGGGATGTTTTCGGAGCGGAGGGGGCGAGGAGCGGTCATGGGTTGGATGGGGGTGAGACAGCGCGCGCCGGCGACGACGGTTTGAGTCATGCTGGCGGACTGGAACTGGACATTGGTTGCGTTCATGCAAACTTAATACGGTAATAAGTTTACGCTGACAATCATGGCACCCCCTGATTGTTAGTAATGATAATCACCGAGATAATCTAAGGATTTCCCTTAGTCGTCTTGAGTGATCACACGCAGCCGCCGTTCCAGCTCGACACGATATTGCTCGCGCTCCGGCACCGACGCCTCGCGCGGCACGCGCAACGCCTCCGCCAGGCGCACCTCGCAGCGCCCGAAGGGCAGCGGAACCACGAAACGATCCCAGCTCCGGAAGCGGTACCTCCAACGCACCCGGAAACTCACCGGCACAATCGGCAGGCCGGTCAATTGAGCCACCGCCACCACTCCGTCCTGCACGCCGTAGCAGGGTCCCCGGGGGCCATCGGGCGTAATCGCCAGATCCGAGCCGCGCTCAGCGCAGGTGGTCATTTCGAGCACCGCTTGGGCGCCCCGCCGACTGCTGGAGCCCCGGATCGGGTAAACCCCGAAGTGTCGCAGCGCATGCGCGAGCATGCCGCCGTCCCGGCTGGCGCTGACCAAAGCGGCGAGTCTGCGATCAGGAAGGTGCGCCACGATGTAACGCCGATAGAGCATCAGCGAGAGGGCCAGCCGGTTGTGCCAGATGGCGAAGATGACCGGGCCACTGCGCGCCAGAGCAAGCGCTCCAGATGGGTCCTCCATCCGATACCTCAGGGTCGCGTCCAGGAAGCGGACCACCGCGTAGATCAGGGCAGCGGAGAGCCGTGCGTGCCACTTGGGCGGCTTGGGGATCACAACTCCGCTGGTGCGCGCGGGTGGGCTGCCGACTGCTGGGTCCACCGTGGCCATCAACCCCTCTGCTTCAGCGCCGCGCGCACCACGCTCTCGACCGTGGCGTCGCCACCGAGCAGTGCCTGTGCCGCCCGTACGGCCTCATGTGCCTCGGCTGGTTTAAAGTCCAAGGCGATGAGGGCCAAGGTCGCGTCGTTGGCCTTCTGGTCTTGCGGGGTGAGCGCACGCTGCGCGCTGCTCGCTTCCCAACCCGCGGCCGTGCCGACCTTGTCCTTGAGCTCCACCACAATTCGCTCGGCGGTCTTTTTTCCGACGCCGGGAATGCGGGATAATCCCTTGACGTCGGCCGAAGCGACCGCGCCCCGAAACGCGGAGGGGCTCATGCCACTGAGAACATTCATGGCGATCTTGGGTCCAATGCCGCTTACAGTGTTGATCAGCAAGCGGAACAGCTCGCGCTCGGCCACCGTCATGAAACCGTAAAGCAGGTGCGCGTCCTCCCGGACGGCCAAGTGAGTGAGCAGGCGCACCTCGTTGCCGGGGCTCGGGAGCTTGTCATAGGAGGAGAGAGGGATGAGCACCTCGTAGCCTACGCCGTGGACTTCCACCGTGACCACGTTGGGTGCGGCCTCAACCAGCCTTCCTTGGAGTGAAGTTATCATGGCGAAAGAAGGTTGGCGGCAGCGTTGTTGAGAACGGCCGTGTCGTGCGATTTAGAGACGTTTTAAGGGGGTTAAGGAGTAGCGCCCGCGTTCCTGGCCGAATGCCAGGGCAAGCGCCAGGGCATCGGCCGCGTCGGCCTGCGGCAACTCGGGCAGACGGAGCATCCGCTGGACCATCTTGGCCACAGCCTCCTTGCCGGCTCCACCGTAACCAACCGTGGCTTGTTTGACCTTGCGAGGGGCCATCTCGAAGATCTGCAGCCCGGCCTCGGCGGCTGCGAGCAGACTGACCCCGCGCGCCTCCCCGAGTAATAGGGCGGTTTGCAGGTTCTGGGCGAAGAATAGGCCTTCAATGGCGCAAACCGAGGGCCGATGCTGTTGGATGGCCTCGCGCAGTGTTTGGGCGATGCGGACCAAGCACCGTGAGCGCTCCCATCCGGCCGGGCAGTGGACGACGCCGAACGCCAACGCGCGCGGATGAGGCCGCGCAACGCGGAGTATCCCGTAGCCCGTGCCGCGCAGCGAAGGATCGATGCCAAGAATGACCTCGTGCTGCGCGCCGTTGGTCTGGACGCTGCTTTCCAGGAGTGGCTCAGCGACACGCCGGGCGCCGCCAAGCCGTTCCTTGATTTGCTCGAATTGTTTGAGCGTGAAACCCACGGTGGGATGTTGCCAAAACGAGGATCAGGTTGTCGAGGACGGCGAGGTGCGCCCTTGCCTGAAGATCACCGGCCGCTGATCTCGGCGAGCTTGGCCCGAGCAGCGCCGGTATCGATGAGCTCCGCAGCGGTCTCCCAACCTTCGGAAATCGAGCCGGCTCGTCCAGCCACCAGTAATGCCGCCCCCGCATTGAGCAGAACCGCGTCTCGCCTCGGCCCGCGTTCCTCCCCGCTCAAGATGCGGCGGACATGAGTCGCGTTGGTCTCGCGGTCGCCTCCAGCCAAATCGCCTAAGCTCACCGGCTGCGTGGGGAAGCTGGCTGAAGCCAGGACCGAGACACACAAACCGCGCTCGTGATAGAACTCCGCTACGGTCGTTTCGCTAAGTGTGGACAACTCATCCATGTGCAGCGGGCCATCGGGAAGGCCACCCGCCAGACCGCATACGACCATCGCGCGGAGTACACCCAGTTTGCACAGTACGACGGCAATCGGTTCGCATAGCTCAGGACGCGGCACACCGACAAGCTGGGCAAAAGGCCTCGCCGGGTTGAGCAGCGGTCCAAGAAAGTTAAAGATCGTCCTTTGGCCTCGTTCGGCGCAGAGCCTGCGAGCCGGGCCGATGTTCTTAAATGATGGGTGGTAAAGCGGCGCGAGAAAAAAGGCAAATTGGTGATCGCGCAGCATTCGAGCGGCCTCGGCCGGCGCCAAGGAGACGGGCACACCCAGGGCCTCCAGGACGTCGGCGCTTCCTGTTTGTGAGGTCACCGCCCGGTTGCCATGCTTGGCCACGGGGATGCCTGCGGAGGCAACCACGATGGCGGCGGTGGTCGAAATGTTGAATGTCCCCGTCCGATCTCCACCTGTGCCCACCACGTCCACGATTCCTCTGGCTCGGGTGGCCTCGTCCACCGGCGGCTCAATCGCCCTTTTTCGCAACTCAAGTGCGAACCCGGCGATCTCGTCTGTGGTCTCACCCTTCAACGCCAGCGCGGTCAGGAAATCCGCTTTGGCCGGTGTGGCCACCGCCTCATCCGCCAAATCGCTGATGGCTTCCTGAACCTGGGTCGAATCCAGCTCCAGGCGTTGTTTGAGATGAGTGGTTAGGCGTTCGAGCACGGCGCGAACTTAGAGACCCGGAGCCCCGTCGGCAATTCCTGATGGTGGGGCACCCTGCGGAGCGGCCCAACCGCACAGCGCTTGGCCAGGCGCAGCTAGCGCGACACACGGGGATCGATCCGCGCCGGGCGGGGCATTCAGCGAGCGCCAGGCAAAGCGCCAACCGCACGGTTGCAGGCTATCGGCGCGACTCCAACCGTCAGTCCGGCGAAAACCGTCACCCCTGGGGTGATGTTGCCGGCAAAATCACCAGGGCTCAGTGTGATTGCTGTGCTGGTGGGATCGCTCCCTTTCGGTCTGCAAACCGCTCTCACAAAATAGTTTCCGGGAAGCACGTCCTCGAATTGGTAGTGGATCTTGCCGTTGAAGGGCAGGCTGGCGTTGACCGGCGGATCCATCAAATCCGGCCATGGCGCTGCGAGGTCCACAGCAAGCTGGCGTGGGGACACCGACTGGCTGACAGGGCCGTTCGTGCCCAGCGGGATCAAAGACACCCACAACACGGTGTTAGTGATGGGAGCAGTGTTCGGCACCGAGATAAAGCCCTCAACTCCGCCGAGTTTGTAGTACCGCGGCTCCTGCGACGGCATGCGCACCCAATCTTCCTGGTCTACCACATTAAACTTGGCCAGCAAGCGATCCGCGGCAGACCGCTTGGGCGAATATTGATGCAGCACCATGCCGCCTTCCCAGACCCAGCGAGATTTGAAGTGCCCGTCTGACAGCATGTCCTGCAGGAACTTCCTGTCCTCCGACGAGCGCTTTTTGGTCAGGAACTTGAAACAGATGTCGGGTGACGGCAGGGCTGGCATCATGAGCAGTCTTGAGCCGGAAGCGGTAGCGGTCCAATCGACGACACGAGTCCAAGCTGCAACCGGTTTGTCCTCTTCACGTACCGCCCTCGAGACCAACTGCTCAGCTTCCGCCATCCATTTCTGCGCTTGTGGCAGTGAGACAACAATCGCCTCGCCATCCTCCAGGCCCCATGCTCGCCATCCTTTCACTCCGAGGATCCAGACGCAATAACAGGCCCCTTGAGCCGTTTTCGAAAAGAAGCCGAGATGCCGGTCCCGGCTCAACCGACCGGTTGCCGGGCCATCGGCGATATCAACCTGCGCTCCGGGACGGCGCGGCCCGGTGTCCCCCATCCCCAAGTCCCCCGTTGAATACTTCTTGAGCAGAATTCCCTCACGGAAAATGGCCACCGCGCACGATGACTGCTCGTGTCCATCCTCTATGACGACAGCTCGTCCGTCGTCGGAAACATGGACTTGCTCGCCAATGGATGTGGAGGGAGCAACCTTCCAGAGCTGTTTGAGCCCGCCGTTCTCTGCTTCGTACACTCTGAGCTCAACTTGGCCCGCTGGGTCGTGGTCCACGACCGCCAAGAAACGGCCGTTCTCCGAAGGGGTCTGGTAATTCAATCGCCTTTCCAGCGCCGCAGCTCGATCGGCGCACAGGAACGCCATCAGGATCCCGAGCAGGGGAAAATCTATAGCAGAAAACCTCATTTCAGCGGGAGGCGCTCAAGTGAGCGGGCGGAATGCCATGCCTTCGTTTGAGTTGAGGTAGCCACAAGTCTTGGAAGATAGCATAAACGGGGCCGAATTCGCTGGTCATTCCAAGGGATGAACTTGTTGGCTGAACCCTTGAGGCGGTAGTCCGCCAGCGTGGCTCTCATCGAGGATTCCTCTAACTGGCCGAGGACCGCAGGCTCTCGAACTTCTCCACCCACTCTCGCGGCTGGCGTTTAGGACGTCCCTCAGCCGTGAGCAAAGCAGCGGTCACCGTGGCCTCAGCGATGACGTCATCCCCGTGCATCACCTTCTGGCCGATGACGCAGGAAACGCCTCGTACCTCCTCTAGCTGGCTCACCACGACCAACTCGTCGTCGAGCCTGGCAGGCTTGCGGTATTTGATGTGGAGCTCCGCGACCGCGTAAGCTCCGTTGCCGCTCTCGATCTCGGCCCGCTGGTCGATACCCACGGACCGCAGCATGTCCGAACGCGCCCGCTCCAGGAACCGAAGATAGTTCGCGTGGTAAACGATGCCGCCGAGGTCGGTATCCTCGACGTAGACTCGCAGGGCAAAGTAGTGGGTGTTGCCAATGAAAGAGCCGACGTATGGTTTCTGGATCTGGATGCTCACAGGCGGATACAAAAGAGGGAGGGGCATTTAATGTCAATGGCGCGCGCGTCTTTGACTCGAATCCCAGGCTAGCGAACCGCACTGACTTTGATCCTCAACCATCGCCCGGGGCGAATTCGCTGTCCACTTTAGGGGATATCTTGTTTAGGTATCGGCCGTGCTGATCAACTCATCCAGCATACGGCCGCGCAGCAAGCGGCCAGGGCCGCCCGCGCGACTTCCCGCGCCGGGTGCTGTCCAGCCTAAAGGGAGCGCGGAGCTTCGGCTCGGGGTAGACACCGGTGGAACATTTACCGATTTCGTCCGACTGGGTCCCGACGGACTTCGCGTTCACAAGATCAGGTCGACGCCTGAGGACCCTTCCCGCGCGATCCTCGAGGGGATTGGAGAACTCTGCGCCGAGGCGCGAAGGGCGAAGGTCACGCATGGTTCGACCGTGGCGACCAACGCGATTCTCGAACGCAAAGGGGCGCGCGTAGCCCTCCTGACCACCGCGGGTTTCGAAGATGTGTTGGCCATCGGCCGACAAACCCGTCCAGAACTCTATAATCTATTCGTACTCCTCCGCCGGCCCCTAGTCGAACGCGAGCGGATCTTCGGAGTGCGGGAGCGGCTGGATGCTTCCGGGGCGGTCATCGAAGCCCTGGATCAGCGGGCGGTGACCCGCGTGGCTCGCCGGCTCCGAGGTAGTGTCGATATCGTCGTAGTTTGCTTCCTCCATTCCTACGCCAACCCCGCGCACGAGCGTCAGGCCTTGAACTGCATCCGGCGCGCAGGGCTGGCGGCCTGCGGCTCGCACGAGGTTTTGCCAGAGTATCGCGAGTATGAACGGTGGGCCACGACCGTCCTCAATGCCTATGTCACTCCCCTGATGGATCGGTATCTGGGGCGTTTGGAGGAAGGTCTGGGGACCGGCGGTCTCAGCGTGATGCAGTCCAATGGCGGCGCCATTTCAGGAACCACGGCGCGCAAGCAGGCCATTCGAACCGTGCTGTCCGGACCCGCGGCGGGAGTAGTAGGCGCGCGCGCAGTCGCCCAAGCGGCGGGTTTCAACCGGGTCCTAACTTTCGACATGGGCGGGACCTCCACCGACGTGAGCCTGGTCGACGGTGAAATCTCGCTGACTACGGAGTCGGTGATTGGCGATTTTCCGGTCCGATTGCCTATGATCGACGTCCATACGGTGGGGGCAGGCGGTGGTTCGCTAGTCACGCTTGACGCCGGCGGGGCACTCCGAGTCGGGCCGCAAAGCGCCGGAGCCGACCCCGGCCCCGCCTGTTATGGTCGAGGCAGCCAGCTTACGGTCACCGATGCCAATTTGTTGTTGGGGCGGCTTGATCAGTCCTATTTCTTAGGTGGCCGGATGACCTTGGACAGCCAAAGACCGCTGAAGCTGGCGCAACGCCTGGCGGCACGCCTGAGGGTGAGTGTGCCCGAACTGGCCGAAGGGATTGTCCGTGTCGCCAACTCGGGCATGGAAAGAGCCATGCGAGTCGTGTCGGTCGAACGTGGCCATGATCCGCGTGACTTTGCTCTGCTGGCGTTCGGTGGCGCCGGCGGAGAGCACGCCTGTGAAATCGCGGAACAACTGGAGATCGGAACCATCATTGTGCCACGCTATGCTGGGGTATTGTCGGCGCTGGGAATGCTCATGGCGGACGTGACCAAGGATTACTCGGCGAGCCTGCTGCGCCGGAGCGACACACTGAGATCGCGCGACCTGTTGGCCAGGCTGAAGCCGCTAGCGGAAGAGGCGCGTTGCGAACTGCGTGCGGAAGGCTTTCCGACAGGGCGACAAGTAATTGAGCGCTTGATTGACGTGCGCTACGTAGGACAGTCCAGCGAAATCACCCTGCCCTTTTCCCCGGACTATCGCCACCAGTTCGATCTATTGCATCTCCACCGCTATGGTTACTGCGACCCCCTACGCCCGACGGAGGTGGTGAACCTTCGGGTGAAAGCGTCGGGTATCACGGACAAACCGAACTTGCCGTATACCAATCCGCGGCCGGCACAGGCTGAGCCCGTGACGGTTCGGCCCGCATGGTTCGGCGGCAGGCAATGGCCAACCGCTTATTACCGCTGGGACAATCTCTCCCCGGGCAGCCATGCACGCGGACCCGCAGTCATTGCTGGAGGGGAAGCCACGATTGTGGTGCCGCCTCAGTTTGGGTTTCGGCTCGATGGTTTTGGGAACGTGATCATCCGCCCGACCAGGGCAGCCACGGCGCGTGCCAAGTCGCGGACCGTCAATTGACCATGCGCATACATCCGCTCGAATTTGAAATCTTCAAGAACGCGTTTCTTTCGGTAGCGCAAGAAATGGGCGTCACGTTATGCCGCACCGGCTTCTCGCCAAACATCAAGGAGCGGCTGGATTATTCCTGCGCCGTCTATGACGGCTCCGGAGAAACCATCGCGCAAGGCGATCACATGCCCGTGCACCTGGGAGCGATGCCGCTTTCTGTCCGCGCGGCGATCGCGTCGGTGGTGATGAAGCCAGGGGACATGGTCGCGCTCAACGATCCCTATCAGGGCGGGACGCATTTGCCGGATATCACGGTAGTCGCTCCGGTGTTTCTCCGCCGTGGCGGTCGATTTGCGGCCCGTCCGGCATTCTACGTCGCCAACCGAGCACACCACTCTGACGTCGGCGGCATGAGCCCCGGGTCGATGCCGGTGGCGCGTGAATTGTATCAGGAGGGATTGATTATCCCGCCCGTGCGCTTGGTTCACAGAGGGCGGATGGTCGGCGACCTGCTGAAACTCGTGCTCGCCAACGTGCGGACGCCCGAGGAGCGCGCCGGTGATTTGACCGCCCAAATCGCCGCCAACCGCGTGGCTGAGAAGCGGCTGCAAAGCCTGGTGGCTAAGTACGGCCAGGAGTCAGTGGTCGGCTACGGAGCCGCCTTGCAGAACCACGCCGAGCGCGCCATGCGCGCCACACTCCGAGGCATTCCTCGCGGGACCTACCATTTCGAGGACGCTCTCGATGACGACGGTTTTGGGCAAAATAACATACCTATCCGAGTTCGGGTTCGTGTGGCTGGAGAAACCGCAGAGATCGATTTCACCGGTTCCGCACCACAAGTCGAGGGAAGCGTCAACGCGAACTTCGCAGTCACCCTTTCGGCATGCCTGTATGCCTTCCGATGTCTGATCCAAGACGATGTCCTCTACAACGCCGGGATCGCCCGCCCGTTGAGAGTGCTGGCGCCGGAGGGCACGATCGTCAATGCCAGAAGCCCTGCGGCCGTGGCGGGAGGAAACGTTGAAACCTCGCAACGAATCACCGACGTCGTGCTGGGGGCCCTAGGTCGTGCCCTGCCCCACCGCCTCCCCGCCGCGAGTCAGGGAACCATGAACAATGTCAGCCTCGGTGGTGTGAATCCTAAAACCGGCGCCCGGTTCGCGTACTACGAGACGATCGGGGGCGGTATGGGCGGCCGGAGCGGCCTGCCTGGGATTAGCGGGGTGCACACCCACATGAGCAACACTCGCAACACACCGGTCGAGGCAATCGAACACTACCTCCCCCTGCGGATTCGCCGGTACGGTTTGCGCCAAGGAAGCGCGGGTGAAGGAGAGTTTCCGGGTGGCGAGGGCATCATCCGGGAATACGAATTCTTGACCCAAACAGATGTGACCCTGCTCTCTGACCGGCGACGCAGCGCCCCGTATGGAGCGCAAGGCGGACGGCCAGGGGAACGCGGGCTAAACACTCTGGTGCGCCGCGGGCGGAAAAAGACGCTACCAGGGAAAATCCAGTTGCGGTTGGGCCCCGGAGACCGGCTTCGCATCCAAACCCCAGGCGGGGGTGGATACGGGACGCCAAGGAGGCCGCGCAAAAAAAACCGTTAATGGCTAATGCTTCTTCAGACGGTTGAGCGCCTCTTGGATTACGGGATCGGAACTGACAAACGAACCAGGCTGCACCTTGACCGCCACATCGGGAGCGAAACCCTCGCCTTCCATGCAGGTGCCGTCCAACCGCAAGTCTTTCCAACTCGGGACAAACAACGTAACGCCGTTCCCTAGATCCACAGGTTTGGGGTTGCCCGAAGCTCCCGCGGTCCGGTCCCCAATGAGAAGGCAGCCCGGCACCTGCTTCATCATCATGACAAACGACTCGGAACTGCTGACGGTCCCCAGCCCCATCAGCACCGCGACTTGGCCCTGGAAATGCGGCCGGCCCTTGTTGGGCTCAAGGACACGTTCGTGCGGCTCGCTGAACTTTCCACCATAGCGGATGGTGTCCTTGGCGTAGGGCACGGCGTGATCCACGAAGCAGCCCGCGAACTGCTGCGCGAGCGGCTCAGCGCCGCCGCCGTTGGCTCGCACGTCGACGATCAGTGCCTGGTGCGCTGCGTTAGCCTGCGTAATCACCTCAAAGGCCGGATCAATCTGGTCCGATTCTCCACCGGGCCAGGATCGGATAAACAAGTAACGGACACCGTCTGGGTATTCCCCGGAGAACACGACTGGACTGAGTTGTTTCCAGCCGGGGACCAGCTTCGGGAGTGAGTTCATGGCCACATTCCAGGCAGATTGACGTTTGTAGGTCGGCACCATTTGGTCCCCCACCTTCAGCCACATGTGCACATCCTGCGCTGGACTTAGCATTTCCGCCATCGATTCGGCGAACTTGTCGGGCGACACCAGGATGCGCAAGCGCGGCGCGAACTCAGCGAACCTCGATTCCCAGTCGATCCTGCGCAGGTCGCGATACGAGTAATCCTCATTGATGGCGCGTTTAAGGACTTCGAAGGCTTCGCGGTTTTGTTCGGCAAAGTTCGGCGGCAGCGCGCTCGCACCTCCCGCGGTGTGGAAAGGGATCGGGTAAGGCACCGCCGAGTCACCGGCGGGGTTCTTGAAGTTAGTGAACGTCTGGCTGTTCATACTAAGCCAATACTCGTGATTGGGTTGCAGGCGGCAGCTTATGACCAGCGTTCGGTCATCCGCCCATCGGGCACGTCCGACGATGTTAGGGAAAGTGGGTCCGCCGCCGACGATCGACATCGAGCCGTCAGTCAGCATGGGTTGATCGAAGGTAACGCGGATCTCTTTGAGGCCGGGGTCCACATCCCTGGCGCCTGGCGCAGGATCTGACTTCGCCACACGTGGGGGCGCGGCCATAACACAAATCGAGAGAGCCCATGCCGAGGCGATGGTGCGGAGGAGAGAGAGCGAGGATGTTTTCATTCTTTGATTACCTTGGGTAACAATCGGAAAATCAGTTTAGGCCCGAGCTCGTGGTTCCGTTCGGTCCGTGCCATCCTAAACGGCCAGACATTCTGCCGTTGCTCCCGTCGCTGATTCGCAGGAATCGCCGTTCTCCAGGTCCCGGTTCTTTCTCAAAGAACAGCGGATGGGCGTCCCCGGCCGGCGCGACCGGAGCTTGAAACGTGCTCTCGGGAAGCGGTTGGTTGAGATTCGTGTAATCAAAGCGGACCACCTGGCTGCCGTTGGCGTAACACTGAACGATCTGCCTGAGAAGGAACGTTTCGGCATCGATCCACCACTGTGTTTGAATGGCGTTTACAAAACCGCCCTGGCTTACGTCCCAAGTCTCAACCCGGTGACAGGGCCGTCCTTCCAGAGTGGCGTCGCTCGCCAAGACCAGGCTGCGATCAGCCAGCGCCTCCTCGACGGAGTGCTCCGCCAAATCGAAGGGGTCGAGCAGGACAACCTCGCGCGCCGTCACCGCGACTGGCGTTTTATCCAGTCGCTTTTCGCCCTTCTCATTCTCCGAGTACAGCCAACAAGCTTGGCCGTCGCTGCCCAGGATAAAGGCCTTGGTCATCGACATCGGGCCGGTAATGTCCGCGTAAGTCTGTTCCGCCCCCTGCCACTTGAAGATCGCTGCCCCAGCCTCGATCGTGTTGAACGCGTTTTTCGACATGCCCAGGCGAATCGTCTGGACGGTCTCGATGCCCGAGTTCAAGCGCGCCCGAGCCCCCTTCATCGAAGTAAGCAGCTTCCGCAACTTGGGATCGTTCGCGGCGTTCTTGGCGCGTTCAATGTATTTGGAGTCCAGATTCTCCGTGCTGGTCTGCAAGTGCAGCACAACCGGATCGCTTGCCACCCCTTCAGCGCTGTAAAATCCTCTTACCGTCAAACGGGTATCATCATCAGGTCGCAAAAGCGCCGGGAAGACGAACCGATGCGCTGCCGAATCATAATCCACGCTCGGAAACAAACTCGGCCCCTCCCCAAACGGCCTCTTCTCCAAATAAGGAAAGACCCGATCGGGCGGCAGCATCGGCTGATCGAACTGGATTTCGACCACGGTCAAAAGCGGCGTCACCACGCCCGGACCGGGAGAAACACTCACGACGCGGGGCTTGCTCCCGTCGGGGTTAGCCAACGCCGCCTTCGTGGAAAAGGTCCAGCGAAATTCATTCGCCATCCCCAAATCCGCGTCCAGAAAACCTCCACTGGATCGTAAGCCAGGCGAAGGTTTCAATTCCGGCCGTCTACCCGACGACACCCACATCTCTCGTTCGCGATCATGATTGACCACCAGCTTCTGTTCCTGGCCCTGGGTCAGGCGCACCGGGATCTTGAACCCTTTTCGATCCGCTTCCATCTGGATGCTCCCATTGAGTTGAAACCCTCCCGCAAGCCATTCAAGTCCCAGCCCGGCGGAACTCATCGGGCGATCAAACAGGATGTGCAACTCCACCGTAGACTCGACATCTTTCGCCCCGTTCGGAGGCGAGACGGAAACAACGCGGGCGCGATTCGGATCCACTTCGGGTTCATAGGCCGGCTGTGCGGCCGATGCGACACTCCTGCCGGCGAAGGCACCCACGTATTCCGCTGTCTCCGCATCCTTGTCCACCATGAAGAAACGGCGTGGCCCGCCTTTGGTGTCCACGTCTACGGTCATGTCCTTCTTCTCAGGAATCATGGCGTTGCCGCCAGCCTGCCAGCTTGAGTAAATCTTGACCTCGGCAATAGCGCGCATCCGCGCTTCCAGGTCGTCGGAAGTGGTGGCTGAAACCGTCTCGGCTGGAAAAACGATGCTGATTTGGGAGGGATGGAATCTCAACCAGACGTGGGAGATGGTCTCCTGATTCGTCGCTATTGGACTGGTCAGCTTGCTTTCGTCGCGAGGGATCAGGACCGCCCAAACCGCGCCGTCGCTACAATGTCCGATCCCCAGGTCCGAGACGCCGGTTTCGACGCGCAACTGCTTGCCAACCACCAGGGTGAATCGAGAGACCTGGAAAATATCCTCTGGGGCAAATCGCCACGGCCTGGCGTTGTTAGGCGCCGGGTCGCCCGTTGTGAGCTTCGTCGGATACCGGTCGAGAAGGTTAATCCCCTTCTTTGGACCGTCCTCAAGTGCGTTGGTCAGCGCAACACCCGCAATCACCGTGGCTACGCCAAATGCCGCCACGCGCCAGCGAGGTTCGAAGCCGCCCCGAGCAATTGCACGGATGCGCTCCTCCATCTGTGCCTTGCTCTCGCCAATGCCAACCAATCCCGCCATCGCGCGGCGCTGGGTCAGCCCCTCGAGGACCTTAAGAACGGTCTCGCCGTAGGAGCTGCGGTCCTCTTGGCGCGTCTGCGAAAGCGCTAACTCGTCCGTCGCCAACTCTCGGTCCAAACGAATGCGTGCGAAGGCAAACCAGAGCACGGGATTAAACCAGTGCAGAATTTGGAGGACTGCCAGCAGCCAATTGAGTTCCGAGTCTCGCCTCTTGATGTGCGCCAACTCGTGCAGCAGCACGTGACGAAGCTCTCCCAGGGACAACTGTTCACGCAACCCGTCAGGCAACAAGAGCCGCTTGCGCCACAGGCCATAGATCGCCGGGCTGTCCACTTCGTCGGTTTCGACCACGAGGACTCCCTCCCTGACGCACAACTGATCTGCGCATTCTTTGAGAAGTGCCTTAACCGAGTCATCAGAAAGCGGAGCTTGGCCGGCAAGCCTGCGGCGAAAACAATGATTCAACCAGAGAAAGCGCAGCATCAAAACCGATGCACCTGTGAACCAACTCCACGCCGCCACAGCCATCCAATCTCTTGACCGCGCAGGGGCCGGCGGGAGCGGCTTCCTGGGCGCCAGCCCCGTGGGCGCACCCTGGTAGGGCGCGGAAATCAATTCGGGGCGGAGCGGCTGGGCGACAATTGGTTGCCCTCCCCCTTCGGTGGGCGTCGGTAGCACAACCTCAGCCGACCTGGCCGCTTGCGAGGGCGCTGGAAGCGCGACTGCGCTCGACGCCACCGGCGGATGCGGCCAGTGCGCCAGGTTGAAAATGCTCAGCACGCTGCGGGGTGTCGCCGGCATCAGCAACCTGGCCACCAACAAAAGCCAAAGGCTGTGGCGCCAGGCCGGCGAAAGCCGCCTTCGCAACGCCAGTTGAGCCAGCAGGATGATCGCGGCAATAACGGCTGCCTGCCAGGTGGTGTTCAGCAACCACCCAAAGAATCTCTCCACGCCAATGAATGGATTCATGCTATTTCTCCTTTTCCCGCAGGATGCGCCGAAGCTCCTGAATGTCGTCCTTGGACAGATCGGCCCGCTTGACCAGGTGCAGCAAGGCTGCCGACGGGGCTCGGCCCAAAACGCGGTCCCAGAAGGACTCGCTTTCTCGGTGAACGCAGTCCTCCATCGACACCCGAGGCGTATAAATGTACCGCTTGCCCTCGATCTGCTGGGCCAGCGCGCCCTTGTTAACCAGGCGCCGCAGCAACGTGCGCACGGTCGCGAGGCTCCAAGACTTGCTTTCGTGCAATCGCTCGACGACCAGGGTGGCCGGCACCGGCGTGTGCTGCCACACCACGGTCATCACTTCCCACTCGGCGTTGGTCATGCGAATTGACGGTTTCGTGGTCATACTGTTACAGCTGTCACATATTCATGCTACAACTGTAACAGGTTGTCAATCCTCTTCGCGCCAAATCACCTCACGTTTCTTGGCAAAAACTCCACCGATTTTGCCATCACCTCCCCGCGAGATCGGCCGTTCAGGCCACAACCTCTCCGCTTGACGGCATCCCCCAACCCGCCGCTGAATAGCACCTTGAAACCCACGATAAGCCGCCAGTATGAGCCAGGTTGTTGGACAGAGAACGTAGCGATCCGCTGACTTTATGCCCTCTTCGAAACAAATCTGGATCGGCCTGCTGGCTGTCGCGATCAACCTCCAAGTGGCCGTCGCTTCGGATCCCGTTCCCGTCGCCACTTTGCGCGGAGCGACCGTCCGGGTTGAAGCCTACGTGGCGGGTGGGCATTTACGCGAACGGTACCTTGCTCTGCGAGACGGGGCTTGGGTGGAAGTCGCCACAAGCGACCCAGGGGGAACGGTCGGGCCCGCACGCGTAGTCGCAGGCGACAACCGCCTCCTCCATGGAACCGTGCGCGGAGTCTCGGTCAAGGGAGGCGTGCTGGTGGAGGAATGTGTCGCGGGCGATCAACGTTTGGTCCGCAAGCTCACCCTCCAGGGGGGTGGGCCGTGGGTTCGTGTCGTGACTCGGATCGAGCCCAGCGGACCCGGCTCATTCCACCAATTTACGGACCGCCTCAGGTTTTCCGGCCATCCCGATTGGTCGTTCTCTCCTTCCGTAGGCGGCTTCGATCCCGATGCCCAGTACAAGGCGCCTTTAATCCTGGTTCAGGCGGATCGAGTCGCCTTCGGGATGGTGCCGGATCTCGCCGTGCTGGACCGTTCTCAATTGAGGAGATGCAATCACGCCCTGGACCTCGACGTGCCGGGAGGGCCCTGGCTCAGCGTTGGTTTCATGCCGGCGCGGCTCGCTTCCCACTCGGTCTACGCCCTCGATACCAACCGGACATGGACCGCCGATGGTGCTGTCGAAAACGCCTATTACCTCCTAATCACCGCGTCCGCCCCTGCGGGCCAGGCGTATCGGGAGGCCGTCCGATTTCACTGGGACCATTTTGGCCGTGTCGGTCAGTCAGAGGCTTCGACTCAGCAGGTGGGCACCGACGCGCGCTATCAATCCTTGGGGCTATGGGATGGTTGGCGGGAGATGGTCTGGAAAACGGAGTCTCCCAAGCTGTGGCTCTCGGTGCCGCTGGGGGACGGGTCTATCGGCGGGGGGGTGAAGACGGATCGCTGGGGTCCCGGCCCCTCGGTCTATCTGTCTTCGTGGTTCAACACCCTGCGAACCTCCTACGGCATGGCCCTTTATGCACGGCGCCACCACGATTCTGACTTGCTCCAACTTGCCACCCAAACGGTTGAACTGGCGCTGAAAGCACCGGGGCGGGAGGGCGCTTTCAAGTGCATCGCCGTACCCCGGACGAACGGCGCTCCGACGCTCTGGGCGGCGGGCGATGGCTCCGGAGGGAGCACTGAGAGCGGGTTCCTGGGCTACGATATGTGCTGGACGGCCTACTGGCTCCTCCAATGGCGCGCCGCGCAGTTGCCTGGCAGCGACGATATCCTCCCCCGCTGCCGTCAACTCGCCGAGTTCCTAATCGCACGGCAACTGCCGGATGGAATGTTGCCGACGCGCTTTGCTGAGGACGGTTCCGTACAGGAATCCGTCGCCCGGAAAGTGAAGGCGGAGACCGGTCCTGTCGTGTTGTTCCTATTGGAGCTCTACCGCCAGGATCATGACCGACGTTGCCTGGCCGCAGCCACCAAGGGACTGGAATTCCTCGAGAGAGAAGTGCTGCCGAGGCGTCAATGGTATGATTACGAAACATTCTGGAGTTGCAGCCCGCGCGAAGCCCATCTCGATGAACGAACCCAGCAGTGGCCCGCCAACAACCTCGCTCTCACCCAAACCGTCGCCGCCTACCTGCTGGCCTATCAGGTTACCGGTCAGGCCCGCTACCTGGCCTCGGGGGAAGCCCTGCTGGATTATCTTCTGTTGTATCAGCAGTGCTGGACCAATCCCGCGCTGGAAAACCTCACTGGCAAACAGATGTTGCTAGGCGGTTTTACCACCCAGAACTCGGATGCGGAATGGTCCGATGCCCGGCAAAGCCAGTGCGGGAACATTCTCATGGATTACTACCGTGCCACCGGTAAGCCCGAGTATCTGGAGCGCGGCGTGGCAGCCCTGCGCTCGCAATTCCCCATCTCACCTTCCGAGAACTGGGCCCATGTTGGCTATGGCAAGAAGGCCGGTGTCAGCAGCTTCCACTGGGGCACCGGCAGCGGCATGGCCGGCATCGAAATTGAGGAGGATTATCTCCACGACGCCATCGTGGACATCGCCGCCAGCCGCGGAGTGGGCGTGAACGGGCTCGACTTGACGAATTGTCGCGTGCGTGGCGGCGGAATACGGCTCCAGATCACCAGTCCGTTTGACTGGAAGCGGCGGCCAGTGGTGGTTTTCCGCCACGCGAACGCCTCTCGACGCTACCGGCTCGAGGTCAACGGCGCCGACGCAGGTTCCTGGACGGGCCGCGAGCTGGAGGAAGGCATCCCGGTCACGCCAGCGCACATCAGCCGCTGAAACAATCTGGGGCAGATCTGGAAGGAAATGTCGGAACACGCGGCGGGCCGGACGGGTTCTACCGCGGGCAGAAAGGCCTCCTGGCCATTTGTCCCCAGTGTCACCAGTACTGGTGACTGGTGGGAATCCGGTTCCGGGGTAGAGTGATCACGTCAATTGCGATGCAGAAATGCAGTTGTTTCCGTGTGTGTGTGATGGTGTTTGTCTGCGGCACCGCATCAGATTGGCCGGTTCGAAAGAGCTGAAAATTTGAGAAAGTTCT